>Ga0114129_10008886_pt1 | contig 14325 bp, 10 predicted proteins | sample RhiMetdeltSRZDD1_FD_80071 | JGI IMG/M metagenome (GOLD analysis project Ga0114129, IMG submission 80071) | Populus rhizosphere microbial communities from Tennessee, USA - Rhizosphere MetaG P. deltoides SRZDD1 (version 2) (version 2) | ecosystem: Host-associated > Plants > Roots > Rhizosphere >... | reverse complement strand
CGGGGACCCGGCCGCCTGCCAAAGCGAAGCCGCCGACATCAGGCCGGCCGACAGCCGGGACGCGGGAACCGGATGGCGCGGATCATCCCGCGCTGCGGGGCCTGGCCGCGGTGTGGCTGCGTGCCAACTGCCCGTGCGCCACCTGCCAGGACCCCGGGAGCGGGCAACGGCTCGTCAGCATCACCGAGCTGCCGGGCGATGTGACCGTAACAGAGGTGGTGGCATCGGACGCCGCGGTGGAGGTGGTCTTCGGGCCGGACGGTCACCGGGCCGTCTTCGGCACGGGCTGGCTCGCCCGTTACGGCGACCCGGCCGTGGAGCACGGCCCGGAGCCCCCCGCGCAGGACGGCACGGAGCCGCCCGCGCAGGACGGCACGGGGCCACCCTGGCAGGACGACAACCGGACGGAGGACGCCAAGCACCTGTGGGCGGCGGCCGACCTCGGCGGCGAGCTCCCGCAGGGCTGGTGGCCGCATTACCTGGCCGACCCGGCACACCGCCGCACAAGCCTGTCGGCCGTGCTGACCCACGGCGTGGTCATTCTCCATGACGTGCCGTGCGTGCCGGGGGCGGTGCTGGCCGTGGCCAAGAGCCTGGGCTACGTGCGGGAGACCAACTACGGCCGGCTCTTCGAGGTTCGTGCCGAGCCGACGCCGGCCAACCTGGCCTTCACGAGGCTGCCGATCGCCCCGCATACCGACAATCCCTACCGTGACCCGGTCCCGACCGTGCAGCTTCTGCACTGCCTGCACGCCGCCGCCGGCGGCGGCGAGTCAACCTTCACCGATGGCTTCCGCGCGGCCGCGCTGCTGCGCAGCCAGGACCCGGCGGCGTTCGCCTGCCTCACTACCACCCCGGTCACCTTCGCCTACTCCGATGCGGCCACCGTGCTCCGGGCCACCGGCCCGATGATCGGCCTGGACCCACCCGGGCGGATCCGCCAGATCCGGTTCAACGGCCGGTCCCTCGCCCCGGTGCGCCTGCCCGCGGCGCGAGCGCGGAGCTTCTACGCCGCCTACCGCGCCTTTGCCGAACGGATCGCCGACCCGGAAGCGGCGATGACGGCCAGGCTGTCCCCCGGCGACTGCGTCATCGTGGACAACACCCGAGTTCTGCACGGCCGGACAGGGTTCGCCGACGGCGGGGGCACCCGAACCACGGGACGCCGTCATCTCCAGGGGTGTTACGCCGACCTGGACGGGCTCGAGTCGGCCGTGGCCGTTCTGGCCCGTTCCGAAGCAGGCCGGGCCGGATCGTGACCGCCGACCCCATCCAAGTGATCGCCGACCTGTTCGCCGGCGACGGCGCCCGTGACTACCTCGGCGAGCCGGTGACGCAGGCGTCGCATATGCTCCAGGCGGCGGCGCTGGCGCAGGCGTCCGGCGCGCCCCCGCCGCTCGTCGCGGCTGCCCTGCTGCACGACGTCGGCCACTTCACCTCGGTGATCAGCGGGCACGACCTCATGCGCGGCACCGACAACAGGCACAGCGCGGCGGGTGCGGACTGGCTCGCCCAGTGGTTCGGCGACGAGGTCACCGAGCCGGTAAGGCTGCATGTAGCGGCGAAACGCTATCTGTGCGCGGTAGAGCCCGGCTATTTCGCGGCCCTGTCCCCCGCGTCGGTCTACACGCTCGGCGTGCAGGGTGGCCCCATGGACGTCGCCGAGCGGGCCGAGTTCGAAGCGCACCCGCAGGCAGCCGCCGCGTTGCGGCTGCGGCGCTGGGATGACGCGGCCAAGGACCCGGCCGCCAGCCCGCCCGCGTTCGGCTACCACAAGCCGTTGCTGCGCAGCCTGCTGCGCCGGCCCGCTCCCGGCTCATTCCATGATCGCGGACGATTCTCTGCGCAGTGAGCGCACGATCGTCCACGATCATGAACGGGCCCGCCGGCCAGACCCCGCCGGTCAGACGCCGCCGGTCAGACCTGGATCACCACCGGGATGATCATGGGTCGGCGGCGGTAGTTCTCGTTGACCCACCGGCCTACCGTGCGCCGTACCAGCTGCCCAAGCTGGTATGGGTCGTTGATGCCGTCGGCCGCGGCCCTCGCGAGCGCATCGTCGATGCGCGGCGTCACGTCGCCGAACGCGGCGTCGTCGATGCCCGAGCCACGCGCCTGGATCTCCGGCCCGGCCGCCAGCTTGCCAGTGGTCGAATCGACCACGATCACAATGGAGATGAATCCTTCCTCGCCGAGGATGCGCCGGTCCTTCAGGGAAGTCTCGGTCACCTCACCCACCGACAGCCCGTCCACGTAGACGTAGCCGCACGGGACCGCGCCGGTGATCGCTGCCTTCCCGTCCACCAGGTCGACGACCACGCCATCCTCCGCGAGCACGATGCCGCGATCCGGGACGCCGGTCAGGGCCGCGAGCCTGGCGTGGGCCCGGAGGTGCCGCCATTCGCCGTGCACCGGCATGAAGTTGGCGGGCCGGACGAGATTCAGCACGTAGAGCAGCTCGCCGGCCGGGGCGTGCCCCGACACGTGCACCAGCGCGTTACCCCGATGCACGACCCGCGCGCCCAGCCGCGTCAGCTCATTGATCACCCGGTACACGGCGGTCTCGTTGCCGGGGATCAGCGAGGAGGCGAGGATCACCGTGTCTCCCTCGGCCACCCGGATGGGGTGGTCGCGGCCGGCCATCCGGGACAGCGCCGACATCGGCTCGCCCTGGGACCCGGTGGAGATGAACACGATCCGGTCCGGCGGCATCTGCTCGGCCTCGCGCATGTCCACCATCAGGCCGCCGCGGACCGACGGGATGTGCAGGTAACCGAGGTCGCGGGCCACCCCCATGTTGCGCACCATCGAGCGGCCGACGAAGGCGACCTTCCGGCCGTGCGTGGCCGCCACCTCGAGCACCTGCTGCACCCGGTGCACGTGGCTGGAGAAACAGGCGACGATGATGCGCTGCTGGGCACCGGTGAAGATCTCCGCCAGCACCGGGGCGATGTCCCGCTCGCTGGTGACGATGCCAGGCACCTCGGCGTTGGTTGAGTCGGACATCAGCAGGTCTACGCCGCCAGTCCCGAGCTGCGCGAACCCGCCCAGGTCGGTAAGCCGACCGTCCAGCGGCAGCTGGTCCATCTTGAAGTCGCCGGTGTGCAGGACCACCGCGGACGGCGTCCGGATGGCGACCGCGAGCGCGTCCGGGATGGAGTGGTTCACGGCGAGAAATTCAAGCCCGAAGGGGCCAAACGACTGGCGCGTGCCGGCCGCCACCTCCACCGTGGCGGGTGTGAGCCGGTGCTCGGCGAGCTTGCTCTTCACCAGGCCGAGGGTCAGCTTCGAACCGGCCAGCACGATGTCCGTGCGCTCACGGAGCAGGTATGGAATGCCGCCGATGTGATCCTCGTGGGCGTGGGTGAGCACCACCGCCTCGATCTGGCCGAGACGGCCGTCAAGGTAGGAGAAGTCGGGCAGGATCAGATCCACGCCGGGCTGGTCGGGCTCGGGGAACAGTACCCCGCAATCCACGACGAGCAGCCGCCCGGCGTACTCGAACACGGTCATGTTCCGGCCGATCTCGCCGAGACCGCCGAGTCCGACGATGCGCAGTCCGCCCTTTGGCAGTGTGGGGGGTGCGGTGAGTCCGGGGTGCGGGTGGCTCACCAGGCCGCCCGGGACCAGGCCGACACCGGGGCCGTCATGCCGCCCCCTCGGACAGCTTCACGCCGCCGGCCACCAGATCGGTGCGCAACTGCTCGACCTGCTGCGGGGTCGCGTCGGCGAGCGGGGGCCGGACCGGGCCGCCGGGCAGCCCGAGCATCCTGAGCGCCGCCTTGGTCGTGATCACGCCCTGCGTGCGGGTCATGACGCCGATGAAGACCGGCAGCAGTTCCCGGTGGATCGCGAGCGCCTCATCCACGCGGCCCGCCGCATGCGCGTCGATCATCTCGTGCAGCCGGTCACCCACGACATGGCCGACAACGCTCACGAAGCCCGCGGCCCCGATCGCCAGCATGGGCAGGTTCAGCATGTCCTCGCCGCTGTAGTAGACAAGGTCGGTGCCAAGCATCACCTGCGAACTCGCGCCGAGATCGCCCTTGGCGTCCTTGACGGCGACGATCCGCGGGTGCTGGGCCAGCCGGACCAGGCTCTCGGTAGTGATCGGCGTCCCGGTCCGGCCGGGGATGTCGTAGAGCATGACCGGCAGGCCGGTCGCGTCGGCGACCGCGGTGAAGTGGGCGACGAGGCCGTTCTGCGGCGGCTTGTTGTAATAGGGCGTTACGACGAGCAGCGCGTCGGCACCGGCGCGTTCCGCGGCGCGGGCGAGTTCGATGGTGTGGGCGGTGTCATTGGTGCCGACCCCGGCCACGATCGTCGCCCGGTCGCCGACCGCGTCGATGACCGCGCGCAGCAACTGGTCCTTTTCGGTGTTGGACGTGGTCGGCGACTCGCCCGTGGTGCCGCTGATCACCAGGCCGTCGTTGCGCATGTCGTCGACCAGGTAGCTGGCGAGGCGGGCTGCGCCGTCGGCGTCGAGCGCGCCGTCGGCGGTCATGGGCGTGATCATCGCGGTCAGCATCCGGCCGAAAGGCGCACCGCCCGGCCGGCCCGCGGATGGCTGCTGGGTTCCTGTCATGAGCGAAACGCTACTCCGGCGGCCGCATGTCGGGGCACCAGCCACGCAGCCAGGTTCAGAACACCGGGATGATGTCCTCGGGGTTGATGTCGTCTGCCACGTCCACGCCGTCGATGTCCAGCTCGGGTATGGCGGGGAAGGCGATGCCCCAGCGGGTCACGATCTTCCGCACCCGCGCCATCGCCACCCGCCAGTTCTCGGCCTGCTCCTCGTAGGACAGCACGCCGAGGCCCCCGTCGCGCGCGTGGCTCATGAGCACCCGGTGGTTGGGCAGGAAGTACGGCGGCAGCTCCCAGAACCCCTCGGGCGGCTCCCACAAGATCATCGACAGGAATACGAACCCGGCGCGGAGCTGCCGGGTGATCAGGCCCTTGACCTCATCGGTCAGGCCCGGCCACTCGTTTTCCAGGATCGTCATGCAGATCTGCAGGTGCCGTGACTCGTCCCGGCCGATCCGCTGGAACATCTGAGAGAACACCGGGTGGGTGGTGCCCGACGACATGCCGCGGAACAGGGTGGACGCGGCCATCTCGCCCATCATGAAGCTGGTGAACAGGACCGGTAGCGAGTACTTGCCGACCGCCTTGTTGTAGCCCGTCCAGTAACGACCCCCGTTGTGGTACAGCCAGGCGATGTTGTTGTGCGCGGCGCTCTCCAGGGCGGTCGTCGGCGTCCAGTCCAGCGGGCCGCCCGGCCACACCCGGGCGATCGTGCGTTGACAGCACTCCTCGTGGTTCATCTCGTCCCTGGTGATCGAGAAGAAGCACTTGCGGACAGGGTCCTCCTCGTGCTGCTCGAACGCGTGGATCGTGGCGCGGGCGAACACCGCAGGACCGGAGGCGTCGAAGTTCGCCAGGACCGCGAACCAGTACATGATGCCGAGCCGCTGCTCGACGGTGAAGTCCTCCGCGCGTAGCCCGTCCCACGGCAGGTCGGCCGGGTTCCAGAGGGTGAGCTTGGACTTCTCGTAGATCGTCGCCAGCTTGGCCGTCTCGACCCGCCATTCCATCGGGTAGATGTTCGGCTGCGGGATGGCGGGCGCCGGCCAGAACCCGCCCTCCGGGATAACCAGGTCGTGCTCGGCCTCTGCCACGTCGCTGCTCCGTCCTGTGTCTCCCCGTGGTCCGGGAAGCCTGCGTGTCCCATGGTCTGGGAAGGCTGCGTCTCCCGCGGTCCGGGAAGCCCAGTTATATGACAGGTTAAGGCCGGGCCTGCGGCGTGTGGTGACAAGACGGCGGCTGTGGCAAGGCCACCCGAGGTCTCCCCGGCAGAACGGCGCGCCCCTTCCGGCCGCGATAAGGTACCGGTTGTCCTGGGTTCACCCAGGATGGCGCTGACCCAGCGAAGCCGGTGAGATGCCGGCGCTGTCCCGCAACGGTGATGCCCCCGCGGGGGATGAGCCCGGACGCCTGGCTGGTGCCGACGTACTGTCCTCGGAGGAAGGGCGGTTCGTTTCGATGCCTCGTCGGTGTCGCAGCGGGCGCACTTCGTCCTCCACGACCCGACGGAGGATGATCATGCAGGTTCTCTCTCGCCGTCTGCCGGCCATCGCGGCCGCCGCAGCTCTCGCCGCCGCGTGCGCCGCGTGCGGCAGCTCCCAGGCCACCAGCAGCACAGCGGGCACGGCCACCGGCGGCGCGGGCAGCTTCCCCACCACCGTGACGGCCGCCAACGGGCACGTTCACATCGGCTCGCGGCCGACTTCGATCATTTCGCTGTCCCCCACGAGCACCGAGATGCTCTACGCGATCGGCGCAGGCAGCCAGGTCAAGGCGGTCGACAGTGACTCGGACTACCCGCCGCAGGCGCCCATGACCAAGCTGTCCGGGTTCCAGCCCAACGTCGAGGCGATCGTCGGCTACAAGCCGGACCTGGTGCTGGTGGACGGCAGTACCGGCGGGCTGATCAAGAGGCTGGCCGCTTTCAAGATCCCGGTCCTGGAGCTGCCCGCCGCGGCCAGGCTCTCCGACGTGTACACGCAGTTCGACGAGCTCGGCAGGGCCACCGGCCACGTCGCCCAGGCCGAGCGGGTGAACGCCAGGCTGCGCAGCCAGCTCGTGCGGATCGCCGCGGCGGCGCCGCATCACACGGCGCCGCTCACCTACTACTACGAGCTGGACCAGACCTATTACTCGGTGACCTCGGACACCTTCGTCGGGCAGCTGCTGCACCTGCTCGGGATGAAGAGCATCGCAGACAAGGCGACCGGGGCGGCGGCGGCCGGCGGTTACCCGCAACTGTCTCCGGAGTTCATCATCAAGGCGAACCCCGACTACATCATCCTGGCGGACACCCTGTGCTGCCATCAGAGCGCGGCGACCGTGGCCAGCCGCTCCGGCTGGTCGGGCCTGACCGCCGTCAAGGACGGGCACGTCATCGCGCTCAACGACGACATCGCCTCCCGCTGGGGCCCGCGGATCACCGACCTGCTGCAGACCGTCGAAACCGCCATCGCCAAGGGCGGCGGAACATGAGCCGGGCTGGCCCCCGCCCGACGGGGGCCAAAGCCGGGCCGGACGGGCAGGCTGGCCCGGCTCCGCCGGTCGCTGCCGGTGCCGCCGGCCCCGGTCAGCCCCCGGCCGGGCCTGCTGACCCCGCCGCCGACGAGGCGGCGCAGGCGGCGATCCCCCGGGTGCGGTCCGGTCGGGCGCTGGCCATGGCCAGCGCCGCCCTGGTGGTTGCCGTGGCCGTCGGTGTCTCGGTCGGCCCGGCGGACCTGCCGCTGCCGGCGGTCGGCGAGGCGCTGCTGACCCGGCTGCCCTGGCATCCGGATATGTCCGTGTCCGTCGTCGCCGTCACCATCGTCTGGCAGGTGCGGCTGCCCCGGGTCGTCCTCGGTGCCCTTGTCGGCGCCATGCTGGCCGGCGGCGGGGCGGCGTATCAGGGCGTGTTCCGCAATCCGCTCGCCGACCCGTACCTCCTCGGGGTGGCCGCGGGCGGCGGCCTCGGCGCAACGATGATCATCATCAGCGGGGGTAACCAGGCGCTGCTCGCCCCGGCCGCGTTCATCGGTGCCGGCCTCGCGGTCGCGGTCACCTACGTGCTGGGGGCGACCGGCGAGAACCGCAGCACTACCGGGGGTGCCACCGCGTCGATCGTGCTGGCCGGCGTCGCGGTCGCCGCGCTGTTCACCGCCGTGCAGACCTATCTGCAGCAAGAGCACACGCAGGTCATACAGCAGATCTACGCGTGGATCCTGGGCAGCCTGACCTCCGCCTCCTGGTCCGACGTGGCCTTGATCTTGCCCTACGCCGCCGTGGCGGCCACGCTGCTGCTGGCCCACCGCCGGCTGCTGGACGTGCTCCGGGTCGGCGAGGTGGAAGCCAGCAGCCTGGGCGTGGACATCGCGCGGCTGCGGGTCACCGTGGTCATCGCGGCCACGCTCGGCACCGCCGCGGCGGTCGCGGTCAGCGGGCTGATCGGCTTCGTAGGCATCATCATCCCCCACATCGTGCGGCTGACGGCCGGCGCGAGCTACCGGATCGTGCTGCCGGTCTCCATGATCGGGGGCGCGGCTTTCCTGGTGCTCGCCGACGTCGCCGCCCGCACCGTCCAGGCACCCTCGGAGGTGCCGATCGGCGTGATCACCGCGCTGGCCGGGGCGCCGTTCTTCCTCTTCGTGCTCCGCTCCAGCCGGGCGCGGCGGGAGCTCGCGTGATCACGCTCGACGCCGTCGAGGTCCGTTACGGCACCGCCTGCGCGCTGGCCGGCGTCAGCGAGCAGGTGCCGGCCGGGCAGTGGCTGGGCATCATCGGGCCCAACGGAGCAGGCAAGACGACCCTGCTGCGATCCATCGCCTGCCTGGTGCCGCACGCGGGGATGATCACCATCGACGGGCAGCCGGTCTCCGGCCTGCGCCGCCGCCGGCTCGCCCGGCTGGTGGCTTATGTGCCTCAGCTTCCCGCTCTCCCGCCGGAGATGACCGTTGCCGACTACGTGCTGCTCGGCCGGACCCCGCACATCGGCTACCTGCGCATGGAAACCGACGGCGACCGGCAGATCTGCGCTGGGCTGCTCGGCCGGCTGGGGCTGTCCCCGATGACTGGCCGGGCCCTGGCCACGCTGTCCGGCGGCGAGCTGCAGCGGGTCGTGTTGGCGCGCGCACTGGCCCAGGAGGCGCCGGTGCTCCTGCTGGACGAGCCCACCAGCGCGCTGGACCTCGGCCGCCGGGTGGATGCCCTGGAGCTCATCGACGAGCTACGCCGGGAGCGGTCGCTCACCGTGCTGTCCGCGGTGCATGACCTCACCCTGGCCGGCCAATTCGCTGACCGGCTGCTGCTGCTGGACCAGGGCCGGGTCGCCGCTACCGGGCCGCCGGCCAGCGTGCTGCGCGACGACGTGCTCACCCCGCGGTTCGGCTCCGGCATCCACGTCATCGCCACGGGCGGCACGCTGGTCGTCATGTCCCGCCGCCCGGCCGCGCGGTCACAGCCCTAGGTTCACGCCCCAGGCCGCTGGGCTCACCCTCCCCCAGGCGCCGGGTTCACCCTCGCCAGGCGCCGGGCTCACCCTCCAGGCCGCTAGGCTCAAACCCCCAGGCCCCGGCCGATGATCTCCTTCATGATCTCGGTCGTCCCGCCGAAGATGGTCTGGACCCGGCTGTCGGCGAACGCCCTGGCCACACCGAACTCGCGGATGTAGCCGTAGCCGCCGTGCAGTTGCAGGCAGCGATCGACGACCCGGTTGCACAGCTCGGTGTCCCACCACTTCACCATGGCAGCTTCCTCGCTGGTGAGGCGGCCGCCGACGTGCTCCATCACGGCGCGGTCGGTGAACGCCCGCGCCACGGCGAGCTCGGTCGCCATCTCGGCGAGGACGAACCGGCTGTGCTGGAAGCTGCCGATCGGCCGCCCGAAAGCCTGCCGCTGCTGGCAGTACGCCAGCGTGTCAGCGAACACCTTCTCCGCCCCGGCAAGCGCTGTGGCGCCGATCGCGATCCGCTCCCGGGGCAGGTTCTGCATCAGCGCGATGAAGCCGGCACCCTCCTCGCCGAGCAGGTTGGCGGCCGGCACCCGTACATCGGTGAAGGAGAGCTCCGAGGTGTCCTGAGCGTGCATGCCGATCTTGTCGAGGTTGCGGCCGCGCTCGAAGCCGGGCATCCCCCGCTCGGCCACCAGCAGGCTGATCCCCCGATGGCCCGCAGCCGGATCGGTCCGGGCGGCGACGATCACCAGGTCGCACAGCTGCCCGTTCGAGATGAAGGTCTTGGTGCCATTGAGCAGGTAGTGATCGCCGTCGCGGACGGCGGTGGTGCGGATCCCCTGCAGGTCGCTTCCGGCCCCGGGCTCGGTCATCGCGATCGCGGTGATGAGCTCGCCGGAGCAGTACCCGTGCAGCCAGCGCTCGGACTGCTCGGGCGTGCACAGACTGCTGAGGTAGTGCCCGTTGATGTCGTTGTGTACGGCGAACCCCGGTCCGTTGGTGCCGGCCACCGCCAGTTCCTCGTCGAGGATCAGGTAGTAGCGGTAGTCCGGGTTGCCGCCGCCGCCGTACTTCTCGTCGATCTCGATACCGAGCAGCCCGGCCCGGCCGGCGGCGAGCCAGACCTCCCGGGATACCATCCCGTCCCGCTCCCACTGTTCGTGGTGGGGGGTGACCTCGCGTGCGATGAAGGTGCGGACCATGTCGCGGAACGCGTCGTGCTCAGGGGTGAAGATGTCACGCTGCATCGGCGCGCCCTTCCTGCGTTGTGGCAGCCCGCGGCGGCCGCAGGCGGAGCCGGGAGGCCCGTCCCGGCCAGCCTTCTTGCCGGTCAGTTGTGACCGTAACACCGCGGTCCCGGCGTCACGGATCTGCACAGGTCTATCTGGAGAGGCTGACAGGCAGATGCAGAACTGCCGCTATTGCAAGTAGTTTGCATCTTCCATAGAGTTGGAAACTCCGGGCCGCCGCAGGAGGAGGCGCGCACATGGCCGACGTACGCGTCCGTTTCGCCAGGATCAGGAACGGGCTGACCCCCGTCGAGTGGGGCCGCGCCGGGGGCATGGCGGCGACCATCGTGGGCCTCAACGTGGCGGGCTGGGTGATGCTGGCCGCTGCCGTGGGCGGGCACTACCACATCACCTCCAAGGAGGTCTTCGGGTTCGGGACCGGGATCTTGGCCTACACCCTGGGGATGCGGCACGCCTTCGATGCTGATCACATCGCGGCGATTGACAACACCACTCGCAAGCTGGTCCAGGACGGCAAGCGGCCGCTGTCGGTCGGGTTCTTCTTCTCCCTGGGCCACTCCACGATCGTGTTCGTGATGGCGCTGCTGCTGAACTTCGGTATCCGCTCCCTGGGCGAGCAGGTCAAAAACGACAGCTCCGGCCTGCACAACGCGACCGGGATCATCGGCACCACCGTGTCCGGGACGTTTTTGTACCTGATCGCCCTGCTCAACCTGGTCGTCCTGGTCTCGATCATCAAGGTGTTCCGCGAGATGCGGCGCGGCCGCTACGACGATGCCGAACTCGAACGGCAACTCGACAGCCGCGGCCTGATGAACCGCTTCTTCGGCCGTTACGCCAAACGGATCGACGCCGGCTGGAAGATGTATCCGGTCGGGATGCTGTTCGGTCTGGGGTTCGACACCGCCACCGAGATCGCCCTGCTGGTGCTGGCGGGCAGCGCGGTAGTCAGCGGGCTGCCGTTCTATGCGATCTTGTCGCTGCCGATCCTGTTCGCGGCCGGCATGTGCCTGTTCGACACCGCCGACGGCTGCTTCATGAACTTCGCCTACGACTGGGCGTTCGCCCGGCCGGTCCGCAAGGTGTTCTACAACCTGACCATCACCGGGCTGTCGGTGTTCGTCGCGTTCTTCATCGGCACGATCGAGATCCTCGGCCTCCTCGGCGCCGAGCTCAATCTGACCGGCGGGTTCTGGTCGTTCATGGGCAACTTCGACCTCAACAAGGCCGGGTTCGTCATCGTGGGCATCTTCGTCCTCACCTGGGCCGTGGCGCTGTCCATCTGGCACTTCGGCCGCATCGAGCAGAAATGGGAAGCCGCCGCCGAGGGCCCGCGCGACTAGGTAACGCCCTCCGCGCGGACGGCGGGCCTGCTAAGCGGCCGTGGTGAGATAGGCGGCCCACTGAGGGTCACCGTCATGGGCGGCGCCGATCAGCCGCCAGTGGGCGCCCCTCGGCACCGCCGGAGCACAGCGCAGCGTCCAGCCCAGTTCCTCGACCAGGCGGTCCGCCTTGCTGTGGTTGCACCGCATGCACGAGGCGACGCAGTTCTCCCAGGTGTGGGTGCCGCCGCGGCTGCGGGGCACGACATGGTCGATGGTCTCGGCGCGACGGCCACAGTACGCGCACAGGTAGTTGTCCCGGCGCATGAGCGCTCCCCTGGTCAGCGGGACGCGGCTGCGGTAGGGGACCCGGACGTAGCGGCGCAGCCGGATCACCGACGGCATGGCGAGCACCACGGAGGTGGACCGCAACGTCAGCCCGCCGGCGTCATCGTGGACCACCTCGGCCTTGTCGCCGAGCACCAGGCACACCGCGCGGCGCAGGCCGACCGTGGTCAGCGGCTCATACGTCACGTTGAGCAGCAGTACCCGTCGCACGCCCGCCTCCCGCCTGGTGTGCACACCAAGCACAGCCTAATGGCCCCTCGGCCCGGGCACCTAGCAACCGGGGTGCACCAGGCAGGTGGGCACGCGGGGCCACCGGCGACGGCCCGTAGAGTCGGGGTCATGACCGGACCTGCCGTTTCCCCCAGAGCGGACGCCCGGCCAGGGCCTGCCTATCCCCCGGCCCGGCGTGCGGACGTCGTGGAGCAGCTGGCGGGCCACCGCGTGGCCGATCCCTACCGCTGGCTGGAGGAGCCCGACTCTGCCGAGAGCCGTGCCTGGCTGGCGGCTCAGGACGAGCTGGCCGCCGAGTACCTGGCGGCCCTACCGGGGCGGTCCGCACTGGCCGCGCGCATCGCGGACCTGGCCGCCACCGGCCTGGTGAGCAGCCCTGTGTGGCGTGGCGAGCGCTGCTTCTTCCTGCGGCGTGAGCCGGGCCAGGAGCACGCCGTGCTGATCACGTCGGCGCCAGGTGAACCGGACCGGACGCTTCTCGACCCGATGGCACTCGACCCTTCCGGGGCAACGACACTCGACGCGTGGGCACCGGACAACGACGGCAGGCTCCTGGCCTACCAGATCTCCTACGGCGGCGACGAGGAGTCGGTGCTGCTGGCCATGGACGTGGTCACCGGCGCGAACGTCGACGGGCCGATCGACCGCTGCCGCTACACGCAGGTGGCGTGGCTGCCGGGCGGGGAGTCCTATTACTACGTGCGCCGGCTTGCCCCGGAGGCCGTCCCGGCAGACGAGGCCCAGTACCACCACCGTGTCTACCTGCACACGGTCGGCACACCGGCCGAGGCGGACGCGCTCGTCTTCGGGGAGGGGCGCGACAAGACGGACTACTACAAGGTGTCGGTCAGCTGGGACGGCCGCTGGCTGGCGATCGCGGCCGCCCAGGGGACGTCCCCCCGGACGGACGTATGGCTGGCCGACCTGGCTGCCTCGCCGCGTACCGCGCCCGCGCTGCGAGTGGTCCAGGCCGGTGTGGACGCTCGCACCGGCATTCATGTCGGCCGGGACGGCCGGGTATACGTGTTCACCGACGCTGACGCGCCGCGGGGACGGCTGGCCGTGGGCGATCCGCGCCAGCCGGAGCGGAGCGGCTGGCGGGACCTGATCAGCGAGGACCCAGAGGCGGTGCTCCAGGACTTCGCCATCCTCGACGGCGAGCAAGCAGCACCGCCGCTGCTGCTTGCCGTGTGGGCCAGGCACGGTTTCAGCGAGATCACCATCCACGACCTCGCCGACGGCACCCGCCGCGGTGTGATCACCGTGCCGGGACCGGGCGCCACCGGTGCTACCGGCGCCGGCCGCCTGGGCGCTATCAGCCAGATCACCGAGCGGCCGGAGGGAGGCCACGAAGCCTGGTTCGCCTACACCGATCACAGCACCCCGGTCACCATCTACCGTTATGACGCCCGCACTGGCGAGGTCGCGCCCTGGGCGCGCGCCCCAGGCTCGGCGCGGATCCCCCCGGTCAGCGCCCGCCAGGTGACCTACCGCTCAGCGGATGGCACCGAGGTCAGGATGGTCGTGATCAGCCCGCCGGGGATCGAGCCACCTGGGGCCGGAGGGCAGGCGGCTCCCCGGCCTACGATTCTCACCGGATACGGCGGGTTCTCCATCAGCCTGCTCACGCCTGCCTTCTCCCCCGCCGCCCTCGCGTGGGCGGAGGCCGGCGGCGTTTACGCGATCGCAGGGCTGCGGGGCGGGTCCGAGGAGGGCGAGGCGTGGCACCGCGCCGGGATGCGCGAGCACAAGCAGCGCGTCTTCGACGACTTCCACGCGGCCGCCACGAAGCTGATCGACGATGGCTGGACCACCCCCGGGCAGCTCGCGATCTCCGGCGGCTCGAACGGCGGCCTGCTGGTGGGCGCCGCACTGACCCAGTGGCCGGAGACTTACGCCGCCGTGGCCTGCTCCGCGCCCCTGCTCGACATGGTCCGCTATGAGAAGTTCGGGCTCGGCCAGCTGTGGTACGACGAGTACGGAACCGCTGCTGACCCGGTGGAGCTGGGCTGGCTGCTGTCCTACTCGCCCTACCACCGCGTCCGGGAGCACGTCCGGTACCCAGCCGTGCTGTTCGCCCTCTTCGAGGGCGACACCAGGGTGGATCCGATGCACGCCAGCAAGATGTGCGCGGCGCTCCAGCACGCCACCTCGGCGCGGCTGCCCG
>Ga0114129_10008885_pt1 | contig 14327 bp, 14 predicted proteins | sample RhiMetdeltSRZDD1_FD_80071 | JGI IMG/M metagenome (GOLD analysis project Ga0114129, IMG submission 80071) | Populus rhizosphere microbial communities from Tennessee, USA - Rhizosphere MetaG P. deltoides SRZDD1 (version 2) (version 2) | ecosystem: Host-associated > Plants > Roots > Rhizosphere >... | reverse complement strand
CCGCCGCGGAACATCTCGTAGCGCCGCTGCCGCAGACTGAGCACCTGCCGGTCTATAGTTGCAGGACGATATCCGAAACGTCCGAGGACCCGGCGGATGATCTCGAGCGACGTTTCAAATTCTTCCGCGATCACGGTGTCGGCGCCGGCGTCATACAATTGCTCGATTTCTGAAATGTAGCGCGTGCGGGCGATGATGTATGTTGCGGCGTTGATACGTCTGGCGGCCGCGACGGCCATGCGCGTCGCTACGGGGTCTGAAATCGCGAGAACAACGCACTGCGCTCGTGCGATACCCAGACTACGCAAAACCACTTCACTAATGGCATCGCCGTAAAAGATGGGCTCGCCGTTGGCGCGCGCAATGCGAACCGCACGCGGATTCATCTCAAGAATGACGTACGGCATAGCGCGCGTGCGAAGCGCCGCTGCCACGTTTTGTCCGTTCAGGCCGTAGCCGATGATAACCGTATGATCCGCCATATCGACGACCTCTGGTGACGCGAGTCGAATGTCCTTTTGCAAACGCCCAACACGGTCGGCAATCGATGCCATGAATGTTGCCACCACCATTGTGACCAGCGTGACTGAAAGGATAATCTGGTCGAAACTTTCCGGCAGTGTTCCCGTCATTCGCGCGGCTGTGAGTAGTACGAGGGAGAATTCTCCGATGTCTGCCAGATAGAGGCCGACCATCGTCGCAATACGGACAGGCAGGCCGAGGGCGGTTACAATCGCCGTCGTGATGACAGTTTTTCCTACTATCACTGCAGTACTCAGCAACAGCACGGATCCTGCATGCGCAAGCAGAAAACCGGGGTCCAGCAACATTCCTATCGACACGAAGAACAGACTGTTGAACGTTTCTCGAAAGGGAAGCACATCCGAGAGGACCTGGTGACTGTATTCGGACTCCGAGATCACGATGCCTGCAATGAATGCGCCGAGGGCGGTACTCAATCCCGCCCGAGAAGTGAGATAGGCAATACCAAGAACGATCACAATCACCGACAGGATGAAAATATCGCGACTGCGCGACGCGATAGTCGCGGCGATAACGCGCGGCGCAACAAACCATGCAGCGACGAGAATCACAGCCACGACAATGACGGCGATGGCCATCGTTGTTATGACGCCGACAACGTCCACCGCCTGGCGGCCGGTAAGGATCGGCAGAAACATCATGACCGGCACAACTGCAATGTCCTGGAAAACGAGAATTCCCAGGGCCGCCGCTCCCTGCGGCGCGAAACCCTGTCCGCGTTCGTGCAGGAGGCGAAGGGCGATGACTGTGCTGCTGAGGGCGACCAGAATTCCTGTGAAGATCGACAATCGTGCGGACTGCAACCACGGATTCACAAGCGCTGCGGTCACACCGGCGGTGACGAGCATCTGTAGTGATCCGCCGCCCAGAGCCAGCCATTTTATGCGAAGCAATTTCTCTGTCGAAAATTCCACGCCGATGCTGAACAGCAGGAGCATCACGCCGATTTCCGACATCCGTTCCACATCCTGCACGGATGAAATCAGTTTCAGGCCATACGGTCCGACGAGCGCGCCCGCGACGAGAAATCCTGCGATGCTGGAAAGATGAGCGAGATGGAAAGCGTACGAGACGACGACGGAAATTCCGAACAGAACTACAAGGTCCCGCAGGAAAGCCGATGTTTCCATCTCGTGCCGTTGCTGTTGAGGCGGTCCAGGCGCCTAGTTAATGTAAAAAGGCATCGGAGTGAAACAAAGAACGAACATGAGAAGAGCGAACCAGCCCAGCCACGTGTGGCGTTCGCTCAGAGGAACGGAATCATCGACGGTCATCGGATGCCGGACGCCGAGAATCATGAGCACCGCTGCCCAGAGCAACCAGCCCTGCCAATAAAAGATTCCGAGCGGGATTAGAAAGAAAAGAAATCCCTGCGAAATCTTCCTGTGGAAGCGGCCGAAAAGCGCATAGGCTATGTGACCTCCATCCAATTGACCCACGGGAAGCAGGTTGAGCGCCGTTGCGAGAAAACCAAACCATGCGGCAATGCCAACCGGATGAAGATTGATGTCCATTCCCGGCGGCGGTGTCTTACCCAGCAGCCATTCCAGGAGCTTAAAGATCAGCGGTTCTCCGAGACCGATTCCGGCCTGCTTCGGGTCTACTGTCATGAACGTCGAGAGACGGAGACCAATCACCAGAGTTGGGATCGCGAGAACAAATCCGGCAATGGGTCCCGCAATGCCAACTTCCAGCAGTGCCCGGCGGTGTTGTATTGGCGAGCGGATCTTGATGAAGGCTCCCATCGTTCCAACGAATGTTGGAGCCGGGATGAAATAAGGAAGCGTCGCAGAGATCCCGTAGTACCGGCACGTCAGGTAATGCCCCATCTCATGCGCGAAGAGGATGCTCATGATCGCCAGGCTGAATGGGAGTCCGGAAAGCAGGAACGATGGTGAACGGAACACGTCCCGAACGAACGAGGTTACGCTGTCGTCAGCCCGATTCGTGAACGGCGCCATCAAAACGGCGCCAACGATGAGCGTGCTCAGACAGGTCAGGCCGAAAAGAAGAACGTTCAGCCAGGGAAACTTCTCCGGCGGCGCAGCCTCAAGTGAAAATTCGGCGGGCGGAGTGAACGTATTGTCCATGAAACAGTTGCAACTTCTCTTACAGCGATTGCAGATCCTTGCCGGGCTTGAACCGTACGGCTTTTCCGGGCGGGATGTTAACCTCAGAGCCGGTGCGCGGATTGCGACCGATGCCGGTCTTGCGCGGTTTTACCGAGAAGACGCCGAAGCCACGCAACTCAATCCGATCGTTGGCTTTGAGTGCATCCTTCATGCAGTTAAAGATCGTGTCGACAGCTTGTTCCGCTTTGGTCTTGCTAACACCCGTCCGTTCGACGATCTGATTCACAAGATCGAGTTTGATCACTGGCGCCTCCGTCTGACAATTCTGTTCCTGCTATCTCTTTTGCAACCATATTCTTACCATCCATACGGGGAAATACGCAATGTCAATTAAAGCAGATCGATGGATTCGTCAAATGGCGGAGTCCTATCGGATGATCGAACCGTTCAGTGCAGCGCAAGTCGCGGAAGGTACAATCTCTTATGGTTTGTCGTCTTATGGATACGATTTACGACTAGCCGACGAGTTCAAAATCTTTACGGCGCCGCGTGACGGTGTGCTCAATCCGAAGGCCATTCCGCCCGAATGCTATCGTGATCACCGAGGTGGATTTTGCGATATCCCTCCTAATGGACAGGTGTTAGGAAGAACGCTCGAGTACCTCCGCATCCCGCGTGATGTCCTGACGCTATGCGTCGGCAAGTCCACATATGCGCGTGCCGGCGTTCTGGTGAACGTCACGCCATTCGAACCGGAATGGGAAGGATTCGTTACCGTGTCCATCGCGAACACCACACCTGCTTCGGTCCGCATCTTCGCCAACGAAGGCCTCTGCCAGGTTTTGTTTTTTCAGTCCGATGAGCCTTGCGAGGTTTCTTACAAGGACCGAAAGGGAAAGTATCAGGCGCAGAAACGGATCGAAACCGCGAAGACTTAGATCGCCAAACCGCCGTCGACCTGCAGCACCTGGCCGGTTATGTAGCTGGCGTGCGACGACAACATGAACAGCGCAACTTCCGCCATTTCTTCGGGCTTTCCGAAACGGCCGAGTGGAATTTCTTCGAGCGCTTTGGTTTTGTATTCGGCGTTCAACACGCCGGTCATGTCGGTCTCAACGAATCCCAGGGCGAGAGCGTTCACGGTGATGTTGGCTTTGGCGATTTCTTTCGCGAGTGCTTTGGTAAACCCGATCATGCCCGCCTTCGACGACGAGTAATTCACCTGGCCGCCCATTCCGACGATCCCGCTGATTGAGGTGATATTCAGGATCGTTCCGGACCGCTGTCGTAACATGACGCCGACGACCGGTTTCGTCAAATTGAACGCTCCCTTGAGGTTGGTGTCGAGAACGTCATCCCAATCCTTCTCGCTCATCATCAAAAGAAGCTTGTCGCGTGTGATTCCGGCGTTGTTGACGAGAATATCGATACGCCCAAACTTTTCTTTGACCTGCTTTACAAGATCTTTCGCCTGGTCGAAGTTCGTCACATCGGCTTGAAATGCAACGATGGTGTCATCGTTTGCGATTTCATCGGCTGCCGTCTTGTTTTGAACGTAAGTGAATGCAACCTTTGCGCCTTCGCGCGCGAGCGCCTGAACGATAGCGCGTCCGATACCGCGGCTTCCTCCGGTGACGATGGCGACTTTTCCTGAAAGCATAGAATGGGCAGTTTAGCCAGAAAGGTGATTATCGTCCAGTGCGCGTCCGGCAAAGATCACGAATGAACCATGCCACGAGGCGTGGGTTGCGCGGAATCTGCTTCAATCGGTAGGGAAGCCAGGCGCGTCCAAACGGCACATACATGCGCACGGGTACGTTGAGCGCTCGTCCGATTTTGATCAGCGTTTGTGATGGAAGGCCATAAAGCAGTTCGAGTTCGCACGACGTGCCGGTTGAGCGTAGTCGGCTGAGGGCTGTCCGCGCCAGGTTCGGGTTATGCGTGGCGACCGCAACGTGACTTGAACGTTGTGCTCCGAGCCTGTCGACAACGTTGAGGAATCCTTGTTGCGGGTTCATGTCAACGGAAGGGTCAGCCCATTGTCCCTTGACGACGCGCACCCGCAAGCCCATTTCCGCGGCACGGTCCGCATCGAAGACACTTCGACGCCAACGGCCAGGTAATGTGCATCCCAGCTTTGGGTAAATCTCACGTGCCCTCATGATCAGGTTGAATGTGGCATCCGCCGTGTCCGGCGCCATTGCGTCAAAATGGACGAGTGCACCGACCGATGCCGCGCGATCGATGATGACCTTCAGCAGTTCGAAATCAAAATTGATCGCTGGCGCCTTCACCGACAAATAACAGTCCGAATGAAGGTTGGGAATATCATTAAGAACTTCGATGTAAGAATCGACAACAGATTTCGGAAAGTCGGATTCTCCATTCCAATAACAGATAGTGCTGTTGAGCCCTTCTGTGGACAGGCGCTGGCATACAGCGCGGGCTCCGGAGAGTTCAGGTCCGGCCGCGTATGCATTTGCCGCGCGGTCGATCAGAGAAAGAGCTTTCGACCGAATCGTTCCCATGCGAATTTCACGGCATCGCAAAGGAATGCCGCTCCTCCTCTGCAGTTATTGGGGTAGGCTGCAACCGTGACACACGGTCGAATCTGTCGGGTCCAGACTTCAGTCCAGGGTTCGGCGCATCCGAGGAACTCGTAGGACTTCAAGCCACGCTGTACGGAATATTTGAGGGTTTCAACGAGTAGAAGATTTCCCGGTGAGCATTTCGCGTACATCTCGTCATAGCCGACCTTCAAGAGCCAGAAACCGGCCCGTGATTCGGCGGCCAACTGTGTCGCTATGACGCGGTCTCCGATTCTCATGAAGCTGATGCGGAGGATTCCTTTCTCGCACGCTGTCACCGCGTATTGCTCGTAGAACTGTCGCCGATGCGAATCATTCAGCAGCGCTGAACCGTTCTTGCCCTTCCAGCTGGCGGCCTCCACGCGGAACAGTTCGGCAAGCATTGTCGGCAATTCCGACGGCCTGGGGTTTATTACCTCGAATCGGACCGGCCCCATTTCCTCCGCCCTGCGCCGGCCGCGGCGGAGACTCGAGCGCCAGTTGGCGCTCAATTTTTTTTCCGGTTCGATCCATGAGGGATTCAATTCGATCCATGGCGAGCCTTTGGTTGCGCGCGTGAGGAGAATTCCGCGATTATGGAATGCAGTTCGAAGGGCTTCCAGCACCGGGGAGTCGGCAAGAACACGTCGCAGGAGCAGCGGACGCCGCAGCTCAACCAGGGTTTGGATCAGGTGCTGGAGCGCAGCCGGGTCGGAATGCGGGAAATCGGTTGGCTCATAAAGCGCATCGACTCCGAGGCATTCCAATCGGTAGAGGCGGTGGCCCCGAATCACCAGAGGGCCCACGGCACTGGGTTGGTTAGCGCCAACCACGATCAACTGCAGTTTTCCGTCTCTCCCGAATACGGTGGAGCAGGCCTTCATCCATGCAAACTGATGCGTGGGGCTGTTGGCGGCCTCGGCAAGCAGATTCCATCGCCTTGCTTCGTTCTCGATGGAACTGAATTCCTGCACAATCCGGACTGACCGTGTCACGAGTCTAACTATGCACGGGCAGTCCCAAAGGTGCATTTCGTCCTAAGTCTTTGCTAACAGGACCGAAGGTGTCGCGCTGGGAGCCATTGACTGTAACCTGTCAAGTAAACACGGTGGACCCGGCATTCCCTTATCGAAATTGTTGAACCGCTTTACAGAAGGGTTATCATGTGTTCCCGATACGAGGGCCGAGCGTGGTCTGGGCGGCCTTTCCGCACAAGGAGAAGAGAATGAGCAGAGAAGACGACTTCGACGACTTTACTCTGTCGCCGGACGATTTGGACTCGGGGCAGGTCGACGCCTCCGAGCCATCGTTTGACGACATTGAGCCTGAACCGGAGCCACCGGCCTCGTCAGTTGAGCCTGAACCAGCTCAACCTGCCGCGAAACGACCGGCGAAAAAACGCAAAGCTGCCGCGAAGCCGAAGGCGAAAGTAAAGGCAAAAACAAAGGCAAAGGTGAAGGCCAAGGCCAAGAAAAAGACGGCAAAGCCCAGCCGCAAGCCGGCCGCTCGTAAGGTCGCAGCGAAGAAAAAGAAGACCGCATCCAAGAAACGCGCGAAACCGAAGAAGTGAACTTTGAGCCGCGGATTACGCACACGAATTCGGGGACGGAGGACTAATTTCAACGAATGAGAACCAAGGTGTTTGATCTCATTCGGCGAAATTAGTCCTCCGTCCCCGAATTCGTGTGCGTAATCCGCGGCTGGTCGTAATCATCGGATCTATCTGCGGGTTGATTCTGGCGTCAACCTTCTACTCCTGGCGCTTCGCATACTTCTGGCTCGACGACTTCAACAATCTGTTCTGGGTGCAACAGCAGAGCTTCGCTCGCATGCTGTGGTACAACGTTAATCCCTTCGCAAATTTCTTTCGGCCGTTCGGAATGCTCGTCTATTGGATTCTATGGCAGGCGTTCGGCCTCGCTCCGCTGCCGTATCACACAATCGCGTGGATTCTTCACACGGCCAACGTGTTTCTCCTTTACGTTCTTCTTTCACGCATCATTGGCTCACGCTATGCAGCCGCAGTAGGAGCGCTCCTCTTTGGCTTCCGTTCAAATTTCACCGATATTTATTGGAGCTTCGGAACAATCTTTGAGCTGTTGGCGTGTTTGCTCGTGTTTCTTGCGATTTTGATATACGCCGGCGAGTTCAGTTATTCGCGACTCCTGTTTGTCGCCGTCCTGTATCTCCTCGCAATCAAATCTAAGGAAATGTCTGTTACCCTTCCTGCGATTCTTCTTCTCTACGATGTTTGTATTCGGAAAGAGAAGTTCGATCCGAGACGCCTGGTTTGGTTCGCGGCGCTTGGCGTCTTCACGGTTGCCTGGAGCTATGTACGATTTCTTTCGATGGGCAGCGATTCGCCTGCGAATCCTTATTACATGGATTTTTCCGCTATCACCATGGGCCGTGGATATGGCTGGTATTTCGACCATCTCTATGGCCTGCGACTACGCTGGGGCGCGTGGACTATCGCCATGGTTTTGCTTGCTGCCGCGTTCGCATACGAGCGCGAGAAGCGTGGTCTCTTTTTTACCGGATATTTTTTCATCACTCTTCTTCCTGTAGTCTTTCTTGTCAATCACAGGTACGAATTCTTCTGGTACATACCTTTTTTCGGAATTGCGGGTCTCGCCGCGCTCGTTACCGTGGCCGTCGAAACGCAGTTTAGACAATTGCTTTCCGAACGATCGCTGGAAGTGGCCGGCGTGATTATGTTCGGGTTACTCGCTGTCGGGCATTATGTGCGCGAGAGGGCGGCCAGCGCTGAGGTTCTGGAAAATGAACGATCGCTTGCCGTCGAGTACGCGTCTTTCGTGCAATCGATTCGCGGTTTACCTTCACCCGAAAATGCAGGCACGGTCCTCATAAAAGACGTTCCGCGGCATTTCACGCCTGAGGTTTTGACGTCGGCTGTGCAGGTCATTTTGCGCCGGACCGACATTCATGCCGAGGTTGTAAGATAGGACCAATGGCAATCGACGCTAAAACCGCTTCAGAACGTCTTGAAAAACAAATCGACTTTTTGCTGGAGATCGACAAACTGAAAACGATTCTGCGGCGCACGTATCTTCTCCATGCCGATCGATCCGAGAATACAGCCGAACATAGCTGGCATCTTGCTCTGACAGCCATGATTCTTTCTGAATATGCCAATGAGCCCATCAATGTCGCGCACGTGATCAAGATGGTTCTCATCCACGATATCGTCGAGATCGACGCCGGCGATACCTATCTCTACGATGCGGCGGGTGCGCTCGACAAAGCAGAGCGCGAACGCGCCGCTGCGGATCGGCTGTTTGGATTGCTTCCTCCCGACCAGGGAAAAGAATTCCGCGCTTTGTGGGATGAGTTCGAAGCCAAGCAAACGATTGAGTCCCGATTCGCTTCCGCGCTGGATCGCTTCATACCGCAGCTTCACAACTATCACACGCAGGGAAGGAGTTGGAAGGAGCACGGTATTACGGCCGATCGCGTACTCGACCGGAACGCCTGCATCGCAGACGGTTCCTGCACTTTGTGGGAATGGGCCGAGGCCCTGCTGAATGACGCGGTGGACAAGGGATTCCTGAGACGGTAACCGGGTCGAATGTACGAAACATCCCGACCAGCGCACCCCAAATCGTGCTATGCTCTGTCCGTTACTGCAGCGACCATTTCACGTTGCTGTTTTATGGACTCAGGAGCCTCTTGTTTCGTGTCTGGAGAGTTGATTCTGGTTTTCGATCCCTTTCCCGCCAAGTCCTCGAAGTTCCTTACAAATTGAATCAGGAAAAAATGTCAAAGAAGATTTACGTTGGTAATTTGCCGTTCAGAATAACCGAAGATGAGCTTTCCGATCTGTTTCAGCAGATCGGGCCTGTCGAATCCGTGAGCATCATCACGGACCGCGACACAGGCCGCTCGAAGGGTTTTGGTTTTGTGTCGATGGGCGACGACGACGCCGAAAAGGCGATCGCTGCCTACAACGGCAAGGAAATGAATGGGCGCGCGCTGACTGTCAATGAAGCCCGGCCCATGGTGAAAAGGGAATTTACGGACCGCGCAGGACGCTCCAACCGCTGGTAAAACCCAGCGGGTGTTCCAACACTCGTTCAAATCTGCGGCGCGTCGGTTTGGCCGGTGCACCGCAGATTACCTCGCTTGCTAACCTCGTCGGGCTTTAGCTCGCCTTGAATTCCTTCACACCTTACGATGACCGCCGACTATCTGCCTCTAGCTGGATTATTTGCTGAGCTAGAGGGAGCCAGCCGCGGATTGCGCAGATTACGCGGATGATCTGCGTAATCCGCGTCATCCGCGGCTTAGATAGTTCGCCAGTTGCTTTTCTCCGCGATTCATCGCCCAATGGTGATTCCACTCGAACACCGGTTTCAATACAGGCGAAAGAAATTTCACGATCGGCTTCTCCACCTTCGGATTCCAGTCGAGTGTGACGAGCGTTCCTTTGCCTTCCGGCCGCAGAATCCATTTCGAAGAATCGGTCGCGAAATCACCGGACGCCTTGAATTCGATGAGATTCGGTTTTTCCATTCGAATCGTTTCGATCGTCCAGCGAAGCTTGTACGGCAGCCAGCCTTTGGTCAGCACCGCGATTCGCCGTGCGGCCGGATCGAGCGCGGTCGCTTTCAGGTAAACGCCCTGCCACCATTTTGGGAACTTGACCGGTGTGGCAAGCACTTCCCAGACATGATCAATCGGATGGGGAATTTTCCAGTGATCTTCGAAATGGTAGGCGCTCGCACTCACGGTTTTCCAGCAAGGTAACCGGAACGCGTGCGAACTTCCAGGGGTTTGCCGCGCTTGTCGACGGCTGTGATTTTGACCTTCCGATATGCGCCATCACGCGTATTGTCGTCGGAGAGATAACCGATCGTGTACTGCCCGCGGATTGACCCGGCAATTTTCGGCCAGATCTCCCGCAGATCGCTGGGTTGGTGTGGAAAGAACGCTTCGCCGCCTGTCAGCTTTGCGAGCTTCTTCAGAACTCCCGGGTTCTTATCTCTGTCGTATGGATCGTATATCCCGACGCAGTAAATCGTGGCGCTCGACTGCTCGGCCATGCGCTGGACCGTATCGAAATTCGTGGTGCTCGCGTTGTCGGCCCCATCGCTGATCAGCACCAGGGCCTTGCGTTGCAGCGTTCCGTGTTTGAGGTGATCCAATGCCAGAGAGAGAGCATCGTAAAGAGCCGTCGTGCCTTCGACGCGCGTTGCGAGAAGCGCCTTGCGCAGTTCCGTTGTATCGCCGGTGAAGGGTATCGATTCCGGAAGCGCGAGCCATGCCTGATGGTTGAAGTCGACGACGAATATCTCATCATCGGGATGGCTTGCGTTTACAAACGCGAGCGCGGCGGTGACCACATCGCTCCGTTTGTTACCCATGCTGCCGCTGTTGTCGATGACCAGACCGACGGTTGCCGGGCTGTCCTCGGGCTGAAAAATTTTTACTTTCTGCTCGCGTCCATCTTCGTAGATGCGGAAATTCTCCGCAGTGAGTCCGCTGACGGTCTTGCCGTGGTCGTCCAGGACAGTCAGGTTGAACAGGGCGACATCGACGTCAACCGAGATCGTGAACTGAAGAAGGACCAGAAGAAGCGCTACTGCGACTCTCATGAAACTCTAAGTCAGGTGGTACGCCCGTTCCTTTTCTTTTCGGGCCATCACGATATTCCAACCCCTGAATGCCATTAAGACTGCAAGTATGGCTCCATACGCCAGCGGGCGGCGGATATCGAGCTTGACAAGCCAGAGGTAATGGATCACTCCGAAGGTGGCGGTGACATAAATCAGCCGGTGAAGTTTTTGCCAGCGTTTGCCGCCAAGACGGCCGATCCATTTCTTCGTGGATGTTACGGCGAGCGGGATCATCAACACGAAGCCTGTGAAGCCCAGTGTGATGTAAGGACGCTTGGCTACGTCTTCGACCATGGTTCGTAAATCGAAGTAGTGGTCCAGCCAGACATACGTGGTGAAGTGCAGGAATCCGTGGAAGAAGCAGAACAAACCGAGCATGCGGCGAAAGCGCGTGAGACTGGTCCAGCCGGTAAGCCGCCGCAGAGGCGTGATGGCAAGCGTGATCATCAGGAACCGCAGGGTCCAGTCGCCCGTGGTATCGGTGATGTCATCAATGGGATTGGGACTCAGACCACCGTTGAACGCGTTCCATACAAGCAACGCCATCGGGCAAAGACACAGCAGGAACACCAGCGGTTTGAGAATCCACCAGCGATTAAATTTCGGCATTCTCAAACTTCAAAACTCTAGAAATTCTTTCGCAGGTCCAAGCCGGTGTAGAGCTTTGCCACCTGGTCGGCGTACCCATTGAACGGCAGTGTCGGTCGGCGGAAGAATTCACCGATGCGGCGTTCGGTTTTTTGGCTCCACCTCGGATGATCGACCTCAGGATTAACATTCGCGTAGAAGCCGTACTCGCGCGGTGACGCTTCCATCCATGCCGTCAGCGGTTGCTTATCGGTGAAGATGATCGTTGCAATCGTTTTGCAGCCTTTGAAACCGTACTTCCACGGGGTCACGAGACGCCACGGTGCGCCGTCCTGATTCGGAAGCGGTTTGCCGTAGATACCGGTTGCCATCAGCGCCAGTGGGTTCATCGCCTCGTCCAACCGCAGGCCTTCGGTGTAAGGCCAGTTCAGCAGGAACCTATCCCGCTGACCCGGCAATTGGTTCGGATCGTTAAGCGTCTTGAACACGATGTACTTGGCGGCCGGCGTGGGCTCGAGCCGTTTGATCACTTCAGCCAGCGGTACGCCATTCCATGGAATCACCATCGACCAGGCTTCCACGCAGCGCATCCGATAAATCCGATCTTCTACGGGAATTCCCTTGATCAGATCGGTCAGCGACCACTTCATCGGCTTCTTCACCATGCCTTCAACCGACACCATCCACGGATTTGCCGGTTTGAAGTTCTTCGAATTGACTGCAGGGTCGCCTTTATCGGTTCCAAACTCGTAGAAGTTGTTATACGACGTGATGTCTTCAAAAGGAGTGACCTTCTCAGTCGTGTCGTATGGTCCTTTCGGCTTGGCCTGAACCGGTTCGGATGTAGCCGCGTTCACACAGCCCGGCAAGATTGTACCGACGGCTGCCACGCCGAGGGTCGCAGTGGCAGTTCTCAGAAACTCACGACGATTGTGATAAAGGCTTTCGGGCGTAACTTCCGAATACTTTATGTCTGCTGGACGCTTAATAAACATAGGCTGGACCTCCGACTGATGCCGTATTGTACTACGATAAGCACATGCGCAGAGCCTACTACGAAGACCGTCCCCCCCAGAAGAAGCTGCAGGCCTCCCATATCTACCGGGATCTGCGAGATCTGATCTGGCCGCGCCGGAAGTTATTCCTGTTGGGGCTGGTCCTGGTTTTTATAAACCGGGCTGCCGGCCTCGTATTACCCGGATCCACGAAATTCCTGATTGATGACGTCGTTACGAAGCAACGGCAGGAGTTACTCATGCCATTGGCGGCGGCAGTGGGGGCCGCGGTTCTCGTTCAGGCAGTCACCTCGTTTGCGCTCGTTCAACTGCTCAGCATGTCTGCGCAACGGCTGATCGCCGATATGCGGATCAAAGTGCAGCAGCACATTGGCCGCTTGCCGGTCCGCTATTACGACGCAAACAAGACCGGTGCTCTGGTTTCCCGAATCATGTCGGACGTGGAAGGTGTTCGAAACCTGGTTGGCACGGGCCTGGTGGAGTTTGTCGGTGGAGTATTCACGGCGATCATCGCCTTCGGCCTGCTTTTGAAAATAAACGCGTCGCTCACGTTCATGGCTATCGGTTTTCTTCTGGTGTTCGGCCTCATCCTTCGCAAAGCGTTCAAGCACATTCGGCCGATCTTCCGCGAGCGCGGGAAGATCAACGCCGAAGTTTCCGGGCGTCTGACCGAGTCGCTCGGCGGCGTTCGAGTGGTCAAAGGTTTTCATGCGGAAGAGCGCGAGGCGGCCACATTTCAGGAGGGCGCCATGCGTCTGTTCGAAAACGTTCAGAAGACGCTGTTCGCTCAGTCGGGTATCAGTTTCGTGTCAACGCTGCTGATGGGTATCGTGAGCGTCACCGTGATGATCGTCGGCGGAAGAATGCTGGTCCGCGGCGCAATGACGATCGGCGACTTCTTCGCGTTTACGCTTTACCTCGGGTTCATGGTCGCGCCGGTGTTCCAACTGGTCAGCATCGGAACCCAGATTACCGAAGCCTTCGCGGGTTTGGATCGAATGCACGAGGTTTTGGAAGAACAGCCCGAAGATGTCGATCCGGAACGGACCATTTCGATGGGTACGGCCGAGGGATTAGTGCAGTTCAGGGACGTCTATTTCGAGTACGACGCGGGCAAAACCGTGCTCAAAGACATCAGCCTCGATGCGGTTCCGGGAACAGTGACCGCGCTTGTCGGTTCGTCCGGTTCAGGGAAGAGCACACTCATCGGGCTCGTCGCCGCCTTTGCGAAGCCGACCGCCGGGACTATCTTCATTGATGGTGCAAATCTGTCGACCGTGCGGCTGGACTCATACCGGTCGCAGCTGGGTGTAGTTCTTCAGGACAACTTCCTGTTCGATGGAACCATCAGGGAAAACATTCTGTTCGGGCGGCCGTCGGCGCCGGAAGCGGCCGTTATACATGCGGCGCGTATTGCGCGTGTCGACGAGTTTGCATCGAAGCTCGAAGCGGGTTTGGACACAGTTGTCGGTGAACGCGGCGTGAAGCTGTCGGGCGGGCAGCGTCAGCGTGTCGCCATTGCACGTGCGATTCTTGCGGATCCGAGGATTCTGATTCTCGACGAGGCGACTTCAAGCCTGGATTCCGAAAGTGAGGCTTTGATCCAGGAAGGTCTCGGCGCCCTGATGTACGGCCGCACGACATTTGTCATCGCGCATCGCTTGAGCACGATTCGAAGCGCCGACCAGATCCTGGTTCTCGAGGGTGGAGTCATCGTCGAGCGCGGCACTCACGAAGAACTGCTCACGCTCGGCGGCCGGTACTTTGATTTGTACACACGTCAGGCGGGTCTCGAGGCCAATCGATTCATCAATCCGGGAGAAGGAGAGCCGGTTACCGATGTCGAAGGCAACGCGAACGGAAAGGAACGAGGACAAGGTCTTGGCGAAGTTGCGAGAGATTTGT
>Ga0114129_10008883_pt1 | contig 14329 bp, 16 predicted proteins | sample RhiMetdeltSRZDD1_FD_80071 | JGI IMG/M metagenome (GOLD analysis project Ga0114129, IMG submission 80071) | Populus rhizosphere microbial communities from Tennessee, USA - Rhizosphere MetaG P. deltoides SRZDD1 (version 2) (version 2) | ecosystem: Host-associated > Plants > Roots > Rhizosphere >... | reverse complement strand
TCGCACGTCCCGTCATCGGCGTCGCCAACACGTGGATCGAGATTGGTCCCTGCAACCTCCACCTGCGTGAGCTCGCCGACGGCGTGAAGCACGGCATCCGCTCGGCCGGCGGGACGCCGATGGAGTTCAACACCGTCTCGATCTCCGACGGCATCACGATGGGCTCGCCGGGGATGCGAACATCACTCGTCAGCCGCGAGGTGATCGCCGATTCGATCGAGCTCGTGGCGCGCGGCAATCTGTTCGATGCGATCGTGATCCTCGTCGGCTGCGACAAGACCATTCCGGGCGCCGCGATGGCGCTCGCGCGGCTCGACATCCCGGGATTGATCCTTTACGGCGGGTCGATCGCGCCCGGACGATTCTCCGGACGCGACGTCACGATCCAGGACGTCTTCGAAGCGGTTGGCGCGCACGCGGCCGGCAAGCTGTCCGATGCCGAGCTGCTGGATCTCGAGGGGCATGCGTGCCCCGGCGCGGGAGCGTGCGGCGGTCAGTTCACCGCGAACACGATGGCGACCGCGTGCGAGTTTCTCGGAATCGCGGCGATGGGAAGCGGCGACGTTCCCGCGACCGACGCCGCCAAGCGCGGCGTGGCCGAGCGCGCGGGAGCGCTCGTCATGGACGTTCTGAAACGAGGCCTTCGTCCGTCACAGATCATCACGCGCGATTCGCTCGAAAACGCGATCGCCTCGGTTGCCGCGACCGGCGGCTCCACGAACGCCGTCCTGCACTTGCTCGCGATCGCTCGCGAGGCGGGCGTTCCGCTCCGCCTGGACGACTTCGATCGCGTCAGCGCAGCCGTTCCGCTCCTGGCGGATCTCAAGCCGGGCGGACGTTTCGTCGCGATCGATCTGCACAAAGCGGGCGGCACGAGGCTGCTGGCGGCACGCCTCCAGGAAGCGGGCAAGCTCCACGGATCTGCTCTGACGGTCACGGGGCGAACGATCGGTCAGGAAGCAGCCGCAGCGGTCGAAACACCAGGTCAGGAAGTCGTTCGTCCGGTGCGCGCGCCGCTCAAGCCGAGCGGAGGTCTGGTCATTCTTCGCGGGAATCTGGCGCCCGATGGCTGCGTCGTCAAAGTCGCCGGCTACGAGCTGACGGGACACCGCGGTCCCGCGCGCGTGTTCGATGGCGAAGAAGCCGCGTTCGAGGCCGTGCAGGCCGGACGGATCAAGGCTGGCGACGTCGTCGTGATTCGCGAGGAGGGACCAAAGGGCGGTCCCGGGATGCGCGAGATGCTCGCCGTCACCGCCGCGATTGTCGGCGCCGGCCTGGGTCAATCCGTTGCGCTCGTCACCGATGGACGATTTTCGGGTGCGACGCGCGGCCTAATGGCAGGACACGTCGCACCGGAAGCTGCCGCTGGCGGTCCAATCGCCGCGGTGCACGAGGGCGACATCATCACGTTCGATCTGCGCGCGCGAACGCTGCAGATCGAGGTGAGCGACGCCGAGCTGGCCGCACGGCTCGGGCGATGGAAGCCGGCGCCGCCGCGATACTCGAGCGGCGTGATGGCGAAGTACGCACGGTTGGTCTCATCGGCGACCGAAGGCGCAGTCACAGTGGCGTATGAACAGCCTCCGATTCCGGTCCTTGGATCTCGGACCTCGGACCTCGACACGCGAAGAGAGCTGAAGCGACTATGAAACTGACAGGTGCACAAATCCTCTGGGAATCGCTGGTGCGCGAAGGGGTCACCGACGTCTTCGGGTACCCGGGAGGCGCCATCCTTCCGGCGTACGACGCGATGCTCGACTACCCGATTCGCCACGTCCTGGTGCGGCACGAACAGGGCGCCACACACATGGCGGACGGTTACGCGCGAGCCAGCGGCCGCGTCGGTGTAGCCATCGCGACCTCCGGGCCTGGCGCGACGAACATGGTGACCGGCATCGCGACCGCGATGCTGGACTCCTCCCCGATCGTCTGCATCACGGGACAGGTCGGCAGCCGGCTGATCGGGAGCGATGCGTTTCAGGAAATCGACATCACTGGAATCACGCTGCCGATCACGAAACACAACTATCTCGTGACGCGCGCGGATGACGTGGCGCGTGCGGTGCGTGAAGCGTTCGTGATTGCCAAGTCGGGCCGCCCCGGTCCGGTGCTCATCGACATCACGAAGGACGCGCAGCAAAGCTCCTGCGAATTCGATTGGGACGCGGCGGCGCCCGTCGTGCCCGGCTGGCGGCGCGTGCCTGACGCGACCGCCGCGGCCTTCGAGGAAGCGGCTGCGCTCATCAATGCGGCCGAGCGTCCCGTGATCTTCGTGGGCCATGGCGTGATGATCTCCGGCGCCATGGAGCCGATACAGACGTTGGCCGATCGCGCGCACATTCCCGTTGCGATGACCCTGCTGGGCATCGGCGGCTTCCCCGCCTCGCATCCGTTGAACATCGGCATGATGGGCATGCACGGCGAGGCATGGGTGAATCTTGCGATCCAGGAAGCCGATCTCCTGATTGCGTGCGGGATGCGCTTCGACGATCGCGTGACCGGCAACCTTCGCACGTATGCCCCGAACGCGAAGAAGATTCACATCGAGATCGACCCGTCGGAGATCAACAAGAACGTCGCCGTGGATGTTCCGCTCGTCGGCGATCTGCACGACGTTCTGCCACGGCTGCTGCCGCTGGTGGCCGCGTCGGATCGCGCGGCGTGGTTGCGACGCATTCACGACCTCAAAGGAGACTCCGCCGTCCGCGACATTCAGTCGTTGCCCGATGAAGGCCATCTGTACGCGGCGCACGTCATCAACGATCTCTGGCGCGCCACGCGCGAGACCGAAACGATCGTCGTCACGGACGTCGGCCAGCACCAGATGTGGGAGGCGCAGTACTACCACCACGATGTGCCTCGTTCGCTGATCACATCCGGCGGCCTCGGAACCATGGGCTTCGCAGTTCCTGCCGCCATTGGCGCGAAGCGCGCGCGGCCCGAGGCCGACGTGTGGGCCGTCGTCGGCGACGGCGGCTTCCAGATGACGATGTGCGAGCTGGCTACGGCGGTGCAGGACAGCATCGACATCAAGGTGGCGATCATCAACAACGGCTACCTCGGGATGGTGCGCCAGTGGCAGGAGTTCTTCTACGAGCGTCGATACGCAGCGACTCCGCTCTCGGGCCCCGATTTCGTCAAGCTGGCCGAGGCGTTCGGCATTCGCGGCATCGCGGTGTCGACGCGCGGCGACGTCCTGCCGGCGGTTGCCGCGGCGCGCAGCCATGCCGGTCCCGTCGTGATCGATTTCCGCGTGGAACAGGAAGACACGGTCTATCCCATGGTGCCGGCGGGCGCGGATCTTCACGCCATGATCCGCCGGCCGAATCCCATCGTCGAGACCGGCGCTGACGTGTGAGAGCCCCCATGCATACCTTTACTGTCTACGTAGAAGACCGGCCCGGAGTCCTGAATCGCGTCGCGTCGCTCTTCCGGCGGCGCGGCTTCAACATTCATTCACTCGCGGTCGGCCACAGCGAAACGCCCGGCGTGTCGCGGATGACCGTCGTGGTGCAGACGGATCCGGGCGGGGCGCAGCGCATCAAGGCGCATCTCTACAAGCTCATTAACGTGGTCCGCGTCGAGGACATCACCGAGGTTCCGTCGATCGTCCGGGACCTGGCTCTGATCAAAGTGAGCGCCGACGCGCAAAGCCGTCCGGCGATCCTGCAGCTTGCCGAAGTCTTCGGCGCGCGGGTGGTCGATGTGGCGCCGGCCTCGCTCGTGATCGAGATGGCAGGGTCGGAAGCCAAGATCGACGGACTGCTCGATGTGTTGCGTCCGCATGGTGTTCTCGAAATGGTCCGGACGGGGCGGGTCGCCATGGCGCGCGGGGTTGGAAGCCGCAGCAACGGCGCAGGCCCCGCGGCAGGGCCTGCCGACGCGGAAGCGGATGTTTCGTATTCGGTGTGAAAGCCTAAGACCTAAAGCCTAAAGCCTAAAGCCCAAAGCCTATTTGGAGGTACGAATGGCAAAGATCTATTACGACGCCGACGCCGATCTATCGCTGGTGAAGCGGCGGAAGGTGGCGATACTCGGATATGGCTCCCAGGGACACGCGCACGCGCTGAACCTGCGCGACAGCGGCGTGGACGTGCGCGTGGGACTGCCCGCGTCGAGCGGCTCGCGCGCGAAGGCAGCGGCCGAGGGGCTGACGGTCGTCGAGCCCGCCGCGGCTGCGGCCTGGGCGGACGTCGTGATGGTGCTCGTGCCCGATACGGTGCAGGCCGCGCTCTACCGCGACGCGATCCGGCCGCATCTCTCGAAGGGCAAGACGCTGATGTTCGCGCACGGCTTCAACGTGCGGTTCGGCACGCTCGATCTGCCGGCGGACATCGACGTCTCGATGATTGCCCCCAAGTCGCCGGGACATCGCGTCCGCGAGTTGTACCAGGAAGGGGCCGGCACACCCGCGCTTCTCGCCGTCCATCAGGACGCGAGCGGACAGGCGCGCGCCGTGGCGCTCTCGTACGCCAAGGCGCTCGGCGTCACGCGAGCCGGCGTCATCGAGACGACGTTTGCGGAAGAGACCGAAACGGATCTGTTCGGCGAACAGGCGGTCCTGTGCGGCGGCGTCAGCGCGCTGGTCAAGGCCGGCTTCGACACGCTCGTGGACGCGGGCTACCAGCCGGAGATCGCGTACTTCGAATGCCTGCACGAGCTGAAGCTGATCGTGGACCTGATGTATCAGGGCGGTTTGAACTACATGCGTTATTCGGTCAGCGACACCGCGGAGCACGGCGATTACACCGGCGGCCCGCGCGTCGTGACCGAGCAGACTCGTCAGGAAATGCGAAAGATGCTCGCGGAGATCCAGGACGGCACGTACGCGCGGCGCTGGATCGAAGAGGACGCCAAGGGACGGCCGTGGTTCAACGCCACCCGCGCGCGTGAACAGAAGCATCGCATCGAGGAAGTCGGCGCAAAACTGCGGGCGCTGATGCCATTCCTCAAACCTGTGAAGGAGCGGCAGCCGGCGAACGCGTAGGCACCAGACCAACGGGCTCCCCATTAAGGCTCGGGTTTATGGCGAAATTCACCTGGATGAACGGACGACTCGTGGAGGAAGGGCAGGCTGTCGTCCCTTTTCTGACGGCGGGATTGCACTACGGGATGGGTGTCTTCGAAGGCATTCGATGCTACGACACGCCGTCGGGCCCCGCCGTGTTCAGGCTCCGCGATCATCTCGATCGACTGATCGCTTCCGCGAGGATCGTCGGGTTCCGCGATCTGCCGTATGACGTCGACGCGCTGACCGACGCCGTCAAGCAGACCATCGTGGCAAACGAGCTGGGGGCCTGCTACATTCGGCCGCTGATCTATCTCGCCGAGGGGGGAATGAACCTGTCGGTCGACTCGGGCAAAGTGCACGCCGGCATCGCGGCGTGGGCCTGGGATTCGTACCACGGGGAGCGCACCGCCGAAGAGGGCATCCGCTGCAACGTGTCTTCGTACACGCGGCATCACCCCAACGTCATGCCGACGCGCTCGAAGGTCGCCGGCAACTACGTCAACTCGTTCCTGGCACGGACGGAATCGTCACGCCTTGGATTCGACGACGCGATCATGCTGGATCCGAGCGGGTACGTCGCGGAATGCACGGGCGAGAATTTGTTCCTCGTGAAGCGCGGCCGGATCTACACGCCGCCGCTGGCAGCGGTGCTGGAAGGGATCACGCGCGACACGGTCGTGACGCTCGCCGGCGACTTGGGGTTCGATCTGACCGAGGAAATGATCGTCCGGGATCGACTGTACGATGCCGACGAAGTGTTTCTCTGCGGCACGGCCGCCGAGATCGTGGGCGCGCGCGAGATCGATTTCCGTCCGGTCGGGAATGGTCGAGTGGGACCCGTGACCCGGCGAATGCAGGAGACGTTTCGATCGGTCGTGCGGGCGCAGCACCCCAGATCGACCCAGTGGCTCGACTACGTCGACGAACAGCGGGTGAGGAGGGTCGTCTAGGCGGCGAGCCGGTCATGGACCTGAGACAGCTCGAGATTCTTCGTGCGATTGCCGAAAGCGGTTCGTTCACGGCTGCGGGGGAACGCCTGCACGTCTCGCAGTCCGCGGTCAGCCGCCAGGTTCTCCTGCTCGAAGAGGAATTCAACGAGCCGTTGTTCCTCAGGTTCGGCCGGCGCATTCAAATCACGCCGACCGGCGAGAAGCTGCTGCAGCTCAGTCATCGGGTGTTCGCGGACATCCGCGAAACGACCGGCGACATTCTCGACCGGAAGAAGCAGCTATCCGGTACTCTCCGGCTCGTCGGCGGCATGACCGTATGTCTGTACGTGTTTCCCACGCTGCTGCAGGAATACCGGCAGCATCACCCCGACGTCGACATCAAGGTCATTACGGGCGGCACTCCCCGCCTGCTGCGCAAGCTGCGCTCGGGCGCGGCGGACCTGGGCCTGCTGACGCTGCCCATCGACGATCCAGTGCTGCTGACCGTACCGGCGATTGAAGAAGAGCTGCTGCTCGTGATGCCGTCGCAGCATCCGCTCGCGGCAGAACGCACGATCGCACCCAAGGCGCTCGTGCGGCAGCCGTTCATCCTGTTCGAGGGAGGCTCCAACACCCGGCGCGTCATCGATCAGTTTTTTGCGCTCTCCGATATTCAGCCGCGGATCGTCGCCGAAACGGAGAACGTCGAGATCATCAAGTCGATGGTGTCGTCGGGACTCGGAATGAGCATCGTCCCCTATCAGTCCGTCGCGCAGGAAAGCAGCGGCGGCACGCTCCGCGTCGCGCGCATCGAAGGAGAGCGGCTGGTTCGCAAGACCGGATGGGTCCACCTGCGATCCGAGCGTGTGCCGCGCATGGTGCGCGAGATGATGGACATGCTCGGCCGCATCCTGCCGCGGCTCCGCCTCTCGCCGTCTGAGGGCCCGACGAGGACGGCGAAGGCGCGTTAGGGACGCTGCTCCTCTGAGCTCGGCCGGCCGTGCGCAATGTACGTCACGGCATCCCACGCGTTGTGAATCCCAATGAACAAGAGCAGAAGCGCCGTCGCGCCAGCCAGGAAGAGCGACGGCACGGGATGCGCGCGAAGTTCGGTCGCACTCGTCACGAGCCCTGCATAAGCGACGAGCGGAAGAACGGCGTACCAGATCCAATCCTCGATGACCGGCACATAATCGGTCTGGCGCCGCAAATGGCTCAAGACGACTGCGCCGTATATCAACCCAGCCAACCCGCAGGCGCCGAGCGCGAGCGACGGGGTCGAGAGCGTGTGCCACGGCGCGCTCAAGACCGCCGAGACGAGCAGGACGGCGCAAAAGTGGACGACCGTCGGCGTGCCGAATGCGCGCGTCGTATGCGCGCTGCCTACTCGCGCCTCGGCGCTCAGCACAACCACGACGAACTGAAGCCCTGTCAAGGCAGCCGCCGATGAGCCGACGATGACGTAGAAGCTTTCCCACTCGGCAAGCGGCAGCGACCCAGGAGCGGCCACAGATCACTCTCCGAGATTTCCAAAGATTCCGAGCAGGAAGAAATGTGTGACGACGGCTGCAAATGCCGTCCCGATCGTCAGCAGAACCACGCGCCCCTTACCCCAGGCCGAGCGAAGCCCGGAGAACTGGACGAAAAGATCCACGATGTAGACCGCGCAGTAACAGACGTTCGCCAGAACAGCAAGCACGAAGAGGCCGAGCACGAGATTCGTCGACAGCTTGTCGCGAAGCACGGGCCAGTGTGCGAGCGCGTCCGCGATGAGTACGAGCGCGAGCGCCAGATTGTAGACGAGCCGTTTTGGTTCCCAGTATCGGAGCGCGTCAGCGACATAGGCGGTGGCGCGGTCGACGAATCGGCCGGTCGGCGTGCTGTTTGGTGACGATCCCTGTGTCGCGGTCACGGTTAGGGAACGACCCACACGACGAACGTGAGCGTCTCGAGTCCGTAGTGGCCTGAGATCTCCCAGCAGCCGGTCGTTGGAATGTCGACGCCTGTGAGCATCGTCCATCCCCCGAAATCCGGATGATACGCGTTGGTTGCGGGGGACACGGTGAATTCCCCTGCGGCGTCCAGACGCCTGCCCGTGACCGTGAACTCGGGCGTTGGCTCCGCGCGCCCGTCATAGCCGGGCCGCCACCAGAAAACTTTGTCTCGATAGCCACGGCGGTATCCCCGATCGGGAGGCACGCCGCGCCAGGTTCCATCGATGCGCAGTGGCGTCCAGAGCGCAGCAGTGCCATACCAGAACCGGTCTGCAAAGGGCACTCGCGAGGGATACGGCGCCGGCGGCGTAAACGCGGGATCGACTGGAACCGTCACCGGACAAGAAGCCGGAACCTGCACGGCACGATCTTGCGACAGATCCGCGGCGGCCGGTCCGATGGTCTGCAGCGAAAGGAACAGCGCGATCACTACGAGACGGCGGCGGTTCATACGTAGCTGACCATACGTTAACGTCCCTACGTCCCAAAGCCAACGGTTTTCGACTACCATTGCGGTTTCCTATGAGGCTGACCGAGCGCGAAATCGACAAACTCCTCATCTTCACCGCCGCGGAAGTGGCGAAGCGACGCCGCGAACGCGGGCTCAAGCTGAACCATCCCGAAGCGGTCGCGATCATCACCGCGGCGGTGCTGGAGGGGATTCGGGACGGCCGGAGCGTCGCGGATCTGATGGCCTTCGGCGCGCAGGTGCTCCGGCGCGAGGACGTGATGGAAGGCATTCCAGAGATGGTTCCGGAGATTCAGATCGAAGGAACTTTTCCGGACGGCACGAAGCTCGTGACGATTCACGATCCGATCAGGTGACCCGTGACGCCCGGTGAGTATTTTGTCGCTGACGGAGAGATCGAGTTGAACGAAGGACGCGACCGCGTGCGGGTGCGCGTCGACAACACCGGCGATCGCCCGATCCAGGTGGGATCGCACACACATTTCTTCGAAGTGAACAGGTTCCTTCGCTTCGACCGCGCGCAGGCATACGGGCGGCGGCTCGATGTTCCTGCAGGGACTGCGCTCCGCTTCGAGCCGGGGGAAGGACGGGAGGTCGATCTCATCCCGTTCGGAGGTGCGCGGCGCGCGTACGGCATGAGCGCGCTGACCGACGGCGAACTGGACGAGCGGCGAGACGCCGTCCTCGCGCGAGCGCGCAGCCGCGGTTTTCTCGGAGACACGCGGTGAAGATCTCGCGGCGGGCGTACGCCGATCTCTACGGTCCCACCGCCGGCGATCGCGTGCGGCTCGGCGACACCGCGCTCGTGCTCGAAGTCGAACGCGACTTCGCCCGCTACGGCGAGGAAGTGGTGTTCGGCGGCGGCAAGGTGATTCGCGACGGCCAGGGGCAATCGCAGGCCACGCGGGCGTCCGGCTCGCCTGATCTCGTCATCACCAACGCAATCGTGCTCGACCACTGGGGCATCGTCAAGGCGGACGTCGGCGTGCGCGATGGACGGATCTCTGCGATCGGCAAGGCCGGCAACCCTGACGTTCAGGATGGAATCACGCCGGGGCTCGAGATCGGCGCGTCGACGGAGATCGTTGCCGGCGAGCATCGCATCCTCACCGCGGGCGGCATCGACTCGCACGTGCACTTCATCAGCCCGCAGCAGGCATGGGAAGCCGTCTACAGCGGCATCACGACGATGATTGGCGGGGGCACCGGACCCGCCGAAGGAACGCGCGCGACGACCTGCACGCCGGGCGAATGGAACCTCCATCGAATGCTCGAAGCGGCCGAGGGGCTGCCGCTCAATTTCGGCTTCCTCGGAAAGGGAAACGCGTCGAAGCCGGAGCCGCTCGTCGAGCAGGTGCTGGCTGGCGCGATTGGGCTGAAGCTCCACGAGGACTGGGGGACGACGCCGGCCACGATCGACACCGCGCTCGCCGTCGCAGACGAATACGACGTGCAGATCGCCATCCACACCGACACGCTCAACGAATCAGGGTTCGTCGAGGACACGCTGGCGGCGTTCAAGGGCCGGACGATTCACACGTATCACAGCGAAGGCGCGGGCGGCGGCCACGCGCCGGACATCCTCAAGGTCTGCGGGCAGCCGAACGTGCTGCCGTCGAGCACGAATCCCACGATGCCGTACACGGTCAACACGCTGGACGAGCATCTGGACATGTTGATGGTGTGTCATCACCTGAACCCGCAGGTACCAGAGGACGTGGCGTTCGCCGAATCACGGATTCGCCCGGAGACGATGGCGGCTGAAGACGTGCTGCACGATCTTGGGGCGATCAGCATGATGTCTTCGGACTCGCAGGCAATGGGTCGAGTCGGCGAAGTCATCACCCGCACGTGGCAGACGGCTCACGTGATGAAAGAAAGCCGGGGGACGCTGGCCGGCGACACCGCCGCGCACGACAACCTGCGAATCCGCCGCTATGTCGCGAAATACACGATCAATCCGGCGAGGGCCCACGGCATCGCCGAGTACGTCGGATCGATTGAAGTCGGCAAATGGGCGGACCTGACGCTCTGGTCGCCGGCGTTCTTCGGCGTGAAGCCCGATCTCGTGATCAAAGGCGGCGTGGTCGTGGCCGCGCTGATGGGCGATCCCAACGCGTCGATTCCCACACCGGAGCCCGTCCGCTACCGGCCGATGTTCGGCGCGTTCGGACGCGCGAGGGACGCCGTCGCCGCCACTTTCGTGTCGCAGGCGGCCCTGTCCGCGGGACGGCTGCCTCGCCGTCTGAACCGGGCGACGCTGCCGGTCCGTCACACGCGGCACCTCGGCAAGCGCGACATGGTGCTCAACGACGCGCTGCCCGCGATCGAGATCGACGCCGAGCGATACACTGTCACGATCGACGGCGAACGCATCACGCCGCGCGCTGCCTCAACGCTGCCGCTCGCTCAACGCTACTTCCTGTTTTGAAGATGCGCGCGCCAGGACCGATACCCGTTCGCGAGCTGCACGCGTCGGCCGCTGACGCTCCGGCGGGCGTGCCCGTCGTCGAGCTTCCGATGAGCGCGCACGATCGGCGGCGCGTGCGGAGGCTCGTCACCGCGCCCGACGGCGCGGTTCTCGCGCTGGAGTTGCCAACCGGGACGATTCTCCATCCCGGTCAGGTGCTGTATCAGGATCGCGATGGTGTTTACGTGGTGACGGCGGCGGCCGAAGACGTCCTGGTCATTCGTCCGCGAGACGTGGCGGAAGCCGCGCGCATCGGTCATCTAATCGGCAACCTCCATCGCGACATCGACGTCGAGAAAGATGAAATCGTTACCTTCGAGGATGCGGTCCTTGCCGAGCGGCTCGCGAAGAGCGGGGCGCGCGTAGAGCGTGCGCGACGGCCGTTTCGCGGCCGCGCGCCCGGCGATCATGCCCACTGAATCCGGTACACGGGGCTTGCAGCAGCTGCGCCTGCTGCAGCTGTTCGATTCGCAGTTCCCGATTGGCGCGTTCGCCCACTCGGGCGGACTCGAGACGTACGGCCAGAGCGGCGCCGGCGTGCCCGCGCTGCGCGAGCTGATGGCGAACCAGATAGATCTCGGCTGGGGCCGCGGGGATCTCGCGGCTGCGTGCCTTGCGTGGACGGCGGCGGCCGGTCCTGATGCCAATTGCGCGCTCGCGCGCCTCGGCTCGCGCGTGGGCGCCTACAAAGTCATTCCGTCGGTGCGGGACACGAGCATCAGGCTTGGAAGCCGCACGCTGAGCCTCGTGAAGCGCTTGTATCCCGAGGTCGTTGGCTCGCTCCAGATCGCACCGCCGCATCATGCGGTTGTCGTCGGCGCGGTCGGGCAGCGCCTCGAGCTGCCGGTCCGCCAGCTGCTGCTGGCATACGCGCACAGCCTGGTCGTCGGCAGTCTGGCGGCGGCGACGCGATGCATGCCGGTGAGCCCCACGCAGGCGCAGACGCTGCTCGTCGAATTGCAGCCGAGACTTGTCGATGCGGTCGATCGTGTGCAGGCCAACCCCGAGGCAGCGCTCTTCACCTGCACGCCGGCCCTCGACGTCCGCTGCCATCAACAGGCGTTCCTTCATACGCGGTTGTTTCAGTCGTGATTCTTCGTGACCTCTAGAGGGAGTTGCTCTTGGCGAGCGTGACCATCGGCGTAGGCGGACCCGTCGGGTCGGGCAAAACGGCGCTCATCGACACGCTGTGCAAGCGCCTGAGAGATCGCTACAGCCTCGCCGTCGTGACCAATGACATCTACACCCAGGAGGACGCAGAGTTTCTCATGCGCTCGGGGGCGCTGCCCATCGAGCGCATCCGCGGGGTTCAGACCGGTGGCTGCCCTCACACGGCCATTCGCGAAGACACGTCGATCAACCACGAGGCGCTCGACGAGCTGCGCGCGAAGTTCCCCGACGTGAAGATCCTCTTCCTCGAGTCCGGCGGCGACAACCTGGCGGCCTCGTTCAGCCCCGACCTCGTCGACGTCAGCATTTACGTCATCGACGTCGCGGGCGGCGACAAGGTCCCGCGCAAGGGTGGACCCGGCGTCACTCGCAGCGATCTCCTCGTCATCAACAAGATCGATCTGGCGCCGCACGTCGGTGCGGATCTCGGGGTGATGGCTCGCGAGGGAGCCGCCATGCGTGACGGAAAGCCGCTGATCTTCACCAACCTCAAGGCCGGCGACGGCGTCGACGAGGTGATCGATTGGATCCGGCACGGCGTGCTGTTCGAGTGATTGAAGGACGCCTCGAGCTCGTGTTCGCGGTCAGAGGCGAACGCACCGTCCTGGCCCACGCCCGCGCGAGCGCGCCGCTGAAGATCGTTCGTCCGTTTTTCCTCGAAGACGGCCGCGCGCTCGTGCAGATTCTCACGCTCGGTCCCGGGCTCTGCGCCGGAGACATGTGCAGCGTCGACGTCACCGTCGAGCCGGGCGCGCGCGCCATCGTCATCACGCAGGCGGCGTCGCGGATTCTCGGCATGACGGAGGAACAGCAGGCGGCGCAGCGGGTGACGCTTCGCGTTCGCGCCGATGCGCAGCTCGAGTACTTTCCGGGTCTGACGATTCCTTTTCCCGGCAGCAGCTTCGTGCAGCACGTGGAAGTCGATGCGCAGGCTGGCGCACGCGTCGGCGTTGTCGAGACCTGGGCCATGGGACGGAGCGGGTGCGGGGAGTACCTGCAGTTCCGCCGCGTCCGCAGCGAAACGACGCTCACCGTCGACGGCGTCCCCCTCTACGCCGACGTCATCGATCTGGAGCCGGCCGCCGTCAATGTCGCCGGCACAGGGATCCTTGACGGCCGGCGCTACCTGGCCTCCGGCTTCTGGTACGGTGCCACGCTGCCGGCGACCTTGCCTGTTCCACCGCAGGACATGCTCGTCGCGATCGGGCAGACAGCGCCCGATCAGGTGTATCTGAGAGCGCTGGCCGACGATGGTTTTGGGCTGGGAGAGACCCTGCAGGCAATCATCCGCAGCGTACATGCGGGCTGGCGCCTGCGCCCCATCCCGATTCGCCGTTTCACGTCCTGAGCGCGCGGCGCAGCGCGCGCCCGGACGTCAGGCGATTCGGCTCTGGGTAGACTGGGGAGCGGATGCGGCGTTCTGACGCGTGTCCACCGGGCGACCGTTTTCCTCGAGCAGCTGGTGCACCTGCTGCTTCAGCCAACGACACGGATCGGGCTGGAGCGCACGCAGACTCTGCCACTCGGGCTCGGTGAGCGAGATGGAGATGTAACGCGTCTGATTCAGGTCCATGAAAGACTCCGGATACAACTATCCAACCGGAGGGTATCGCGTCGGATTCACAGCGCAAAATACAATTACAGCATTGGTCCTATCTCGTTTTTGCATGGATTGACGGGGCGATAGCCGCCTGAAATTCGTTCCAGACCTGGCAGCCCGCCAGCACGGCGGTAACGTCGGCCGAAGCGAACGAGATTATCAGTGACTACGATCGGAAGCGGCGCCAGTCGATCCGATACTTGCGGATCTTGTAGTTGACGATCCGCGGCGTCGCCTGGAGGAGCCGGGCGGCTTTCGCGCGATTGCCGCGCCCCATCTTCAGCGCGTCCTGGATGAGATCCTTTTCGTAGGCGTTGATCGCGCTCGTGAGCGACAGGACGGGCGTCGTCCCCGACGCGTCGGCGGTCTGGAGCGTCGGCGGGAGGTGGTGCGCGTGCAGCACCTCGCCTTCGGCGACGAGCACGGCGCGCTCGATCACGTTTTGCAGCTCGCGTACGTTGCCGGGCCAGTGATACGCCATCAGCATGTCGATGGCCGGTGTCGAGATGCGGCGGATGCTCTTGCGGTGATCGGCGGCAAGGCGCTCCAGAAAGGCATCGGCGAGGAGCAGGATGTCCGGTTTTCGCTCGCGGAGCGGCGGTACGAAAATCGAGAAGACGTTAAGGCGATACATGAGGTCTTCGCGAAACGTGCCGGCGGCGATCGCTTCCTCGATGTTCTTGTTC
>Ga0114129_10008882_pt1 | contig 14332 bp, 13 predicted proteins | sample RhiMetdeltSRZDD1_FD_80071 | JGI IMG/M metagenome (GOLD analysis project Ga0114129, IMG submission 80071) | Populus rhizosphere microbial communities from Tennessee, USA - Rhizosphere MetaG P. deltoides SRZDD1 (version 2) (version 2) | ecosystem: Host-associated > Plants > Roots > Rhizosphere >... | reverse complement strand
GCGGTTGAGCAGGAGGCGAAGGTAGGCGAGGAGATCGACGACCTGCTGCTGGCCGAAGTAGCTCCTTCCCGCCGCCCGGTACGTCGGCAGGTCGAGCGCGCGAAGCTCCTCCTCGAACCACTCTGCGTCGGTGCCTGCCGCAAACAGCAGGACGATCTCGCCGGGGCTCGCAACGCCGGCGTCGACGAGCTCGCGCACGCGGCGCGCGACGTGGCGTGCCTCGGACCGGCGCCAGTGCACACCCGCCTCGCCGGTCGCCGCCTTGTCGGTGACGAGCAGCTCGAAGGCGCTCGAGAGCGCCGGCTCGGCTGCGCCGCCGGCAGGCTCGAGCCGCTGGAACTCGTCGCCGAACTCCGAGCCGAAGAGCTCGTTGACCGCGGCGAGCACCTCTGGCCGCGAGCGATGGTTGAGGGTCAGCGGAAGGACGGTCTCGGCGGCGTCGCGCCGCTCGCGGAACACGGCGACGTCCGCGTGGCGGAACCCGTAGATCGACTGGAACTCGTCCCCGACCACGAACAGGTCGCCGCCCGTTCCCTCCGAGAGGAGATCCAGCAGCTCCGTCTGGAGGCGATTCGTGTCCTGGAACTCGTCGACCATGATCGAGCGGAAGCGCTGTCGCGTGCGCTCGCGGATGTCCTCGTCGCCGCGCAGGAGGTCGCGGGCGCGAAGCTGGAGGTCCTCGAAGTCGAGCGCGCCCTCCCGAGCCTTCGCCTCGGAGTACGCGTCCGCGAACTGCGTCAGGAGCTCCTGCAGCAGCTCGCGGTCGCGCGCCGCGAGCTCCTCCAGCGCGGCCGCGACCACGCCGTCGCGCGCCTCGACGAACGTCGCCGCGCGGGGCCCGCGGGCCTTCATCTCGCTCAACGCGAGCAGCCGCTCGGGCAAGGTCGACGCCGTCACGAGGTCGAGCGCCCCCTGGGCGGCGCCCCGCTGGAGCTCGGTGGCGCGGGTGTCGTCGACGAGGCAGAGCGCCGCCTCGCGCAGCTCCGAGACGCGCGAGCCGAGCTCCGCACGGACGCCCGGCTCGAGCACGAGGTCGCGGCCGGCCGAGCGGAGCGTCGCGTAGACCCTGCCGAGCATCTGGCGAAGTCCCGCCGCTCCGTAGGTCGCGAGCAGGCGCCAGCGGTCGGGCTCGTCGTCCGCGCAGAATCGCTCGAGCGCCGCCGCGAACGCCTCCGCCTGGATGACGAGCGCCTGCGGCTCGTCGAGCACCCTGAAGGCGGGATCGACGCCTGCAGCGAGCGGATGCGCGCCGAGCAGCCGGCGGCAGAACCCGTGGATCGTCGAGACCCACGCGCCGTCGAGCTCGAGCGCGAGGTCCGGGCGCCCCCGCTCGAGCAGCCGTTCGCGAATCCTCCCCCGCAGCTCCCCCGCGGCGCGCTCGGTATAGGTGATCACGAGGAGCGACTGGACGTCGAGGCCGTCGTCGACGACGGCGCGGACGAACCGCTCGACGAGCACTGCGGTCTTGCCCGTACCCGCGCCCGCTGCGACGAACACGCCCCCTGTCGACTCGATCGCGGCGCGCTGCTGCTCGTTCGGGGCGGGCCTCATGCCCGCTCCTTGCGGCAGATCCGCCAGAGGTCGCACCAGTGCGGGCAGTCGCCGCCGTGCGGGTCGTGGCGCACGTCGCCGCCTCGGATCCGCTCGACCAGCCCGACGGCGGTGCCACGGGCCCGGTCGATCGCCTCGGCGAACTCGTCGGGCTCGAGGTAGTCGCGCGCGCTGAAGCCGGGCACGCTCTCCTCGCCCGCGCGGAGCATCCCGCGGGCACGGCGACCGCCCCCGACGGGCACGTAGATCCCGCCCACCGGCTCGAGCCCGAGCTGGTCGCGGAGGACGAGCATGTAGAGCGGCAGCTGGAGGAGATCGCGATCGCGGATCTCGGCCGCAGAGGACGCGGCCCCGGACTTGTAGTCGACGACGATCCCTCGTGCGCCCATCGGGTCGCCGTCCACGCGGTCGATCTTCCCCCTCACCACGACCCCCGGCTCCAGCTCGTACGAGCGGAACGACACCTCGAGGTGGCGCGGGACGAACGGCGAGGGCGAGGCCGCCTCGTCCCGGACGAGCTGCTCGAGATCGCGCTGGAGCCCCTGCTCGAGCTCCCGTCGGTCGAGGTCGCCCGCGTCGATGCGGAGGCCGCTCTCCACCGCCTGCGTGACGCAGTCGTGCATCAGCGCGACGGCGGGCTCCACGTTCGTCTCGTCCACGCGGTCGGCGCCGGGGATCGCGCTCGGCAGCTGCTGGTAGAAGCGCTGCAGCGCGGCGTGGAGGATCGAGCCGCGCATCATGCGGTCGATCTCCTTGTCGATCGTCGCCGGTCGCAGGTAGCGCTCGACGAACCACGCGGCCGAGCAGGAGGCCATCCGCTCGAGCTCGGAGACCGAGTACGCCTCGCGTCCACCCAGAAGCTGAAGGGCGCGCTCGTGGGTGAGGGTGGTGCGCCGGTCGAACGCCGACGCTGCCCGGCGCAGCCGCCGATCCCAGCCGTTCTCGCGAGCGAGCGCCATCGCGTCCGTCGGCGTGCCGACGGACATCCGGGCGAGCGCGCGCAGCCGCTCGCGCTCGGTGGGAGCCGACTCCAGCTCGCGTGTCAATGCCGACAGCGGGCGCCGGACCGTGGAATGCCGGACGTCGTCCTCGTCGAAGACGTCCTGCACGGCTTCCCAGAAGGGGCTCGGCTCACGGGGCGCGCCCTCGTCGCCTACCGCCTGACGGACGAGCACGAGCCTCCGCCGCGGACGCGTGCAGGCGGTGGCGAACAGGTACCGGTCGCGGCTCGCGGGGTCGGGACGGACGAGCCGCCCTCCACGGCGCTCGTCGAGGGCCCGCCGCTCGTCGTCGTCGAGGAACGGCTCGACGCGGGCGCGGCGCGGCAAGGACCCTTGCTCCAGCCCGAGCACGAAGACGGTGTCGTAGCGCCGCGTGCGGGCCCGCAGGAGGTCGAGCACGGCGACGCGGCCCGGGGCGCCCGGCGGGTCGCCGCGGAGCGTCGTCCGCTCGAGCGCGGCGAGCACCTCTCGGCGCCCTGTCTCGTAGCCCGACGCCTCCAGCGTCTCGAGCTCGAGGAGGGTGCGGCTGATCGCGTCGTGGGCTCGAAGATCGGCCTGGGAGCGCTCGTCGAGTGGCGGCGCGAGCGTGCCGTGCGCGTTCCTGAGCATCGCATCGGCCAGGGCCCGAACCGCTGCCGCCGGCGGCTCGTCGGCAACGGCGAGATCGTAGGTCGGCAGGCCCCGCCCCGCCCGGAGCTCGAGCGTGGCTTCGATTGCCCGCTCGGCGCGGACGATGCCCCTGCCACGGAGCTTCCCCTCGACCCAGTCCACGTCACGGCGCGAGAGCCCCGAATACGGCGAGCGGAGGTGGGCATAGAGCGCCGGCCGCTCGCCCCCCTGCCACGCGAAGCGAAGCAGCGAGAGCAGCGAGTGGCCCAGCGCGCTGGAGCGGAGCGACGGCCGCCCCTCGAACGCGACCGGGACGCCGGCGGCCGAGAACGCCGTCTCGAGTGGAACGCGAACGGCCTCGACCGAGGCGCAGACCACGGCGATCGCCTCCGGCGCGGTTCCCGCGCGCACCTGGGCGAGGATCTCCTCGGCGACGAGCTCGAGCGTGCCCCTGACGCCGGCCCCCTCGAGGAAGCGGATCGAGCCGTCGAGACGTCCCCGGACCGGCGCATCGGAGAACAGCTGGCGCTCGAGGTGCGCCAGCGACGGCGGCAGGAACTCGGGGGCGCGTGGCGAAAGCTCGACGACCGAGTCACGTGCGAGCGTCGCGAGGTCGCCTGCGGTGCGCGACAGCGACGCGTAGACGGCGCGACCCGGCTCGTACGGGAGCGACACGTGCACGTCGGCACGCGCGGCGAGCGCCTCCAGCAGCCGCCACTCGGCGGCGGTCAGGTCCTCGAAGCCGTGCGCGAGAACGGGGCGCCCGTCCCAGGCGTCGAGCTCGCCGGTCAGCCGCCTGATCGCGTACCGGCGAAGCGCTCCGCGATCCCAGGCCTGGAGGCGCTCGAGCTCCGCGCGATAGCCGCGAACCAGGCCCGCGAGCGGCTCCGCGAGATCGTCCGGCTCGACGAGGGCACCGTCGACCTCGGCGACCGTGCGGGCCAGCGCGTCGGTGAAACCGGGATGGCGGGCGCCGGGCACCTCGGCCGCCTCGACGACGCGCCGGAGCAGCACCTGCCGTTCGGCCTCTCCGAGCGGCCTCCGTCCTCCGCCGTTCGACAGGGCGAGCCACTCGAACAGCGAGTCGAACGTGCCGACCGTTCCCGCGAGGAGCCCGTTGCACCGCCCGACGAGCTCGCGTTCGGCCCGATCGACCTCGGCTCGATTCGGGACGACGAGCCACGGATCGCGATCGATCTCCTCGACGAACCGGTCGAGCAGGAGCGCGACCTTGCCGGCATGCGCCGGCCCGACGACGAGGGAGAGACCCACCGGTGCATGGTAGTCGGGCCGACTTCCCGCCCCGGCTTACGGCCGGGACGGGAATCGACGCGAAAAGGCGCTCGCAGCGAAGATCAGGCGAGCGACTTGGGCTTGCGCCCGCGGCGCGCCACTGCGGCGCCGGGCATTCCGCCCGCGCAGGAATCGCAGAGGTCCGCCGCTTTCGCACCGCGTCGGGCGTCGTTGAACGTCACGCGGAGCACGGCGCCCTTTCCCTCCTCGACTTCCTTGCCACACGAATCGCAAACAAGAACCGTCTTTCGTGCCACGAGTTGACCCTCCGATGAGGAAATCGCCCGCGCGATTTCCCGTAGTGTTGGACTAAGGCGACGCCAAGATGATACGCAAAACCACCGGCGTAATTCTAGGGCGGATGCGCGAGCATCCACGCCATTAGACTGCGTCGAGATGGAGGCCCGCACGATCGTGATCCTCGACGGCGACCAGACGGGACAGGAGCTTCTCGAGGCCTCGTTGCGCGTGCTCCAGCCAGATGTCGTCGGCGTCGGGCTTGCGTTCCGTGAATTCGATCTCTCCCTCGAGAGCCGACGGTCGACGCAAAACGGCGTCGTCCACGAGGCGGCGCAGGCGATCGTCGAGCACGGGCTCGCCCTCAAGGCCGCGACCATTACGCCCGAGGGCGTCGGCGACGTCGGCTCGCCGAACCGGATCCTGCGCGAGGAGATCGGCGGGAAGGTGATCGTGCGCACCGGGCGGCGAATCCCGGGCGTCGTTCCCGTCGGCGGGGTCCATGCGCCGATCTCCGTCGTGCGGATGGCGGTCGGCGACGCATACGGCGCGAATGAATGGCGGGAGGGCTCGGGGGACGACGAGGTCGCGTTCCGCACGGAGCGAATCGAGCGGAGGATCTGCCGTGCCGTCGCGGAGTTCGCCTTCCGCCAGGCGGGGCGAACGGGGGCGAAGGTCTTCGGCGGACCGAAGTACACGGTCAGCCCGGTCTACGAAGGCATGCTCAAGGAGGAGATGGACGCGGCCGCCGAACGGCATCCCGACGTCCCCTACGAGCCCCAGTTGATCGACGCGACCTTTGCGCTCCTGATCTCGTCGAGCGGCGCGCCGATGGTGATTCCCGCGCTCAACCGCGACGGCGACATTCTCTCCGACCTCGTCCTCCCGCTGTTCGGCTCCATCGCCGGCTCGGAGTCGCTCCTGGTCGCCTTCGGCGAGGACGGCATCGACGCGCCGACGGCGGTGATGGCCGAGGCCGCCCACGGGACGGCGCCCGCGCTCGAAGGCAAGGACGTCGCGAACCCGATGGCGATGATCCTCGCCGCCGCCGCGCTCCTCGTGCAGACGGAGGACGAAGCGTGTCAGGAAGCGGGGCGCGCGATCCGCGAGGCGACGCTCGAGGCGGTCGCGGAGGGTGTCCGCACCGCCGATCTCGGCGGCCACCACGGCACCACCGCGTTCACGGACGAGGTGATCCGCCGCACCCGCACCAAGCTCGACGTCTGGGCGTCGCTGTAGGCCCCCTCGGTGTCCGACTCGAAGTCGGACACCTCCCGCCGGTCAAGCCGCTACGGCGGCCTCTCCAGGCATGATCTCGCCCGCGTCGAGGGCGGCGAGGAATGCCTCGACGACCTCCGGGTCGAACTGCGTGCCGGCGCAGCGACGGATCTCGGAGGCGGCCTCGGCGGCGCCCAGGGATCGCCGGTACGGCCGCAGCGAGGTCATCGCGTCGAAGGCGTCCGCGACCGCCAGCACCCGGCCTTCGAGCGGGATCGCCGAGCCCGCCCTTCGGGTCGGGTAACCGGCCCCGTCCCAGCGCTCGTGGTGGAAGAGGACGTACGGCACGGCGGGCGAGAGGGACGGCACGCCGGCGATCAGCCAGGTGCCCTCCACGGGATGCGCCCGGATCTCGGCGAGCTCGCCCTCGTCGAGGAGACCGGCCTTGCCGAGCACCTCCGGGCGGACGTTGACCTTGCCGACGTCGTGGAGCGCCGCCCCGAGCCGAAGCGCCTCGATCCGCTCCTCGTCCCACCCGAGGCGACGCGCCACGGCCTCCGCATTCGCGCCGACGCGTGCGGCGTGCGAGGCGAGGGCCGGGTCGCACACGTCCATTGCGGTCGCAAAGGCGGCGAGACGAACCACGGAAATCTGGTTCCCGTCGCGCGCCGGGAACCCTTCCCGTACTTTTCGCGGTGATGCGCGTGTGTGTGCCCCGGGAGGCCGGGCCCGGAGAGCACCGGGTCGCATTGACCCCCGAGACCGTGAAGCGGCTCCTCGGGAACGGATTCGAGATCGTGGTCGAGCGCGGGGCCGGCGTGCTCGCAGGATTCCCCGACGACCTCTACGAGGACGCCGGCGCGGAGCTCGCGCATCGTCCCGAGCAGTTCGAGGGTGTGGAGGGCGTCGTCCGGGTCGGCCCCCCACCGGTGGACGAGCTCGAGGGCCTCGCGGCGGGCACCGTGCTCGTCGGCTTCCTCCAGCCGCTGACCGACCACGAGGGGATCGCGCGCCTCGAGCAACGGGGCATCGTGGCCTTCGCGATGGAGTCGATCCCGCGGATCACGCGCGCGCAGTCGATGGACGCGCTGTCGTCGCAGGCGACCGTCGCGGGCTACAAGGGCGTGCTCCTCGCGGCCGACCGGAGCCCCAAGCTCTTCCCGATGATGATGACCGCCGCAGGCACGATCGCCCCCGCGCGCGTGCTCGTGCTGGGTGCGGGCGTCGCGGGGCTCCAGGCGATCGCCACCGCCCGGCGCCTGGGGGCGGTCGTCTCCGCCTTCGACGTCCGCCCGGCCGTGGCCGAGCAGGTGAAGTCGCTCGGTGCGACCTTCCTCGACCTCGGGATCCTGGGAGAGGAGACCGAGGGCGGCTACGCGCGCGAGCTGACAGCGGAGCAGCAGGAGGCGCAGCAGCGGGCGCTCGAGCAGCGCATTCCGGACTTCGACGTCGTGATCACGACCGCCGCAGTCCCCGGCCGGCCGGCGCCTCGCCTGATCCCGGCGTCGGCGATCGAGTCGATGAAGCCGGGGTCGGTCGTCGTCGACCTCGCCGCCGACACGGGCGGCAACTGCGAGCTCACCTCGCCCGGGCACGAGATCTCGCACACGGGCGTGACGATCGTCGGCCTCACCAACGTGCCCTCGCTGATGCCGCAGGATGCGAGCCGGCTCTACGCCCGCAACGTCGTCGCGCTGCTCGAGCACCTCGCGCCGGGCGGCGCGCTGAGCCTCGACTTCTCCGACGAGATCACCTCCGGCGCGTGCGTCGCCGGACGGCCCGAGGAGGCTGCCGCGTGACGAACATACCGCTCGTCATCGAGCTGACGATCCTCGTGCTCGCGATCTTCCTGGGCTTCGAGGTGATCTCGAAGGTGCCGACGATGCTCCACACCCCGCTGATGTCCGGGACGAACTTCATCCACGGGATCGTGATCGTCGGCGCGATCGTCGTGCTCGGGTTCGCGGAGGACGGCACGACGAAGGCGATCGGATTCGTGGCGATGGTGCTCGCCACCGCGAATGTCGTCGGCGGCTGGTTCGTGACCGACCGGATGCTCGAGATGTTCAAGCGGCGACCCGCCGACCGGGAGCGCGAGAAGGAACGATGATCTCCGACCCCGACGTCATCGGGCTTTTCTATCTCGTCGCGATCGTCTGCTTCATCCTCGCGCTGCGGTTCCTCTCCTCGCCGAAGCACGCCCGGCGCGGGAACTGGGTCGGCGGCCTCGGGATGCTCGTCGCGATCGGCACCACGCTCGCGCTCGAGGGGATCGGCAACTGGGGGCTGCTCGCGGTCGCTGCCGCGATCGGCACCGCCGCCGGGCTGATCGGCGCCCGCACCGTGAAGATGACCGCGATGCCCCAGATGGTGGCCCTGTTCAACGGGGTCGGGGGCGGTGCCGCCGCGCTCATCGCCTTCTCGGAGTTCCACGTCGCGCAGGGGGATGTGGGGAGCGACGAGATCGTCTCGATCGTCCTCTCGAGCCTGATCGGCTCGGTCTCGTTCGCGGGCTCCATGGTCGCCTTCGCGAAGCTCCAGGAGCTCGTCTCCGGCCGTCCGATCGTGTTTCGCGGCCAGAACGTGGTCGACTCCGCGATCCTCCTCGGCGCGGTCGCGCTCGGGATCGCGCTGGTCGCCGGCCTCGACGAGCAATGGGCGCTCGCGGCGCTGATCGTGCTCGCGCTCCTCTTCGGCGTGATGTTCGTGCTGCCGATCGGCGGTGCCGACATGCCGGTCGTGATCTCGCTCCTGAACGCGTTCACGGGCCTCGCCGCCTCCGCGACCGGGTTCGTGCTCGACTCGACGGTGCTGATCGTCGCCGGGATGCTCGTCGGCGCCTCGGGCACGTTCCTCACGCTGATGATGGCCAGGGCGATGAACCGCTCGGTCGCGAACGTGCTCTTCGGCGCGTTCGGGCAGGTGCAGGCGGGGCCGGCCGGCGAACGCACCGACGACGGCCGCACCGTGCGCGCCACCACCCCGGACGACGTCGCCGTCCAGCTGTCGTTCGCGCGCAAGGTGGTCGTCGTGCCCGGCTACGGGATGGCGGTGGCCCAGGCCCAGCACGACGTCCGCCAGCTCGCCGAGGTGCTGGAGGAGCGCGGCGTCGACGTCGCCTACGCGATCCACCCCGTCGCGGGCCGCATGCCCGGCCACATGAACGTCCTCCTCGCCGAGGCGAACGTCCCGTACGACCAGCTCAAGGAGATGGACGAGATCAACCCGGAGTTCGCCCAGACCGATGTCGCGCTCGTGATCGGCGCGAACGACGTCACGAACCCCGCCGCCCGGAGCGAGCCGTCCAGCCCGATCTACGGCATGCCGATCCTCGACGTCGACAAGGCAGCGAGCGTCATCGTGATGAAGCGCAGCATGAACCCGGGCTTTGCCGGAATCGACAACGAGCTCTACCTGGATCCCCGCACGACGATGCTGTTCGGCGACGCCAAGGACTCCGTCGTGAAGCTGATCGGCGCGGTCAAGGCGCAGTGAGCCGCCTGCTCCCCGACGAGCGCGAGAGAGGAACCGGAGCGATCCCCGATGAGACGGTGATCCACGACGAGGCCGAGCTGCGGAGCCTGCTCGGGGAGCCCAGCGACCTGGTGCGGGCGAAGGTGCGCGACCGGCTCGACCACCTCACGCGACAGTTCGTCGAGCGGTCGCCGTTCGTCCTGCTCGCGACCTCGGCCCCGGACGGGACCTGCGACGTCAGTCCGCGTGGCGATCCGCCGGGCTTCGTGCGCATCCTCGACGAGCGGACGCTGCTTCTCCCGGAGCGCCCCGGCAACCGCCTCGCGGACTCGTTCCGGAACGTACTCGCGAACCCCCATGTCGCGCTGCTGTTCGTGATCCCGGGGATCGGCGACACGCTCCGCGTGAACGGCCGCGCGACCCTGGTCGCCGACGAGGAGCTCCTGGCGCCCTCCACGGTCGAGGGGAAGGCTCCGCGCGTCGGTTTCGTGATCGAGGTGGAGGAGGTCTTCACGCACTGCTCGAAGGCGTTCCTCAGAGCAGCGCTGTGGGATCCCACGCGCTACGTCGACCGCTCCGAGCTTCCCTCCTCCGGCGAGATCCATCGCGCACGCGACCCGTCGTTCGACGCTGAGGCGTACGACACGGAGCGGGCGGGCCGGTACGCGCGGCGGGAGGGGTTCTACTAGCGGTGCTCGTCCCGGTCTTCTCGGGCACGGCCGTGCGCAAGGCCGTCCCCCCGCTCGAGGCCTACGACGCCGTGCGGGACGGGTTCGTGCGGCATGCGCGCGGCGAGTGGACGATGCAGCCGAAGGTCTACGTGGCGAACTACCCCGCCGGCGATTTCCGCGCGATGCCCGCGCTCGGGGGCGGTCATGCGCTGCTCAAGTGGGTCACCTCGTTCCCCGGCAACCCGGCGCGCGGCCTGCCGACGGTGACGGGGCTCGTGCTCCTCTCGAACGGCGAGACCGGCGAGCTCGAGGCGGTGCTGGACGCGGCGGCGGTGACGGCGCTCCGCACCGCGGCGGCCGGCGTCGTCGCGGCGGAGACACTCGGCCGCGCGGGCGGCTCCACGGCCGTGATCGGGCTCGGTGTCAACGGCGCCGAGACGGTTCGCATGTTCGGGGCACGCGGCGCGGAGCCGCTCGTCTGGGACGTCGACCGCCAGCGCCTCACGGCGAGCGCGCAGGAGCTTGGCGCCCGGCCGGCGGAGAGCCTCGAGCAGGCTCTTGCGGCCGACTCGGTTGTGACGGTCACCCCGGGACGCGAGATCCTCTTCCGGTCGGGGTCGCTCCGGCCGGGCCAGCACGTGTCGCTGATGGGCGCGGACGGGCCCGGAAAGGCCGAGGTCGCCGTCGAGGAGCTCGCGCGCGCGAGCGTTTTCTGCGACGACTGGGAGCAGGCGAGCCACGGGGGCGAGCTCGCCGCCGGGGTTGCGGCCGGTGTGCTCCGGCGCGACGACGTGACGCAGCTCGGCGACGTGCTCGCCGGGGACTCTCGCGGCCGCACCGGGGACGAGGAGATCACGCTGTTCGACTCGACCGGCCTCGCGATCCAGGATCTCGCGATCGCGCGCGCGGCCGTCGCGGAGGCGGCCAGGCTCGACCTGCCGACGATCGAGCTCTAGGGCACGAGCGGCCAGGGCGACCGCGCGGGCTCGATCGGCGGGCGGTCCGCGTACGCCTCTTTCGGCACGTCCGTTGCCACGTCGACCGAGGCCCCGTACGCCACGGCGGCGGGCTCGAACGGGTAGTGGATCGCGCTGTCCGGTGCGCGGGTGCCGACCATCAGGATCGCGCAGGGCCCGTCTCCCGCCCCGACCGTGATGTGCGCCGTGCCGGGCGGGCAGTGGAAGTAGTCCCACTGACCCATGCGGCGCTCCTCCCCCTCGACGATCGCGATGCACTCGCCCGAGAGGACGAGGAAGCCCTCCTGGTTCGTCTCCGCGTGGTACTTGCCCGGCGCCTCGCCGGGCCAGAGGACGTGCACGCCGATCCCCAGGAGCGGTGAGCGCGACGAAGGCGCTTCGAAGCTGCACCACGTCCCACCGCCCTCCACGCGGGCCCAGCCGATGTCCGCGAGGTTCGCAACGAACCAGCCGTCGTCCGCTGGGACGAGACCCGTGTCCGTTCGCTCGAGGTTTGCCTCCTTCGGCACGCGTCCACCCTAGCCGGGTGCGCCGAGCAGGCGCGCGGGCTCGAACAGGTCGAGCAGCGGGTCGCGGTCGCCGAGGATCGCCCGTGCCGCGAGCCGGCCGCACGCGAAGCCGAGGACGTTCCCGTGGCCCGAATAGCCGCCGACGACCCAGGTCGCGTCCGTTCCCGGGAGCGGACCGACCACAGGCATGAAGTCGAGCACGAGGCCGAAGATCCCGGCCCAGCGGTAGTCGACCCGAAGCTGCCGCCCGACGAGGTCGCTGACGAACCGCTCGAGCGAGCGCTGGACGTCGTCGGTCACCTCCTCGTCCGCGGTGAACTCCTGCTCGAGCGCCACGTCCCGGAAGCCGCCTGCGATCAGGCGGCCGTCCCCGGTCTGGTGCCAGTAGTCGAAGCCGTGCCGGCCGTAGTGTGGAACCTGGAAGAGCTGCTCGTCGAGCGCCTCCGTGGCGATCACCTGCCCCCGTGTCGGGACGATCAGCCCCTCGAGCTCTCCGAGGAGACCGCTCGGATAGCCGTCCGTGGCGACGACAACGGTTTCCGCAGCGAGCTCGGCGGGATCGGTGATGCGCCGTCCTTCGACGATCTCGGCACCGGCCGCCGCCGCGAGCCCGGCGAGGCGCCGGACCCAACGCGCGGGCTGGAGGACGCCGTCGGTCGGGTGGCGGATCGCAGCCGTGAACCGGCCCGCGAGCGGCCCCGTCGGAGCGTCGATCCACTCCGCCTCGAGCCCGTCGGCACGCAGCCCCTCGAGCTCGTCGCGCAGGTCTTCCCGCTCCTCGCCGTCGGCTGCGAGGCGGAGGCTGCCGACACGCCTGAACGCATCGCCCGCGAGCCGTTCCAGCTCGTCGATCTCCTCTTCCGTCCAGCGCCACAGCGCAAGCGCACGCTCGCGACCGAACGAGGCGACGGCCTCGTCGTACGGCGCGGCAGTGCCACGGAGCGCGAAGCCGCCGTTCCGGCCGCTCGCGCCCTCGGCGACCCGCCTCTCGTCGACGACGCGCACGCGGAGCCCGGCCTCGGCGAGCGCCAGCGCGCAGGCGCAGCCGGTCACACCCGCCCCGACGATCCCGACGTCCACATGACCCGTCGCGTCCCCGGGCGGCCACGTCGGTGCGGGCTCGTCCAGCCAGTAGGGCGTCGTCACCGGGCGATCGTACTGCGCACCCTCCCCTCCTCCACGGCGACCGTACCGGCAAGCTCGAGGAGCGTCAGCGCCGTCGCGACGTCCGCTGCCGGCAGACCGGTCGCGCGAACGAGCTCGTCGGCCGTTGCCGCGCCCTCGGCGATCGCCTCCAGGATCGCCGCCGTCGAAGGATCCGCCGGGTCGGCTCCGGGCGCGGGACGAGGCTCGAGCCCGATCGCCTCGAGCACGTCGGCGGTCGACGTGGCAGGCGTCGCGCCCTGGCGGAGGAGGGCGTTCGCCCCGACGCTCAGGGAACTCGTGATCTCGCCGGGCACGGCGAGGACCTCCCGGCCGTCCTCGAGCGCGAAGTCGGCGGTGATCAGTGCGCCGGAGCGCTCGCGCGCCTCGACGACCACGGTCGCGGCGGCGAGACCGGCGATGATCCGGTTCCGGGCGGGGAACCGCCACGGCGCGGGCTCCACGCCCGGCTCGTACTCGGAGAGCACGAGCCCACCGGCGGCGACGATCGCCCGCGCGAGCTCGGCGTGGGCCGCTGGGTAGTCGCGGTCGATGCCGCAGCCGAGCACGGCGACCGTCTTCCCGGCGACCGCAAGGGCACCGCGGTGCGCCTCACCGTCGATCCCCCGCGCGAGCCCGCTGATCACGACCGCGCCTGCCTCGGCGACGCCGCCGGAGAGCATCCGCGCGACCGAGCGGCCGTACCCCGAACAGGCTCGCGCGCCGACGATCGCGACCGCCGTGTCCGCGAGCAGCGTCGGGTCGACGTCGCCGCGCAGCCAGAGGCTCGGGGGCGGATCGGGGATGCGCGCCAGGAGCGGCGGGTAGCCGCGCTCGCCGCGGCGGATGCGACGGATCGTCACGGCGTCGAGAGCTCCGTCGGCGAGCGGTACGACAACGCCTCCGCCACGTGCTCGGGGAGCACGTCCGACGAGCCCCCCAGCGCCGCGACCGTCCGGGCGACCCTTGCCACCCGCGCGCGCCCCCGCCCGGAGAGCGGCAGCCTGTCGACCGCGCGGTCCAGGAGCTCGGAGGCCGCGGGCACGCGGCGCGGCGTCTCGCGCTCGAGCCTCGCGGCCGCCTCGACGACCCGCGCGCGGACCGCGGACGAGGGCTCAGAGGGCTCCGCGGCGAGCTCCTCGGCACGTGGGCGTGGCATCGCCACGACCAGGTCGAAGCGGTCGAGCAGCGCCCTGGAGACCTTGTCGCGGTACGCCGCGATGCGCGCAGGCGTACACGCGCACTCGATCCGCGGGTCGCCGCGACCGCCGCAGGGACAGAGGTTCATCGTGGCGACGAGCCGGAACCGGGCGGGGAACAGCGCACGCCCTCCGACGCGCGCGACCGAGACCACGCCGTCCTCGAGCGGCTGGCGAAGCGCCTCGAGCACCGGACGAGGGAACTCCGGCAGCTCGTCGAGCAGCAACACGCCCCGGTGCGCCAGGCTCGCCTCACCCGGACGTGGGACGGCGCCCCCGCCCACGACCGGCTAGGCGCAATCGGCGACCCTTCGAAACTGCCATCCGGCACGTTGATGTCGGTGATTCCGCGCGGGTTGCTTGCCCCGAAGTACGATGCTCCGCCGGCCCCCCAGATGAAGTAATCGACCGGCTGCGGGTTATTGACGTGCTGCTGGCCGTCGCCGTTGT
>Ga0114129_10008881_pt1 | contig 14332 bp, 16 predicted proteins | sample RhiMetdeltSRZDD1_FD_80071 | JGI IMG/M metagenome (GOLD analysis project Ga0114129, IMG submission 80071) | Populus rhizosphere microbial communities from Tennessee, USA - Rhizosphere MetaG P. deltoides SRZDD1 (version 2) (version 2) | ecosystem: Host-associated > Plants > Roots > Rhizosphere >... | reverse complement strand
GGCATAGAAGGATTGCAGGATCGCGTCGCGCACGAGGCTGCGCGCCTCGGCGTCCGGCTCTGGGTTCTTGCGCGGGTCGAGCGTCTGCAGCGCGCGGCGCATGTCGTGCAAGGGCGCGTAGGGATAGAGGCCGATCAGCGCGTCCGTCTCGCCGACATTGCGGTAGACCGAACGCATGTTGTCGATGGTCTCGCTCAGCCTGCAGAAGGTCGCCACGTACTCCTCGAGCGGCGGGCGCTCGAGCTGGGTGTAGGCGAACAGCGCCGACTTCGTGGCGATGATGTCGCGCCATTCCTCCTTGAGCCCATCGATGAAGCTCGAGCGCTTCTGAAACATGTTGGTGATGTAGGCGACGCCGCCCGTGGCGATCAGCAGCGACATGTCGCGCAGATACTCGTAGCCATCCTTGAGGATCTTCTCGGCGCCGGTTCCGGCGAGGCCCGGTATGTGGTCAGCGATCTTGGCGAGGAAGGAGATGGCGAGCACTGCCGCGAGCAGCACGTAGACGAGCCGCAGCGCCTTTTTAAGGGTCGAGCGAGTCATGAGCGATTTCCCCCGAATGCGGAGCCTCGCCCAGAAGGGCGAGGGCCGAGGGATGCAGCATGGGACGGTACCCCGCTGAAAGTACGGCAACGACGGAGCGAGGCGTCAGCACGTCGACCTCCTGGGCTGCCATCGTGTTCAAAACCAGTGCCTTGTAGCCCGCCGGGTCCCACGCCAGAAGGTGACTGCCGACGACGAGATAGGAGCTGCCCTGGCCCTGCTCCTGGGGGTAGCGCACGAAGGCGCCGCTCGGAATGTCGGCCAGCCGGGCACGGTAGGTCACCTTGGCCCTGTCAGGCCCGACCCGCTCGCCCTGCAACACCTCGTCCATCTCCCCGGCATGGGCCCGCACCGAACGCCCATACAGCCTGGCCCACAGTCCGGCGAACGACTCCGCCTCCGCGCGCCGGCACTCGAAGCAGGGGCGATGACCGGCGGCCAGCGCCGTCGCCTCGTCGAGGAAGAACAGCTCCGTGTAGCGGTTGGGCTGCATGACCTCGCGGTGCCGGTTCTTGAAGGCCAGCACGCAGGCGATCCATTGCTTGGTCGCCCAGCGCCGCGGACCCAACGTCTGATCCGGCAGATGAAAGGCGCCGCCGCGGTTGCCCATCATCAGCCCGCGGTGGGGGGTGGCGATGATATCGCCTTCGGGGGTCACGCGGTTCTGGAGGGGCATCCTGCGATCTGTCACACTGCGGGCAGCAGCCAAGGGAGAGGCGAATGTCGCACGCGGCCGTCACGGTGCAAACTGCGGGCAAATACGGAGAGGGCACTGCCCTCGTGACGGTGGACAACAAGGCAAAACTCAACTGCCTGTCGACCGAGCTGATCGTCGAACTCACGCAGGCCTTCACGCGGCTTGCCGCCGACACGGCGCTGCGCGCCGTGGTGCTGACCGGAGCCGGCGACCGCGCCTTCATCGGCGGCGCCGACCTCAATGAGCTCGGCAGCTTCTGCGCCGACAGCGCGCGCCTGTTCATCACCCGGCTGCACAAAGCCTGCAAGGTTATCCGCGACTGCCCGGTGCCGGTGATTGGGCGCATCAACGGCTTCTGTCTCGGCGCAGGTCTCGAGGTGGCGGCGAGCTGCGACATGCGCGCCGCCGCGGACGGCGCCCGCTTCGGCATGCCCGAGGTGCACATGGGCCTGCCCTCGGTCATCGAGGCGGCCCTGCTGCCAGGCCAGATCGGCTGGGGCCGCACGCGCGAGATGCTGCTGACCGGCGCGATCTCGACAGCGGCGGAGGCGCTGCAGATGGGCTTCGTGCAGAAGGTGGCGCCGGCAGCGGAGCTCGATGCGGCAATCGAGCCCTGGCTTGCCGGCATCCGCCGCGCCACGCCCGCAGCGGTTCGCTCGCAGAAGGCGCTGATGGACCGCTGGCAGCGGGTCTCCGTGGAGGAAGGCATCGTCGCCGGCATCGACGCTCTGTCGGAAGCCTACGCGACCGGCGAGCCGCAGGCGGCCATCGGCGCGTTCTTCGCGGCCAAGCGCACCGGGCGCGGCTGAGCCGGGCGCGCGGGTCCGCAGATCGTGGAGAGGACGCGCTGGATCGTCAGATCGTGATCTGGGTGCCGATCTCGACCACGCGGTCGGGCGGAATCTGGAAATACTCGCTGGCATCGGCGGCGCTGCCCGCCAGCCAGATGAAGAGCATCTCCTGCCAGCGCGGCATCTGCGAGCGCGAGGTCGGTCGCAGAACCCGGCGCGACAGGAAGAACGACGTGGCGCCGGGATCGATGTTGAGATCGCGTCGGCGGCACAGCGCCAAAGCCTTGGGGACACTCGGCGTCTCCATGAAGCCGTAGGTGACGCTCACGCGCGTGAAGGTGTCGGACACCGGCTCGACCTCGATGCGGTCGCGATTAGCCACATACGGCATGTCGGCCGTCTTGATGGACAGGATGATGTTGCGCTCGTGCAGGGCGTGATTGTGCTTGAGGTTGTGCATCAGCGCGGAGGGAGCGGCGTCCGGGGTACCGGTGAGGAAGATCGCGGTTCCGCTGACGGGGTGCGGCGGCTTGGCCTCAAGCTTGCGCACCAGCCATTCGAGGCCGGCATCGTGCTTGCGGGTGGTGGCGGCCAGAATTGCCGTTCCCTTCACCCAGGTCAGCATGAGCAGGATGAGCCCCGCGGCGATCACGATCGGCAGCCAGGCGCCCTTGTGAATGTTGAGGCTGGTCGCGGCCACGAAGATCGCATCGATCGCGCCGAAGGGGACCATGAGCGCCAGCGCGGACCAGAGCCGCCAGTTCCAGCATTTCCAGATCACGACGAAGCCGAGGATGGCTGACATCAGATTGGTGGTGGCGACGGAGAGCACGTAGGCGTGTGCCAGCTCCGAGGAGGAGCGAAACATGATGGTGAGAAGGAGGGTGCCGATCAGCAGCAGCCAGTTGACGCGGGGCATGTAGATCTGGCCGGCCAGCGCCTCGCTCGTGTGGCGCACCTCGAAACGCGGCAAGAGCCCGAGCTGGATCGCCTGGCGCGTGATCGAATAGGCGCCCGTGATCACCGCCTGGCTGGCGATGACGGTGGCGGCGGTGGCCATTCCGACCATCGGCAGGCGAAGCATCTCGGGATAGAGCAGGAAGAAGGGGTTTTCGATGGCGGTGGGCTGGGCCAGCAGCAGAGCGCCCTGGCCGAAGTAGTTCAGCACCAGCGCCGGCAGCACGAGGAACAGCCACGCCGCCTGGATCGGCTTGCGGCCGAAGTGGCCGAGATCGTTGTAGAGGGCCTCGGCGCCGGTGATGACAAGGAAGACGGCCGCCAGCGTCACGAGGCCGATCGTCTTGTGCTCGACGAGGAAGAGGACGGCGTGGGCCGGATTGATGGCCCGCAGCACCGCCGGATTGGCGGCGATCTGCACGATGCCCGCGGCCGCGATGACGAGAAACCACAGCACCGTGATGGGGCCGAACAGGGCAGAAACCTTGGCGGTGCCGCGCCATTGTACGGAAAAGAGCGCAATGAGGACGAGGACGGCCAGGGGCAAGACGAAGGGATCGAGGGCCGGAGTGACGACCTTCAGGCCTTCGACAGCCGACAGCACCGAAAGGGCCGGCGTGATCAGGGTCGAGCCGTAGAACATCGACGCGCCGATGATGCCCAGCACGAGCGCGAAGCGCGTGTTGCGCCCGAGCGCCGAGAACACAAGTGCGGTGAGCGACAGCGTTCCGCCCTCGCCATGATTGTCGGCGCGCAGCAGGATGGCGATGTATTTGAGCGTGACGACGATGATCAACGTCCAGAAGATCAACGAAAGGATGCCGTGCACGACGCCAGCGGTGAGCACGCCGTCGGGCCCGATGGCGGCGGCCACCGCCTCGCGCATGGCGTAGAGCGGACTGGTGCCGATGTCGCCGTAGACGACGCCGACGGCGCCCAGCGTCAGCGGCCAGAAATGCTTGGCATGCGGATCAGGCTCATCGGCGGTGGACGGAACCGAAACAATCGCTTTGGCCATTGCTGCCCTCGGATCGGTCCGCTTCCGCTTGGCACTGACAGTATCGCGCCCTGCGAAGCAAACCCCGGATCGTCCGCCGAGGTCCTAGCACGTTTTGCGGCAGCCCGCGTCATGTCCCAGGAACCTGCCGGGCACTGGCGAAGCGTTGGTGAGAAGCTTTGGTGAATGGAGCGATCATGAGCATGGCGTCATGCCGGCCCGAGGGATGACAAGGAGCGGGAACCGGCTCTCGTCTAGGGGCGGGGCGCCGCGAGGTGGCGCGCACGCCAGCGCCCATAGCGCCATGGGGCCAGCGGGTGGCGGTCGAGCGAGATGTCGGGGGCAGGGTCGAAACCGTGAGTGCCCCAGGGATGGCAGCGGCACACGCGCGAGAGGGCGAGCCAGCTGCCGCGCCAGGCGCCATTGCGGTCGATGGCTTCGAGCGCGTACTCGGAACAGGTCGGCAGGTGCCGGCACTCCCAGCCGATGAGCGGCTTCAGGGTCCAGCGATAGGCGTGCACGGGCGCCTTGGCGACCGCCTTGGCGACGTCTGAGGCCGAGGACCCACGGTACGAGGTCATGGCTGGCATGCGCCTCACGCTTGCGCCGCAGCGGGCTCGCCCTGATGCTTGGCCTCCGCCTTGGCCAGAGCCGCCTCGACCGCATCGAACACCAGCAGCGTCGAGGCATGGCGGGCCTTGTAGTCCTTGACGGGCTCGAGCACGGCGAGATCGCCCCAGCGCCCGTTGGGTGCCGGCCCACCGGCCCTGAGCATGGCCCGCATGGCGTTGCCGACCTCGCGCAGTTCCGCAGCGCTGGTACCGACGATGTTGCGGGCCATCACGGAGGCCGCAGCCTGACCCAGCAGGCATGCCTTCACCGTCTGGCCAAAGGCGCTGACATGGTCGTTCTCGACCTTGAGATCGACCGTGACGGTGGAGCCGCACAGCTTGGAATGGGCCGTGGCCGTTGCGTCCGGGTCGGCCAGCCGCTCGCCGCTCGCGATGTTGGCGGCGAGTTCCAAAATTTTCTGGTTGTAGATCTCGCTCAGCTGCGTCATTCGATTGCGCGAAGCCTCGTGCCGTATCTGCCCACCCTACTCCCGGCCAATGCTCCTGCCCGACCTTGGCCGCGGTATCGGCCAAGTTCGCGCCCGACGCCGTCATGGCGCAGGTTTCCTTGCCCGGCCCTTGCGGGCATATTATATCCGGCGATCATACCGTGGCATGGCCTAAACCTTCAAACCGCGCGAGCCCTTGCCTCGCAAGGCATATCGCGTCTGCCACCGAAGATTTCAACGCCCAACAACCCGCGAGCCGACTGCAACAGCCATGAATGACATCGCAACGAGGAAGGGCGCCATCTCCTTGAAGCCGCCGTCCGCGCGCCGAAGGCCGTCGCAGGCCGAGGTGGAGGACGCGGTGCGCACCTTGATCGCCTGGACCGGCGACGACCCGGCCCGCGAGGGCTTGCGGGACACACCGCGCCGGGTTGCAGCGGCATTCGAGGAGTACTATGCGGGCTACCGCCTCGACCCCAACGAGGTGCTGTCCAGGACCTTCGACGAGGCCTCCGGTTACGACGACCTCGTCATGCTCCGTGACATCCGCGTGGAGAGCCATTGCGAGCACCACATGACGCCTATTCTCGGCGTGGCGCACGTGGCCTATCTGCCGCACGGCCGCATCGTCGGCATCTCCAAGATCGCGCGCGTGGTGGAGATCTTCACCAAGCGGTTGCAGACGCAAGAGGCCATGACGGCACAGATCGCCGATGCCATCGAGGCGGCTCTCGTCCCGCGCGGGGTGGCCGTGCTGATCGAGGCGGAGCATCAGTGCATGTCGATGCGCGGCGTGCGCCAGCCCGGCGTCAAGACCATAACGACGCGGTTCACCGGTGCGCTCGAGTCGGAGGCAAGCTACCGTGATCGCTTCCTGCAGATGGTGCACGGGGCGCGCGGCTAGAGCAGTTTCGGCCTGCTCCGATCTTGATCGACGATATGATCCCTGTCATCCCGGCCAAGGGCGACGGCCTGGGAGCCGGGACCCAGGGCACCGATCTCCGAGCGAACGGGCTTGACCCCTGGATCCCCGGATATTTCGCTGACGTGAAATTCCGGGATGGCAGTCTTAACCACCGCACCTGCGGAGTGCCCCCATGTCCCCCCCAGCCGCACCCATGTTTGCAGCACGCGGATCGTCCGCGGAGGTCGAGACAAGCCTCGCATTCCAACCGAAGTTCGATGCCGATGGGCTGATTGCCGCCATCGTCACGGACGCGATGTCGGGCGACGTGCTGATGTTCGCGTGGATGAATGCAGAGGCTCTCGCGCTGACGCTGGAGACGCGCCTCGGGCACTTCTGGAGCCGCTCGCGCGGCAAGCTCTGGAAGAAAGGCGAGGAGAGCGGCAACCTGCTGCGCGTGAGCGAGCTGCGCACCGACTGCGACCAGGACGCCCTGTGGCTGAAGGTGGTAGTGGAGGGGGACGGCGTCGCCTGTCATACGGGCGCGGCCTCCTGCTTCTACCGGTCGGTGCCGCTCGGCCTACCGCCCTCGCCGGGACTGACTCTCAAGCGCGCTTAAGCCTTTTGCAACTCTCTCCTGTCGCCCGGCCGCAGGGCCACGCCATACTGCATCTCACGAGCGCGCGGTACGCCCTTAAGGCCGCCGTTAATCCTTCCGTAGGGCACATTTTAATCCCTCGCCGCTAAGGTCGACGGGAAAGCTGCGGACCTTGCGCACGCCTGCGGCACAAGGCTCGAGCTATGCGTGACGGGGGCCCAGCAATGGGTGAGTGCAGAATTGGATTGGCTCTCGGAGGCGGGTCCGCCCGGGGATGGGCGCACATCGGCGTTCTGCGGGCGCTTAACGCCGCCGGAATCTACCCCGACATCGTCGCCGGAACCTCGATCGGGGCCGTGGTGGGCGGGTGCTACGTGGCCGGCGAACTCAGCGCGCTCGAAGCGTTTGCGCGCGGCCTGACCCGGCGCAAGGTGCTGGGCTTCCTCGACTTCAATTTCTCCGGCTCCGGCCTGATCAACGGCCGGCGCCTGTGCGACACCCTAGACGACAGGCTCAAAGGCATCGCCATCGAGGACATGTCGAAGCGTTTCGTGGCCGTTGCGACGGAGATCGGCACGGGCCATGAGATCTGGCTCTCGCGGGGCCGGCTCGTCGATGCCATGCGGGCCTCGTACGCGCTGCCCGGCATATTCAGGCCCGTCGCCATCAACGGGCGCTGGCTATTCGACGGCGCACTCGTCAATCCGATCCCCGTGTCGGTGTGCCGGGCGCTTGGCGCGCGCTACGTGATCGCGGTGAGCCTGGCCGCCGACTCCTATCGCGGCACGGTGGTTCCGCACATGGAAGCGGTGGAGGAGCTGCCACCCGATACCCCCGCGACGGAGGCCGAGACAGGCCTCATCGCCCGCAACGGCCGGGCCGTGAAGAAGCTGCTGCAGCGCCAGATCTTCGGGCGCGACAGCGGACCCGACAACGGCCCCGGCATCTCGCGCGTGATGATGGAAGCCTTCAATATCGTACAGGACCGCATCGCCCGGTCGCGGCTCGCCGGCGATCCCCCCGACGTCATCATTCAGCCGCGCATGCCGGCCTTCGGCCTGTTCGACTTCCACCGCGCCGAAGCGCTGATCGAGTGCGGCGCTGCCGCGACCAAGCGCGAGATCGAGGATATCAAGTTCGAGATCGCGGCACGCCGGGGTGATGCCGCGGTTGTGGCGGGCATGGCGTAGGCTGCAAGAGCCAAGCGCATTGCGCCGATCCACGCGGCTCCGGCGCAATGCGGCTTCGCCTTTTTGGCGCCCTACCGACTCAGCTGTGCGTGATGTAATCGCGCATGGCGGTGGCTTCCATCTCCACCTCGGCCACGTGGTGCTTGACCACGTCCCCGATCGAGACGATGCCGACAAGCGCTCCGTCGGTGATGACGGGCAGGTGGCGGAACCGGCGCGCCGTCATCATCGCCATGAGCTCGTCGAGCGTGTCGGCCTCCTGGCAGGTGACGACCTGCCGGGTCATCATCTCCGACACGGGCCGCACCAGGCATTCGGCGCCCTCGGTCGCCAGCGCGCGGATGATGTCGCGCTCCGAGACAATGCCGGCCACCTCGCCCCGTGACCCGACAACGACCACGGCGCCGATTCGCTTGGTCGAAAGTCTCTGGGCCGCCTCTAGCAGAGACACGGTGGGGCCCACGGTGCTCACCGCCCTGCCCTTCTGCTTCAGTATTGCAGCTACGTTCATGCGGTCTTTCCTCCCATCCGCGACAACCGCGAACGGGCCACAGCACCGGGTGCGCGCATCTCGTCTCGGCTGCGCCTGTCGTGCTGCACGCCGTCGGCCGGCTGTCACATGCCTGGCCCTCCGTCTGGACGGCGATAGTCAGTGACTTTCGCCGAACGCGCAAGGCACCTATTCCGCGCCTGCAGCATCATCTTTAACAAGGCTTTGCGGCTCGGCCAGGGGCGGCGGCGGACGGTCGAAGAAGCCATAAAGCAGCAGCCCGGCATAGAAGCCGCCCAGATGCGCCTCCCAAGCCACCCCGGCCGCCTCGATGAAGGCGCCCGCGCCCTGGGCCAGCAGCACGTTGAGCGCCGTCCAGCCGGCGATGACAACGAGCATGCGCCGGTCCTGCAGCGTCTCGGCGAGCGTCATCAGAGGGATGCGGCGTATGCTTTCGATGGTGTCGGGCCCACGCAGCGCAGTGCCGCGGAGGACGAAGCGCAGCGCCGCACCCATCAGGCCGGAGATGGCCCCCGACGCCCCCACCACCACGACCCGCTCGGTCCCGTTGACGGCGAGATAGACCAGGGCGCCGGCAATGCCGCAGATGAGGAAGAAGACGAGAAACCTCAGCGCGTCCGTGCGGCGCGCGATGGGGGTTCCGAACGCCAGCAGCCAGGCCGAGTTGATGCCCAGATGAGCCAGGTTCCCATGCAAGAACTGATGCGTGACGAAGGAGGTGTAGGTGGCGACATGTCCGCCCGGCAGATCGCCCGCCAAGACGCCCATGCGCGCGGGAATGAACGCCAGCGCCAGCATGAGCCACTCGCCCTCGTCGGTCGGCAGCACGACCCACAACAGCAGGTGCACGGCGCAGAAGATCACCAGCAGCGCCAGCACGATGCCCGGCACGTTGAAGATCGGTTGGCGTTGGCTCAAGGGCAGACGCGCTCCGGCGAGGCTGAAAGAGTGCCGCAGCGGCTAACACGCCGGCCTCGCGGCTGACAACCCTAACGCCAACCCGCAGACCCGGCGATGCGGGTTCCGCCCATGCCCCATTCGCCCATGGCACGGATGCTGCTGCCCAGCCCCTGACGAAGGCCAACGGCCGTTTCATTTCGGCACGCTCAGGCGGGCCGGGGAGAGTTGACGGGCGACCGAACGGATCAGGGTGGACGCATGGGCATGAAGCAGAATTCTCCCCAGGCACTGTACAGCTACTGGAACCAGGTACGGGCAGGCCGTCAGGCGCCCCAGCGCCTGGAGATCGAGCCGTCGCAGATTGCGGGGATCCTGTCCGAGACCTTCATGCTCGAACGCATCGATGCCGCAACGTATCAGTTCCGGCTGGCGGGGACCCGGCTCTGCGAGCAGTTCGGCCGGGAACTGCGCGGCACGAACTTCCTCGACGGCTGGGACGCGGACGGTCGCCGCTCCTTGCAGCGGCTCCTCGTGGCGGTGTGCGACCAGGCCGCAGGCCTTTCCCTCACGCTCGAGGGCGCCACCGATGACCGGCGGCGGGTGGAGTTCGAGGCCATGCTGCTGCCGCTGACCCATGGCGGCACCAGGATCAGCCGGATCATCGGCGCCATGAGCGCCACGACGACGCCGTACTGGCTCGGCAGCGATCCCCTGCGCGGCCGCCGCCTCGAGCGCCACCAGCTCATCTGGCCGGACGGCCGGCCGCATGCGCTGATCGCGCGCGCCAGCGGGCAGGCACCCTTCGCGGCGGCAGTGCCGGCCCGCAGCAACACCTCCGACCGGCGGCAGTTTCGCGTGGTCGAGGGTGGGCGCCTCACAGGCAAGCCGGACAAGCGCTGACTGCCGGACCCGCCGTCAAGGTGAACGGCGGCGGCAGACTCTGGCGACCCCGGCCGGTGCGGCGCGGGAGAGACGCGCCCACCGTCCCACCGTGAGACATCAATTAGCGCTTCCTTAAGCCACGGCCCGCATAGTGGCCTAGACCGCTCGTTAACCCGGTGCGTGCTCCCTGGAACTTTCGCATGCAACCGCTACGGCGAACGGACACCCGCACGAACACGATGCTCGCCAAAGAGATGACATTCGCTCGCCGCTCGCAAGGCGTCCTCTCCCGGATCGTGCCCGATCGCCGGCGCCACAAGCGCATCGCGGTGACGCTGCTCGGGCGCTTCATGCGGGCCAACAAGGAGGAGCACGCCTGCAAGCTGATCGACATCTCCGCCGGCGGCGCGGCCATCGCCTGCTCGACGACAATCGCGGTCGGTGAGCGCGTCGTTGCCTATTTCGATCACATCGGCGGTATCGAGGGCGAAGTGGTGCGCGAGTTCGAGGGCGGTTTCGCTTTCAAGATCAGCGCTACCCAGCACAAGCGCGAGAAGCTTGCAGCGCAACTGACATGGCTTGCCAACCGCGCCGAGCTTGCCGCGGAGGGGCGGCGGCACGAACGCATCACGCCCACCAACGGGGAGGCTGTGCTGCAGCTGGCGGAAGGCATCGTGCTCACCTGCCGGGTGCTCGACGTCTCCATCTCCGGCGCCTCGATCGCCACGCCGGCCCGGCCCGAGATCGGGACCGAGGTAATGCTCGGCAAGCTGCGCGGACGTGTCGTGCGGCACCATTCTCACGGGTTCGGCGTTCAATTCATCGATATCCAGAATCCGACGGCGCTGCGGCGTTCCTTCGGCTGACGGGTCCCGCAGGGCTCAAGGTGAGAACATGATTAAGGATTGGTGAGCGAGCAGCCGGCAAATCGAGACAAGTATCGAGAAAACTTGGCTCGAAGTGAGGGCTGGCCGCTCAGCAAATCGCAGAACGGGTGCAGTACAGTGGCGGCGTTGGGTTGAGGGTCGGGGCATGAAACTGGTACGCGTGACTATCCTCGCAGCGTGTGTGGGGGCACCTGCCCTGGCTGGCGACGCATCGGCCAATCCGGCTGCATTGCCGCGCGAGCAGGACCGCAGTTCACCCTACATGCGCGTGTTCGCCGTCACGCAGCCGCCCTACGGCTTCGTGCACTTCTGCTCGCGCGTGCCCCAGGAATGCAAGCAGGGCCCGCTGGAGGAGCAGCGCTTCTCCGCCACTCCCGCGCGCCTGAGCGAGCTCGACGCCATCAACCGGGCGGTGAACCGGGAGATCGAGCCGGCAACCGACATGGAGATCTACGGCGTTGCCGAATACTGGACTATCCCCACCACGCGCGGCGACTGCGAGGACTATGCGCTGCTGAAGCGCAAGCGCCTGCTGGCGCGGGGCTGGCCGGCGAGCGCATTGCTGCTGACCGTGGTACGCGACGAGAAAGGCGAAGGCCACGCCGTGCTCACGGCGCGCACGGTGCAGGGCGACTTCATCCTCGACAACAAGGTCGACGAGGTGAAGTCATGGAACCGCACCGGCTACGAGTTCATGATGCGCCAGTCCTACCTCAATCCGCAGATCTGGATGTCGCTCGATCCGCGGGAGGCCGGACCCGGCATGCCAATGGCGGGCGTGCGCAGCGAGCGATAGAGCCGCGAAGGCACCTGCAGGGCGCAAAGGCGGAAGCCGCATTGCGCCGAACCACGCGAAGACCGGTGCAATGCGCTGCGCTTTTGCACCCTACGGGCTGGCGCCGGTGGCGGTAGGAACTCTCACGCGTCCTCGAGGTCGAGCTCCAGGATCGCCATCTGAAACTGGTAGCAGAGCTCGCCGTCCTCGTTGTCGACCGTGAGCGTGCCGACGAAATCCTCGCCGACATAGACCTCGGCCGAGTCCTTGATCTTCGGGCGCGCGCGCACGGACAGCGTCTTGGTGCCGAACACCTTGCGCATGTAAGCCTGCACGCGCACCATCTCTCGCGGATTCACCGGGTCGTTCTCCCTGGAGCAGAAACGTTTGCGACCGAAGCACGCGCCCCGATCACGCTTCGGCGGTTTGCAGCGAGCCCAACCAACCCGAAGCTATCGCGGTTTCTAGCTGCCGCAGCCGCAGTCGTCGGGCAGCAGCCTCTGGTCCATGGTCCGGGCGGGCTCTGGGCAGCCCGCCGGTCCTACCACCTTGGCCGGCACGCCGGCAACGGTGGTCTCGGGCGGCACGTCCTTGAGCACGACGCTGCCCGAGGCGACGCGGCTGCAATTTCCCACCGTGATGTTGCCAAGCACCTTGGCACCAGCGCCGATCATGACGTTGGCGCCGATCTTGGGATGGCGGTCGCCCGTCTCCTTGCCGGTGCCGCCGAGCGTGACGCCCTGCAACAGGGAGCAGTTGTCGCCGATGGCGGCCGTCTCGCCAATGACGATGCCGGTGCCGTGATCGAACATGATGCCAATGCCGATCCTGGCCGCCGGATTGATGTCCACGCCGAAGATGCGCGAGCTCTGGCTCTGCAGATAGAGGGCGAAGTCGCGCCGGCCGAGCTTCCACAGCTCATGAGCGAAACGGTGCGTGACGAGGGCATGGAAACCCTTGAAGTAGAGCAGGGGCTCGATGTAGCGGCTGCAGGCGGGGTCGCGGTCGTAGACCGCGGCGAGGTCGGCACGGAAGGCGCGGCCGAGCTCAGGATGGTCGGCGAGCACCTGGTCGAACGTCTGGCTGATCAGCCCGGCATCCACATCGGAATGATTGAGGCGCTGGGCCAGGCGGTGGCAGACGGCGTCCTCGAGCCGGCTCTGGCTCAGGATGGTGGCGTAGATGAAACCACCGAGCGCGGGCTCCGTGCGCGCGACCTCATCGGCCTCCCGGCGCAGTTCGATCCATATCGGGTCCACAGAGGCGATGCCGGCCCGCTGGGCCATGCGGGAGTTGGATGCCATGTGCCTCTCCTAGAGCGCCAGACTTGGATGCCGTTCTTCTGCTGCGACTTGTATGTTTCTCTTTGGTGCTGCCCCCCAAGCAGGTAGCGATGCGCCAATGTCCCGTCAATGCGCCGCAGCAAATTCCCGTCCGGCGGTTGCGTGAACGCGCCGGGGCGACGCCGACTTCTCCTGCCGCATGAGCTGGCTGCCCGCTCCGCGCTCCGTCTTGGCGGGACGGGCGCACGTACCCGGAGAACAGCTTACGCCGATTTGTTCTTGGCCTCGGCCTCGATCTGCCGAACCGCCGAGGTCAGGAATTCTCCCATGGTCTTGCGCAGATCGACGTCGGAGACGGCTACGCCCTTGTCCTGGAAGTCTTTCTTCAACTTCTCAAAGACGTCGTTGTCACCCTTCTGGGCGAGGTCCGCCTTGCGCACGGACTTCACGTAGTCGTCCACGGCCGCACCAGACAAACCAAGCTTTTCGGCCGCCCATTCCCCCAGCATCCGGTTCCGCCGGGCCTCCGACTTGAACTTAAGCTCCTCATCCATTGCGAATTTCTTCTCGAAGGACTTCTCGCGCTCGTTAAAGGTGCTCATTCCGATCTCCGTCCGGCCGAAAGTTCACTAGACGTTCTAGTGATGAAGGGTCCCAGCAGGCATTACCTGATGGGCGACAACCAATCAATCAAGAGTGCAGATGACGGTTGTGGTCCCCCGGCCCGTGTCGATTGTTTCCGCCCCCACGTTCGGCTAGTGTCCGAACGGGTCCAGGCACGGGACCCGACCCTCGTCGTGCGCTGCAGCATGAAAAATCATGCTGTAATTTCAAAGGGGCACCAGTTCCCAAACTCGCCCACCCAACGGACACAAACGCAGGCATGAGGATGCATAGAATGAACAGGCGGCGACGCGTCTACGAGGGCAAGGCGAAGGTTCTCTACGAGGGCCCGGAGCCCGGCACGCTGATCCAGCACTTCAAGGACGACGCGACCGCCTTCAACAACAAGAAGCATGCGCTGATCGAGGGCAAGGGCGTCCTCAACAACCGCATCTCCGAGCACATCTTCAGCAAGCTGGGCGAGATCGGCGTACCGACGCACTTCGTGCGCCGCCTCAACATGCGCGAGCAGCTGATCCGCGAGGTGGAGATCATTCCGCTCGAGGTCGTCGTGCGCAACGTGGCCGCCGGCTCGCTGGCGCAGCGCCTGGGCCTGGAAGAGGGCAAGCCGCTGCCGCGCTCGATCATCGAGTTCTACTTCAAGAACGACGCGTTGGGCGATCAGATGGTGTGCGAGGAGCACATCACCGCCTTCGGCTGGGCAAACCCGGCCGAGATCGACGAGATCATGGCG
>Ga0114129_10008880_pt1 | contig 14333 bp, 16 predicted proteins | sample RhiMetdeltSRZDD1_FD_80071 | JGI IMG/M metagenome (GOLD analysis project Ga0114129, IMG submission 80071) | Populus rhizosphere microbial communities from Tennessee, USA - Rhizosphere MetaG P. deltoides SRZDD1 (version 2) (version 2) | ecosystem: Host-associated > Plants > Roots > Rhizosphere >... | reverse complement strand
GCTCGTCGACGCTATCGAGGCCGGCGGCGAGATCCCGGCGCTCGTCGCGCGCATCAAGGCGCTGCGGCAGGACGCTGCCGACGTCGATCGTGAGCTCGCGACGATCGAGGCGCAGGGACACGCTGTCGTCACGCTGGAGTCCATCAGACGGACCTACGACCGCATCATCGCGGAGTGGCGGAAAATCCTGCTCGAGGCTCCGCAGCACGTCGCGGTGGCCCGGAAGGCTGTGCAGAAGTTGGTCGACGCGCGTATCGAGTTCGCGCCGGAAATGCGCGACGGTCGGGCAGGAGCGCTCGTGACCGCGCCCGGCACTCTGGTCAGACCGATCGCATACGCCCTCAACGTCGACGAGTCAGAGGTTGTTGCACATGCCGGCGAGTCCCGTCGTGGCAGCACTGATGGAGAACTTGCCGCGCAAGCCGGCGACGTTGCACATGGTGTGGCGTCCCCAACGGGATTCGAACCCGTGTTTTGGCCTTGAAAGGGCCACGTCCTAGGCCTCTGGACGATGGGGACGTGCGGCCGGAACCCGGAATTGTACCACGTGTGCCCGCAGCGAACCGGCGGGTCGACGTCGCGAGCCTCGCGTGATGCTGAGGCGGCAGAGGCCTCGCTCGCGTGACTGGTGCTGGTGTCGGCGCACGACTCCGATCGATCATAGTCACCGGCCATGCTGACCGCGCTCGGTTACGTCATTCCGCTCGCGTTCGCGTCGGGACTCAACGTCTACGCGACCGTCGCAGTGCTCGGCCTGTGCTCGCACTACGGTCTGGTCACGCTGCCGCCGCAGTTCCACGCCTTCGACCACCCGGTCGTCATCATCGTCGCCCTCGCGATGTACCTGATCGAGTTCGTCGCCGACAAGATTCCGTGGGTCGATTCGATCTGGGACATGCTGCACACGGTCGTGCGGCCGATCGGCGGGGCGCTCGTCGCGGTCACCGCGCTCGGCGACGTGTCGCCGGCGGCGACGACGGTCGCCGCGCTCCTCGGCGGATCCGTCGCGATGACGACCCACCTGACGAAAGCGGGGACGCGCGCTGCCGCGAACACGAGCCCCGAGCCATTCAGCAACTGGATTCTGAGTTTCGGCGAAGATCTGCTGGCGGTCGCGATTACCTACACCGCAGTGCGCCATCCGATGCTGGCGCTTGCCATCGCGACCGCATTGCTGCTCGTGATCCTGGCGTGTGCGTCAGTGCTGCTGCGAGCGGTCCGGCGACGCTTCAGTCGCGCGCCTAGTGAACCAGGCCGGTGATCGCGTTGGCGCGATCGATCAACCCGCGCAAGTACACGAACACCTCCCGGCGCGCCTTGAACTCAGCGGCCAGACGGATTGAAGCCTCTTGCGCCGCAGTGATGCGGCCTGCCAGCGTCAGCCGTCGTCTGGCGAGGCGCACGCGCGTTCCGCGCAGCGCCTGAGCGCGGTCGTCGGACGCGACCGACACGGCCAGCGTCCGCACACGTGGCGGCAGTTTTCCAGGATGGACTGCCCACGTATGCTCGCAGTCCAGACAGAAGAACATGAACTCGCCGAAGTGTTCCGACGTTTGTACCGTGTGGCCCGACTGACAGGCGGGACACGGCGGAAGCTTCGGACCGACAGGGTGTGATGGAGGCATCACGAAAGAGTATCGCGCGGACGTTGTGAACTTCCAGCGCAACAACGGCCGGGCTGGCCGAGCCGCATCCCATCGTTGCGCAGCGTTTTCTGCCTTGGCTTGTGTCCCGATTGGATTTCGGAGTAGCGTGCCGCATCCCCTCGGCAGTTTGGCTCCACGCATCCATTAATCGACCCATCCATTCACGCAAGCGACCTCGGCGTGGATGCCGCACGTGCGGCTTTCCGCGTGGAGGCACATGGAGTCAACCGTCCTCACACGCACAGGAGGAATCATGAAGAGATTGTGCCAGTACGGGATCGTGGCCTTCGTCGTCTTCCTCGCGAACGGGACCGCGCGGGCGGACGTCGTGACAGAGTGGAACGAGGCGGCGTTCCGAGCGGCGCTCGTCGCGAACTCGTCGGCGCTCAACATGACGCGGTTCGTCACGATCGTCGAGGCGGCGGTGTTCGATGCAGTCAACGGTATCGATCGACGCTACACGCCCATTCACGTCGATCCCGCTGGACCTGCGGGCGCGTCGCGCCGCGCGGCGGCGGTGCAAGCCGCCTACGCGATCCTCGTCAAACTGTACGGACAAGGCGGTCTGTTCTTACCGAACCAGCAGCAGGCGCTCGACGCGAAGCTCACGACCTCGCTCGCGGAGATCGCCGCCCGCGAGAGCATGGCCTCGATCGACAGCGGCCGCACGTGGGGACAGACGGTCGCCAACGCGATCTGGGCGTCGCGGCTCACGGACGGCTTCGCGAACGTCGTCGCGTTTCCCGGCAACACCGCGCTCGGCCAGTGGCGGCAGACGCCGAACGACCCATATCCGGGGACCTCGGCGGCTGGCATCGGCTATAAGCAGTTCTCCGAAATGAAGCCGTGGGTCATCACATCGCCGTCGCAGTTCCGTCCCGGCGGTCCACCTGCACTGGGCACGGCGCAGTACGCGAGTGACTTCAACGAAGTGAAGCTGATGGGCAGGAAGGACAGCAGCGCCCGCACGTCCGACCAGACCGTGTACTCGTGGCTCTGGGCCAGCGGAACGGCGTCCTATCTCTGGAATCGCACCGCGCTGTCAATTCTCGACCGGCGCGACGAGGGCGACGATCGGCGCGGCGACAGGGATCGCGACGACGGAGAGGACAGGGACCGGGGCCGCCGCCACAATTCGCTGCTGGAGAACGCGCGCATTCTGGCGGCGCTGAACGTCGCCATGGCCGATGCCGCGATCGGATGCTGGGACGCGAAGTATTTTTACAATTTCTGGCGACCGATCACGGCGATTCGAGAGACAGACGATGGCAATGCCGCGACGATGCCCGATTCGACGTGGATGCCGCTCTTCGCCACGCCGGGGCATCCCGATTACCCCTCCGGGCATTCCTGCGTCAGCGGCGCGGCGACCACCGTTCTGGCGAACGAGTTCGGCGAGCGCTTACGGTTCGACGTGACGAGCGACGTGCTGCTCGGCGTGACGCGCCCGTTCCGCAGCTTTGCCAGCGCGCTCGAAGAAGTGAAGAACGCGCGCATCTTCGCCGGTATTCACTTCCGCGCGGCGTGCGACGACGGCACGACGCTCGGCAAGGCCGTCGCGCAATATGTCCTCGAACACGCGTTCCAACGCGTGCACTAGAACGTAGGGGGAACGATTGCGCCTGCGGCGCGCAGGGCTGAAATCTCGTCGTCGGAAAAGCCGGACTCGCGCAGCACCGCGTCGGTGTGCTCGCCGAGCATCGGCGCGCGGCGTTCGGAATTGGCTGGGGTCGCGCTCAGTTTGATCGGCGACCCCAGCGACTTCATCGGTCCGAGCGTCGGGTGATCGACGTCGACCACCATCCGGCGCGCGAGTACGTGCGGATCGGCGAACACCTGCGCGTAGTCGTTGATCGGTCCGCACGGAATCTCATTGGCATCGAAGAGCGCGATCCAGTGCGCGCGCGGCTCGCGGCTCGTGACCGCTTCGATCCGCGCCGCGAGCTCCGCTTGATTCTGTAATCGCTTTTCGTTGTCGGCGAACTGCGGCTCGCTCGCCCACTCGGGATGCTCCAGGAGATCGCAGAAACGCCGGAACAGGCGATCGTTTGCCGTGCCGAGCGTGATGTAGCCGTCGGCGCAGCGGACCGCCTGATACGGCGCGAACATGCGATGGCCGGAACCCTTCGGCTGCGGCACGCCGAGGCCGGCGAAATATTCCGTCGCTTCCCACACCGACAGCGCGACGCCGGCTTCGACGAGCGAGGTGTCGACATGCTGGCCGGCGCCGGTCCGATGGCGGTGCTCGAGCGCGGCGAGAATGCCGACGGCGGCGAACAACCCCGCGCCGAGATCCGTGAGCGGGACGCCCGCCTTGACGGGAGGACCGCCCGCTTCGCCGGTGATCGACATGATCCCCGAGACGCCTTGCGCGACGAGATCGAAGCCGCCTTTGCGCCGGTCGGGTCCCGTCTGCCCGTAGCCCGAAATCGACGCGTAGATCAGCCCCGGGTTCAGCGGTTGAAGCGACGCGTAATCGAGCCCGAGCGCGCCGAGCACTCCTGGCCGATAATTCTCGACGAGAATGTCGGCCTGGCGTGCGAGACGCTTCAGCGCCTCGCGCCCCTCGGGCGTTTTCAGGTTCAGCACGACGCTGCGCTTGCCGCGGTTGACGGCGTTGAAGCTCGGGCTGTCGCTGCCGATCGCGCCCGGCATGGTTCGCGTGGAGTCGCCGCCGGGCGGTTCGATCTTGACGACGTCCGCGCCGAGGTCGGCGAGCAGCATGGTGCAGAACGGGCCGGCCATCACTTGCGTGACGTCCAGGACGCGGAGACCTTCGAGGGCGGATGGCATTGGTGAATTCGTGAGTTGGTGACCTGATGAATTGGTTCAGATTTCAACCCGGCGGAGGGTCGTTTGTCTACTGCGCACGCGATTTACGAAACTGACGGACCGCTCGCCACGCTCACGTTCAACCGGCCCGAGGCGCGGAACGCGATGACGTGGGAGATGTACGAAGCGCTCGTGGACGCATGCCATCGCGTCGACGAGGAGCCCGACATTCGCGTGCTCGTCCTGCGCGGCGCGGGCGGCAAGGCCTTCATCGCCGGAACGGACATCGCACAGTTTCAGGAATTCCACGCGCCCGATGCCGGCGTGGAATACGAGAAACGGCTCGACGAGGTCCTCGATCGGCTCGAGCGCGTGACGAAGCCGACCATCGCCCAGGTGCAGGGCGTGGCAGCGGGCGGGGGATGCGCGATCGCCCTCTGCTGCGACCTGCGCGTCGCGACGCCGGACGCGGCCTTCGGCGTGCCGATTGCGCGCACGCTCGGCAACTGTCTCTCGGCCGACACGAGCAATCGGATGCTGAGCCTGATGGGACCGGCGCGCTTCAAGGAGCTGATGTTCACCGGCCGGTTCATCCATGCCGCGGAAGCTCACACGATCGGCCTCGTCAACCGCATCGTCGACGCCGCGGACCTCGACGCGGCCGTCCGCGAGCTCGCGAGCGAAATCGCGTCGCGCGCGCCGCTGACGATTCGCGCCATCAAGGAAATCACGAGACGGCTGATCGCGAAGCAGCGTCTCGCGCCCGGCGAGGATCGCGACCTCGTCGAGCTGTGCTACGCGAGCGCAGACTTCAAGGAAGGCGTCAGCGCGTTTCTGGCCAAGCGCCCGCCGCAATGGAAGGGGCGATGAGCTTGCGTGGTGAACACGAGGATCGAGCGCGACAAGAGCGTGCGTCGAGAGCATCGAGCCGGACGCGCCGTGCACCCAGGTGTCCGATGTAGGCCCACCTGGGTTGCACAGCGCCGCAGATGTTGCGCGTTCAGTTTTGCTCTTCGGTGTGTTTCCTGAAGAAGAAGTAGTCGGCCGTATAAGGCACGAACTCTTTGTTGCCGACATCGGCCGCCGAGCGGCAGCCGATCGCAGGCGCTGCGCCTCCGACGGTATTCACCCGTTGGATGAACTTCGTGTCCGTCAGCTTGCGGCCGCCCGTCGGCCCCTCTGCCGCCCCAACGACATCCACACGCAACCACGGAATCGCGCCCCGGATGACGAACGGGGGATCCGAAAACTGACGCGTCACCTGGCCCCAGACCGTGCTGGTGTCCCGCGAGTGTTCCCACGCCACGCGAATGACGCCGCCTTCATCAGGGTTGGGGCTGAAGAAGTGCGTCGTGACCTGATGTCCCTGGTCGGTGAACAGCGTGGCTTGCGGCGTGAACAACGTGAATGCGAAACCGGAACCCGACGGCACGCATACGTAGTTCTGTGTGCCGACGCCGTGTCCGACGAGAAATGGCTCGAACCCCGCCGGCACTTCGATCTCGGCAGGCACGGGCGGCGGCGTCAGGCGAGCGGGCTCGGCGGCTTGCGACGGCGCGGCCGTGAACGCCGCGCCGCACATCGCGGCGCACGCCACGAGCAAAACGTTCTTGATGGTCTGCTTCGAATTTCTGATTGTGTTTCTCATGCTCTCTCCCTGTCCAGTTGAACGCGCGTTCGGACGAGCGCCGCAGGCATCGCAGACGCTTCACTGGTGTAGGAGAGAGCTCGTGAATTTGCTTCAGCTCGCGACCAGATTCGCTTTTTCCTCGAAGCTCCGTTCTGGATGCATCGTGGAGGCGAGTATCGCGCCGAGCAGCAGCAGCCCGAGCGAGCCCGCGAAGGGGAGACGCCAGTTCCCGGTCAGGTCGGCGATGAAGCCGAAGACGGTCGGCGACACGATCGCGGCGAGCGCCGAGCCCGTGTTCATCATGCCGCTGGCCGTGCCCGAGTACTTCGGCGCGATGTCCATCGGAATCGCCCACATCGGCCCGATGACGAGCTCGGCGAAGAAGAACGCCGAGCCGAGCGACAGCGCGATGAGCGTCAAGTCGCGCGTGGCGAACATCGGCAGCAGACACACGAACGATCCGACGAAGCCGAGCATCACCACGTTGAGACGCGCCTTACGCACGTCGCCCGTGCGCTCGAGAATCCCGTCGCTGAGTTCGCCGCCCAGCCAGTCGCCCACGACGCCGGCGAAGAACACCGCGGATGCGAAGAGCGCCGATCGCCGGAGATCCAGCTTGTACTCTGTCAAAAAGAACAGCGGCAGCCAGTTGAGATACAGCCACAGCGTCCATCCGTAACAGAAGTAGACGATCGTGACCGGCGCCAGGCGGCGGGCGAGCGGCCCCCAGGGGATGCGCGGGCGCTCGCGCTGCACGACCACGCCGTGATTCGGCAGGCGCGCGAGCTCCTCGGGCGTGACGCCCGCGTGATCGGCCGGGTTGTCGCGGAAATACCAGAGCCACGTGATCACCCACAGCAGGCTGACGCAGCCGAGCGTGACGAACGAGCCGCGCCAGGTGACGACCGCGATCAGCCACGCGACGATGGGCGGCGTCACGGCGTTGCCGAAGCGCGCGAACGCGTGCGTGATCCCCTGCGCGAAGCCGCGGCGGCCGGGCGGCGTCCACACCGACATGGCGCGCGTCGCGACCGGGAAGGTGGCCCCTTCGCCGACGCCGACGAGCAGGCGCACGAGAAACAGGGTGACCACGCTGCCGACGGCGCCCGTCAGAATCGTGGCGGCCGCCCAGACGAGGCCGCACAGGAACAGGGTCTTGCGCGGTCCGACGCGATCGCCAATCCAGCCGCCGAAGATCTGAAAGAGCAGATAGGGATAGCCGAACGCGGACAGCACGATGCCCAGCTGCGTGTTCGAAAGCTGCAGTTCGCGTCTGATCTCGCTCGCCGCCGTCGCGATGTTGACGCGATCGACGTACGTGATGAGATACATCAAGCAGAGCAGTCCGAGAACGTTTGTCGTGGCCCGTGGTGTTTTCATATCGGCTCGGCTAAGCCTCGTGTTCGAAGCGGGACAATACCACACGTCCGGCACAGCTCTTGATGATGAACGTCGATATGCACGACAAAGATGAACCCACCGTTGAAGCGACGCTCGCAGTGCTGAGCCAGGCGCTGGGGAAAGCGTCCGAGGATCTTTGTGCCGTCCGCTCGGCGATCGATCTTGCGCGTGTCGACATGGCGTCGCACAACGGATCGCACACCCGCGACGTCATCCGCGACGCCGAGCGCGTCGTCGAGCAGCTGCGCAAGACCGACGAGTCGTTGAGCGACGTGCTCGACCACTTGAGGAACGCAGACTAGCGCTTTACCTTCCGCACCACAGCCGGTCTAACTGGCTGGAGGAAAGCTCATGCGGAAGGTGGTCTGGTCCCTCGCTTGCGCGGCGGCGGTCGCGGGAATCGCGCTCCATTTCACGGTCCTGCACGCCGCGGCGCCCGCGAGGATCTTCGTCACGTTCGTCTCCCACAATGAAGAATCGACCTCGAACCCTCCGTGTGCCCCGGTTCTGACCGATCGCGCCCGCTATCTCGCCAACCGCGCAGCCGTCGTCTCGCTGGCGTCCGACATCGTCGACCGCGGTGCGACGTGGGATTTTCAGTCGGAGTGGGAATATCTGACCAAGGTCGCGGCGTGGGACGATCCCGCCGCACGCGCGTCGACTGACGGCGTCAACATCATCAAGTATCTGTCCGGGCTGGCGCCGGATCGCCTGGTCGTCGACGCGCACTCGCACGAGCTGCGCGGCTACAACTATGCGGACGTCTCGTACCTGCTCGCGCAGCTCGGCGTCGAGAGCACGGGCGTCGTCGGCGGTTTCATCTACACACCGTCGTCGCGCGCGAACTGGACGAGGTTTCGAGCGCCGGTCGCGGGATCGAAGTACCGCACCGCGACGTTCGACGCGCTGACGCTGTGGGGCGGCGGGTCGGCCGACCATCGCAACGATTCGACCGCGTCGGGAATCTGGCGCCCCAAGAGCGCCACCGAATTTCACACGGACGATCCCGCGCAGCGCCTCACGAATATCGGCCATTACACCGGCGACGTGCTGAGCGCCGACGGCGCGCTCGATCTCGTCGGCCGGCTTCGCCGCGGCGAGCTGCAGCCGGGCCACATGTACACGGCGACGATCATGATTCCGCAGTGCGAGATCGACAGCAATCCGGAGACGGTGCCGACCGTGCTCGCCATCATCGCGTCGCTGTCGGACGCCGTGCGGAATCGCGAGGTCGTCTGGGCGACCATGCCGGACATGATCCGCATCTGGCGCGATGAGTACGGCTCGGTGCCGACGGTGTTTCAGCCGTAGTGTCTAGGTGAACCATGACAACCAGGCGCCAGTTTCTTTCACGGGTCGCCGCGGGCCTCGCAGGCGCCGCGGCCGCCACGATGCGCCGGCCGGCGGCCGCGGCATCGAGCGACGTCTACGCGTTCTTCGTCCTGAACACGCAGGACTTCTCGTACCCCGAGCTCTCGCGCGCGACCGTCGAGCGCGTCCTGGATCTCCACGAGAATCTGGGCGTGCCGCTCGACGTCTCTCTGACGACGACGATGACCGATCTGTTTGCGGCCCAGGCGCCGGCACTCCTCGAGCGGCTGCGCGACTCGCGCGTCGCGACGGTCAACTACCACACGCGGCCGCCGCAGCCCTATCACACCGACTACGACTGGCTTGGCCTGAGCCGAATGACGAGCGCGCAGCAATACGACACGATCATGCAGTACGAGACACACGGCCTCGACCTCGTCACCGGACAGCCGACGGCCGCGCACGGAAGTTTCGAACGGCTGGCGGATCTGATCGGCGAAGCTCCTGTCTGCGTCGGCAACGCCAGCAACGCGTCGCTGCAACCCCAGGTCGACGGCGTGTTCGGCGCGCTCGGCGCATCGATGGTGGTCGTGAACGGCCGCGCCGCCAACGTCGGCGAGAAGCGCAACGGCCTCTACCTGCGGCCGGAGCACTGCGATCTGAAGTTGTTCGAGCACTTCGGCGAGGATCCCGCGACCGTGCTCGCGACGGCGATGAACGATGCGCGCGCCGCCGACGGCGGGCGAGCGCCGTATTTCGTCGGCATCAAGATGCACGACAACGATTTCTTCGCCGAAGACTCGGCGTGGACGACCGTGTACTTGAAAGCGCGCCGCAAGACGCCGAACTGGGATACGGCGCGGAAGTCGCCGCTCTTGTCCGCGGACGTTCAACGAGGAATGTGGAATCTGTACGAAGGCACGGTGAGATATGCGGCATCGCTCGGGTCGCGGCTGCCGCTCGTCAACGTGCGCCGGATGCTCGACATGGCGCGCGCAGTGGCGAGGTGACGATCACGAAAGGCGAAACAGCGGACGCCCGCCCGGGCGCCCCGGCCACGGCATCCCGACGAGCATGAGGATGACGGCCAGGATGAAGCACACGAGCAGACGCTTGCGTTTCGCGTCCGGCGACACCGCTTTGCGCGCCAGCACGCGTCCGACGTGCGCGACGACGACGGCGGCGAACATCGCCGTGACGTGCTCGACCGCCCAGAACCGCGTCGACGGATCTTTCATCGCGTCGCCGAAGTGCGTGAGGATTTCTCTCATGTTCGGGCTGACCACGAGATAGAGCAGCAGGCCGAGCAGCATCTGGATGTCGAGCGCGATCATCAGGATGAGGCCCCACCGATCGGCCGCCGAATCCCTGCCCTGCACGCGCCCCATGATCGCGGCGAGCGCCGCGCCGAAACCCGACACGAGCGCGAGCCACCGCAGCCAGGAATGAACCACGAGAATAACTGTGTACATGACGATGGTCAGTGTAACCCGACGCGATCCGGTCGGGTGGGTCGGATAGGGCGGGTCAAAGCGCTTCAGGAGCTGCGCGTGCGCTTGAGCGCTTCCTGCGCGGCGAACATCTTCTTCCGCGCGCGCTCGACGGCGGCCTCGGCCTTTTTGATGGCCGCTTCGCGCTTCTTCTCGGCTTCCGCCTCGCGCTTCGCGGCGGCGGCGACGTCGCGCTCACGCTGGCGATCCTTCGGGGTCGGCTGCGGCGGAACCCGCTCGACCGGCGTCACGCCGGTCAAGGCTTCGAAGCCGGCGGGCCGGAGCTCTTTCGTCAAGCGTCCGGGCGCTTCGGGCGGCCCGGCCGCGAGCGACAACGCTTCGAACGTGCGCATCAGCGCGTCGGCGGCAGGCGTGGATCCGGCCGCGCTCGCCAGACGCTCCGCTTCCTTCACCGCGTCCGCGATGGCCCGCCGGTGCGCCTCGCTCGCCTCGCGAAGGTCTGCCGACTTCTTGCCTTCGAGCGCGGCAATCTGCGCCTTGCGCAGCCGCTCGCCGCTCTTGATCAACTGGTCGTAGATTTTCCGCGCGCGCCAGTAGACCTGGTTCACCGCCCACGCGACGACGGTCGGCTTGGCGAGCTTGCGGATGCGTGACGCGTCGGCGCCGCGTTCAGCTTTGACGAGCGCGTTGCGTGCCGCCGTGAATTCGGCGAGCGGCCCGCGATAGAGATCGTCGATCTGATCGTTGAGCGTGTCGGCGGGAGACACCGGAGCTTACGGATGGGAAACGACGAGCGTGAAATTCTGCGCGACGGTCAGACCGCCGACATCGTAGATCGCCACGCAGTAGGCACCCTTCTGGAAAATCGCGCCGACGAGCGCCGGGGTGTTCAGCGTTGCGAGGTTCTGCTGAAGCGTGAATTCACAGTTGCCGCCCTGTGCCCACGCAACGCCGACGACTGCAGTCGCCGTGGGCGACAGCGCCGTGATCTTGACCGAGAACTCGCCGCCGTTCGACACGTTGACGGTGCGGCGCACGATGCCTCCGACTTCCAGCGTGCCGCTGAAGGTCTCCTGCTGGTTCTTCGATGGCGAGCTGATGCCGCCGCAGCCGATGCCGAGAAGACCGGCCAGAAGCAGAGCCACGGCCGCAAACCGCATGAGCATTTCAGCGGATTGTATCAGGATCGAATCGGGATCTCTGTCAGGGCTGACGACTGCCGGTCGGAGCTAGGCGACTGCGCGACGACGCGGTTTGGCATCGGCGGCGGCCTGCTTCGATTCGAGCTGACGCAGACCGGCGACCATCAGGCGATCGGCCTGGCTGGCGAGCGAGGCGGAGAGAATCGCGTGGCGCTCCGCATCGCGTGCAAGTTTTTGGGCGAGCGAAATCAAATCACGCCCCTGCAGGGGCTCGCCGTGTTTCAAGTTGGGCATGGAACGCCTATGATGGCCCACTTCGGCGCGCGATCGCAACCTCAGCAGGACGATATAATTCGGCGCTATGAAGAAATTACTAATCGTCGCCCTTCTCGCGTCGTCGTCGTGGTCCGCGGCCGCGCAGGACTCGCCGCTTGCCTGGGCTGCGCGGCTGGAAAACAGCTATCGCATCGTGCCGAACGTGACGTATCTGACGGCGAGCAACGTCGAAGCGAAGGTCGATCTGTTCGTCACGCGGACGCCTGACAAGCCGCTGCCGACGATGGTCTACATTCACGGCGGCGGATGGACCGGCGGCACGAAGGAGTCGCGCAACGTCGCCCTCCTGCCGTACCTCGACATGGGGATGAACGTCGTCAACGTCGAATACCGGCTCGCTCGCGTGGCGCAGGCGCCGGCGGCGGTCGAGGATTGCCGCTGCGCGCTGCGCTGGGTCATTCAGAACGCGAAGCAGTACGGCATCGACGTGAACCGGATCGTCGTGTCGGGCGAATCCGCCGGCGGTCACCTCGCGCTGACGACCGGCATGCTGCCAGCGTCGGCGGGGCTCGACCGTCAGTGTCCCGGCCCCGACAACCTGAAGGTCGCGGCGATCGTGAACTGGTACGGCATCTCCGATGTCAACGAGCTGCTCGACGGACCCAACATGAAAACGTACGCGGTCGCGTGGCTCGGCAGCGCCACCGATCGCGAGCAGATCGCGAAGCGCGTGTCGCCGCTCTCCTACGTCCGCGCCGGCCTGCCGCCCATCTTCACGATCCACGGCGACGCCGATCCGACGGTGCCGTACACGCAGTCGGTGCGGCTGCACAAAGCGCTCAGCGACGCCGGCGTGGCGAACGAGCTGATGACCATTCCCGGCGGCAAGCACGGCTTCGATTGCTGCAATCTGACGCAGCGCACGAACGCCTACACGAAGATCCGCGAGTTCCTGACGAAGCATCACGTGCTCGACGCCTCCAGGGCGACCTCCAGCTCTGGACGATGACGCGGCTGCGCCCGATCGCGATCGCGGCCGCCATCGTGCTCGCGTTCGCGATCGCGTTCGTCGTCACGCCGCCGCGCGGACCGCGCTCCATGCGCCAGTTCAATCCCGATCGCTTGGCGGCGCTCGAGGTCCGCATGTGGCAGGCGTACTACGCGAAGGAGCGCGCGCGGTTGTTCGCGCTGCTCGTGACGATGCTCCACGAGCAGTATCGCTACTCGTGGGCCACGGCGGCGAAGCAGGCGTTCCACCTCGCGCGCGCGGCCGCGACGTTCGGCGATCTCAAAGGCGGATACGAGGTGGTGCTGCCGGATCTCGAGGCGGCGTACTCGACGGCGAAGTCGTGGCTGCGCGCGGGCTTCGATCCGCGCGCGGTCGCGAAGGCCGAGCTCGCCTGGTGGATCGCGCGCCGCATCCCGGGCCGGAACAGCCCCGAGCAGATCGGCGGGCTCATCGCGGACGAGTACGCACTCCTCTACGAAACGCGGCGCGAGGCGGTGGTCAACGCCGCGCTCCTGCGCGCCGAAGCGGCGGCGCTGCGCGACGATCAGGCGGCGCAGCCGGACTGGGACACCATCGGCCGTCTGCTGCGGCAGTCCTATCGCGACCTGCTCGCGGCGCTCAGCGTCGTCAGCGTATAGTTTCGGAATGTCGACCGCTTCGGCGAGCGCGGCGCCTCCGGCCCCTTCGACAAGCTCAGGGCAAGCGGCGGCGATGTCGTTCCGTGACGTCCTGCGCATCGACGTCATGCGGCGCGTCTGGTACGCGCAGATCGTCAGCCTGTTCGGCGACTTCCTCGCGCTGTTCGCGGTCATCGCGGTCGTCTCGTTCACGATGCACGGCACGCCGAACCAGATTACCGGCGTGCAGATCTTCTACATGCTGCCGATGGTGTTCGTCGGTCCGGTTGCCGGCGTCTTCGTCGATCGGTGGCCGCTCAAGCCGACGCTCGTCGCCAGCGACCTGATTCGCGCCGCGCTCGCCATCCTCCTGATTCCGGCGACCTCGCTGTGGCAGGTGTACGCCGTGCTGGCCGCGCTCAGTTGCGTCTCGGCGTTCTTCGCGCCGGCGCAGCAGGTGACGATCCGGACGCACGTCCCGACGCCGGGGCTCATCTCGGCCAACGCGCTGATGCAGATGGCCTTCATGGGCATGCGCATCGTCGGACCGGCCACGGCGGGCGCGATCGCGGCGTCGTTCGGTCCGAAGACGTGCTACGCGGTCGACGTCGTCAGCTTCGTCGCATCGGCGGCGTTGATCGGATCGGTGGCGATTCGCCGGGCGCCGTCGACGCAGACATCGACAGCGTCGTCTTCGAACCGGATTCACGCGATCTGGATCGACATGCGGCAGGGCGTCAACTTCATCTTCCACCACGCGGCGGTGCTCTTCGTCGTGGTGGCGATGGCCGCGGGGCTGTTCATCGTCGGCTGCTTCGGTCCCCTCATCGCGATCCACGTGCGCGACACGCTGCACGGCAGCGCGCGCCTGTTCGGACTCGTGAGCGCGATGATTGGCGTCGGGCTCCTCGCCGGCACACAGGTCATCCGGTCGATGGCCGCGCGTGTGGCCGGTGACATGATGGTGCTCTCGGGGCTGGCGGGCATCGGCGGCGGCGCCCTGCTGCTCGGCGCGGTCCCGATCAGCACCGCGACGATCGCGGGCGCGTTCGCGATCGGCTTCGCGTTCGCGGCGATC
>Ga0114129_10008879_pt1 | contig 14334 bp, 8 predicted proteins | sample RhiMetdeltSRZDD1_FD_80071 | JGI IMG/M metagenome (GOLD analysis project Ga0114129, IMG submission 80071) | Populus rhizosphere microbial communities from Tennessee, USA - Rhizosphere MetaG P. deltoides SRZDD1 (version 2) (version 2) | ecosystem: Host-associated > Plants > Roots > Rhizosphere >... | reverse complement strand
GCGGCATTGCGATCGAGACGCGTCGCTTCATTAGCGATACGGTGCTGCTCCTGCGCGATCTGCTGGGCCTCGAGTTTGACGTCCGAGCCGTCCCCGGCCTGCGCTCCGGCTGCTTGCGTCGACAGCTGGTCTTGGAGACGTCGCAGCTGATTCAGCGCGCGTTCGCCACTGCGGGCCGCATCTCCGGGCGAGTCGCGGCGCAAGTCGCTCGCCGCCGATCGCATTTCGTTGGCAGCCCCGCGAAGCTCCTCACTTCCTGATTTTTGCGTGTCGGACTCACGCTGGCCACGCTGCGGCGATCCATTTGCCTCGGTTCCCAAACGACGCAGCAGTTCCTCAGTCTGCTCGCGCAGTTCCGTCTGCTCGCGCGTCAGCTTCTCGAGCTGCCGCTTCATTTCTTCAGGGGCCAGATTCGACTGGGCAAGGTCCCGCTGACGTCGATTCAGGTCCTCCTGGCGCTTGGCCAGATCGCGAATGCGATCGAGCGCGCTCGTCGATGCCGCCGGGTTATCTGGTTTGATTTCTGCGGTAGCCCGCGTTTCGTAGTTGGTCCGCTGCTGCCGCTGCAGTTCCTTATCGAACAGCGCCGACAAATCCATGCCCTGCCGGTTTCCGCCAAAGCCGCTGCCGGCAGAGCCCTGCGATACCTGACGCCGGCGGACTTCAGCCTGAAGCTGGAGCAGTCCGTTCAGGGCGGTCATTTCATGAGCGAGCGCGTCCTTCGTGCGTTCCGACGTCAGCTGATCGACCGCCTTCCCCATCGCGCCCACTGCGGTCGCCACAGGATCGCCAGAACCCGTTCGTGGTGGCGGGGCCCCCTGAAGCACTTGTTGCGGCGCCGGCGGTCGTGCCCGCGAGCGCATCGCGCGAGACATCAACTGCTGTTCCGCGCGGGCCTTTAGTTCCGCCTGCGCCGCCGCAATCGCTTTCACATCGTCGGTCGACCGGGCCGCCTGCGATCGACGCTCGACGTTCCACGTCGACGTGATGATCTCTTTCTGAGCTTGAATCAGGCTCTCGAGCTGCGGATCGGAGGCACCGGACGCCTGACTTTCCGCCGACATGAACTCTTCGTTGAAGGGCTTCACTTCGAGGAAGAAGATGTCGCTCGTCGCCTGCGTCGGCCGCTTGCCTCGACCGACATCGGCTGCGCGTGCATAGTAGGTAATCACATCGCCAGGTTTGACCCGCAGATCCTCCGCCGGCAGCACGCGAAGGCCGACCTTCTGAATGTCGGTGCCGGTCACACGCTCGAAGGGAACGACGTGCTCCGGACCGCCGGCCACTGCGTAGACCAACTCGAATCGCCCGATGCCGTAGTCGTCGTCGGCGCGCGCCTCGATCGGGACCTCTTCGAGCGGCGTGATCTGCTGGTCGGCGGACGGCCGGAGAATTCGTACGTCGGGCGGACGATCGGCCATCACACGAATGAAATACTCCGCCTCGTCATGAGAAACGAGACCATCGCTGTCAGCGAGGCGGATTCGATAGGAATCGTCCGTCGCCAGGACGAGGTCGGCCTCGAACGTTCCATCGGCGGCGGGTTGTAGCGGCATCGGAGCAGATTTGCCGAGCGTGAGCTGACCACGATCGACTGGCTTGCTGGCGTGAACGCGCAAATGGACTCGAGTGCCCGCCGGCGCGTAGATATCTCCACCGTCTGTTTCGTCACGCGGTGGCAGACCGGCGAACGACGGATATACGTAGTGCAGATCGATGCGACTGACACGCGGCGGCCGAAGCATCGTCACCGTGTAGCGGGCCGATCGCGCCGAACCAGCGCTCACGTCGTACGAGAACGTCCGATCGACTGATTGGATGCCGTACTCGAACGCCTCGACTGCGCCGGTCATTGGCACGGCACGGTGCTGCCCGTTTGCGAATACGGTCAACATTGGCGCCAGGTGCGTCAATCGGCCACTGCCGCGATTCACAGTCGCACGAATGCGCACCGGTGTGCCCATCGCAACGCGCACGTCACCGGGCGCAACCTGAACGTGCACCGTTCCCGGGAAGAACCTGAGACGCGCGGTCTCCATCGCTCGCTCGAACGATGGAAGACTCACAACGACGGCGAACGCAAGCGCCGCGGTGCCTGCCGTCGCATAGAGACCACGTCGGCGAATCTCGGCCGGCCGAATCAATGCCGTGGCATCCAGGGCCCGCACTCGCTCGAGTGCTTCGCGCAGGATCAACGGCAGAAACGCCGGCTGCGACGTGGCCGGGCGTTCCGCAGCATCAATGGCGCTAATGAGCGAATCGTTGAGCAGGGTTGATTCGAGCGCTTCCGTCCGCTCCTCGACGAATCGTGCGACCTGTCGATCCGACGGCCGCTTTGGCATCCGCCACGCCGCTATCGCCAGCCCGAGCATCGCAATCAAGCCGGCGGCAACACATAACCCGAGAAGCACCAAGCCATCAGGATGGAACGCACGATCGACGACCGCCATCATCGCGACGATCGCTGCTGCGGCTGTGGTTCCCTGCCCCGCGCGCTCCAGTGCGACCGTAGCCGTCCACCGCCGGCGAACATCGGCGAGAAATGCGCGCAACTCGTCGTACAGACTTGCCGTCATGCGCGCCCCACGAAGGATTCGGCGACCAGCGCAAGAAGCATCAACAGCAGCCCATAACGCCAGTAACTCTGTCCGGCCTCGAGGTGAATCGACCGGACATCGCCTGACGAACCGCTCGTCGTATCGACGCGCTCGACCCTCTGGGCGAATTCCTGCTGTCCCATTTCCTTCGTGACACCTTCACGTGGATCGACGTTGACGGCGATTGAACGGTTGTCCGGGCCCACCCGGTAGGCGCCGGGACGCAAGTCCGCCCCCGCCGGCGCGGTGCCGACGATGTAGTCGCGGCCGCGATCGTGCGGCGCCGATAGGTATCGAATCGCTTCGATGACGAATGGCACGAACGCCGGATGCAGCGGAAAGTCGTTCCACTGGCGATCGAGGTCCGACGCGAAGACAACAACGCGGCCACTGCCTTCGCGTCGTTCCACGAGCGCAGGATTGCCATCGGTAAAGCGCGCCGCGATGTCCCAGCCGTCAGGTGTCATCCGCCAGGCGCGCGCGAAACGCACCTGCCCCAGGTTTGCCGAAAGCGACGCGAATGGACGGAACACCGGGTGCCTCGGATCGGTTGGCGACAGCGCCACCGCCGCCGGCATCTCGATAGTTCCGGTCATCGAGGAACTCCAGTTGAAGATCGCTGACACAACCGCCGCCTCTACCTCTGGTGAACCTGCAATCAGCAGTCCCCCACCGGCGCGCACGAATCCCGCAATCGACTCGCGACCGCGGCGATCCAGCGCTCGAGTCGACAGAAGCACAACCGCCGAGTACTTCGTCAGGTTATCGTCAGCCAGCGCTGCCGCCGTGCTGCTCCGCACGTCGATTCGACCGACGTCGGTACCGCCGAGTGCGGCAAGAGCACGAGCGATGTAATAACCCGACGAGTTGGCTCCAGATGTGACGAGCAGAACGGAATTCGACGGCACCGCGTCGAGAACCACAAACCTCGAGTTATCCGCCGAAAGCCCGTCCGGATCGTCGATCGACACGGTCATGGTCCCGGTTGATGGTGGACGATAGGGAATCGCGACATCCACGGCAGAGTCTGGCCCAACTGTGTAGGTCGACGTTTGCGCGATCCGACCATCGTGCTCGATTCGAATCTTTCCAGTGCGCGGCTGCGGGCCGCTATTACGGACTGCAGCGATCACGCGATCCGGCGTAACCGAGACAGACACAACGGAAAGATTCGAAGCCGCCCTGCCTGCGTCACGCACATCGAGGGAAATGCCCGCAGGTAACACGCTTCGATCCTCGCCGTCCCAACCGGAACGCTGCAGATCGCTGACGAGGATCAGGCGGGCTTCGTCACCGGCCGCGATCTCCGCGGCCTTGGTGAAGACCTCACTGTAGCGTGTCGCGCCGAACCCCGCAGAGATTGCTGCCAACGCCGTCCGCGCGGCGGTCGCGGATCCGGGCGCCGCCACCGTCCCGACGTGATCGTCGAACGCGAGCACCGCGACCCGCTCGCCTACGGCCGCTTCGTCAATCGCGCGGCCGGCCAAATCGAGGGCATGGGCAAATCGGCCAGGCGCATTCATGCTGTACGAGCGATCGACGGCAATAATGCGAAGCGTCGATCCGCGGGCCGCTCCCGCGACGTAGGGGCGAGCGAACGCGGCGGCGAGGAGCAGCAGCGCCACGACCCGGGCCGCGAGCAACAGCAGATCGCGAAGGCGGCGGCGCTTCGAACGCGCGACGGGCGACTTGCGGAGCAGGCGCACGGCGGTGAAGGGCACGGGCGGCGCGACGTCGCGCCGCAAGAAGTGGAGGACGATCGGAACCGCGATCGCCAGGCCGCCGAGCAAAAACACAGGAAAGAGGAAATGCACGTCATCACTTCCTGCGCGACCGCGCCGACAGATACGACAGCAAGGCGAAGTCCAGCGGCTGCGATGTATCGAGCTGCACGTAATCGATCCCGGCCCCGCGCAGCTCGCGATCGTAACGAAGCGTCAATCCCGCCAGCTCGCGGAGGTACGCCGCACGCACCGACGCCGGATCGGCCGTCACCTCGTCTGCACTCTCGACATCGCGAAAACGCGATGGCCCACGAAACGGGAACGTCAACTCGTGCGGATCGAGCACCTGGAACACGACGACGTCGCTGCCGCGGAATTTCAGATGGCGAAGTCCTCTGATCGCCGGCTCGGGATCGTCGAGAAGATCGGAAATCAGCACCACCAGGCTTCGCTTGACGAGCGCTTCCGCCAATTGATGCAGCGGACGGCCGACATCCGACCGTTCCCCTGGCTTCAAGTGCTCGAGTGCAAGCAGCAGCGCGTGCAGGTGTCCGGGTCTGGCGCTTGCCGGCATTCGGAACGCGATGCGATCGTCAAACGCAATCAGCCCGGTTGCGTCGCGCTGCCGGTTCATCAGGAAGGCGAGCGAGCCGGCGAGCACGGATCCGTACTCGAGTTTGCTCATCGGGGCGCCGCCGCAGTACGCCATCGAGGCGCTCACATCGACGAGCAGATGGCATTCGAGATTGGTTTCCTCTTCGAACTTCTTGACGTAATGACGATCGCTGCGCGCGTAGACCTTCCAGTCGAGCGTCGACAGATCGTCGCCCGGTAGGTACTGTCGATATTCGGCAAACTCGACGCTGAAGCCTTTGAACGGGCTGCGATGCAGTCCGGCAAGGAAACCTTCCACGACCGTCCGCGCTTTCAGCTCCATCGTTCCCAGGCGGGCGATGACCGCTGGATCGAGAAATCTCAAATCGCGCGACGTGGAGGTCTGCGCCATGGTCTACATTCCGCTTTTGGGGAGAGGCACGGCTTCGAGCAACCGTTCAACAAGGTTATCGGCAGATATGCGCTCGGACTCCGCATAGAAATTCGGAATCACGCGATGACGAAGCACCGGGCGCGCGAGTGCCTGAATGTCGCCGACTGACACATGATAACGGCCAAGAATCAACGCCCGGGCCTTGCCCGCGAGGATCAGCGCTTGCGACGCGCGCAAGCCCGCGCCCCATTTCACCCACTCGCGGATGAATTGATGATCGCTTTGCCGGCCTGGACGGGACGCATCCACCAAGCGCACGGCATAGCGCGCCACGTCGTCGGCGACGATGACCTGCCGCACGAGCTGCTGGACTTCGAGAATGTCCGAGCCGCTGAAGATTTGTACCGGCGCGACCATCTCGACGCCGGTCGTGGTCGTCACCACGCGCACTTCCTCGTCCTCCGACAAGTAGGTCATCACGATGTTGAACATGAATCGATCGAGCTGCGCCTCGGGCAGCGGATAGGTGCCTTCCAGCTCGATCGGGTTCTGCGTCGCCAGCACGAAGAACGGCCGCTCCAGCGGATAGGTGCGGCCGGCAGCGGTCACGTGGTACTCCTGCATCGCTTCGAGCAGCGCCGCCTGCGTCTTCGGCGGCGTCCGGTTGATCTCGTCGGCGAGCAGAATCTGCGCGAAGACCGGTCCCTTCACGAACCGGAGCGTTCGATGCCCGTCTTCTTCGTCGAGCACCTCGGTTCCGGTGATGTCGGCGGGCATCAAGTCCGGCGTGAACTGAATGCGTTTGAACGACAGGTCGAGGATCTGTGCGAGCGTCTTGATGAGCAGCGTCTTGGCCAGACCGGGAACGCCCGTGATCAGGCAGTGCCCTCCGGTAAAGAGCGCGATCAACACCTGGTCGATCACTTCGTCTTGCCCGACAATGACCTTGCGAATCTCGGCAAGAATTGCATGGCGTCCCTGCGAGACGCGCTCGGCTACGGCCGCGATGTCGGTCGTTGTCCTGTGCATCAGTCACTCCGAGGGGCTTCGCCCCTCCGGACTCCCTTACCGTGCCTTTGAAACCAGTTCTAGTGCGTCAACGAGTAGATGATCTCGTTGATCTCCATCCGGTACGCCTGCGCCGTGTACTTCACATAGCCCGGGAAGTCCGCCGCATTCGACCATTCCCAGCCATCACCCATGTCCACGTTCCAGTTGATGAGGACCATCGCTCGTCCGTTGTCGTCCTCGATGGCGCGCAGGTGCGCGACATATCCGCCCTTCTCCCACATGCGCCCTTGCAGGAACGATCCGAGGCCCGGCGTTTGCGGATAGCCATCGAATTGATAGAAGCAGTGAAAAATTGGATGGGTCGGAGGCAGATCGACGATCTTCCGATCCGGAAACACCCGTTTCATCTCGCTCTCGAGATTCGCCCATTCGATCGGCCCATGAAAGTCGTCGAAGGTCAACGTCCCACCGCGTAACAGGAACTCGCGCAGGATCGGAACCTCGGCCTCCTTCAACCGGAGGTTTCCAGGTTCGACGATATATATCCAGGGATAGGAGAAGAGATTGGGATCTTCGAGCGTCAGGACGACCGGATCGTTGACCTGAATCGCGGTCACCGTGCGCACCCGGCGCGACAGATTCTGTTCCGCCGCCGGCGCGTCAATGAACCAGGGTTCGTCTTCGGGATTCAGGTAACCGCCGCGCGGAACCGTCCAGGCGGTGTAGCGGATGCGCGCAAACGTCCACTGCAGGCCGGCGAATCGCGAATCGGGCAGGTGACCGTTCTGCGCGTCGGCGCGGTCGGGGACCCAGGCGATCGCGGCCCACAGCAGCAGGCCAAAAACGGCCGCTCCTGTGAGCAGCCGTTTCATTGGCGATCACCGGGCGCGCCGGATCCTTTGATGGAGCGCAGGAGCAGTTCCTGTGCGCGATCGAAACTGGGAGCGATTTCGAGAGCGGCGAGCGCCTCGGCTTTCGCGTCGGCAGGTCGACTGGCCAGGAGATAGGCTTCCCCGAGATCGCAGTGTGCCGCGGCCTTGTCGGTTGGGCCGATGGCGAGAGCGGCTTTGAATTCCCGAATCGCCGTCTGCGGCTGATTGGTCGCGAGCGCCAGTCGACCAAGTCCGCTGTGTGCCGAGGGATCGAAGGGATCGATTGCCACGATCCGCTCGTACGCCTGCATGAGAACCGGTTGCGCCTTCGTTTTTTCCGCCAGCGCCGCCAGCGAGCGCGCGGCATCAAGCGCCGTGTGATCCTGCGCCAGCAGCGCGCGATACTCCGCGATCGCTCGTTGCGTATCGCCTAACTGCTCGGCCAGCCGCGCCATCACGGCGTGAGGGCTCTCTTCGCCGGTCGCGCCAGGCACGAGTGCTGCGGCCTTCTCGAGTGGCTCGAATGCCGCGCGATCGCCGGCGGCGGCGAGCACGTGCCCATAGGCGAGCTGCGCTTCGTAATTTCCGGGGTTCGCCTGTGCCGCACTGCGCAGGGCGTTGATATCGGTCGGCGCCGGCCTTCCGCGGCCGCCTCCTTCGGTTGCACCGGGGATCGCGCGTAGCGCTGCCCTGATCGTGCCGAAACGCGCATCCAGCGCTTTGTCGAATGAGGTCTGCAGTTCGGGCAGCGTCACGCCGATCCGTTTTTCGATCGCGTCGTTTCCTTCGAGTCCTTCCCCGTATGACTTCACGAGCGCATGCAGTTTCGGCTGACCGTAGGTCTGGACGATGTGATCGACAAGCAGCGAGGCCTCGTAATACGCCAGCGCGATCGTGTCGGGGCGCGTGAATCCCGAGTTGAGATCCGCGAGCTTCAGCGCCTTGCCGCGTTCAAGCGCAAGCGCAAACGGAATCTCCATTTCGCGTCCCCAGTCCGGCCGTGCCTTCGTCTCCTCGTATTCGGAAATGCCTTCGGTCAGCCAGCGCGGGATTCGCTGATTGGACATCTGCAGCGTGATGACGTGCGCCATCTCGTGCCACAGCGTCGCCTGCCATGAGAAGGATCCCGGCGGCCTGCCTTCAACGCGCGGCGAATCGAGTGACACCACCCGCCCGAAGCACGCGCCCAGCGCTCCGATCATGCCAGGCAGGCCGAGCGTCCGTACCGCAAAGTCGTCGTGCTTGGGAAAAATCTCGACGAGAATCGGCCCCTTTGGCGTGAAGTTGTACTTCGCCGACAACGTCTTCAACGCTTCCTGTGCGAGCGGCATCGCGTACTCGCGCATCACCGGCGCTTCTGCCGGATGCAGCTTGAGAATGATGTCGCCTTCCCGGATTTCGACGAACTTGTCGAGCGAATCGAGCAGGGCGAGCAGGTTGAACGTGACCTTGTCGTACGGATCGATCTTGAAGGCGCGTTCGAGCGATTGCCGCGCCTGCGCCTCATCGCCGGTCCGCATCAGGTGCATGCCCAGTTCGGCATGTGCGCGGGCGTTGCCCGCATCGATGGTCACCGCTTCGCGCGAGAGGGCGACCGCTTCGTCAAAGCGGTAATTCCGAGCGGAGAGCTCAGCCGCGACGCGATAGATCTCGCCGAAGCGCGGATTGATCGTAAGGGTCGGCTTGGCTTCAACGTCGAACGCTTCGCGACTGCCCCGAACGTAAGTGATAGCCGCGGCGAGTGCACGAGCATCGAGATGCGACGGATTGAACTCGAGGACGCGTGCGATGCGTTCCTTGGCCGCATCCCAGCGCGTATTGTCCAGGTCGAGTTGCGCCAGCAGCAGTTCCGCGTCCGCGAGATGTGGATCGATCTCGAGAGCTCGCGTCGCTTCCGCGGCAGCCGCCGGCGGATCGTCCTCAGCCAGCGTCCGAGCCAGGCCGGCGTGCGCAGGAGCCCATTCATCGTCGGCCGCCAACGCCTGCTGGAACGACTTCACCGCTTCCGGGTAGTTGTACTTCTCGAAAAACAAGAGGCCCCATGCGGTATCGAGCGCAGGATTCGAACCCGATGCGCTCGCGGCGCGGAAGAGCGCGTTGGCGTTCCGCGCATCTCCGAGCGCTGCGGCAGCGCGCGCCGCGCGCGCGAGCGAGGCCTGATCGTTTGCCGATGCGCGATACAACACGTTCAAGAGTGGCGTCGCTTCGTTGCTGCGGCCAAGCGTCTGCAACACGAGCGCAAGCTCGAGTGCTGCGTCGCTGAGTGGTTGTCGACTCACCACCGGTCGAAGCATGGCGATCGCATCGTCATACCGGCCTTTGTCGACGGCAAGTCGAGCAAGAATCGCGACCGCGGCGGGATCGTCGGCGGGACGGGCGCGCGCAAGTGATTCGGCCTCCGCCGGTTTGCCGTGTGCCAGGGCTCGCCACGCGCTGGCGGGAAACGGCAGGGTTCCGCCGGCTGATTGCTGCCCGTGCGACCGTTCGGACACGGCGGTCCAGGCGCACAGAGACAAAAAGAGAACAACCGCCGGGCGTAGAACTGTATGCCGCATGTCCCTGTCTGGATTATAGAGGGTTCCGATGCTGCGCAGGCCGTTGAGTGTTAGACGGCACAGCTGCGGGAGGAGTCTGGGTCTTCAGAACAGCGCACGCCAGGTAAAAAATAGTGCGGCGCACAAACCCTGGCCGATCGCGAATGCCGCCGCCCACCCGGCCACCGCGCGCGGTGGGATGACCGCAGCGAATGCGAAAAACAGTGGAAAGAGCGTCGATGTCATGCGGCCCATCGATAAGAAACCGCCTGTGATGAGCGGCGGCAACAGATTGATCAGAACCAGGACGCCCCAGGCGAGCCCAACCCTTCGAAAGACGGGATAGATCATGACCAGCGCGAAGAGCACACCCAGAGCGTTGATGGAGTTGTAGGGGTTGTTCTGGATGAACTGTAACCACGAGAGGTCCCCGACGTTGCTAAAAAACGTCACAATGGGAAGACCTTCGTACGATCGCCCCCACGCTTCCTGGATGTGCGCCCACGCGAACCACACCCCGGTGAGGTAATACAGGTACAGAGTAAAGAGGAGCATCCCGACGCCCGGCATCCCGGCAACCACAAGTTCGACTAAGAGATCTTTCGCACTTCCACCTCGTTCGGCTCTTTCCTTTTCCCTTTTGCCTTTTGCCTTTTGCCTTTTTAGAGCGAGCAGAGCGAGCGGAATGGCGAGAAAGCAGCCGTTCGGGCGTGTCAGGCCTACCAGAATTCCCCAGGCGGAGGCCGCAACCCACTCGCGGCGAAGGAAGTGAAAGCACGCGCCCGTTGACGCGAGCAGGAACAACGACTCGGTATAGGGAGCGTTGAAATACGCGGCAAATGGATAAGCTGCGAGCAGCAACACGGCGGCTGGCGCGCGTTCGGGACCGATGAGATCGGTTGCGAGCCGCGACGTGTAGTGCAGCGCCCAGAAGAACGCCACGAGAGAAATCGCCACGCCGCCCCAAAGCGCGCGGAGCATCCGGCGCTCGCGTGACGGACCCTCCTCGTACATGCCGAGCACAGCCCCGACGGGCCGCATCAACAGCGGAAGCGCGGGAAAGAACGCGATGTTGCGTTGCCGTTGAAAAGTGTGATCCCAGTAATAGCCGTCGAGTGCAATGCCTCCATACCATCCGGCATCGAATCGCGCCGGCAAATTGTCCAATGGCTCGCGCGACAGGATGAACCCCGGGCTTGACGAAATGCCAATCGTGATGACCGCGGCAAACGCCACAACAAAGACGGCCGGTCGGGTCATGAGAAATGCGCGCAGCGCGGTAGCAAGATGCGGCCGCTCGACAACTGCGGCCCGTAGATCGGCGAGACGTGCCATGGCACTCGGGCGCGGCCACATGAGATGCCGCACGACCTGCACGCAGATGGCGACGTAGAGGACGACCAACGGCGACAAAAAATCCCGGAGGCCGTTAAACAGGCTCACCGGCCGTGCGACGAGCGACCACCACAGAGTGATGGCAACGAGCAGCAGAGTGATGCCGTCGGCGGCACGGGCTGCCGCAGGTAGCGCTGGCTTGGTCTGTGTCAACTCTGGAACGGCGGCCATGAGCATCGACGCGTCAATTATCGCTGCCTGCCGGGATCCGGTGTCCGGGATCCGTCATCCGGATCATCGACCAACCCGGCGGTCCACGCCGTACCGGATCCCGGATCCCGCACCACGGATCTGGGATCCCGACTGAGTTCATAGAGGGTCGACGGCGCCCCATACCACTCTGCCCGCGCGAGTCGCCGGACGCCAGCGGTCGCGTCGAGACGCGTCATCGTCGACAGGCACACGTCTGGCTCCCACAGCCGGCAATGCAAGCCAATATGTGTGACGCCCGCCTGTTCCAGATACTTCAACGCCGGCACGTCGGGAAATGTCGAGACGCCTTGTAACAGCGAGCCGTAGGACGCTGGAATGAAGCCACTATATCCATTCACCATCGGCCGCCAGTGCCAGATCGAAAAGTACATGTATGGCAGGTTCTCACCGAATCGATCCGCCGGTGAGTGAACGGGGAACTCGAACAGCACAGCGCCGCGTGCCGGGAGCGCGGCATAAATGCTCGGCGGCGACTGCCACACTGGCAGCCGATCGGAATGCGGCCACCCGTCCGCGATCGCGACCACGGTCAATGCAGTCACCGCAACAGCTCGCGCGCGACCGCTGCGTAACAACGCCAGAAGCCGCGCTGCCCCACTCCCGGCAAGCATCGCGAGCGTGAGCACGACGAGAATCGCAAAGCGCGCCGGCGCCCGAACGGAACGCAGCGGCGGGAACAAACGATAGAACACGCGATACAGGACGCCGTTCAGCCCAAGCGATCCGTCGAACGCAACGACTCCCGCAGCGATGACCGCGGTGCGCCAGGCGGTCAGCGGTGGCCACGCGCCGGCCACGGCAAGCGCAATCGTTGCCCCGCCGGGGAAAAGGGCCCGCTCGGCGTGCACTGGACGAGGAAGCACGGCACGATACACAGGGTTGTGACTGCCCGTCCGCGCGTAATCTCCAGGGACCGCGCTGAATGCCACAACCGCTTCGCGCGGCCGATCGCCACGCTCCGGCGCCGACCGCACATAAACAAGGACGAGTGGCGATATCAGCAACCCCGCGACACAGAGGGCAGCGACGAGTTGCCACAACTGCCGATTTCGAATGTTGTGTCGAGCAATCAATACGGCGCCAAAGACGGCGACATACATCGTCAGAAACAAACCGTAGTACATCGACGAGTACCACTGGGCGGCGAGAATCAAGGCCAGTGTCACAGATCGCCCCGGTCTAAAGACCATGCCACCATTAGCTTCACTCACCATCCGATATGTTGTGAGCAATGCAAGCGGCATCCACATCGTCATCTGTAATTCGAGATGACTGAGGTGATTCATCCGGAATGGAGCGATCGTGAACGCCACGGCTGCGATCCAGGCTCCAGTCGCACTTACACCCAACGCTCGCGCCAGCAGGTATGCCGCGGCGCCCGACAGTATGAACGCGGCAAGCAGCGTCACGTTGTAGGCAACGACCGGGTGCAACCACGCCAGCGGTGCTGACGCCAGCGCCGGCAGAATCATCGAGTCGGAGTAGGTCAGCGTCGCCGGCAGCGGATAAAAAATATTGGCATCGAACAGGTGACGTGGATCGGCGGCCAGTTGATGGCGCACCCACGCCATGCGCCACATGGAGAACAGCGGATCGCCACGATCGGGGACGGCGTAGAGATCGGAGGTCTGCTGTCCGAGGGCGGTCAGCGCAACCACAGTCAGCGCGGCGAACGCCCACACAAATTCGCGAATACCGATCGGGCGCAACACGTTCCGCGAATTCTAGTGTGAACCGGCCCTCTCGAGCGCACGCTCTTCTACTCGGATGCGGAGGACCATGAGCGCCGCGAACAGCACAACTGACAAGGGACCGGAAATCGTCGCGCGAGCGGCGAGCGCGAGGCCGACGAGCTCGCCGACGACGCCAAGGTAGTTCGGGTGCCGCATATAGCGGTACGGTCCGTGCGTGATCAGAGACGAAGATGGCGGGACAAGCACTCGAAACGTCCAGCGTGATCCAAGAGTCGCGATTGCCCAGTACTTAATCGCCTTGCCGAGCACGAACACGCTGATGCCGAGCGCGAAGATGTCGTTCACGTCGGCACGGCGTATCACGGCTTCAACCGTCATGCTCAAGAACGTGGCGGGATAGACGATTTGCATCCAGGGATAGACGTCATCGGCCGGCTCGATTGCACCGGCGGCTCGAAGCGCGCGTTCGTGCCGCGACGCGAGGCGCGCCTCGAAGGCCATGGGGAGGAACGCGAGCACGAGAACAACGACAGCGACGATCACGCCGCGTGCACGTCACCCGCGTATCGGATGGCTTCCTGTAACAGCCGCGGAATCATCGAGACGCCGTATTCGGCAGCCCGAACCACGGCCGGATAGGTCACGATCCACCGCATCGTCCGATTGAAGCGCCACTTGGCTGCAAACTCGCGGCGGCGCGATGCCAGAAGACGAACGTGCGCGGCGCCACATCCGTGCTCGAGCGCATCCAGCGCCTCGCGAGCGGCGAGTTCAGCGCCGCGAATCGCGAAGCGCAGACCATCGCCCGTGATCGGATCAACGAACCCGGCGGCGTCACCAGCGAGAAGCAGACCCCGCGCGCCGGCCGCGGTCGCATCGACCGCGAGAGGACCGAGACAGATTGGTGCTGTCACCATTCGCGCGTCGGCAAATCGTTCCCTCAATTGCGCATCCCTGGTGAGGGTCGTCACCAGGATGTCGCCTGGATGGCGGCCGCCAAGATTCGGCGTCACCACACACGCGTTTGTGATTCCTTTGCCCAGCGCTGCCACACCCATGTAGTGCGTGGGTCGAACGTGCATCTCGCCAAACTGCGTCAGGCCTGTGACGTTTTCGAAGTACGCGCCAATCGCCCACCGTCTTGGCCATGGCGCAGCCCGTGACAGTCCGAGCGCCCGCGCGACGCGCGAATATCGACCGTCCGCGGCGATTACCATGCGCGCGGGGATTTTCAACGACTTTCCCTGCCGTCCAGTGATTTTCAAGCCGGTGACGGTTGGTTGATCGCCGGACGCATCGACGATCG
>Ga0114129_10008878_pt1 | contig 14335 bp, 8 predicted proteins | sample RhiMetdeltSRZDD1_FD_80071 | JGI IMG/M metagenome (GOLD analysis project Ga0114129, IMG submission 80071) | Populus rhizosphere microbial communities from Tennessee, USA - Rhizosphere MetaG P. deltoides SRZDD1 (version 2) (version 2) | ecosystem: Host-associated > Plants > Roots > Rhizosphere >... | reverse complement strand
TGACGCCGGGTCCGAAGGACCCACCTTGACGCCGGGTCCGAAGGACCCACCTTGACGCCGGGTCCGAAGGACCCGGCCTACATGCGAACGTCAATTGGCGGCAAAGGCGAGCAGCGCATTGCCGGGCCGGAGCCCGAACGTGCCGTACCCGGAGGCGACGAACAGCATCCCGCCGGCGATTACCGGCGCGGGCCCGTTCATCGATCCGCCACTCGCCTTCACGCCGTTGACGCTCGGAAACTCGCGGTTCGTGTCGAATTCCCAGAGCGTCGCGCCGGTTGCCGCGGCATGCGCGCGCACGGCGCCGTCGTTCGACGGCGAGAAGACGAGGCCGGGGATGACCGTAATCGCGGAGAACTGCGCGCCGCTGCACGCGCGGCTCGGCGTGCCGCACGCGGGCGCAGGCGGCGCCGCGTGCCACACCCGTTTGCCGGTCGCGGCATCGACGGCGTGCAGCCCGCCCGGTTCATCGGCATAGATATCCGACACGGGAACGTAGACACGTGTGCCGTCGCTTGCAATCCCCCACTGGACGCCGCCGAGACCGCTGCCGCTGCCCGCGCGATACCGCCAGACGATCGCGCCTTTGCGATCCGGATCGAGCGCGTAGACCACGCCCGATTTCTGCGCGGCGACGATGAGATCGCGGCCGCCGGCCGTGGTGAGAATCGGCGATGCGCCGAAGTCGAAATCAGGGCCCGGTTTCTCCGGGCAGTTGACGTCGCCCGGCGCGCAGCCGAAGACGTCGCGCTCGCCCGGATTCATCTGACGCATCCACTCGAGCGCGCCCGTCTTCAGATCGAACGCGAGAATGGCGTCGGTCGTCTTCTGCGGCGCGCCGCTGTACGTGTTGCCGACGCCGACGTAGATCGCGCCGCGCTTGACGTCGATCGTCGGCGCCGACCAGATGGCGCCGCCCGCCGGTCCCCACAGCTCCGTCCCGTCCGCGTATACGCGGAGCCGTGTCGGCGGCTGCGCGATCGTGAACGCGCGCCAGGCAATCTTCCCCGTCCGCGCGTCGAGCGCGACGAGGCTGCCGCGGAACGTGCAGCACGCGTAGCCGGGCGGCCGGCCGCCCTCTTCGTACGACGACGTCGGCACGAACAACCGATCGCGGTACAGGACCGGCGATCCCGTGAGGCGAACGAGCGGGTGCTCGTCGACGCGCTCGGACCATTTCAGGCTTCCGGTTGCCGCGTCGACGGCGTAGACGTAGCCTGCCTGATCCCCGAAGTACGCGACGTACGCCGGCCGCGGCGAAGCTGCGGTGCCGGATCGTCCGACCACGACCGACGCGCGCACGCCCGAGTGCGCGACGAACGTCCACGCGATGCATCCGGTCGCCACGTCGAGCGAGTAGACGGTGCCGTTCTGACTGCCGACGAAGACCCGGCCGCCCGCGACCGTCGGCTGCGCCCACGACGACGACGCGTCGGGAAAGCCGAACGTCCATTTGAGCTTCAGGCGCGGCAGCTGCGCGGCGGTGATTCCGGCCGCGCGCTCGTTCTGAAAGTGCGTGTTGTCGAGCGCGGGACTCCATCCGTTCCACGCCGGCGCGGTCGCCGGATCGACGAAGGGCGCGCGCCGGCGAATCGCGCTGCACCGGCCGGCCGCGTCGCCGGCGATCGCGCCGCGCAGCGGCTGTCCGGTGATCCATTCGGCAATCGCGCGCCGCTCGGCGCCGCTCAGCGTCAGCCCCTGATAGCGCATCGATCCGGACGTCAGCGCATCGACGATCGCCTGCGGCGATCGGCCGGCGAGCGCATCGGCATCGGGCGCGCGGCGGTCGGTGCCATTGTGGCAGCCGGCGCAGCGATCGCCGAAGAGCCGCGCGCCATCGAGGGCCGGTGGCTGCGCGTGGCAAAACACACCCAGCGCGGCCGCGACAATGAGTGAATTGGCGAGTTGGTGAATTCGTGAATTCTAGTCGGAACTCACCAACTCACCAATTCGCCAACTCGCCGACTCACCAATCGCCGACTCACCAATTCCCGTATAATCGCCTGTCGAAAGGGTGGGCCTTATGCAGCGTGTGCGTCGCGTCGCGCTGGTCGCTCTCCTCCCCTTGGCCTTCCTCACGGACGCCGCATCGGCGGCGCCGCCGACGTTCACGAAAGATGTCGCGCCGATCCTCTACAACAGCTGCGTCACGTGCCATCGGCCCGGCGAAGTCGCGCCGATGTCGCTGCTGACGTACCAGGACGTGCGTCCGTGGGCGCGATCGATCCGGACGAAGGTCGTCGCGCGCGAGATGCCGCCGTGGGGCGCGGATCCACGCTTCGGCACGTTCAAGGACGACCGCAGCCTCTCGGCCGATCAAATCGACACGATCGTGACATGGGTCGATGCCGGCGCGCCGAAGGGCCGCGACACCGACCTGCCCGCGCCGCCCGTGTTCGCGACCGGCTGGTCGCACGGCGAGCCCGACATCGTCATCGAGATGCCGGTCGACTTCGACATCCCCGCGGAGGGCGAAGTGCCGGTCACCGACTTCTTCGTCAAGGCGCCGTTCACGCACGACGTGTACGTGAAAGCGCTCGAAGTGCGGCCGAGCACTCCCGGAGTCGTTCACCACGCGGGGCTGTACGTGATCGACCGGTTGCCCGACGGCGCGTCGCTCGTGAACGGCCGCATCGTCGACACAAGCGGCAAGCCGATGTCGCGCAACCAGGTCGCGCGCGCCAACGGCGGGACGAGCACGCAGGAGATCCAGAAGCTGCTGTCGTACGTGCCCGGCCGCGGCTATGAGGAGTATCAGGGAGACGCGGGACAATTGATCAGGGCCGGGTCGTACATCGATTTCTACATGCATTACACGCCGACCGGCACGCCGCAGAAGGATCGATCGAGGCTCGGGCTGTACTTCGCGAAGAACGGGCAGACCGTGAATCACCAGATCTTCCACGCGTTCGGCGCCGCGGGTCCGACCAGCTACATCGTCGAAGGCAGGGAGTACGCGCCCGAGCGATCGCGACGCGCGGCAGCCGGGGCCGATCCGAACGATCCCGCGCGGGACGAAGGCGGCGTGAAGCTGCCGAACATCCCGCCGTACGCCGAGAACTGGAAAGTCGTCAGCGTACATTCGATCGCCGAGCCGATCACGCTGTACGGGCTGACGCCGCACCTGCATCTGCGCGGCAAGAGCATGAAGTACACGCTGACGTGGCCCGACGGCCGCGAAGAGGTGCTGCTCGACGTGCCGCGGTACGATTTCAACTGGCAGGTGTACTACGAGCTCGCGGCACCGAAACAGATTCCGGCGGGCAGCAAGGTGACCGTTGTGACGCTGTTCGACAATTCGGCGAAGAACCGCTACAACCCGGCGCCCGACAAGGAAGTGTACTGGTCCGAGCAGAGCTGGGACGAGATGTACGCGCCGCAGGCGCGAATCACGATCGACAGCCACGACCTCAAGAAGCTCGGGATCAACACGACGCAGCAACGATGAATTGGCGAGTTCGTGAATTGGTGAGTTGGTGAATGCGGTCGCCACTAACTCACGAATTCACCAATTCACGAATTCACCAAATCACCAACTAACACCTCGCCGACATACGCTATGCTCCCCCCGCGACCGAACGCGGCGACATCACGCGCGTCGCGCCCGACCGGATGTCGTCGCGGAGCCAGTTCCCGAGATGGTCGGCGGACGGCAAGTACATCGCGTACGTGTCGGATCGATCCGACCGCGACGAAATCTGGATCAGCGATCCGGAAGGCAAGGCGCCGAAGAAGATCACCGATCTCGACAACGAGAAAGGCGCGCTGGTCTGGGCGCCGGACTCGAAGTCGCTGCTCTACACCGCTTGCGACGAAAAAGACGACGACTCTTCGTGGCTTCGTGATAGACGGGCGGCGGAATCTTATTGCGATTTTCTCCCGGAAATGTACGCCTTTGCCTGCTGCCGCACGATGTCGATCAGGTTCCCCATCGCCAGGTTCACGTCGATGAGATGAAGCCCCCAGCTCGCGTTCACCTGGCCGTTCGTGAGGACGTCGCCGCTGATGTCGTCGACGCGCGGGTCCGCGGGATCGCCGTGAACCGTCACCTCGAGGTACGAGAACTTCTCGTTTGACACGCACTGCGCCGTCAGCAGTCCCGGCACGCTCACGAACGGCGTGTCGATCGGCGTCGGCGGGTTCACCCACGGCTTCGGCTCCGCAGCCGATCCGACGATGCTGCGGCCGCTCGACGATAGATATGCGTGCAGCCGGCCGCTGCCGCCGCCGAGCGCCGCGGGGTTCGTGCACGCGGCGGCCATGTTCTCCGCCTGCACCCGTCCGAACCGCGAGTTGTCGGGCGGCGGAACGGTCGAACGGAAGGAGGCGTACGCGATCGCGCAGCCCGTCTGCGACGCCGACCGGCACAGCGGGATCTGCTGAAACGCGCCGCCGACGTCCTTCCCCTTCGGCACGGCGAGGCTCGTGCCGAGCAGCAGCGCGGACACGAGACGCGACTGCACCGGCTTCCCGTCGATCTCCTGGCGAATGAGCTGCGTCAGGACTCCGGAGCCCTGTGAATGCCCGACGAGCACCACGCCGCGCCCGTTGTTGTCGTGCTGCAGGTAGTAGTTCCACGCGTCGCGCACGTCGTTGTACGCGAGCGCGCGATCGACAGGAATCGGATTCCCCGCGGCGGCGGCGCGCAGCGAGGTCAGCGTCGCCTGCCGGTACAGCGGCGCGTACGGCCGGCACTGTGAGGCGAAGCGCGCGAACTGCGCGCGGATGACGCCGATCTCCTCCGGTCCCGCGTTCATGTCGCTGTTCCCGGTCGAATCCATCGAGACGGTCGGGTAGACGTAGAAGCAATCGATCGGCGCGTCGGCAGTCGCCTTGAACTCCTCCCGCGTCAGCTTCCCGTCAGCGGCGACGATCGTCGTGGTGAGATCGACGGCACAGGCATCGCCCTGCGCTGCCGTACGACCCGGCCGACACAACCAGGTTTTGCCGTCGCTGTAGTCGTTCGGCGCCGCCGCGGACTGCGCGGCCGCGGGAATCGCCGAGAGCACCGACGTCGTCAGCACGAGCGCCGCGGTGGTCGCTGTCGCTTTCTGCATGAGACGAACTCCTTTCGTTTCCGGCAATGCCCAGACCGACGCGCCGGCGAGCAGCGCGAACGGCGCCGCGAGCGCGATGCCGGCGCCGAGCCCGAGCCGCGTGGCGACGAGCGCGATGACCAGCGGCGCGAGGAACTGCACGCCGCGGGAGACGTTATAGATGATCCCGAGCGCGGACGCGCGCACGGACGTCGGAAAGACCTCGTTCAGCAGCGGACCGATGCAGCCCCAGTTCCCTTCGCCGAACCCGACGAGCAGCATGAAGCCGAACGTCGGCCACGCGTAGCCGCCGGCCGCGTCCCAGCCGAGCGTGATCATCGCGAGGCCCAGCGCCTTGATGAACGAAAAGAGCGTGAAGCTCGGCCGCCGTCCGAGCGTGTCGCTCGCGTAGCCGAACGCCGCGTAGCCGAAGATGGATCCGATCTGATCCATCAGCAGCAGCCACGCGGAATCACCCAGGGACAGCCCGCGGGCCTGGTGCAGGTACGTGGGAAGCCAGATGGTCTTGAACCAGTACGCCGCCATGTTGAACGTCGTGACGGTCATCGCGAGCGCCGTCGTTTTGCGCAGCGCCGGCCCCAGCATCTCGGAGACGACGCTGAACAGCGAGCGGCGGCCGAGCGACTCCCGCTTGTGCACCAGCCACACGTCCGATTCCGGCATCTGGCTGCGAATGAACACGACCAGCAGCGCCGGCAGCGCCGACAGCATGAACACCGCGCGCCAGCCGATCCACGGCGCGAGCAGATTCCCCGCCATCGTCGCGAAGAAGCGCGCGAACGCCGATCCGCTCTGCAGGTACGAGCCGTAGCGTCCGCGAATGTGCGGCGGCACGGTCTCGCCGACGAGCGCATGGGCGACGGCCCATTCGCCGCCGACGCCGACGCCGGTGACGGCGCGCGCGGCGACCATCGACCACATGCCGACCGACAGGCCGGACATCAGCGTGCCGACGCAGTAAATGAGGATCGTGATCATCAGCAGCGGCTTGCGGCCGTACCGATCCGCGAGCGCGCCGCCGAGCAGGCCGCCGACTGCGGTGAAGCCGAGCGCCGTCCCAAGCAGCACCGCGACGTCCTGCTGCGTCAGCCCCAGGTCTTTGGTGAGCGTCGTCGAGGCGACAAGGAAGCTGAGGAGGAGGAGATCGTAGAAGTCGAAAATCCAGCCGATGAACGAGAACGCCAGAATGCGGCGGTGGACGGGAAGAATCGTGGGGCTTTCACTGAGGAGCGGCATCGAGCGGCATCACCGTCCGGCGGAGCGCCGCTGCCGATATCGATCGCGTTGCTCCTTCAGCGTCGACGCGAGCGGCTCGGCCGGCTTCAGCTTCAGCGCGGCATCGGCGGTTTCGACCGCGCGATCGAAATCCTTCGCCGCCGCGTACGCGGCGGCGAGGTTGCCTAGCGCGGTCGCCGAACCAGGCTGCAGCCTGACGACCTCGGAAAACGCGCGCACGGCTTCGTCGGTCTTTCCCATCACCAGGAAGACGTTTCCCATGTTGTTGTAAGCGTTCGCGTACTGCGGATCGATGGCGAGCGCCCGCTGGTACTGGCGCATCGCCTCGTCCAGGCGGCGCGCCACCGACAGAGCGGTGCCGAGATTGTAGTGCGCGGCGGCCGAATCCGGCCGCGCGTCGACCGTCGCCTGAAAATGCCGCGCGGCGTCGAGCGGCCGGCCGAGCTCGAGATACAGCACGGCGGCGGTATCGCGCAGGCCGGTGTCGCCCGGGTGGCGCTCGATCTCGATCTCGTAGCCGTTCACGTCCTCGGCGACGACCTTGCGGCGGAACTGCGTGTCGAGCGTCACGAGATCCTGACGGTTCCGCGTCAGCACCTGGAGCCACAGGTCGCCCATCTCGTCGGACGATCGCTGTCCCCATCGCACGCGACGCGGCGGCCGCTCCGGGTTCCGCGCGTTGTCGGCGGAGTTGTCGTACGTGTACTGCATCGAGACGCGCGTGCCTTTGGGCAGCGCGACCGGCGTGACGTAGCGATACACGTGCTGCCATCGAAAATCCCAGTCCCTGATCAGCAGCAGGCGCTTCGTGTGGCCGTCGGGGAACGTGGCGTCGCCGCGCGCTTCGCGCAGGCGATAGTGCGCGTGCGGCTGCATCGCCTGGAGCTCGACGTCGACCGGCAGCACGTACGAGTCGGTCACCGTGTACTGGCGCTCGCCCGCGGGGATGTCGATCGTCTGACGTCCGAGGCGGAGCATCACGGGCGTCCGCGTCGGCGCGCGGTCACCGAAGTAGAACGCGATCGACGGCTGGACGCGCTCCGGTTTCCCGCTCGGCTGCATGTGGACTTCGACGACGAGATCGGTCCCGCTCGAGAGGCGCCAGGAGAGGTCACTCGGCACGAGCGGCGCGATCTGGCCGGGCGTCCAGCCGAGAAAGTGTCCGTCAGGGTATTCGGCCGACCGCGCAATCAGCCCGCTGTAACCGGGCTCGCGGTCTGCCTCGTCGAGAGCGCGCGAGGCACGCGTCCGATCGACGCGAATGTTGGCGTGGTGCACGACCTTCGGATTGCCGGGCCGGAACTCGACGCCGCGCACGAACCGCTCGCCGGCCACGGGAATCGGAATCACGAAGATCCGGAAGACGTCCGCGCCGTCTGCCTGCAGCGCAAACGGGTCCGGCAGCGTGACGACGAGATCGGGTTTGCCGAGCTGCCATTCGTCGGTCCACGTCGCAGCGGCGGTCGGCGGCTGGCTCGCCCCGCCAGGCATTCCATCAGCGACCCACCGATCGATCAGCTCGATCTCGCGCGCGCTCAGCGGACGCTGGCCGACGAAGGGCCCGTCATCGGGCTCGACTTTCCACGGCGGCATGTAGCGCGCCCGCGTCGCCGCCGCGATCTGTTTGGCATGGCGTCTGGCGTCGTCGTACGTCAGCAGCGAGAAGGGCGCGGCGCCGTTCGGGTGATGGCACATCGCGCAGCGGTCGCTCAGCAGCGGCGCGATGTCACGCTCGTACGTGACAGCATCGTATGCAGGGCGGGTCTTTAGACCCGCCGCGACCGCGACGGATGTAGGGCGGGTCTTTAGACCCGCTGCGACCGCGACGTATGTAGGGCGGGTCTTTAGACCCGCCGCGACCGCGCCGTATGTAGGGCGGGTCTTTAGACCCGCCGCGATCGTCACGAAAAGAAAGGCGGCAGTTAGCGCGCGATTCATCGCGCCAGGTCGGCGATGTAGCAGCCAACCGCCTGCGTGACGGGATGCGGAGCCGGACGGCCGGAGGCAATCGCCGTCAGGGCGTCGGCGAGGTCGTGCGTCGTGGCCGTGGACCGATCGACGCCGATGTCGGCGTAGCGGTCGTCGATGCGCCCGCGGTACGCGACGCGGCCGTTCGCAATCACCACCGCCTCCGGCGTGATCGTCGCGCCCGTGAATCTGACGAGCGCGAGATCCGGATCGCGGAACGCTTCGGCCGATTCCTCGTACGAGAACGCGCGAACGTGATCGCGAATCGCCGCCGCGGTCTCGCGGCCCGGGTAGATCAGACGGAAGACGACGCCCTGCTTCGCGAACCGCTCGGACAGCCGCCGGATCTCGGGCGCGTAGCGATTGGAGATCGGGCAGTCGGTGCTGGTGAAGACGTAAACGATCGCGGCCGCTCCCGTCGGTGGCTGAAGGGCGTCGACGGCGGCGCCAGTCAAAGTTTGGATCAGAACCGCAAGAGTGGTGAGCACCGGCGCGATCGTATCAGGGAAGAGGGATGAAGGAGGAGGGAAGAGGGAAGAGGGATGAGGAACCTCATCCCTCATCCCTCATCCCTCATCCCTCATCCCTCATACCTACGTATTACCAAACCACGACAGCCCCAATCCTCAACAGCCGCCCTTGCAGGATGCTGCCCGGCAGCATGTACGTGCCGCCCGAGACGCCCGGCGTCGCGGTCGCGGTGAACTGCGTCGTGCGCACGGTGAAGTAGTCGTCGGAGTTCAGCGCGTTGAACAGATCGATCTTCGGATCGAAGCGGATGCGGCCGAGCGTGACGCGCTTCGCGATCGAAATGTCGACCTGATTGATCCGCGGCGTCATCTCGGTGCCCGGCGCCACGATCGGCACGTCGAGCGACGAGAGATTCAGACCGGGCACGACGAGCGCGCCGACCGTGCAGCCTTGCGCGGCGGAGTTGCCCGGGCAGACCGCGTACCGCGTCGCGGCGCCGATCTGCCAGTACGATCCGCGTCCGCTGAACTCGGTGAAGTTCGGCGTGCCGGAGCCGCCGGCGGTCAACGACTGCGTGCCGAGCAGATAGCCCGGCAGCCCCTGGTAGGCTCCGCTCAGCGTGATGCCGTACCACGGCAGCGGATACGTGCCGGCGATCTTCCACTGCGTCCGCCAGGGAATGCCGCTCTGCGACTGATCGCAGTAGTTGAGGAAGTTCGGATTCGTCGCCGACGCGCTGCAAGTGTTCGCGACGGTCCGATCCGTGGCCGTGCCGCCGAAGATCCTGGCGCCGCGCGGCAGACGCGCGTTGAAGTTGAACTCGATCGCGTTGTAGCCCTGCGACAGGCTCGAATCGTTCGTGTCGACGTTCTGAACCGCGCGCGCGACCGTCGGGCTGACGACGTCGTACATCGTGATCGGCGAGCCATCGATCGGGCTGAAGACCGTCACCGCACGATAGTTCGCGTTCGTCACCGAGCCGTTGGAGAACGTGCCCGGCCGCAGGACGTTGTTGCGCTCCATGATCCGCTTGCTGTAGTTGTGGAACCACTCGAGCGAGACCGACACGCCGCGCATCACTTCCTGCGTCACGCCGACGTTGTACTGATCGACGTACGGCCGTTTCAGGCTCGGATCGGGGTTCGCCAGCGAGATGACGCCGTAGTTCGCCGGCACCTGCGCGAAGTTGATCTCACACCCGGCCGTCAGATACAGGCACCCTCTCGTGCCCTGTGCGATGTCGTCGTTGTTCAAATCGGTCCACGTCGCCGAGACGTTGTTGACGAACGCCGACGGGTTGTACAGCGACGCGAGGGTGGTCGTCGCGGCCGACTGGAACCGGTTGAATCCGACGCGCGCGGCGGTCTTGCCCGTGCCGAACAGGTCGAACACCACCGCGGCCCGCGGCGAGAAGGTCTTCCACTTCGGCATGCTGATGTCGCCGAACGCCGGTACGTTCGCGAACCGCCCGATGACCGGCGGCTGGCCGATCACTTCTTCGCTGACATATTCCCAGCGGCCGCCGAGCGTCAAGGTCGCCCGTTTCACGGTCCAGACGTCCTGTGCGTAGATTCCGAGGTTCGCGTTCAGGCGCTCCGCGGACCAGAGCGGCGTGTTGAGCACCGTGACCGTGAACGGCCGCCCGTTCTGGTAGTTCTGGTACAGGTCGGCGTTCGCACGGTAGGTGTGATTGAACACGCCCCATGAATCCTGGAAGCCGACCTTGAACGCGTGCGTGCCGGTCACGTACGACGCCGACGCCTGCGCGTTGTAGCGATCCGGGTACTGGCCCGTCTGCGCGGTCGAGGCGATCCACTGGCGGCCGGCGGCCGTGTCGTTGTGGCGCGCGCGCGCGAACCACTCGGGCGAGCCGTACGCCTGCTCGACGCCGTCGGCGTACAGATTGTTGTAGCGCTCGATGTTCGTCGAGTACCCGCCTTCGACGAGCAGCTTGTTGCTGACGGTCGACGTCCACTTCAGCGTCGCCGTCGTGTAGTTGGGCGAGTTCCACCGCACCGAGGCGGTCGCCTGATCGTCGCCGGGGTTCATCGCGGCGCCGCGCACTTTGTGGATGCGATCCATGTAGCCCGAGAACTTGTTGCGCGGCGTGATCTGCCACGTCAGCCGCGCGAGGCCGCTGTACTGATGCTGAGGGTCGACGCCCTGATCGCAGCTCGTGGGGTTGGCAAAGCAGCGAGCGATGCCGGCGGGCGTCCCGTCGGACTTGACGGTGTTCGCGATCGGCTTGTTGACGGTGAAGAACCGGCCGGATCCGAAGAACCAGAGCGCGTCCTTCTTCACCGGCCCGCCGACGGTGAAGTTCGTGTCGTTGTACTTGCCGATCTTGTCGACCGAGCTGACCTGTCGCGACTTGAGGAAGTCGGTGAGGTTGTCGCTCTGCAGCGAGCTGCTCTCGTACCCGAAGAACACCGATCCGCTGAACCGGTTGCCGCCTTCCTTCGGAACGAGGTTGATCTTCACGCCGCCGCTCGGCGAATCGACGTTGCCGCCGCCGGTCTGATAGACCATCTCCTGATTGCCTGCGTCGTTGAGATAGCTCTGAATCGCGCCGTCGCCCTGAAGGCCGTTGACGATCATGCCGTCCATCAGCACGGCGGTCTGCGCGGCGCCGAGGCCGTGGACGGTGAAGTACGTCTGCTGCATCGCCTGCGAGCCGCCGACGTCGGGCGCGGTGAGCGTCACGCCGACCACGAGCTGGCCGACCGACTGGATCGTGTGCGCCGTCGGCACCGCGTCGAGGATCTCGCGCGGGAGGATTTGCGCTTTCACGTTGCTCTGCACGTCCACGACCGGCGATTCGCCGGAAACGGTGACGGTCTCCTCCATCGCGCCGACTTTCAGCTCCGCGTTGATCGTGGCGGTGAAGTTGGAGGCGAGCTCGAGGCCTTCGCGCTTCGCGCTCGAGAAGCCGGGCAGCGTGAACGTGAGCGTGTACACGCCGGGTCGAAGGTTTTCGATCTTGTAGGCGCCGTTCGCGTCCGTGCTCGCCGTGCGCGTCTGCTCGATGAGCGCGGGGCTCGCGGCCTCGACCGTCACGCCCGGCAGCACCGCGCCGGTCGCATCTCTCACGACGCCCGCGAAGGCGCTCTGCGCGTTTGCCGTCGTCGGCATGGTCAACAGACACGCCAGCACGAACAGCCAGATTCCAATGCGGCTTCTCGTCATGCCTGCCCTCCCCAAGCAACCATGAAGTCCCGTCGACCTTCCGTTGCGGAGAGGCTAGCGCCAAGCGCCCAAAAAAGCCACGACGATTCGAGGGGAAACCGACCGGCCGGTCGGTTGTCTTACAAGCGGTTGGATCGGTGCAGATGTAGGCCGGGTCCTTCGGCTGTAGGCCGGGTCCTTCGGCTGTAGGCCGGGTCCTTTGGACCCGGCATCGCGGCGTGTCCACAGGACCCGCCTTACATCCGCCTCACTTCTCCGGCTCGAGGCGATAGGGCTTGCGCTGCTGGTAGCGCTTGAGACGGTCGCGGAACCGGTCGGCGACGGCTGCCAGACCGGCGTTCGCCGCCTGATTCACCGCCTCGCGCGCGACGGCGGCGGCATCGTCGAACCGGCCGGCTTCGGCGTACGCCGCGGCGAGAGCATCCAGGACGGACAGGTCGCGACGGCCGGTTGCGGTGGCCGCGCGCTCGGCCAGCGCGACCGCCTCGGTTCCGTTTCGCAGCGCAGGATCCGACGCCGTTGCGCGGATCCACGCGAGGCCGCCGAGCGCGGCCGCGCTGTCGGGCCGGAGCGCCAGCGCCTCCCGGAACTGCACCACCGCGTCCTGCGCGCGGCCCAGCTCCGACAACGCGACGCCGAGGTTCGTTCTCGCGTCGACGTTGTCGGGCCCGAGCGCGATCGCGCGGCGGTAATGATCGACGGCCTCCGAACGGCGGCCGAGCACGTACAGGACGGCGCCGAGGTTGTTGTGCGCCTGCGCGTAGTCGGGGTCCAGCCGAACTGCTTCCTGAAAATGCGCGAGCGCGTCGTCCCGCCGGCCGCGCCCGGCGAGCGCAATGCCGAGGTTGTACTGGGTGATCGCCGACGCCGGATTCAGTTCCAGCGATCGCTCGTAGTGCCGAATGGCGGCGTCGATGTCGCCGGCCTCGAAGTACAAACCCGCCACCGCATCGTGGCGCAGCGGATTGTCCGGATCGCTGCGCAGCAGCTTCGTGTAGGCGGCGAGATCCTCCGCGTGGGCCTTGCGTCGAAAATCCTGGGTGAGCGTCGTAACGTCGGATGGCTGAAGCGGCGCGACCTGGATCCACAAGTCGCCCATCTCGTCGGTCGTGTTCTGTCCCCACACTACGCGCCCCGGCGGCCGCGAGGGATTGCGCGGGTTCGAGGTCGAGTTGTCGTACGTATATCGCATCGCGATCCTCGTCCCGCGCGCAAGCGCGATCGGGCGCGCGTAGCGGTACACGTCCTGCCAGCGAAAGTCCCAGTCGTCGATTCGGATCAACGGCACGACCGTCCCGTCGGGACGCGTCGCCGACGCCTCCATCCGGCGCGCGAGGTTGTGCGCGTGCGGCTGGACCGCGAGCACCTCGACGTCAACCGGCAGCACGTACTGGTCCTGCACGACGTAGCGGGCATCACCGGGACCGATGTCGATCGTCTCGCTGCCGAGACGCAGACCGACAGGCGTGCGCGCCGGCGGCTCGTCGGTGAAGAAGAAGCCGACGCTGAACCCGAGCGTTTCGCGCTTCCCCGTCGGCTGCAGGTGCAGCTGCACGACGAGATCGCTGGACGGCTCCAATCGCCACTGCATCCCGGGCGACGCGGCATGCGGCGCCTGACCGGGCGTCCAGCCGAGGAGCTGGCCCTCGGGATAACGCGCGTCCTGAACCATGCCGCCCGCGTATCCCGGCTCCGCGTCGCGCGCGTCGAGCTGACGCGACGAACGCGTGCGATCGATCCCGATGTTGGCGTGGTGCACGACGCGCGCGTTGTCGGGCCTGAATTCGATCGCGCGCACGTATCGCGTCCGATCCACTGGAATCGGCACCACGAAAGTCCTGAATACGTCGTTGTCGCGCAGATTCGGCGCGTTCAGAGGGTTCTCCGGGTTCCGACGATAGGCAGCGCCGTCGGCCGGCACGGTGTACGCGGCGGGCAGCGTCACCACCAGATCAGGCCGCCCGAGTTGCCAGCCGGTGGCCCATGAAGGGACCCGTGGAAGATCGGCGGGGTTGCCTTCGGGCGCGCCCGCATCGATCCACTGCCGCAGCAGCGTTCGCTCGGGCTCCGTGAGCCGGCGCGCGTCGGCGAAGTCGCCGTACCCGGGGACCGGTTTCCACGGCGGCATGACGCCCTTCGCGACGACCGCCGCGATCGTCGTGGCGCGCCGCTTCACCTCGTCGTACGTGATCAGGCTGAACGGGCCGACCGCACCGGCGCGGTGGCAGCCGGCGCATCGCGACCAGACGAGCGGCGCCACGTCGCGCGTGAACGTCGGCGGCTGCGCGCCCGCCGCGCGTGCGGCGGCGATCAGCGTGAGCGCGGTCGCGACGATCCGTCCAGCGCACATGGGCTAATCTCTGTCGCCCCTTTCAGCTCTAGTATTGACATAGCTGCGCCGCGAATCCGTGTCCGGT
>Ga0114129_10008873_pt1 | contig 14337 bp, 14 predicted proteins | sample RhiMetdeltSRZDD1_FD_80071 | JGI IMG/M metagenome (GOLD analysis project Ga0114129, IMG submission 80071) | Populus rhizosphere microbial communities from Tennessee, USA - Rhizosphere MetaG P. deltoides SRZDD1 (version 2) (version 2) | ecosystem: Host-associated > Plants > Roots > Rhizosphere >... | reverse complement strand
TTGCGCCGGACCTTCCGACCATGGTCGAGAGCGGATTCGACCAGTTCGTCATCACGTCGATATCGGCGATCGTTGCCCCTCCCGGCACTCCGATCGACATCAGGCGGCGGCTGAACGAAGCTGTGTCAGGTGCGCTCGCCTCGGAGGAGGTCCAGCGATCATTGGCGAGAATGGGCGGCGAAGCGCGACCGGCCTCGCCGGAGGAGCTCGGTTCTTACCTGGCAGCGGAACAACAACGCTGGGCCCGCATCATAGAGGCCACGCGGATCTCGGTCGATTGAGGGCCCGGAAGCGGACATGCCGTCATTCGATCACGTCGTCGGCTCGGGTAAGCAAATTCGCCGGTAGCGTGAGGCCGAGCGCGTTGGCCGTCTTCAGATTCACGTTCAGCCGAAATTTCGTCGGCAGTTGCACCGGCAGATCGACTGGATTGCGACCTTTGAGGATCTTGTCCATCAGCACGACGAGGTCGTGATAAGCCGCGTCGAGATCCGACGAATATGAAATCAGGCCACCCACTGCTGGAAAGCCGGCGCTGGGCGCGAAGGATGGCAGCCGCTATCTGAGTGCAAGCTCGGCGATGCGCTTGCTCGGCAGGCTCGGCTGCAGCACCAACGCTTCCGCCCCATCTTTCTGCAACTGCGCAAAGGTGTCGTCCAGGCCCTCGCCGCCATGGAGCAGGAATGGCATGAGCTCGATCTTCAGCGCCGGCGCAGCTGTCTGGATATGGGCAATGAAGGATTTGTTGAACGGGTCATCGGCGTTGGCCAGCACCGCCACACGGCGTGCCGTCGGCAATATCTCGTGCAACAACTCCAGATTCTTGGCGCCAAGCTCACTCACCTCCGTGGAGACGCTGGTGATATTTCCGCCGGGCCGGGCGAGGCTCTCCACCAGCCCGGTGCCAACCGGGTCGGCCGACAAGATAACGATCGGAATGCTCTTGGTGGCTTGCTTGATCGCGGTCGCGGCAGGTGTCGGATAGGCGAACAATATATCGACCTTGCGGGCAACAAGCACCGCCGCCAGCGGCACCAGATCGCCAGCATCTGCGCCGCCGATGCGCAATTCGAAGACGATGTCTGTTCCCTCGACATAGCCGAGATCACGCAGGCCGTCCTTGATGCCCTTGATGAGTTGCGTCGGATCGGGATTTCTGGCGACCAGAATGCCAAGCGTGGCTGGTTTGCGCGACTGCGCCACAGCGGTGAGCGGCCACGCCATACTCGCGCCGCGCAGCAATTCGAGGAATTCGCGTCGCTTCACGTTCACCCCTGGTCGCAGGAAGCGCGAGGGTATCAGATCGGGTCGGCGTTCCGAAAGAGACTCGGACCGTTTGGACGCGCGCGTGAGTCCAGATGGACTGGGCCACGGCCGCCGAACTGCCATTAGGGTCAAACGCGGTCATTGCAGTGATTGCCCGCTGCATGACCGCTCTTCCACCTAAAGCAGGGCACGGCCCGCCGCATTCTTCCCCGCCGTGCGTTGCTTACGGGCAACACATTTCGGAAAAGATCATAGCCTGCGGTTTTCGTCCTTGCGCGATCACAGCTTGATCCGAACAATCGTCCATCGCGTCGTGGGCTGGGGATGGCTCGGTTGGAGCGGGGGGCGGCGGCATGATGACTCCGCGTCGATGTGCGACTTTGGCGGTGTACGGAACCGTCGCTTTCGCCGGTTGGGCCGTGGCAGGGGGGCTTGCCGACTTCGGTTCGTCTGGTACCGAGAAGACTGATGCAGCGCCAATTGCGGACGGCCGTGGAAAGTCCGTCATCGCCAAGGCCGCCTTGCTCGGCTCGGCGCCGGAGCCGCTGCCTGCAGGACCGCCCGCGCAGGTGGCGCCGTTGGACACGCCCGTGCAGGTGGCGACGTTGAGCACGCCTGATCCGGTGCCGAACGAGAGCCGCGAGGCCGTGCCCAGCACCGAGCCTCTCGACGAATGCCTGGTGGTGGAGATCTGCATCGATGACTATCTGTGGACGCTGTATGAGCGGACCCAGAAGGTCGATGCCAACAAGATCGTGGAGCGGAAGAAGGTCACAGTTAAGAAGAACGGCAAAACGCGGACTGTCGTCAAAAGCTCAACCAAGGTCGTCGACCAGGACTTCGCGTGGAAGGATCCCAAGGCGGCGGAACGGGCCGGCATGTCGTTGAAGGACTACGTCATCGGCGGCGTGGATCCGGGATTCAAGGTGAAGCTCTATCGTGCGCTTCGCGCGATGGACGACGCCGGGCTTGCGCCCGGCATCACGAGCGCATTCCGCGATGACTACCGGCAATCGATCGCCAGCGGGCTGAAGGCCGCGAGCGACCGGTCTTATCACGGCGGGAGCTTCCGCGGCGGCTACGGCCACGGGCTTGCGGCCGACATCGTGAGCGTCAAGGGCGAGACGCGTGGGCAGCGATGGATTTCAACCGAGATCTTGTGGAAATGGATCGATGCGCACGGCGAGGAGTATGGGGTCGGGCGCCCATATCTCGATCGGGATCCGCCGCACGTAGGGCCGATCGACGGCAAGGAATATGCCGATAAACGCCGCGGCGGGAAGGCGCAACAGGCGAAATCCCAGATCCCCATCCCCGCGCCGATGCCGGAGACGGCGCAATCTCGACCGATTGAAAAATCCGCCGGCATGTCGGCTTCACCTCCGAGCCCGGAAGTATCGCTGCACGTCGCCGACTGACGCCATCGGGCGTCATCAACTTGGATCAATCAGGGTACATCGCCGGCAGTCGCCGGCGGGCCGCGCGTGCGCGTCGCGCAGCGAATATGCCTTTGCCGTGACGAGGAGCCCTTCGGGGATCCTACAGGTCGAAGAAAATCCCGGCAGCGCCTGACGAATCAATCGAACTGCACGCCAAATACAGCCACCCCGCCAAGCGTCACCAAAATGCCGACCAAAAGAACGAGATCGTTGGGGGCTCGATTCCAGACGATCGCCCCAGCGACTGCGATGGCGAGGCCGATATATTTCAAAGGTGTCTTGCCGAGCATGCCTGAAACTCCACGTCATCGCTGATTGCTTGCGCGCGAGTTTAAGGCAGTTCGTCCAGCTTGGCCCACGCCTTCCAAGCATTGCAGCTCTGCCGAAACTTCGCCTTGGCCTCCTGCAGGAATCGCAACGGGCCATCGGGACGCGCAGCTTCGTGGTCACGCGAGGTCGGTGTCACCACCTCTGTCTCGGGGGAAGCGACCTTGACGGCGTTCGACGCGGCGGACGCCGCAAGGGGAATCTATTTGTCGAAGAAAATCCCCGCGACGCCCGGCGCCGTTCGCGATGCCCGGCTGCGGCACTCAAATCAGCCCTTGGGTCGCCATCCGCGTCAGCAGAAAAGCTTGCAGACCGTATTCTTCAACGCGGTGATCGGATCCTCTGATGTCGCGGAGCTTCCGCTGTCTCCCCGCGGGGCTGCGTCCGCCGTGACCTTGCGGCCCTTCTTCTTCGGCGACTTGTCCGCGATCACCATGGCCCAGTAGGTCTTCCAGCGGGTCTGATCGTTGCGGACGACGGCGACCCCGACGCTGTCGGCCTCGGATTGCAGGAGATTGGCATTGTGGCCCGGTGACTTCTGCCACATGCGGAACGTCTCGGCCCAGGTCTTGCTGCCCACCGCGATGTTCTCAGCCGCGGGGCCCGTGCGCGCGCCCGCGATCCGGGAGGCGAACGAGCCGGCAACGCTGTGATCCATGATGCCGGTGGCGGCCATCGCCTTCGCCTGCCGCTCGGCGATCGCCGTGAGCTGCGGGTCGGTCTTGACCGCCGAAAGGCCGTGCTGGCGGCGATACTGCGAGATCATCTCCGCCATGTCTTCTTCTGCGTGCGCCAGCGTGGCCATGAAGGCCACGACGACGGCAATCCCCACCACCACGCGCATCGCCCCTCCCCCTTCTAGCCCCGCAGCAGCCGCATTCATCGCGTTCGGATAAGGCGGATATGAGGCACATCGGCCGCCTCGGCGGCGCGAATCCTTGGTGCGGGTCGCATGGACTCAGGGGGTTCTTTCGGCGCGCCGGCCCCGCAGGGCCAATGGTTCGGTCATCCGGGTTCAAGCCAGGGGGTACGCGCGGCGAGCGACGCCGTGCGCATCGGCGCCGGCGCCAAGCTGGGGGTCCGGCCAAACGCTGGATGTTTGCCGGCTTCGACGACGAGTTTTCCACTCGCGGCCCCAGGCAAGCACCGTGGCGTCGGCCTAAAGCCCACTACTTAGCCGCGGTGAACTGCTTCGCCTCGCGGATCTCCGCGCGATCGCTGTCGGCATTGCGCGTCAGCCGCGCCAGGCTATTGAAATAGACCGCCGACTTTTCCCGGTCGCCCGACGCTGCGGCGGCTTTTGCTGCCCCATAGAAGCCGCGCAGGCGTTCCGGCGCGTTCTTCATCGACGCTTCGTACTCGGTGAGCGCCCCAGCAGCCTGGTCCTGCTCCATCAGAAGATCGGCCAGCAACTCGCGCATGGGATACAAGCGGTTCTCCATCGCGACGTGCTTCTCGCTGCGGTCTTCGAGATCAGCCGCGCTGCGCATGAGCTTTAGTGCTTCCGCCCGGTTTCCCCGGCCCTGCGCAAGCCACGCTTGTGCGGCAAGGATCTGCACGTCCACCTGCCCGGCCCAGTACGGTTGGTTTGTCTTGCCGAGCGCGGCACTGAACTCGCTCAATTTGTCGATGTCCGCCTGCGCTGCGGTCAAATCCCCGCTGCGCGCCGCACCCATTGCGCGGGCGAAATGCGTGATGGCTCTGGCCGGCAGCGCATTGACCGCGACCGGGCTCGGCAGGGCGGCGGCGCCGCGCCAATCCTGTCGCTCCAGCATGTAGCGTGCGGACACCGCGGCCAGTCCGGTCTCGCTGCCGAGGATGGGCCTGAATATCTTTTGGATCGCGCCGGCCTCCGCCATGAGCGCGCGCGCCTTGTCGTCCTGACCCAGCTGCAGATACGCATACTGCATGAAGTCGAGAGAGTGCGGAACGGCAGCATAGATCCCGTCGAGATTGTTTTTCGCCGCATAGTCCTGGCTCGCCGCGATGGTCTTTATGTTCGCCGCGATGGACTCGTCCCACATTCCCAGCATCGAGAACGTGTGCGAGGGCATGTGAAGCGCATGCGGGGCCGTGGGCGCGAGCTGCGCGTAGCGCCGCGCGGCCGGCAAACCCTGTTGGCAAATCGCGGCGAAGTCGTAGCTGTGGATGATATAGTGCGCAATTCCCGGATGGTTGGGCTGCCGGGGTTCGATCGTTTGCAGAATCGCGGCCGCCTTGAACTGCTTGGCGTAGGTCTTGTCGCTGAGGTCCACGGCCTCGTTGAGCGCGAGCGCGTAGAAAATGGCCGCCTCGGTGTCGTCCGGATAGCGCTCGGTCAACCGCGCCATCGCTGCCTCATAGGCCAGCGTGCGAGTGCGCAGATCGACTTTGTCGTAGTCCTTGAAGAAGACGGCAAGCGCCTCGATCCAGTCCTTCTCGCGCTGTGTCTTTGCGCCGGCCGCGCGGGCCGCTTCGACCGCCTCCCAGCCGCTCTTCATCATTTCCGCGGGGAAGGGAGCGACCAGTGGATTGGGACGTTGGCTGATGGCAATGCCCCAGTGCGCCATGGCGCATGACGGCTCCTGCCGGGCGAGGGCAGTAAAAGCCTTCACCGTCTCCGGGAAGAAGAACGAATGCAGCATCGCGAGCGCGCGATTGAATTGCGCCTGAGCGGCGGCGCTACATGAGATCGGGAAATTGACTTCGCCGAGCTTCTCTTCCTGCGCTCTTGCGGCGAGTTGAAGGAGCGATCCCACAATCGCGGAGGTGACGAGGACATGCGAAATTCGAATGCGGGCCATTGCGCTCCCCTTGGGTCGGACTTCACGGAGAACGATAAATCCCGCGTGCTTGATGTGTCCAATTCATTTATGGTCTGACATTTAATGCAAAATGGGAATGAGACCGAATGAACTTCGCGCATCTGCGCACCTTTGTCGCCATTGCCGATCACGGTGGGTTCGGACGCGCCGCCGCCAGGCTGAATCTGACCCAGTCTGCGGCCTCCCGACAAATTCAGGGACTCGAAGCCGAGCTGGGCGTGAAGCTCTTCGACCGTATCGGCCGCGGTGTCCAACTGACATCGGAGGGCGAAGATCTCCTGCGGCGTTTCCGTCGTGTGCTGGTAGAGGTTGAAACCGTCGGCGAGCGGGCGCGCCTGCTCAAGGGTGGCGAGACCGGAATACTTCGGGTTGGCGCCACGCCGCAGGTGATCGAGAACCTGCTGGCGAATTTTCTGAGCCGATACCGCCGCCGCCATCCGAACGTGGAGGTCCATCTCGTGGAGGATGGCGGCCTCCGGCTGTATGGCCGCCTTGAACGTGGCGACGTTCATCTCACGTTGACGGCGGTCAGCGGGCGCTTTGAAAGCAGACTACTCTATCCAATGCACGCCCTCGCGGCGCTGTCGCCGACACACAGGCTGGCGCGCCGTGCCGCACTGGAGATCGCCGAACTGGCCGACGAGCCTTTGCTTCTGCTGGGTCGCGATTTTGGATCGCGCGAGTGGTTCGATGCCGCCTGCAGCGTCGCCCATATCCGGCCACGGGTGCTGCTGGAAAGCGCCGCCCCGCACACGCTCATCGCGCTGGCCGCAACCGGCTACGGCATCGCAATCATTCCCTCGAATGCGCAAGTGCCTCGCGGCACTGTTCGCGCCGTGCCGCTGGTTCATCGCGGGGCATCGGTCGGAAGGTGGGCGACGATTGCGTGGGATCCGCAACGGTTCCTGGCGCCATACGCCGAGCAGTTCGTCGAGGAGATCGTCGCCCACTGCCGCCGCGACTATCCTGGCCGCGATCTCATCAGGCGCGCTCCGCTGTTGCCCAGGCCAAAGGAAGCGAACGCTGATTCTCATTGATCCCGATTCGACCAAGTCGCTCGCACCGCTATGCGGCATCGGATTTCGATTGACTTGTAACACGAATCTTGTATACTTATTAATTATCAAAAATTGCGTCTGATCGCTTCGGTGGTGCCCAGCACCGGCCGGGGTTCGGCGCGCGTCGTCATCGCGCGCGGGCCTGCGCCCGCGCGGACGGTGCTGCGCCCTTGAGCGCCTCCACGGCACATCCGTACGCCTTCTCGCCCCTCTTGCGCGGCTTTCCGCCCCGCGAGCCAGGGGCTTTTTGCGTGCCTGCGCGGCGGCGCCAAGCGGTCAAGACTCGCGGGTTGCGGGGACGGCGGGTGGCTTTCAGCAACGAACAGCACAGGAGGCGATACGCCGAGAATGCCAAGCATCGCGAGCAGAAGCTCGCCGCCAACCGCGCCTATCGCGCGCAGCACCGCGAGCGGCTCAACGCGCTGTGGCGCGACAAGTGGCGATCGGATGCCGCCTATCGCGAGCAGCACGCGCGTGCACGCCTGGGCAAGATCTACGGCCTCAGCGCCGAGCAGCACCGGCAGCTGCTCGACGAGCAGGACGGCGTCTGCGCCATCTGCCGGCAGTCGTCCCGGCGCGCGCTCTGCGTCGATCATTGCCACGCGACGCAACGCGTGCGCGGGCTCCTGTGCGACAAGTGCAACACCGCACTCGGCCTGCTCGACGAGGATGTCGGCCGCATGCAGGCGGCCGTGGCTTACCTCGACCGCGCCCGTGGCTCTGCCACCGCCCGCTGCGCCGCGCAGACCCCGGTCAGGCGGCGCTGCGCTGAGCCCTGCTGCCGTTCTCCAGAACGATCGTCGCCGCCGCGGTGTTGGAGATCGGGATGTGATAGTTGCGGTGCACCTGCGTCACCTCCCCGGTCAGCGCGCCGCGCATCGCCATCCAATTGAGGAACTCGACGCCCTGCGCGCCCGCGAGCTCGACCCAGTCATGGATCGAGTAGCGCGTGAGCGCCTCCGGATCGTTCACGATCTTGTCCAGGCAAAGCTCATCGAACTCCTTGTTGATGAATCCGGCCCGCTCGCCGTCGAGCTGGTGCGACAGCCCGCCGGTGCCGATGATCATGACGCGCAGATCCTGCTGGTAGGATTCGAGCGCACGGCCGATGGAACGGCCGAGCTTGAGGCAGCGCGAAAGCGAGGGCAGCGGATGCTGCACGGTGTTGATCGACACCGGCACGATCTTCACCGGCCACCGCTGGCCCGGCCACATCAGGGTCATCGGGATGGTCACGGCGTGGTCGATCAGCATCTCCTGGCACATGGTGATGTCGAACTCGTCGGCGACGAGGGCATTGATCAGATGCCAGGACAGGGCCGGATCGCCCGGAACCGAGCGCGAGACCGGGATGCCCCAGCCCTCGTCCTCGTTGCGGTATTCGCTCGCCGCGCCGACCGCGAAGGTCGGCAGCTTGTCGAGAAAGAAGTTGAGACCATGGTCGTTGTAGAAGACCACCGCCACGTCCGGCTTCTCGCGCGCCAGCCAGTAATGCACGTAATCGAAGCCCTTGAAGAACGGCTTCCAGTAGGGATCGTTCTGCTTGTTCTCCGCGATCGCCTTGCCGATCGCGGGAACGTGGGTCGATGCAATGCCGCCGATGATCCTGGCCATGGTCGTCGTCCTCTGGTGTCCCGATTCCGAAATTCGCAACCGCGCGGCCCCTCTGATGCGAATGAGTCCCGTGCGGTCCTCGATCTGACGGCGCTCAACGAGGGCGCGGCTGCAACGGCAGGACCTTCGAATCCGCCGCCGCGGCGGCGACGAGCTTCGCCTTGAACTCGTCCACGCTGGTGCCGGTCTGCTGCGCGCCGATGTCCTGGACGTTGAGACCGAAAATTCCGGCGAGCTTGGCGAGGTAGTAGACGTTGCCGCCGGCCTCGATCATCTTGAGCACGCTGCGGCTCCTGACCGCGGCGCGCTGCTCCTCGCTGAGGCCGAATTTCCGGCAATAGGCGTCCTCGTCGCGCACGAAGGCGGCGCGGTTCTCGGCGCTGTTGAAGGAGAAGCACATGCGGTTGAGGGCAAGCCCCTTCTGCGCCTGCGTCCCATCGAACATGATCGTGCCGGGGATGTCCTGCTTCATGGCAGCGTCTCCGTTTCCTCTCGTGCGCACAGGAGGCATGGCCTAGAGCTCGCGGTTGAGCGCGAAGTCGGCCGGCGGCTCGGGGCCCCACAGGTAGAAGGAGTCCTCCGGCGGATGGCTGCCGGCCTGCCAGTTTTGCTCGGCCGGGATGTAGTCGATGTCGCAGGAATACTCCGCATAGCTGCCCCAGGGATCGCGCACATAGTGGAAGTAGTTGGAGCCGAGGACGTGACGGCCGAGACCCCAGCCCTCGCTGTAGCCCTTGCCCGCCATGTGCATGGCGCCGAGCCCGATGTCGTCGATGCCGCTCATGTCCCAGCTGCAGTGGTGCAGCCCGGGCCCGGACGATTGCGCGAACGCCAGGATGTGATGGTCGCTGCCGTGGATGGCGTGCATGAAGGCGACGCGGTCGGAACGGTCGGAGAGCCGCAGGCCGACGATGTTCGAGTAGAACGCCAGCGAGCGATCCACGTCGGGGGTGAACACGAGCACGTGCGACAGCCGGCGCGGGCGCACGATCGGCGCCTTGGCCCGCACCGGCGCGCCCGCCACGCCTTCCGGCGACGACGACCAAGTCCCGGGCGTCTTGTGTGCCGGAGACACCTTGGCGGCGACCTTGATCTCGATGAGCAGGCCGGCCGGATCCTGAAACCAGAAGCCGTTGCTCTCGAAACCCTTGGGCGGGTCGACGAGCGCGACGCCGTTCGCTTCCGCGCGCTCCTGCAGATAGGGCAGGTCGTCCGAGTAGCAGCCGAACGAGAGATGGTGGAGCTTCTTGCGCTTGCCCTCCACCACCAAGCCCCAATGCTGGTCATGGCCGGCGGTCTTGAGCCCGAGCGCGTCGCCGGCGGCCTGCACGTCGAGGCCGAAATCCGAATAGAACCGTTGCGCCGGCGCCAGGTCGGGCACCGAGAGCACGAAATGGTCGAGCGAATGAACGCCGAGCCCCGGCCGATCAGTCGCGGGTACGTATCCACGGATGGCGGTCATGTCAGGTTCCTCCAGCTTTTCCTTTTTTCGGTCGCGACGATCTGCACGGACGCTCGTCGCGCGCGTCGGACTCAGGCGGTGTTGCGAAAGTACGCTTCGGTCGGCGGCGGCCCCCAGACCGATCTTGAATTTTTCCCGCGCCAGACCTTCGGCCGCTGCGGCGCATCGTGATGCCACGGTCGCGGCTCGAAGTAGCCGAGCTCCTCGTCCTTCATCTGATCGAGCTCGATATAGAATTCGACGACGTGGCTGTCGGGGTTGTGGTGATAGGTCGAGACGTTATGGCCGGGACCGTGGCGCAGCGGCCCCCAGATGATCGGGATCGACTTCTGCCCGAGCAGCTCGCAGGCATTCTGGATCTGGGCAAAATCCTTCACCTCGAACGCGATGTGGTGCATCTGGGTTTTCTTGCCGGTCAGGAAGTTCACGGTGTGATGGTCCGGCCCGCAGCGCAGGAACGCAAAGAAGTCCTCCACCCAGTCGGAAACCCGGAATCCGAGGACCTTTTGATAGAACTCGCTCATCTTTCCGGCGTCGTCGACGACGAAGGCGACATGGCCGAGCTTGAAGGGCCCAACGCCGATCACCTGGTGCTGGCGCCCGAGATAGCTCCATTCCGAGAACAGCTCGATGGTCGTGCCTTTCGGGTCCTTGAACTTCAGGACTTTGCCGATACCCGGAATCGAGTCGTTGCTCAGTTCGTTCGCAATGCCCTGGTCGGACAACTGCCGACACATGTCGGCGAAATCCGAATTCGGACCCACTTCGAACGACAGCCCGGTGCATTGCGCGCTCGCGCCGCGGTCAAGTCGGACCACGAGTTGCCCGATCTTGCTCGCGAGGAAGGCGCGGTTTTCCTCGCGTTCGGCGAGCACGAGTCCGTTCACTTGGGTGTAGTAGTCGATGGCCCGATCAAGATCGGGCGTCTCGAACGTCGCGTGGCCGATGCGTCGTGCCTGGATCACGGTATGCTCCTCCCGGAAAGCGACCCGATTCAGTTGAAGACCTCGTAGAAGCCGCACTTGCGTTGCAGCGGCGCGTCATCGATCTGGAACAGATACGCGGGCGATTTGGGTTTGCGGTTGGCGAACAGAACCTGCGCGTGGGTCGGAACGGCGATGGTGTCACTGTCGCCAAAGCCCAACGTCAAGCCGTCGACTTCGGCTTCGCCCTCGCCTTCGACCACGTGCAGCACGGCGGACGCGGAGCGGCGCGGCACGGCGATGGTTTCGCCCGGCCGCAGCATGATCGCCGAGAATCCCAGCACCGGCATGCATTCCCGGCCGGTTTCAGGGTTGACATAGGCGAGCTGCACCAGCTCGCCCTTGGGCGTCACCCCCGCAAGCGCGCTCAGCGCCTCGCGCACCTCCTTCCAGGGATAGCGCAGCAACGGATAGCGGGTGCGGCGCGCCTCGAGCGAGCGATAGGGCACGAGGCCGGAGCGGCGGTAGCGCGACTGCGACGCGTCGGGCTGGTTGCGGGCGGCCTGCGGCGCGCCCTCGACCGCATACGACGCTTCGAGCGCACGCACGATCGGCAGATCGAGGGCATCGAGCCAGATCACGGGCCCAGTCCCCTCGTGGCCATGCTCGTGCCAGAGGCCCGATGGCGTCAGAATGAGATCGCCCTTTTCCATCGGGCATTTCTCGCCCTGCACGAGGGTGAAGCCGCCGCTGCCTTCGATCACTATGCGCACCGCGCTCGGGCTGTGGCGATGATTGGGCGCGGTCTCACCCGGCAGGATGAGTTGCAGCCCAATGAAGATCGACGGGGTGGCCTGCATGTTCTCGAGACCGAGACCCGGGTTGGCCAATGCCAGCACGCGCCGCTCGGCCTTTTCGATCGGCGCCAGGTCTCCGGCCTCGAGCAGCTCCGGCCTGATGTCGCGGTATCGCCAGATGACCGGCCGCGTGCGCCGCATGGGCTTGTCGTGCGGCAATGCGGCGCGCATCAGCGGCCACAGCGGCACCAGATTCTTCGCGCCGACGCGTTGCCGGTAGGCCGCCGGCAGTTCGTCGATGGTGGCGAGCGTGCTCATGACCTGCTCCCTTTCAGCCTCTCGCGTGCATTCACGCGGCCAGCCCGGTGCCCCGGTAGAGCCACTGCAGACCGTCGTAGAATTCATTGGCGGATCTGGCGCCGAGAACCGAGTTGCGGATTTTTCGCTCCACGCCCTCGGCGTGATAGAGCCGCCCGAGCATTCGCGCCGACAGCACGACGCGATAGGCGCGCACGATGCGGTTCTCCTGATACGCCAGGAAGGCGCTGGTGAAATTGCCCTGGCATCGCTCGACCTGGTCGGCGAGGCAGACCGCGTCCTCCATCGCCATGCAGGCGCCTTGCGCGAAATATTGGTGCATGGGATGGGCCGCGTCGCCCAGGAGCGTCACGCGACCTTCGGTCCAGTTCTCGATCGGCTCGCGGTCGCCCAGCACCCATCGCCGCCATTCGGTCGGGATTTCCAGCAGCTTGCGCGCCTTGGGCACGATGTGACCGAAGCGGGAGAGGATCTCCTCACGGTTGCCCGGCTCGTTGACGCCGACGCTTTCGATCTCGCCCTGGAAGGTTGCGACCAGGTTGAAGGTCTTCCATCCCTGCAATGGATAGTGAACCATGTGGCACTTGGGCCCGGCCCACAACGTGGCAGCGTTCCAGCGCAGATCCTCCGGCATCTTTTCGATCGGAAGCACCGCCCGATAGGCGACGTGGCCGGACAAGCGCAGCGGGTCTCCGCCGGTCAACTGCTCGCGGATCTTCGAGCGCACGCCGTCGCAGCCGACGACGGCGTCGCCCTCGAATGTCGAGCCCGCTTCGGTCCTGACCTTGGCTCCGGCGGCGGTGTGCTCATAGCCGACAACGCGCTGCCTGTTGACCAGCGTGATGCTTGCGTGGGCGCGGCAGGCATCAAGCAGCACGCCGTGCAGATCGGAGCGATGGATGACGGCATAGGGATTGCCGAAGCGCTGGCGGAATGCCTCGCCGACGGGGATATGCGCGATCTCGGCGCCGGTCATGCCGTCCATCATGACGAGACGGTCGATGTAGACCGCCTTGGCACGGCCGGCATCGCCGACCCCGAGATAGTCCATGGCGTGAAAGGCGTTGGGGCCGATCTGGATGCCGGCGCCGATCTCGCCGAACCGGTCGGCCTGCTCGAGCACCGTGACGTCGCAGCCCTTGTTGGCGAGGCCCAGTGCAGCCGACAGACCGCCGATACCGCCGCCGGCGACGATGACTGTTGGTCTCTTGCGCATCTTGCCACTCCAGTCGGGCTGGACCTCGAGCCGCGCCTGCGGCCGTCACACCGATGCCGGCGCCACGCCGGCGCGAACCGTGAGTTCCTCTTTCGCGGCATCCTTGAACGGGCGATCCGGCGGCAGGATCACGGCGGCCGAGCGCACGCGCTGATGCGCGACGTCCACGCCCGGCGGCACGGTGCCCTTCTCCGCCAGCTCCTTGGCCGCGCGCATCAGGCGATAGCGCGCCATGATGATGCCGTTGTCGGTGGACACCAAGTTTTCCTTGGTGCGATCGATGATCGGACCCATGCTCTCCTGCAGCGAGCCGTCCTGGATCGCGATGCCCTCGATCCCGCTGAAGCTGTCGCCGCGCTTCTGGGCGGCGCGGTCCATCAGGTAGTCGTTGTCCTTGTTGGCGAGCGGCCGGTAGGTCCCCGGCACATATTTGCAGTGCACGCCATTGCCGGCCTCCATCGCCGCGCGCTCCGCCGCGGTGATCGCGCGAGTGGGATGGTAATCGTAGCTCCAGGCCCAGCAGTTCTCGTCGTCGATGGGGATCCAGAAATGGCCGTGCACGGTGTGGCCGCCGCGCGGCGCGATCATGGTGAAGGACGGCATCACCCATTGGGTGACCCGCCAGTAGTAGTCGCCGTTCTCGGCATTGCGGCGGGCGCCGATGAACAGGCCGCCCGCGCTCTCGACCACCTCGAACACCGGCCGCGCGTCGCTGAGATTGTATTGATTGCCCTTGGCGCCCTTGAACAGCGGATCGGAATTGATATTGCCGCGATGCAGGAAGGAGACGTGGCTGGAATCGATTCCGCCCTCCATGGCCTGCAGCCAGTTGCATTCCTGCAGCCGCTTCGAGATGAACCGCTGCTCGCCCGGCACGAGCGCGAACTCCCATTCCGGCAGCGGCGGCTGGCGCTCGGGCGGCCCCATATAGGTCCACAGCACCCCGCCACGCTCGACCAGGGGATAGGACCGCAGCTTGATCTTCCGCGCGAAGCCGCTCGCCTCGGGCTCGGAGGGGACCTCGACGCATTGGCCGGTCACGTCGAACTTCCAGCCGTGATAGGCGCAGCGCAGGCCGCACTCCTCGTTGCGGCCGAACCACAGCGATGCGCC
>Ga0114129_10008872_pt1 | contig 14338 bp, 13 predicted proteins | sample RhiMetdeltSRZDD1_FD_80071 | JGI IMG/M metagenome (GOLD analysis project Ga0114129, IMG submission 80071) | Populus rhizosphere microbial communities from Tennessee, USA - Rhizosphere MetaG P. deltoides SRZDD1 (version 2) (version 2) | ecosystem: Host-associated > Plants > Roots > Rhizosphere >... | reverse complement strand
TGGTAGCCCTGCGCGCCCATCAGCAGCCAGTCCACGTCGTACTGCTCCCCGTATTTCTGGAAATACTGGATGAGGGCGAGGAATTTCTTGCGCTCTTTCTCGGATGCTGCATTCTTCACGTATTTGACGTTCTTCAGGTAGCGCATCAGGACTTGGTTGCCGGTCGAGGTCCCGACCTTGTGGCGCGTTGCGAAATCGTCCAGTCTCGCCTTGAGCTGCGGGCTGCCTTTACGAATCGCCCACGCGATCTCGCCGCCGGTGTGGACCGCGACATTGTCGTGCACGGTGAGCTGCGGAAAGATCTGCTTCCAGAAGTCCGCAAGGTGCTTGTTCACGATGATGAGCGGAATGATGCCGGCGTTGAGCATCTCGAGCAGATCCTCGTCCTCCAGCGTTTCGGGGGCTTCCTTCAGTGTCACCGGTGGTTTCTTTTCGGCCGCAAACTTCACGTTGAGTGCCACGAGGCTCTCGTAATAGCTCGACGATTTGCGCACGAAGACGTCCTTGCCGGAGAGATCGTCCAGGCTGGCGACGTTCGGTGAAGCGGGCCCTGACACCACAACCTGGCTCACATTGCTCAGACCGGCCGCGGTGAAGTCGACCAGTTTCTGGCGCTCCGGCGTGATCGTGAGATGCGCGGCGACGATGTCGCCCTTGCCGGCGGTAAGTCCCGGCAGCAGTTGGTCGCGCCGGACCGGTATGAACACCGCCCGCACTTTCAGGTTCTTGTGCTTGAGTTTTTTTTCGGCACCGAGCTTCTTGTTGAGGTCTTCCTCGAACAGCCGGACGGCCTCAACGGCGATTCCGCGTTGTACGCCCTTATCGAGGAAATAGATGGTCTTGCTATTGACGGTCAGCACGCGGATGACCCGCCGCTCGATCATCCCGTCCAGATCACCGGTCCACAGCTTCTGCACCTTCGCGAGATCGATGGTGAGAGTCTCGCCAGCCGCTTTCTGTGGTGCCTGTTCTTGGGCGAGCGCGGCGTTCCCAGACAGAAAACCACAGGTCAGGCTGAGCACGCTGGCCATGAAGTGTGGGATCGGGGCGGTCTTCATAATCGTGTTGCCTTTGTGTTTGAATGGTTCGCTCGCTTTACCCACCGCAAGCGCACTGGTCCGGCTGGCCATTCTTATTTGCCTCGCCCTCGGTGAGAGTTTGGTTGTTCATCGCTGCAGTCGCAATGAGCCGTTGACAGGCACTCCTGAACTGATGAACTTCCTGAGAAAGTGTCATCGAGCCTCCTTCCGCCTATGGTTGGAGATGACTCTGTCCGCTCTGACTTAGCGGTCGCTTTGCAAATCCGTCATCAAGCGTTGGAATTCGGATGAGCCGCGGATGAGCCGCGAGGCAGCTAGAAGGAGCCGGTCGATCTGTTCGTCCGTGAGATAGAGCGTTGTTGGAATCTTCATCAGCGACGCTCGTTCATCCGGATCGGCAATCTCCGCGAGGCTGGCGTTAATGAAATAGACGTCGGCGTCCTTGGCAAAGGGGCTGTCAGGAGCCCGTGGCTTGGTACGAAGTTCTTGCTGCCACCTGGCCACGCCGATGCGCAGGAGCTGGATCGTATCAAACGAATAGCGATTGATCGGCACGTCGATCAGGGCGCTCATGGCCTTGGACATCGTCGGGACATGATCACTCCGATATTCCATCACATCTGGGCTCGTCTCGGCGTTGACTGCCAGGATCACAAACTTCCGGACGTTCTTGACATGCGCGAACCTCAGTAATTGCTCGAGCCCCCCTATGGTGCTACTTGCCTCCATGATGGAACGGAGCGCGAGATTGTCTGAAAGGCCGCCGTCGAGCAGATGGACATAGGGGCGCTTCTCCACATCAAGGTAGGACAGATACTCGTGGGCTCGCTGGCCCCCTATTCCGCCATTCCTTTTTGCTTGCTCAAAAAACGCCGGCGGCTGATAGCCACATTGGCCCGCATGATTTTTAAACGAAATGGGGCTCAGCACGAGGGGCAGCGCAGCGGACGACGCGGACGCCCAAGCGATCGGCAACTGGCTCAGGTCCGAGCAGACAACATCGAACTGGAATTGGTTAAAGTCAAAGCGGGACAGGGTGGCCATGTCGGTGGCGTGGATGGACAGAAAAGGTCGGTGGTGCTGCGCCAGCAGGTCGGCATAGGTCTTCCGATCAAACAGCGCTTCATCTAGCAGTTCGGCCATGATATGCGCGCGGCCGAAATAGGGGGACCACAGCCGAATCCAATTGCTGGGCGACCGCAAAATCCTCGATCTGAGTTCAGAGTCCCAGTCCTTCCGTAAAAAGCGATATTCGAAATCGTGAAAGATGCGGTCGCCATACAGCGTGTAATAGGCGCCCGTGAAGGTCCCCCCAGACAAGGCAAAAATCACATCGAGTTCATCGAGCAGACGCTTTCTCTTGCCTTCCCAGGTGATCGGCTGGCGTGCCAACTCCCGTAATGCTCCGAAGGCCAGCGTCGAGGCACGAGTCCCGCCGCCTGAGAAGGAGGCGATGAGAGTAAGACCATCGGTGTTGTCGGCCTCGGGCGGGGCTAAATTGCTGAAGCGATAGCCGCCTGCCGGTTCCCATTGTTTCAATGGCGCATTGAGGGTGGGACTGACATACTCGCACCCCGCGAGCACCATCGATCCCATCAGGGCTGCCCCGACACAAGCAAGAATCCGTCGAGGAAGTAGCTGATTGTTCATTGACGATCCAGCGAAACCCACCACATGACCCCGGTTAAGTTGGTCCCCTCATATTATTTCCCCTGGGGATTAGGCGGCCTCCGTCAAGAGCCCGGATTCCTTAAATCCGGCCCGTTTACCGCCTTTCAGGAACCGTTTGGCGTCCAGGATTCCATAGAGCTGGATGAGTTTGGCCACGAGGCCGGTCCAGCCGGTCTGGTGGCTCGCGCCCAGTCCCGCCCCGTTGTCGCCATGAAAATATTCATAGAAGAGGAGGTGGTCGCGCCAATGCGGATCAGACTGGAATTGTTCCGTGCCCCCATAGACTGGACGCTGACCTTGTTCATTGCGCAGGAAGATCCGGCTCAACCGATCCGCGATCTCCTTGGAGACCTCGAAGAGGTTCATCATCTTGCCGGACCCGGTGGGGCATTCAATTGTGAAGTTGTCGCCGTAGTAGAGGTAAAAATTGAGGAGCGCCCGGATAATCATGGCGTTCACTGGCATCCAGATCGGTCCTCGCCAGTTGGAGTTGCCGCCGAACATGCCGGTGTTCGACTCGGACGGCAGGTAGTCCACCCGGTACTCCTGGCCGCCAATGTGTAAGACATACGGATTTCGCTCGTGGAATTTGGAGAGCGAGCGGATGCCGTAGGGACTCAGGAACTCGTTCTCGTCGAGCATCGTCGAGAGGATCCGTCGGAGCCGTTCAGGATTGAGTAGGGCAATGATCCCCCGCTCGCCCACGCCAAAATGTTCGGGGCCGGTGGGGTGAATGGTTTTGAGCAGTTGCGGCATCTGGCGGGAGCGTGCTTGAAACGCGGCGGCCGCCCGGGGAAGGAGCTCGCGCTGCCACGGCTCGGTCACTGTCGTTGCGCACAAAGGCAGCAGCCCTACCATCGAGCGCACCTTGAGCCGCTTGCCGCTGCCGTCCGGAAGTCGGAGCAGATCGTAGTAAAAGCCGTCTTCTTCGTCCCACATGCCGTCCGACCCTGGCTGGTTCATGGCCGCAGCGATATAGAGGAAGTGCTCGAGAAATTTCGTGACCATGTCCTCGTATGTGGGGTCGTTGGCGACAAGCTCGATCGCAAGCTCGGCCATGTTCTGGCTGAATAAGGCCATCCAGGCCGTGCCGTCCGCCTGCTCGAGGTGGCCACCGGTGGGCAGCGGGGCGCTCCGGTCGAAAATGCCGATGTTGTCGAGGCCGAGGAAGCCCCCCTCGAACACGTTCTTGCCGAACCGGTCCTTCCGGTTCACCCACCAGGTAAAGTTCAGCAACAACTTGCTAAAAGCCGATTTCAGGAACTCCACGTCCGCCTCGCCCTGCAGCCCCTGCACGGTGCGATGGAGGAACAGGGTGGCAAAGGCGTGGACCGGCGGGTTCACGTCGCTGAAATTCCACTCATACGCGGGCATCTGCCCGCTGGGATGGAGGTATAACCCTTGAACCATAAGCAGCATCTGCTGCTTGGCGAACTCGGGGTCGACGATCGAAAGCGGCAGTGTGTGGAAGGCCAGATCCCACGCCGCGTACCAGGGGTATTCCCATTTGTCCGGCATCGAGATGATGTCCTCATTGACCATATGGAACCACTCCCAATTTCGAGATTTTCGGCTGCCGAGATGAAGCGGGTGGGCATCATGTTCCGCCAGCCAGCGATCGGCATCAAAGTAGTAGTACTGCTTGGACCAGAGCATGCCGGCCAGAGCCTGGCGCATTACGTTGGCTGCATCCGGGGAGACGGAAGGCGGGGTGACGGAACGGTAAAATTCATCCGCCTCCTTCAAGCGAGCCGCGAAGATCTCCGCAAAGGCCGGCCCAAAGGGGGATGCAACCTCTTTCTTGTCCTTGCTCTGCCCAACGGAACCCTGGCTGGTGAGGCGCAGGCGCACGGTCATCGACTGGCCGGGCCCCACCATCTGCCGATAGTGCGCCGAGACCTTCGTCCCCTCGTGTGCAGGATTCACCGCTTCCTTGCGGCCCTGCACTACATAGTCATTGATACCGTCTTTGACGTACGGGCTCGCATTCGGGTATTGAGGAAAGAGCCGCTCATTGTTCGTTTCGTTCTCACTAAAGAGTAGGGATACGTCGCCGTCGCAGTACAGGTAGTACGTACCGAGTGTGGGATGTTGCGCCGTCATCGCACTCATACCCGGCGCTCCATTGAGTTGTTTGAGCAGTGGTTTCTGGCCATGTCCGGCAATCCATGTGGCCCATTCGTTTCGGAACCACAGGGTCGGCAACAGGTGCAGCTCGGCATTCTCCGGCCCTCGATTGACCGCGGTGATCTGTACCAGAATGTCTTCAGGCCCAGCTTTGGCGTATTCCACGAAAACATCAAAGTAGCGATCCTGATTAAACACGCCGGTATCGAGCAGTTCATACTCCATCTCTTCTCGACTGCGGCCCCGATTCGTCTTGATCAGGTCATCGTAGGGATAGGCGGCATGCGGATACTTGTAGAGGTACTTCATGTAAGAGTGAGTCGGCGTGCTGTCGAGGTAGAAGTAGTATTCTTTGACATCCTCGCCGTGGTTGGCTTCGCTATTGGTGAGTCCGAAAAGACGTTCTTTGAGAATGGGATCCTTCCCGTTCCAGAGAGCAAGCGCAAAACAGAGCGACTGCTTGTCGTCTGAGAATCCCGCAAGGCCATCTTCACCCCAGCGGTAGGCCCGCGAGCGTGCCTGATCATGGGTGAAATAGTCCCAGGCATTCCCGTCGCCGCTATAGTCTTCCCGCACCGTGCCCCACTGACGTTCGCTTAGGTAGGGGCCCCAACGTTTCCAGTTGCGAGTGTTATCTTGTAATCGAGTGTGTTCGGCAGTTTGCGGCATGGTCTCCTCCTCTAATTGTCCCGTTGTCCCGGAAGTGTTTTTCTTCACGGAGAGTTTTCAAACACAAAACGCGCCCCGTAGTCTTGCACGAGGCGGCGTCGTCAATAACCATAACCATGTCGTACACGAGTAATCGCTGGACTGTCTGTGAACCGGAAAGCTGGGTATGGTTGTTTTGTACCGGTCATGATTGACACCAAGGCGACGCTACTGGATTCCTCACTTTCCGCTGGTTCCGCCACGACCGCTCGGGGTCGTTCTTATTGGCATCGATAGGAAGATGGAGGCGCCGAGCGGAATCGAACCGCCGATCACAGCGTTGCAAGCTGCGCCCTTCGCCGCTTAGGTACGGCGCCGAGCGTAAGTTTAAGGCCTGATGGGACCATGGATACTAGGTGCAGCCCTAGCACTTGAAGAACAGCAATGTCTACCGGCGACGGTTGGATCGCCTGCCCTCCACCACGGTCGTTGACTGTCGTTTTAGGTTCTCCCTTGAGATTTCGCCCCTACTGCCCGGCGCAGCGGGATGCGAATCGTGGGTGAAGATAAAGCAGGTAGCGGGTGCCCTCCACCAAAATCCTTGTCCAATGAGTTCTGTTCAAAGCTGAACCCGCGACCGGGGATGTGAAAGAGGCGCTGGTCCCACTTCACACGTTCTCATGCAGCTGGCAGTTCTGCTTCGGATAGAAGTCACGTACGCCATCAGCTACGTCCACGATGTAGTTGGCACTGTTCTCGCCGTCAAACTCCCCCATGTAGGTGATCTGGCCGGTCGTCTCACTCCAGCACGTGATTCGCTGTGTCGTACAGCTAGTCAACAGAATCGCAATGGTCAATAGCAGAACCTTCCTACTGACATTATGTGCCATTTCTTGTGTCATTTTGGTCTAGGATTGATGTCCCCTCCTGTCCTCTGGTGAACCTAGAGTACCTCGGCACACTATTACAAATCCACGTGATCGTGGCCACTCAACTGAGAGGCATCTTGCGGAAAGACTCGGTAAAGGCTTTGCGCCGAACAAAAAATGGCGTGATGTTCAAGCGGTTTCGTCGACCGGATAGCTCCCAGAATGTTTAGGACCACACAATGTCGGTGTTCGTGCAGACTCACGTGTCGCGCTGAGTGACGTGCGCAGTGGAGTCGATGACTCTAACTTATTGCCCTTTCTTAGGAGCTCCATGGAGATCAAGACGCATCATGTCCGTCGCACAGCCGCGTTCATCAAAGTCCCACATAAAGTCCGAATCGGATTGACCCTTCGAGGGGCTCTCTCAACCCAAAGAATTCGTCGGGATCTCGCGCTGGCCCAAGCATATGCGCATGACCCTCGTCAACTCTATGCGGAATGTATTCAGGAAATCACCATGAGCAAGAGCCTTGCGTACCCATTCCCGGAATATAGCGACGTGGATCCAAACCAGCTGACGAGCGGGAACTGAAACAATCCGCCACCTCCTAGGCCTTTTCCCATCGCGTTGAATCAGCTCCCTTCGGATCGCCTGCTATACTTCAGTTGGATCGTTGACACATGGAGTTCGATGGCCATGTGCGAATGCAATTCAGGTGAATCTACTATGTACCGCCCACTGGTTGTTGTAGCTCTCATAGCCATCATTCTCGCCCAGGACGCTCTTGCGTCACAGGTAGAAAAATCCAGGACTGAGATGGACATTCATACGCAAACAGCCAAAGTCCAACCCTCCAGAGCCCCCGAGATGCTGGAGTCCACCCTTGTCGGACGACTCTATACATTGACTTATGGGGGGCGGGAACTGTGCGGGCAGGTAGGGCTAGAAGAAGCGGCACAATTCGAACGTGTACTGGAGGGATTTCACGATGCCTTTCCTGAGGTCATGCGACGATTTGAGCAATCGTCGTATTTTGAGGAGACCAAACGGCGATTTTCCCGATGGGTCCAGGAAAGCCCGGAGGTAGAGTCCAGGAACGAAGTGGCGAACCTCTGCCTGGCAGGCTACAAGCTCCTGAAGGCCTACACCGACAATAGACACGACCCAGAGGTTGTAGAGAGCGTTTTCCGTATCGGGAAGATCCTCAAGCATTGAACCCAGCTGATACACCCGTCAACGCAGAATTTCTTCAGTCTATTTCCGGTACACGACTTCGACCTGGGCGAGGAAATTGGCAAGGGCCGTGGTTTGTTGCTTCATGACCTCCCGGTCTTCGCGAAGGGCAGCTTGTTCCAGTGCCTCACCAATCCTGCTGATCTCCTGAAATCCGTAACCTCCTCCGTCTCCCTTCATGCGATGCCCCAAGAGGCGCACGGTGTTCAGGTCGTTTCTCTGGATCGCCGTGACCAGAGCAGCCGCGTCATTTCGGCGGTTGTTCAGGAACCCGGGGACAATCTCTTCCAGATCCGGATCGATGTAGACGGTGACTTTTGCTGAGCCGTTGCCGTTGAGTGGTGGGATCATTTTCGTCTGTATCCTTCGCAGGCTTTGAGCACTTCGAGCAATGTCTGCCGTTTGATCGGTTTGGTCATGTGCGCGTTGCACCCGGCTTCGAGCATTTTTTCTCCCTCTTCTTTCAGTGCAAGCGCGGTCAGGGCAATGATGTGAGTCTGGGGCAGGTCATGCTCCTGTTCCCAGGCCCGGATTTGTTTCGTCGATTCATAGCCATCCATCACGGGCATATTCATGTCCATCAAGATCAGATCGAACTGTCCCGTCTTGAATTGCTCGACGGCGATGCCTCCATGGTCTGCCACCTCAAGGTGATAAGAGGTCTGCTTGAGGTATGAACGGACGAGCATTTGATTGTCCGGTGAGTCTTCCACGAGCAGAATGTGCAGTGGCCTTGCGAGGGGCGTGGCAATTGGCTCTGCAGGAGCCGGTAGATTGGACACACCGCGCGCGCGATCGAGGGCAATACTGATCGTTTGCAATAAATCGGAACGTCTGATCGGTTTGGTGAGATAGCCACCGAGCCCCATATCATACGTACGCGCGATATCATCAGCCCAATGATCCGAGGCCAGCATGATGACAGTGAGACCCTTCGACAGTGCAGAGCGTTGAATCTCTTCGACGACCTGGAATCCGTCCAATTCGGACATGCGGCAATCAATGAGGAGAAGACCATAGGGTCTTGCTGAATCCGCAGCCCGCCGCAACTCGTGCAAGGCATCCTGCCCATTGTCGACAGCTGTGACCTGCGCGTTCCAGGCAGACAAGGCTTCCGTCAGAATCTTGGTATTGATGGGGTGATCGTCGACGACAAGTGTGCGAAGGTGCTGCAGGTCGATCGGCAAGGTCGCAGCCAGTGACTGGCGGTGGGGGTTCACACCCAATTTCACGACGCAGTGAAACGTGCTGCCGCGTCCTAACATGCTTTCGGCCCAGATTCTGCCCTGCATCAATTCCGCCAGTTGCTTGGAGATCGTCAGCCCCAGACCGGTACCGCCGTATTTTCTTGTTATCGACGCGTGCGCCTGGGTGAATCGTTCGAAGATGGTCGCGAGCTTGTCAGAAGGCACACCGATTCCGGTGTCAGTGACAGAAAACCGAATGGCGCCTGGTACGGGATGATCAGAATCGTTTGCCACTTCAACAACGACGGAGCCTTTATCGGTGAACTTGATCGCGTTGCTGATGAGGTTGACGAGAATTTGATGCAGGCGGTTTGGATCACCGATCAACGAACAGGGAACGTCGGGGGATAGATGACAGGCGAGTTCAAGACCTTTTTCGTTGGCCCGCATCGCCAGGATTTCGATAGCTTTCTCGACCAGGTCGCTCAAATCGAATTCGATCGATTCGAGCTCGATATGGCCGGCCTCAACTTTTGAGAGGTCCAGAATGTCATTGATCAAGTGCAAAAGGTTGCTGCCGGCGCGTCGGAAAATCCTGAGGTACTTGCGCTGATCGGGTGTCAGGTTGGTCTCCCACAACAGATCAGCCATCCCGATGATCGCGTTCATGGGTGTGCGGATTTCATGGCTAACGCTGGCCAGGAACTCGCTCTTCGCCTTGCTCGCCACTTCGGCCGCTTCCTTGGCGACAACCAGCGCTTGTTCCGTCTCCCGTCGTTCGATCGCTTCACGTTGGCGGGCGCGGCGTTCGCGGCGCAGCGCCGCCTCGGCCTGTGCGAGTGTACGGCGGACTGGTTTCCTCACGAACTTATGGCGGTCTGACGTGTGAGGTCGAGGCATGTTGAGCGCGTGACGAAGGCGCGTCCCACGAATCCTAGTCGTTGTCCGAGTGGGGCACGAGCGTGAGAATGCCGGCCTGCTTAGCGCGATTGCGGCCTTCCTGCTTCGCTTGGTAGAGGGCTTGGTCTGCCGCTTTGATCAAATCGGTCGGTGAGGCATTGCGGTTGGGAATCGTGCTGGCGTACCCCACACTGATGGTCATGTTGTCACCCTCCGAGTGGGAAATGCCTAGCGATTCGATTCGTTTGCGGAGAGTTTCGGCAACTTGCGCGGAGCCATCGGTCGCGGTTCCGGGCAGGACGACGACAAATTCATCGCCTCCATACCGAGCCACGAGGTCACCAGGGCGGTTCACGGCGCCCGAAATGGCATTGGCGACCTGTCGCAAGCATTCGTCCCCTGCGGTGTGACCGTGCGTGTCGTTGTAGACCTTGAACCGATCGATGTCCAGCATGATCAGTGAGAGCGGTGTCGATTCGCGGACTGCGCGGCGCCATTCTTGATCCAGAAAATCGTCGAACTGCCGCCGGTTGGTGATGCCAGTCAGGCCGTCAAGGCAGGAGAGGCGCAGGAGCATCTGGTTCGCTTCCTGAAGTTGGCGCATGACTTCAAGCAACTCTTGCTCGCGCGCCCGGCGCCGTTCAATCTCATGTACCAGCCGCAATACCGATCGCACACGGGTTAACAGCTCAATTTTATTAATAGGTTTCCCGATGTAATCCAGCGCTCCAGCAGCAAAGGCCAGTTGCAAATCCACCGGATCGGTTTTCACCGTGACCATCATGATCGGGGTTTCTCGAAAACGCTCCACGGCCTTGATCTGCCGGCAGGCTTCAATGCCATTCATCTCCGGCATAATAATGTCCATGAGGATCAGGTCGACACGCGCGGCACCCTGTTTGCCGCCTTCAAGCCCGAGCAAGCGGAAGGCCGTGGCAGCGGAATCGGCTACGAGAATGTGTTCATAGCCTGCGGCCGTCAAGATCGACTGAAGGAGGGTCCGGTCGTCCGGGGAATCGTCGACGATGAGAATGCTCATGAAGGTAGCGCCTCGGCTTGGCCTGGATGGAGCAGTAGAACAGAGGAAATCCTAGCAGCTAATCCTGGTAAACACCAGGGTAAAGCTTTTTGATGCAGGGTTGGCAGAGGCCATGACTGAATTCTGCCTCGGAATGCTCGCCCAGATACTCTTCCAATTGTTGCCAGAAACCGCCGTCATTTCGAATCTTTTTGCAGGATGCGCAAATCGGAATCAAGCCACGGAGCACCTTCACTTCTTTGAGGGCTTTTTGCAGTTCCTCGTTGCTGCGACGTAGTTCGAGTTCGCGGTTCTTCCGGCGGTCCATTTCCTGTTTTAGCAGCAAGGCCGAGGAGACACGAGCCAGCAGTTCGACGCTGTTGACGGGCTTGCTGATGTAATCCATGGCGCCGGCAGCAAAAGCCTCCTTGAGATTGCTCAAATCGTTTTTGGCCGTCACCATGATGACCGGCACGTCCTGGAGGTGGGCGCAACGCTTGATCTGCCTGCAGGTCTCCACGCCGTCCTGCTCCGGCATCAGTATGTCCATCAGAATGAGATCGATCTTGTGACTGGTCGCCTCGCCACCCAGATTCAGTAGCGTTGAAGCGGACTTGGCCGAATCGGCGCTCAAAACATCCCCATGGCCGGCTTTGCCTAAAATGGAGCGGAGGAGTGCCTGCTGATCCGGAGAATCGTCGACGATGAGTATGCTCACGAGAATCCTACGTGTACGTTCGTAGTGCCTGCACCGCAGAGATACTCGAAGTATAGCAGAGGACAAATCGTGCTATTTCAACTTGGAACGTACGAGGTCACTGACTTGCTTGCCATCGACTGATTGGCCGGCGAGCCGGGCCATCACGGCCTTCATGACGGCGCCCATGTCCTTGGCAGAACTGGCGCCTGTCTCACGGATCACCGTATCCACGGCTTGGGCAAGCTCCTCCTGGGAAAGAGCTTTAGGCAGGTAGGTTTCGATGATGGAAATTTCCTGACGTTCCTTGGCGGCCAGTTCTGCGCGCTGGCCTTTTTCGTACTGCTCCACCGATTCCTTGCGTTCTTTGATCATGGTCGTCATGATGCGGCTCATCTCCGCATCGTCGAGATCTTTTTTCATCTCGACTTCTTTGTTCAACACAGCGGCCTTGATCATGCGGATGACGTCCATCCGCAGCTGGTCTCTCGCCTTCATAGCGAGTTTGAGATCTTCGGTGAGGCGATCGCGCAGGGACATGGAATCCTTGAACAATTGGCGGTAGCGGAGAATACCGCGCTCCTCCTGCCCCCGTCAATTGCTGGCGCAATGGTTGCTACCGAGGGACTGTGCTTTATCCGATAATATGGATTATCATGATCTCAATCGTTCTGACGTTGGACCGAAGGCAGCTCACAACCAGAGTTGGACCTGCGAAAGTCATCCGCAGAACGAAGACTTCTTTCACAAGGGAGGCATAACATGGAGTGTATCGAGGAGGCGAAGAATCTGATGCGAAGGATTGTCGGGGGTGTGGTGATTGGAGTCTTCTTTGTGACGATGACCGCTTGTTCAAGCGATCAGCCCAAGCCGATGGCACAGCCGACGCCCGATCAAGTTCGGGGCCATGCAGATCGAGGGTTCGACAAACTCAAACAGGAAGAGCGAGAAAAGGCTGCGCAGCCGCCAGCCCCATGATTACAGACCGCCTGCTCACTTGATGGCTCGTGACAGGGGGCTTGCCAGCAGCTGAACGACCGGTTTCAGCAGTGGCAATTCCCAAATGAGTTGAATGAGGGGAACCTGTTCCACGGCTCTCGCCTCATGGAACCTCCTCAGGAGACTAGTGGAGACCAGCAGTCTCAAGACTCCTGACACAAAAAATACCAAGGGCAAGTTCGACGCAAGGTGAAATGAGACCTGCGCAACGTCAATTTGGGCAGGAAGGATGTTCACCAGCCAGCTTCCCATGAACGCACCGAGACACCAGCCAAGTGCATTGATCGTGCTGTAAGTGGCCACAGCTTTCGCTCGGTCTTCCGGTCGCACTGCGTCAAACACATAGTTCTGGAGTCCCAGGGCTAACCCGCCCCAGGTCACACCGCCGAAAAAGTTTACGAACAACAGAAAGATCGGGTGTGTGCCGGCTAGATAGAGCATCGGCAGGAAGGGAACCATCATTCCCGTGATCGAAAGAAGCGCTTTGTTTCCGAATCGATCTCCGAACTGGCCCCAGGCTCCGAGGGTGACGAGTTGACCAAGAAGCCCGGCGGCCAGCCACATCCCATAGCCCCAATAAGACAAATGTAGGTCTCGCAGCATGTACAACACAAAAAACGGTCCGGCGATGAGCACGGAGGCGTGCATCAATCCAGAAAACAAGAGGAAGCGTCGGAAACTCAGGCTGGTGCCGGCCAGGAATTTGCGGAAGCTGGGTGGTGAGTCGGGGTGAGAGCTGTGATGGACATCCTCCACTTTCGTCAAGGCAAACGCCGATGCCAATCGGGCGCCGCCGGCCACGACAAAAATCAGAGCAAAACCGATCCATGCGAGCGGACGGTGTTGCCAGAAACTGAGGAGCCAGCCTGCCGTACAGAGCGCCACGAAACTGAGACTCGCCATGATCGTCGCCCGCCGTGCGAAATAGGCGCCCCGCTCATGTTGGTCGAGGTGATCGGCGATGAAACTGTTCCAGGTCGGCATGGTGAACTGGCTACAGGCGAAGTAGAGGGCGGTGCCGCCAATGACAAGCCAAGGGCCGGAGGCCGGAAAGAGAAGAGGCAGGAGGACAATTGGGATCCAAGCTAAGGCTTGACCGATTGTGCCTATGCGGATCAATGCTTTCCGGTCGCGAAACAATCGGAACAGCTTGACTGAGGCCAGTTGGGCTCCCGTGCCGAGAAGCTGGGGAAGAGCAGAGAGTATACTGAGCTGAAACGCTGTGGCATGGAAAAGCAGCGCAAAGGCGGATAGATATTGTTCCCCGCTCCCCTGAGTAACGGCTTGGCAGGCTCCATCGCGAAGGCCATACCGGCGGCTTGGTTCACTGAGGTCCTGCTTGACGGACTCTGAAAGGTTCACTATCTCAATCCCTGGATCGGTTGGTGGTTCAGCCTACCATAGACTGCTTGCGTCCGATAACAAATAGGTGTTGAATGAAGGAGGGTGGGGAGACTTAAATGTACAAGATGGTGACCCCCACACAGCTCCGACACTACTGGGTGCTAGCCTACCTCTTGGCAACTACCATCCCGATGGCGATGTGGTTGTCTGCGGACGCCAGAGATCTCGTAGCCCCCAAAGAACAATCAACAACAGAAATCGATCCCACCCAGAGTCCTTCATTTGATGAGCAGAAAAGAGGGATACCTCAGTCGCTCTTTACCTGGATCAAGATGGCGAAGGGCTATGATGTGGAGTGGGATAGTTTCGGGAGGAAGGGGTGGTATACCCAGGACCCGAGGCTCAAGCCCGTCGATCCTACCTCGGTCTTTACTCCCGACACTCAGGCCATCTACATCGTCTTTGAAGTAGCTCCCCTCGAGGATCCGGCTCAATTCAGCGCGCAGTGGTTTTTAGAAGATGCGGGAGGTAAGCTGCCCGCCGCGCCGATGGGCAAGGATAGCCTCGAAGTTCCCGGCCACGAACGGTACGGTTTTCTAGAACT
>Ga0114129_10008871_pt1 | contig 14338 bp, 16 predicted proteins | sample RhiMetdeltSRZDD1_FD_80071 | JGI IMG/M metagenome (GOLD analysis project Ga0114129, IMG submission 80071) | Populus rhizosphere microbial communities from Tennessee, USA - Rhizosphere MetaG P. deltoides SRZDD1 (version 2) (version 2) | ecosystem: Host-associated > Plants > Roots > Rhizosphere >... | reverse complement strand
GGTGCCCAGCTGCCCGACCGCCCAGAAGATCGCGGTCATCACCTGCGGCGGGGTGTCGACCGGCAGGGTGAACCCATCCGGCAGGGCGGCCAGGGCGTCGGTGGCGCAGTCGGCCAGGGTGCTTGTAGGCTCCCGACGATCATGAGCAATTGAGCGTGGCGGGCGACCCCGATTCTCGGTGGTCGAGCACGCCCGGTTCTCTCGATCTTGAGCAGCATGCTTGAAGCGTCAGGCATCTCGGTGCAGTGAGGGTCGGGGTGGCGCAGGTGTGATCGTGGGCGTCCGGTCTTGGCGTTCAAGCTGTTTGAGGGCTTTGGCCGCTTCGGTGAGGAATCTTTGGCCTTCGGGGGTTGGGATGCGGTCTGGCCAGGTATCGGCTTTGAAGATTCGGATTCCGGCCGCTTGCTCGACTTTTCGCTTGCTGTAGCTGATGGTCTTTTCAATGACGCCGAGGGCAGCAGCGGCGGTGCGTTGTCGTCGGTAGTGCGCGGCGGCGAGGACGTGGCGGATGTGCAGGGTGCCATTGCGGATCGCGAATGCCGCGATCACGTCGGCTGGTGGTTGTCGCTTGCTGGCGGCGAATGGATTGTGGGCTGGAGCGTTGGCGCCGAACGGAATGTTGTGCTTTTTGGCGTAGAAGCGCAGGGTGTTGCGTGAGCAGCCCGCTTCGGCCGCTGTCTGCAAAACGGTCTTCCCGGTGCCCAGGTAGTGCTCTTCGAACCACTGCCGGGAGATGTCGGATCGCCTGGCCCGGTTCGAGTCCGGCTGGCCGCCTTGCGCTCGGATGACGCGCCGGACATCGCCTTGGGTTTGCAGTGTCAGCTGCGCGATGTCTTTGATTGACAGGTGTTGCTGGTGGTAGAGGTAGCTGATGCTCTCCGCGCTGGCGATTTCTAACGGTGTGCCCTCGGCGGTGGATGCCCATTGGGACTCGGGCATGTCAGGTTCGGCGACGTCGGTGAAAAGCTGTAGGTGCAGGGCGTTGAGGCCGGTGGCGTGGTGCAGCCGGGCCAGTGGCCGTTTGGCGCTGCCGTGCTCGGCCAGGGCGCGGGTGAGGTCGGCCGGGCTGAGCGAGTCCGGGTCGATGCCGGGCAGTTGCGAGATGAAGTTGGAGGGTAGCGGCGGGGTCCAGGTGACCGGCTCGTCGATGCGATGATGTCGCAGGAGGCGCTGTGCTTCGTCATGGACGAATTGGCGTACTGCGCGGGGAAGTGCTGCGGTGAATGGGTTGAACGGTGACGAGGCGTTGCGCGGCTTCGGGTGTGGGTGGGCTCCGGTGAGCTGGATGGCCAGATGCCGGTTGAGGATGTGCAGGTGAAGCGGGTGAGGTGGCACCCTGACATCGGCGGCCCAGCCATGCGCGGCAGCTAGGCGCTGGTAGCGGCGGCGGTTGACCTCGGGTGGGTGGGAGCCGAACAGCGCCCTGCGGCGGGCGTAGTCGATGGGTGCGGTGTTCTCGTCGAGTAGATCTGCCATTTGCCCTAGCGCGACGATGATGGTCTGGGCCGCGCCGTCGTCGGGTAGCCGGGTGAGCATTGGGCCGATCGATGCGGGTTGGGCGTAGCCGCCCAGCAGTTGCGCGGCGTCGGCGTGGCTGATGCGTGTGCCAGGGACCAGAATCAGGACGGAAAGCGCGGCGCGGATGGGAGTGAGCCGGTTGTTGGCTTTGACCGACGCCGGTATGAGCCGCATGGTCCAGTCGGGCCAGAACAAGGAGGGAACGGATGCCGCTCGCCGCCGGGCGTGTTCGGTGCTGCCGATCGCCAGTGTGGGGTTGGGCCCGCTGGTCTTGTGACGTAGCCGGACGTCTCGGCGAACCATCGGATCGACAGCTGCCGCGATCCGGGCCAGCAGCGGCGGCTGGCATTGCCGCCAGCGTGACAGCAGCTGATGCGGCTGCGGGTTGGCCAGCCTCTGCCCGTGCGCAACGATCCAGGTCAATACCGCTGTTGCGTCGTCGTCCTGACGGGTGTGGGCGAGGACGGCCAAGGCGGTGCCGACGGCAACCGCGTGCGCTGAGGTTTGTCCTAGTTGGGCAAACTCGGGTGGTGCAGTGCCTCCCGCTTCTGCCAGGATCTGCCCGACAATTGCGGGCGCGCGGGAAAGACCGGTGTGCAGTGCGGTCAGCGCGCGAGTGGCCAGTAGGAACAGATCGCCGAGTTGTTGGCGGGCGTCAAGCGCATCGGGCGAGACGACACCGGAGTTGATGAGTTTAGCCAGGTGTGTGGTGGCGGCCTCCAGGTGTCCGTCTGGTGTGATCGCCGTGGTGACGGTGTCGGTGAGCCGGGCTCCGCAGGACGGCTTGTGTTTACCAGCGCCGGGCTGCTGTTTCGGTAGTTGGCAGGCACTGGGCGAGGCGGTATCGCTGCGGTCGCCTTGGCGGTGTGGCCAGCTCCGTCTCGCGCAGGATGGGCAGAAGTCGGCCAGCAGCTGGTGATGCCGCGTGCATGTGGACGTCCAGGGCAGCCGCCAGACCAGCGGCCACCGGCCGCCATTGTCGGCGAGGCATGCTGGGCAGTAGCGGCTGCCGACCTGCCGTCGCCAGGCGGGAGGGTGCGATTGGGTGCGCATTCTCCGGTCGATGTTGACCGCCAGTTGGTCGAAACGCTCCAGGGTCATCTCGCCCAACTGCTGTGCCGTCACCCCGGTCACGACGGTCAGTCGCTGCCGTTCGGTGCTGGTGAGCAATAGTGTCATCCGGACCAGGGCCGAGCCGGATAAACCGATGTGGTTCAGCAGGGTGCGTGAGTTGGTGTGCAACCGCCGGGCGTAGGCCTCCAGCCAGCTGTCCAGCGCCTCATCCTCGCGGGGTGCAAGCGTGATCGGCAGCCGCCCGTCGCTCCAACTGCTGTTCATGACCTGGTCTTGGCGAGTCTGGTGGACAACAAGCCCGCGTCGATCGCGGCGGCCAGTTCTTTGCGTGCCTGCTCGGCGGCGGCGTCATTGTTCACCGTGTCCATCAACGCGGTGGTGAGCCGTTCGGTGCCGGTGCGGATCGCGCGTAGGCAGCCCCGGGCGATCAGCGTGGTCAGCGAGGCGAAGTGCCCGCTGCTGCGGGCGAACAGGTAGTCGGTCAGGTCATCGGCGAGCATGCCGGGGTACTTGTCGACCAGGGCGAGTTTCTGTTCGATGGTCAGCAGTAGCCGTCGCCATTGGCGTCGGCCTTCGTCGGTGTCGACGGTGAATGGTGGCAGTGTCAGCGCTGTGGTGCGCCGGCCGATCTGCGCATACAGGGTTTCCGATGGCGAGAGGCCTTCGCGCAGGATGCCCCGTGCGGCCACTCCCACCCCGACGTAGATCAGTGTGACCGGGAAGGCGTTGGACAGGAACTTCAGGTGGTTGGCCATCGCCCGGGCATCGGATCGGTTGACGTCCAGGAAGTGAACATCGTCGATGATGACGAGTTGTGAGTCCATGCTCAAGACCGCGTCGACGGCGCGGGCGGCCAGCCGGTCGGCGGTGCCGGAGGTGGGCAGGCCGTAGAACCGGCAGATGGCCTCGTTGAGCCCTTTGACCTGGGTGTTGCCGGACAGGACCAGGTAGACCACCGGTACCCGCCGGTGTCCTTCGGCCGTGGTGTCGCCGAGTGCGGCGACGCGGCGGCGATGGTAGTCCTTGGCGTAGGCCAGCACCGCAGTGGTCTTGCCCAGGCCGGGATAGGCGTCGACGAGGGCGGCGGGCCGGTTGCGGTCTCCGTCTTGCCGGTTGGCGTCCACGATTTCTGCCAGACCGTCGTGCAACGCGATGAGTTGTGGGGTGCGGATCGGGCCGAGGTTGGCGTGCCAGACCAGCCGGTACTCGTTGTAGGCCGCCTTGTCCGTCTTGGACAGACGCTTGATGTCGTTACGGGCCATTGGTTGCGGCTGACGGCGAGCAGGCGTGTTGACCATGGTCAGCCAGCCGGTGAGCTTGGTCAGGGTGTAGTGCTGGTTGTAGGTCGGCGGTTCGCCGTTCATTCGCTGTCCATCACGTCGGCGTAGAAGCCAGCCAGATCGGCGGGGCCGGTCCCGGCACCACCGGTATTGGGCGTTGCCGCTGTTTCGTCCCTCGTGGTGTCGGCGCCAGGCTCGGGATGCGGCGCAGCGGTCATTGCCGGCGCGGCGGAAGCATACGGATCCGGTGTGGCGTCGAGCAGCCGTAGTCCTTGCTGGGACATCCGTAACGCCATACGCCGCTCGGCGGCGTTGGCGGTCAGCCCGGCGCCCCACCGTTGCAGCAGCTCGGTCAGGGCGCGCTGGGTGTCGGGAAACCGGTGCTGTGTGGTGGCGAGCTTGCGAGCGTAGGCGATGGCCTCGGCCGACATGGGCTGCCCGAGGGCGGGGGCGTGTTCCCACCAGCAGGTGTGCCACCGGCCGTCGTCCGGGTCGCGGAAGAAGACCCGGGTGACATCGCCCGGATCGACCGAGATCGGCCACTGTCCGCCGTGGACACCGGTGTACGGGCTGGCCGTGTTCTTGTACTTGGCGAGGACGGGTGCGTGGTAGCGCATGCCACCGAGCTGAATCCCATAGTGCTGGATGGTTTTCACCCAGCGGACCTGGAGGAACTCGTAGGCCAGATCCGGGTGGTCCAGGATGGTCAGATAGCCGGCCCGGTTGATGCCGTGCTCGAACATCTCCAGCGGAGACAACTCAAGTCCGGGGATCTCCGGGACGCAAAGTCCATCGTGCGGCCTCTGATGGTAGAGGTGGACCCATTGGCGGATAATGGTTTCCAGCTCGTCGAGGAAGAAGAACGCTTCGTTTTCGACATCCAGGCCGCGGCTGTGAACATCGGCGCCCTTGTAGCCGGGCAAGGCCACCAGCAGGCCGTCGTTGAGGCTGCGAAACCAGCGCTCCAACGGCGATTTGTCCGTCGGGGTCCGTGGGCGGGCCGGTTGCAGGCTGATGCCGAACCTGGCGCAGACGCTGTTGAGGTGATCGGACAGGTAGATCTGCCCGTGATCGAACACGACCGTCTCGGCGGCGACCGAGGGAAGCAGCGGCCGGCCGGCGTGATCGCAGAGCCTGTCGGCGGGGACCACCACGATGCCGGCAACACCCGCTGCGGGCAACGCGCTACCGGCCTGGCTGTGGGGGCGCAGCGTTTCGTAGAGCACTGCGGCGACATCAACGGCCTTGGTGGACACCGGGGTCAGCCGCAGCCCGACAATCGCCCTGGAGTACAGGTCCATCGCGATCGACAGTTCAGCTTGAACCCAGCGGCAGGTCAGCGTCTCCATCGCATAGACATCCAGACGGTTGGTGTCCAGCAGCACGAACTCGCCCGGGCGGGTGGCGCGTAGCCTGCCATAGACACCGGCTGGCCGTGACGCGATCGATCGTTTGGCTTTGGTGCTGCCGGTGAAGGCGTTGGTGCCCTTGGTCATGCGGGCAAGCAGCCGGTACCCCGTCGAAGATGCTGGGCAGCGGACTACGCCCTCGCCGTACTGCTCTGCCAGCAGCGCCGCGATCTGCGCCAGCACCAGCGCGCGGGTGGGACGGCTGCCGTTGACATGACGGGCCAGCACCTGCTGGCAGGCGTCGACCCAGCGCGGGTCTGCCTCGCCCCAGGCCCCAGCGGCCCAGCCGGTATGCGCGGGCAGCAGGCCCTGGGGCCCGAACTCGTCCAACGCGGCGGCCCGCCGCCGCAGGGTGCTCACCCCAACACCGAGCTCGGCGGCCTTCTCCCGGTAACGGTCCATCCGCGACACTCCCGGTGCGAACTGCGGTCGCGGCTCTCCCGGCATGGCAAGGCTTTCATGCCCCAGCCGGTACCCGGTGGTCATCTCCCGTAGGTGCTCCACCTCAGCGCGCAGCGCCTCAGTCCGCGCCGCATCCAGGGTCCCGAACCTAGCCCCCGAGCTTCCACCCGGATCCTGTGCCCCCGACTCATCAGCGCTGATGTGGGTCGTGGCGTGGGACAGCAGCCAGGCGACATCCACCTGGCGAAGTTCTTGCCCGTCACGGCGTCGCAGGAGCAGCCGCCGCCCCGAGAACTCGGCCACGGTCCAGACGGCGCCGTCGTGGTGAATCACCGTGCCGATTCGCAGCGTCGCCGTCGGTGCGCTCATCAGCAGGCCCTGCGCAGCACCGAGTCGCCACTCAACGGCTTGGACAAGTCAGTGGACAACATGCCTCGCCAGAGCGCGGCCAGCAACGCCGGGCGGGCTGAAAGCCGACCGCCGTCATGGGTCAGCCGCTGCTCGGCGCCAGCCAGCTGCTCACCATCACGCACCGCCTCGGCGGCAGTCCGCGCCACCGCATCCGAGACGACGAGGTCGCGGCGGTAGCCTGCCAGGAACCTGACATTGGCCAGGACCGTTGCCGGGCAACCGGTCCAGATCTCATGCTCCCAGCCATGCTCAGCAAACAGGACACCCGGCCAGGCCAGCCGCTGCGCCACCCGCGAGTCAGCCAGACGGCTCGCCGGTTTGACGTTCACCACCGTCACCGCATGCGACACCGAGACCAGCAGGAAGTCCGGAACGTGTGAACGCACCCGCCCGTCGACCTTTGCCGTCAAACGAAACGGCTGCGCCCGAATGTCCACCGTCAAAGGGTCGAAGTCCGCCAGCAGCAGCCTCGCCAGCTCCAGCTGGCTCTCGAAAGGGACATGATGGCCTGTTGTGGTGGCCCAGTAGTTACCGGGCAGATGGTGCTGTCCCTTCCGCGAACGCCAGCGCCGGAACGGCAAAGCACAGGTCAGATGCTCGATATGCAACTGCGCCCACGGAACCGCATGCACTTGTCCATCGCTGCCGCGCAATGACACCATCGCCTGGAAGGTCGGGCCGGTCGACCTATCACAGCCCTGCCTGGCAGCGCTACCGGCCTCAACCACCGAAGTGATCATGCACCGATTTGATCACGTCTTGATCGACGTCGGCCATATGGATGCTCAGGAATGAACCTGAGTGAACGTAAGCTCGGTGCTGTCCTACGTAGACAGCAGGATCCCCATGGTGCGGAAGAAGGGTACGGGATCGACGGCCTGTCCGGTGCTTTTTCGGTCAGCGTTGAGGTGGACTTCGAGGTGAAGGTGTGGCCCGGATGAGTGGCCAGTGGATCCCACGACGCCGACTGGTTGGCCGACAAGGACGAGGTCGCCTACCTTCACCAGCGGTGCTGTGTTCAAATGACAGTAGCGTGTCATGACGTTACCTGCATGGAGCAGCTCGAGGTACCAGCCGCAGCCCCCGGTAAGCTCGGGATCTCCGTCTCGGTCACAGCCCCAGTCGTTGCCGTCGCGCCGGTCGATGGCGTTACAGCGTACCTTGATGACCTCGCCCGCGGCGGCGGCACGAATCGGTGTTCCCTTCGGGGCGGGCAGGTCCACACCATCATGCGACGGCCTGTCCGGCGTACGGAACCCGGAGGTAACGTTGTACCCAGGCAGAGGGTGCGCCCAGCCGGCAGCGCTCACGCATTGCTCAAGGTCGCCGAGAATTGCCCATGATCCCTGAGAAGCTACAGGCATGGTCTGCCAGCTAGGGATGGTCAAAAGCCTATCGAAGAACTTGCCCGCCTGGTACTCGGGCTTGGCCAGCTGCTCGACGGTGCCCCAGCCCTGGCTGGGGCGTTGCTGGAACACCCCGATCGAGTCGTGGTCGTTGCGGTCGCCGAGGAACGGCAGGTTGCGCAGGCCGGACTCCTGCATGGCGGTAGCCAGCGCGACGGTCCAGCCCCACTGGGGTACGCCCTTCGAGACGCCGACGTCGATGATGGTCACGGCGATCTCCAGCTGCTCGGTGTCCCAGCTGCCGACGCCGGGCGGCTTTCCGGACGTCAGCACGTCGGAGACGCCGCTGGTGTTGCCGCATCCGTCGGGGCCTCCCATGACGGCCGATAGCAGGAGCATCGGCAGGCCGAGGCAGCCGATGACGACGACGGTGACGATGACGATGATGGCTTTGGTCATGACGATCTGCCTTTCGGCGGAAACAAAAGGGCCGGGCTTCGCGCGGGTGCGCGGCCGGCGGGAACGAGCAAAGGCTCGGGCTACATGCGGTGGATGAGTGTCCGCCGTCTTTGAAGATGCCGACGATCGCGGCGTTGATCCGGCATTGTGGGTGCCGACGAATTCGGATGTGTGCCGGTGCGGTGGTGCCGTTGGTTTGGGGCGGCACCTTGCGGATGTGGGGCATGCGGAGGCCCTCCCGGCTGAGTCTTGGCAGAAGCTGTCCGGGAGGGCCGTGTAGCGCGCGGAGGCGCTGTGCTCACGGTAGGGGTGAACCCGGTTGTGGTCGAGGCCCGTCTTGTGGCGGGTGTTTTGACGTGCCCTGATTGCGGTGGCTCGTTGGGGCCGTGGGGTTGGGCGCGGTCGCGGTTGTTGCGTGGTGCACGCGGGCTGGTTGTACTGCGCCCGCGGCGGGCGCGCTGCCGGGGGTGTGGCGTGTCGCATGTGCTGCTGGCGGTGGTGGCACTTGAGCGGCGGGCCGATCTGGCGGATGTGATCGGCGATGCGTTGGTGGCTAAGGCTTCCGGGGTGGGCGCGCGGTCGATCGCGGCCGGGTTGGGTCGGCCGGTGGAGACGGTGCGGGGCTGGCTGCGCAGGTTCGACGGCCGGGCCGAGGTCGACCGTGCGGCGTAGCGCCCGTCTCAGTGCCTCGGTTCGAGCGCGGGCACGAACCACAAGGTGGCCTGCCAGTTGAGGAACAGGGCGCCGCCGATCTGCGGGGCGAGCAGGGTCATGGCTGGCTGGCGCAAGTGGCCAGGCAGTGCCAGCCCGGGTCGGTGTAGCCGGTGTGCAGGTGTCCGTGGTGGACGGGGCATCGGCAGGCGCAGGGACGCTCGTAGGGGCTGCGGTAGGTGCGGTACATAGCTGTCTCGTCGAAAGGGTGGTGAAACGCAAGAAGTGCCGTGGGCCGCCCACGCGGGCGGCCCACCTTGAACCGGTCGAGTTGGGGTCAGGCGATCTGCCGTCGCAGGACGTGGGCGGCCTCGCGGAGCAGTCGCTCGATGTGCACGCTGTCGTCGTGGGTGTCGGCGCGGGTGTCGATCTCGCCGCCGTGCTCCCAGTCCCACTGGCCGTTGGCCATGGCGTTGACGTGCCACAGGTCGCCGTTGCGGTCGAGGAACAGGGCGCAGCCCAATTGTTCGGCCAGCAGCGTCATGGGTTGGGTGTCGCAGGTGATGGTGCAGGCGCAGCCGGGCTGGACGTAGTCGGTGCGCGGGAAGCCGTGGTGCAGCGGGCAACGGCAGTTGCACAGCTTGAGCCACGGGGCGATATAGGACATGAGGCTTCTCCTTGGGGTGGTGTGACACGCCTCGCGGGCCGCCGGCATGGGCGGCTCTTGCGGGGCGTACGAGGGGGTGAGGGGTAGCCGCGGTCAGCGCGGCGTGTGCCATGTCGCGGCCGGGCCGAGGCGCAGGTCTTGTTGCACCTGGCGGCCTTCGGGCGACGGTGTGCACGTACGCGGGCAGGCTGCCGGACGCCTTTGCGCCAGGCCCGGTACAGCCGGTGGGTGCCCGTCGATCAGCAGCGGCGACGGCGGCCGGTCGTCGATGAGTAACTGGGCGACGATGACCGGCTGCGTGAGATCAGTGCCCATCGCGTAGTCGTGATGGAAGACCGGGTCCGGTCCGAGCAGCCCGGTCGTGTTCGGCGTCGGGTTGTCGATACGGGTCAGGCAGAACGCCTGCGCCCGCGTCGCCACGTCGGGGGGCTTGGTGGGCGGGGCGCGGCGTCGATCAGCGCCATCGCGGTGTGTATCGCGAACACCCACAGGTTGAAGTGGAACCGTTGCTCCCGGTGCGGTCCGGTCATCGGCCGTCCGCCTTCGCCGTGGCTCTGGTGTAGATGGCGATGTACCGCAGGATCAGCTCGTGTGACGGCAGGGTGAGAAGCCGCTGCCGCTTGTCGTCGTTGCGCCGATCCCAGATCACGATGGTGACGCTGGCCGACCAGAGGTCGATCAACGCATCGTCGATCTTGACGTGTTGGCGGTCGGCGACGATCTTCCGCAGGGAGTCGATGAGGGTCGCGTCGCCGACCGGGTGCTGGTAGTCGTCGGGCCGAGCCGCGCCTTCCAGCAGGCTCGGGCAGTCTCCCAGCTGGTCACGCCGGCAGCGGGTACGCCGCACACGGCCTGGCGCTCGTCGCGGGGATGGCGGATGTGCGCGACCACCGGCCGCAGCGGCGGCACGGAAGCGTTCTCGGTCATAGGTTCTGGTCCGTTCACGACCGACCGGGACGCAGGTGACCGCCGCCCCGGCGCAGGGGCCGGGAGTCGGTCAGACCTTCAGCAGGTCGAACGCCGTGAGCTTTAGCTCGCCGGTCTTGCCGGTGATCACGCGGTTGGCGCGGGAGGTGGCGTCCTTAGCGGCCTGGTAGTGGTCGAGGTACTCGGTGATCGCCTGGTACCCGGCCCACCGGCTACCCGCGATGGCCTTCTGCGTGTCGGCCTGCGTGAGCAGGTACTTGATCGTCCCCGTACGCTGCTTGGCATTCGCCTTCGTCTTGTCGGAGGCGTTGTCGGCGACGGGCCATACCTGCGCGATGATCTTCTCGAACTCGCGGTTGGTCAGGGAGGTCTGGAGCATCCGCTCGGCGGCCTTCTCGAAGGTCTCCAGGTAGCGCCACATCAGGCCGACGGCTTCGCGTGCCTGGGTGATCTGCTCGTTGACCTTGGAGGTGTGCCGGAACGTGTAGTGGCCCACGGCGTGCTGGAAAGCAGCCCTCTGGGTGTTGGCGCACACGACGCGGATAGGGCTGGCGTCCACGCGCAGCGCGGCGGTGCCGTCGTGGGAGGTCGTGCCGATCAGATACAGGTCCATCCGGTCGACCCCGGCGATCTGCATCGCGGTGGGCAGCTTCATCGTGACGAACACGGACTTGCCTTTACGCAGGCTGCCGGCGGTCTCGAAGTGCGCGCCGCCGACCTGGTCGACCAGTCTGTCGAGCATTTCGGCGCACTGCTCGTTCTGCACGACGGTGTAGTCGTTACCGACGATGCCCAGATACTCAGTCTGCCCGGTGACCGGGTTGCGGCGCACGGTCATCCGCTTGTCGTCGGCCAGGATCGGTACCTCGATGCCGGCGACGACATCGATGCCGCGTACCGGGATGGTGCGTACGCCCCAGTTGCCGAGCAGGGCGGCTCCCATGATCTTGTGGGCGCTCATCGTGGCCTGGGTGACGGTGCCCAGCTGGTGCCACGCCGACACGCGGGCCGAGGCGAAGGCCGTCTGGCCGTCGACGAAGGTCTCAAGTTCGTGCGGCATAAGGGTTTCTCCTTTGCGATATGCCGCGGGGGCCGAGCGGATGCTCGGCCCCCGAAAGGGGAAGGGATGTGGTGCGGTACGCCGCCGCGCGAGAGGCGGCGCGGGCCTACTTCGGTACTTCGGTGATCAGGGGGTAGATGCCATGCGTGCGGTCGGGGTACAGCTCGTCGTATCGCTGGGCGATGACGGCGGCCTGGCCCGGATCGGCGTAGACACCTACCGGCTTGCGGGTGCCATCGACGCGCACGACGTATTGGATGACGTCTACGTCCTGGTCGTGGTCCATGCGTGTGCCTGCCCTTCTCCGGGCTGAGCTGCCCGGCGGCGGCCCTCCAGCCGGGGTTGGTTGGCGCCGTCGACGCTCAGCCGCACCGTCGGGGCGGGTAGCCGAGAGTGGTGTTGTGGCCAGCCGAGCGGGGCGTGGCGGCCGTGGCCGCATCAGGCGGTTGCGGCTGACGGGCTGGGGCCGGGCGGTTGCCCGGCCCCAGCGAGTGATCAGGACTGCTCGGCCTGGCTCGGCTCGCTGCCGCCGGCGGGGGCCGGGTGGGCGAAGGTGAGCGGTGCGTCGCGGACCATGAGGATGTCGCCCTTGGCGGCGGCCTTGGTGCAGTTGTTGCGCACCGCCCCGGAGCTGACGGCGCGGCCGTTGAGCCGGGCGCTGATCTCGGTCGTGATCTCCTGCGGCGTCATCTCACGGCCGGGCGTCGCCGACAGCACCGCGAGGGTCAGCCGCTCCAGCTCGCCCTTGGCGAACGGCTGGTTGCCGTCGCTGTTGACGGTCAAGTCCGTGCGGCGGACGGCCCCGGCCGTCGAGCTGTTCGACACGCGGGTGGGCAGCCGTTTGGGCAGCGTCACGACGTGGGCGGTGCCGTCCTCGGCCAGTACCTGCAGCGTCCCGTCCGGGCGAACCAGGGGCAGGATCTGGGCGACCGCCTCCGGCGACTCGGTCAGGCCCTTGACCACCTGGCGGCACAGCACACAGCGCAGCGGCTGCGGGTTCGGGTCCACATCCGATGCCTTAGTGGGTCCGGTGATCCACCGGCTCGGCGTGCCCGGCAGTCGGCGGGCGGCTTCGGCCTGCTCCATCGCGGCCAGCAGCCGGGAAGCGATCGGGTGCCCGATGCCGCTTTCGGCCACGATCTCGTCCAGGGTCGCGCCGTCGTCGCCGAACTCGCCCAGCACGCCCTTGAGCGCCATCACCTTGCGGTCACCGGGACGGCTCGGCTGCATCACGGAGAACCGGGCCTGGCCCTGGGCGCTCTCGTCCTCGTCGTCCTCGTCGTCGGCCTCGTCGGAGTCGTCGGAGTCGTCGGCGTCGTCGGCGTCAGCTTCCTCGTCCTGGTCGCCGTCCTCGGATTCGTCGGGCTCGGCGTCGGCGTCGTTCGGGTTGTCGCCCGAACTGGTGGCGGTGAGGTTCTCGGCGTGGGGGTTGTGCTGGTCGGCCTCGGCTGCGGTGTTGCGGTCGTCCTGCTCGGCTGGGTCGCCGTTGACCGGCTGGGTGCTGGGCTGCGGGTTGTCGTCGCCGGAGGGCTGGTCGGCTTCGTTGTCGGCGCTGAAGTCCGTCTCGTCGCCGGCCGTGTCGGTGTTGTCGAGGCGGGTATCCGTGTCGAGGTCGGTGTCGTCGGCGGTGACGCTCTCCGCGACGCCCTCGGCCATGGTCCAGCGGGTGGGGACGCCCTCAGCCGGGTCGGCGTCGGTGTCGACCGGGACGATCAGACCGGCGTCGGCCAGGGCCTTGATCGCCTTGTCGACGGTCGAGCGGGCTTTGCCGGACCGCTCGTGCAGCTCGTGGACGTTGCCCTGGCCGAGGTAGTGCAGGGCGTCGAAGACGGCCCGGGTGGCGGGCGTCATGGTGGACAGGTCGATCTGCATTGCGGTGTCCCCTTTCTGGGACTTGCGGGTTGGCGGCCCGGCACAGTGGTGTGCCTGGGCTGGTGTTGCGTCGGGTCGCGGGCAGCACGCATCGCGGCGGGCGCGTGCAGCAGTGCGGTGCCGTGATCGGGGTTGCTGCCCGGAGCGGCCCGGTGGCCTGGAAGGACGGCCGGTGGGCCGCCCGGGAGGGGGTCAGTCGCCAGCGGCGGCGGCCTCGGTGGCCGCGGGCTCCAGGACGTAGAGGCCGTGGACCGGGTCGTGGTAGATCCCGGCGTCGGCGTGGGCGAGGCGCAGCTGGCCGGGGCCGACCGTCAGGTCGAGTTCGGCGTCGGCCTGGCCGACCCGCGCGCGGCTGCGCCGCCCGGCCAGCTGGCGGCGGCGGCAGGAGTCGGTGTGCGGCAGGACGACGAGGATCGTGTCGCCCGGGTTGACGTAGCGCCGCCGCAGGGCCGCGCCCGGGTTGGCGTCGGCGTACGCGGTGCGCTCGGCGTCGCCGATCAGGGTTTCGGCCCAGTTGCGGGCGTAGCGGTACTCGCGGCCCAGGTACGCGATGGCGTGCAACGGTGCGGTCAGCGCGGCGATCGACGTGGACAGGTCGTCGTGGTTGATCAGCGCGGTCCGCAGCCGGTCGACGGTGAGCAGCAGCTCCAGCCGGGTGTTGCGGATCGTGTCGGCGGCCTGCGGCAGGTCGGCAGCGGCGGGGATCGGGTCGGTGGCGTGCTGGTCGAGGGTGCGGCCGGGGAGCCGGGCGATCCAGCAGCCCACCGAGTCGATGTTGAGGATGGCGGGCCTCCTACGCGGCGAGCTGGTCCAGCTCGGTCGGGGTGAGCTGGTCGGGGGTGCGGCTGCGCCAGGCGGCCGAATGCCGCAACTGCCACCAGTGCAGCAGCGACCGGCAGGCGGTGGCGAGGTCGTCGCGGACCGGCAGGTGGTAGGCCAGGGTGGGCTGGTCGACGATGTGGTCGGAGTTGGTGCAGGCGATCGGTTCGAAGACCCCGTTGAGCGTTTCGGTGACCTGGCCGACGATCCGGTCGGCGTACGGAACCGCGAACGCGTGGGCGGCTTCGGCGTCGGCGGACACCAGCCACACGTAGGCCGAGGTCGGCCACAGCGTGACCACGCCGTGCGCGGGGTCGCGCGGGTACAGCAGCAGGTGCCGCTCGACACCGCCGTCGCTGATGCGGCGGTGCCTGCGCCACGCGAGGTAGGTGTCGGTGAGCACATCGGCCAGGACCGCGTGTTGCTCCATCGAGGTGCTCATG
>Ga0114129_10008870_pt1 | contig 14338 bp, 9 predicted proteins | sample RhiMetdeltSRZDD1_FD_80071 | JGI IMG/M metagenome (GOLD analysis project Ga0114129, IMG submission 80071) | Populus rhizosphere microbial communities from Tennessee, USA - Rhizosphere MetaG P. deltoides SRZDD1 (version 2) (version 2) | ecosystem: Host-associated > Plants > Roots > Rhizosphere >... | reverse complement strand
GGCTCCTCACACAGGAGAATCCACGTGAACGACGAGATGGGATATGCCGCCGCGCCGGCTGCGTTCGTGATCGATACGCGAAAGTCTTCGGGCATCTGGGCGGCGGCGCTTTCGGCAGCCGCGGTCACCGACTCCACTGATGCTCGAACGGAATTTCCAGAGCTGTTGTGCACGAGACCGTACGGAATCTTGGTCGGAACCGCGTAAATGAGCTCGACGTATCCCACGGACCCGGGCACCTGCTTCACCATGCCAGAGACACCCTCGTTCCCCTTGCCACCCACGCCAACCGGCCAGTTCACGGAGGATGACACGCCAACTCTCTGTCTGAACTCGGGCGACACTTTTGACAGGTAATCCACCCAAATGAACGTCGTACCGGAGCCGTCGGATCGGTGAACGACCGTGATATCGGTCGAGGGCAACTGAATGTCTGAATTGAGGTTCGCAATCGCCGGGTCGTTCCATCTCTTGACCTTCCCGAGCGTAATCGCGGCAAGGAGTTCGCCGGTGAATTTCAGAGGCTGAGAAATCTCTGGGAGGTTGTAGATGGGTACAACGGCCCCTAGGACGGTCGGGAAGTGGAGAACTTTGCCTGGAGCGGATTTCAACTGCTCGTCCGTCATGGGCTGATCGCTCGCCCCGAAGAACACCGTGCGATTGATCAACTGTCGGATGCCTGCCCCTGAGCCCTGTGACTGGTAGTTGATCGCGACGTCAGGATGCCGGCGGTTGTAGTCAGCGAACCATTTCGAATAGATGGGATTCGGAAACGTTGCGCCGGCGCCGGTGATTTGAACGCGCGCGCCATCGCTCGAACCCGTCGTCGACGTCGATCGGTCCGACGAGCCCGAGCAGGCCGAGAGCAGCATCGCTGCAGACACTGCCCAGGTTCGGTGCCGCTTCACAGCGCTCTCCAGTCGCAATCTCCGACGCACCAGCGGCCGCTAGGACACGCGTCAGCTTAGGAACCGCACGTTATCAGCACGTAACACACAGGTTTCGCGGAGGTTAAATGCACCGCGCCGGCTCGCACTCGTCGCTTCGCTGCGTCTCGCCTCCGAGGGGTAGTAAGCCGACCGTGAAGAGGAAGAACGGCGAGAGTGGCCGAATTGGCTCGGCCACCTCGTATGCGGTGCTAACGGACGATCAGAAGTTCAGGCGCATCGCGAATTGAATTTGACGGTTCGTTCCCAGGCCGACCGTTCGTCCGAGCGTGCTCGAGAACTTTCCCCACGTACCCGCGGCTGCCGCGGTGTACGGTTGCCCTGGTTGCAGCTTGTTCGCTTCTGTCACGCTGTCGTTCGGCAGCACATTGGGCAGCACCGAGGGCGGATTCAAGAAGTTCGTCGTGTTGAACAGGTTGAACACCTCAGCGCGCAGTTCGACGTTTGGGCCGCGCCCAATGTTGATCCGCTTCGCAACGACCATGTCGACTTGTCGGAAGCTGGGCCCGTGAACGAGATTGCGCTCGAGGTTGCCAAACGCCCCGGGCGCTGGACTGGCGAACGCCGCGGGATTGAGGAAGATTAGTCCGCCGTTCTGGACGTAAGGGTCGACGCCCGGAACGAGATCGGGCCGGCGAACGTTGCGTGTGCTGCCACCGCCTGGCGTGTTGATCACCGCCGTCCGCCCGGCCGCGAAATTGTTGAACACATTTCCCGCGGCATCCACGTAGACGATGTCGTTGCGCTGGATCAGGACGTTGACCGGCAGTCCGCTGCGCGCGTTCACGATGCCGCCGATGCTCCAGCCGCCCGCGAGGGCGCCGCGCCCCGGAATGGTATAGATCGCGCTCAGATTGAACGTGTGGCGCACGTCGAACTTGTTGTAGCCGTTGTCGTACTCGAACTGGTCCAGCGTCCTGGCGTTGTTCGCCGCGGTGTCGGCCTCGTTCGAGCCGCCAGTGTTGCCCTTGCTGTAGCCGAGCGTGTACTGCCCATTCATCGTCAGGCCATTCGCCAGACGGCGGGTGAGCGACAACTGCATGGCGTTGTAGCTGTCGTGGCCACCACTGGTCTTGTAATCGATCTCGGCGAAGGGGTTCTGCACCGATGTCCCGTTCACGATCGAGAACTGACGGACGACCGTTGCAGCTCGTGTGAGATCCGGCTGAATGAGCCCGGTGATCTGATTCGTCACGCTGCGGAGGAACAGATCCCGTCCCTGGCTGCCGACGTATGCCGCAGTCGCGACGAACCGGCCGGGTAACTCCTGCTGAATCGATGCTGTGTACTGGTAAATGCGCTCTGGAATCGTGTACTCGTTCGCGTAAGCGCGGGGCTGGAACGCTCGGTTGTTCGGATTGTTGATGAAGGTCGCCCGCAGTGCCGCGATGTCGATCGGAAATTGTGCGCCCGTCAGGGTCGTCCGGATCACGTCGGATTCGACGGGTTGAATCTGATCTTCGGTCTGTCCCGGACCCACGAAGATCCCGAATCCGCCACGCAGCACGGTCGTGTCGGAGATCGCGTACGTGCTCGAGATCCGGGGTTGAAAGTTGTTCTTCCTAGATTTGTACAGCGGCGTGGTGGAGGGATCGAGCGTGCCGGTATCGACGTTGAACTTGACGATGAGATCGTCGCGCTCGTTCAGCACGGTGTAATAGTCGTACCGCAGGCCGACGTTCAGCGTGAAGTTCGGCCGGAAGCGCCACTCGTCCTGCGCGTAGGCGATGTAGTACTCCTGCCGAATGTGGCGAGGACCTGTCGCGCCGTTATTGAACACGCTCGGATCGCTCAGATTGCCGACATATTGAATGGTGGGGATGTTCGAGAGGAACGCTCCGATATTCGCGAAGCTGTAGGTCGTCCCGCCGATCCGGTCGGTCTCCATGCGAATCGCGCGGCTTTCGGCGCCGAACTTCAGCAGGTGGGTGCCGGCGGTACGCGTGAACGAGTCGGCGAACGTCAACGAGTACGGATCGTAGGGCGCCGCGTGGCCGTTGGTCGCGCTGTTGGCACGGACGAGGCCGCCCGGCACGGCAGTCCCGGAGCTCGCACCTTGCCCGGCGATCCCCGTGTTCGCGATCGATCCGGACAGGTTGATCGCAATTTGCCCGAAGTCGATGCCGTTGACGATCGGTGCCTCGCCGACGATTCGCGTCGGCGCTGCGTTGTAGCCGAACTTGAACTCGTTCACGCCGCCGCCGACGAGCCCTTGCAAGCTGACGACCCCGTTGCTGGGATGGTCCGTGATGTGGACGTTGCGTCCAGTGACGCCCTCGAACTGATTGCTGGTCCCTTGGTCGTGGAACACGCGGACGTACGATGACCATTTGTCGTTCAGCCGGAGATCGATGCGGCCGGCAAACGAGTGTTCCTCGACCTTCTGCTCGGCTTGGAGTTGAGCGATGTCGAAGTCGGGGTTGGTCGACTTGCCCTCCAGGATGACCGCGCCCGGTGCGAGGAATCCTTCACGCAGGGGGAGAATCGCCGCGACGGCGCGCGCCCACGCTGCGGCGCTCGGCACCGCCTCGACTGCGTTGGTGCCGGCGGTCAGACGATATCCTTCGTAGTTGCCGAAGAAGAACACCTTGTTCTTTGCAATTGGACCACCGATCGACCCGCCGAACTGGTTCTGCCGCAGCTTCGATTTCGGCAGCTCGTCGATTACGCTGCCGTCATCCCTTCGCGTCGAGTCGAAGTAGTTCGGCGCGTCGAGGTTCTCATTCCGGAGGTACTCGAAAACCGATCCGTGCACGACGTTGCTGCCTGATTTGGTGATGACGCTGACCTGACCGCCCGTCCCCGTGCCGTACTCGGCCGGATAGCCGCTCGACTCCACTCGGAACTCCTGCACGTTCTCGAGGCTCGCCTGGAGCTTGAACGGCGTGGGAATCTCCCCATTCAGGTTGCCCGGTGCGGCATCGATGATGGCGGATCCTTCGATGCCGTCGTAGCGGACCACGTTCTGTTCGACGGCGCGTCCCGAGAAGCGGACTTCCTGCCAGGTGCCAGTGCCGGAGTTCTGCGAGCCCGGCGCCTGCAGCATCAACTGCGACATCTGTCGGCCATTGACAGGGAGGCTCTGCAGCTCGCGCTCGCTGACGTTCGCCCCGATCCGGGCCGAGCTGAGGTCGAGCACCGGCGAGGAGCCCACGACGGTAATCGTTTCCTCCACTCCGGCGGGCCTGAACTCGAAATCGACCGCCAATTCCTGACCGATGGCGAGCGGCATGTCGGTGTATTCGATCGGCGCGAAGCCCGACTTGCTCACGGTGATGCTGTAGATCGACGGCTTCAGCGGGCTGATGACGAAGAACCCCTGATCATTGGTTTGTATCGTCCGCGTCTCGCCGGTCTTCGTGTTTTTCGTAGTGACCGTGGCCCCCTGCACGAACGCGTTGCTCGAATCCCGCACGGTGCCGGTGATCCGTCCCGCGTCGGTTTGCGCCGTCGCTGGGATGGGCGCCAACATCAACAGCGCCGCTGCCGCCAGCCGCTTCAGAGACCTCATCGCCCCTCCTGCAAATCGTCGGTTTACAGTCGAAAACAACTCACAAGCATATTCGGTAGGTGTGAACGACTTGTGACTCGAGTGTTACAGTCACGTTAAACGGCTCGTTTCGGTCGTGCACCCAAGCGCTCGCGAACATGCTCGCTATGTTGAGAACGAACCCGTTGAGGTGATGACGATCTGCTAAGATTTCGGCCCGGAGGATTGAGTGGCGTTGAGGCTGATCCCACGAGAGCATCGGTTCTACGACGACTTTGTCGCGCTCGGCGAGCAGATCCGGCGCGGGGCGACCCTGCTCGAAGAGATGCTCGCCCCCGAGCGGCCGATCTGGGACAAAGCGGAGGAGATCAAGGAAATCGAGCACATCTGTGATGAGCTGACGCACGAGATCATCCAGCGTCTGAACCGCACGTTCGTCACGCCGCTCGATCGCGAAGACATCCACACCCTCGCGCAGAGGCTCGACGACGTCATCGATGCAATCGACGCGGCGGCGGCGTTCGTCCACCTCTATCAGATCGAACGCGTCCGTCCCGATGCTCGGGAGCTGGCGAAGATCATCAAACTCTCCACCGACGGGGTCGTGCGCGCGCTCAAGGCGCTCGAGCGCCGCGACGGCGTCGCCGAACCCGCTGTCGAAATCAACCGGCTCGAGAACGAGGCCGACCGCGCACATCAGCGGGCGGTGCGACGGTTGTTCGAAGAGGAGCGCGATCCGGTCGAGATCATGAAGTGGAAGGAGATCCTGGATTTCCTCGAGGACGCGACGGATCGGTGCGAGGACGTTGCGGACGTGCTCGAGGGTGTCGTCGTGAAGCACGCATAAAGCGCGGATGGACGCCAATCTCCTCGCCGTCATAGCGCTGATTCTGGTCGCGCTGGTTTTCGACTACATCAACGGATTTCACGACGCCGCGAACTCGATTGCGACGGTCGTCTCCACGCGCGTCCTCACGCCAGGGAAGGCCGTCGTGTGGGCTGCCTTCTTCAATTTCGTTGCCGCCTTTACCTTTGGTACCGCGGTCGCGCAGACGGTTGGCGCTGGTCTCGTCGACATCCGCGTCGTCACGTTCGCGGTGATTTTTTCGGGTCTCGTCGGCGCGATCACCTGGGATCTGATCACCTGGTATTACGGGCTGCCTACGAGTTCGTCACACGCCCTCATCGGTGGGTACGCGGGGGCGGCAGTCACGAAGGCCGGCTGGGGCGCCATTATTGTCTCCGGCTGGACGAAGACACTGATTTTCATCGTCCTCGCACCGCTTATTGGCCTGGCGCTCGGATTCGCACTGATGGTCGTCATCCTGTGGGTGTTTTCGGGGACCCCGCCGGGAAAGGTCGATAGGTGGTTCCGCCGGCTGCAGCTGCTGTCAGCTGCGGCCTACAGTCTCGGCCACGGCGGCAACGATGCGCAGAAGACGATGGGGATCATCGCGGGCGTGCTCTTCGCTGCCGGTTACATCAGCACGTTCCGGATCGATCTCTGGGTGATCCTGTCCGCGCACGCGGCCATCGCCCTCGGCACGCTCTCGGGCGGCTGGCGAATCATTCACACGATGGGGTCCAAAATCACGAAGTTGGTGCCGGTCGGCGGGTTCGCCGCGGAGACCGCTGGCGCCATTTCGCTCTTCACCGCCACGCATCTCGGCGTGCCGGTCAGCACGACGCACACCATCACCGGCGCGATCGTCGGCGTCGGATCGATCAGGCGTCTGTCCGCTGTGCGCTGGGGAATTGCCGGTCGGATCGTGTGGGCCTGGATCCTCACGATTCCGATGTCCGCCTTTATCGCTGCGATTACCTACTACGCGGTCGCGCACACGATTGCGCCGTAGCGACTGCCCGAGCGGAGACGGAGATCACGGACAAAACGTTCACCGCGCAGCCACGGGGTTCATGGAGACAACAAGCCAAAACAAACTCCGCGTGCTCCGTGCCTCTGTGGTGAGCGCTTTTTCCGTGCTCTCCGCCTCCTCCGATCTCTAGCCGGGCAGCTCGATCGTGAAGATTGCCCCTCCGTCGCGCCGATTTGCGGCGCTGACAATCCCACCGTGCAGCTCGATCAGGTGCTTGACGATCGCGAGGCCGAGGCCGGTGCCGCCGGGATCGCGCCCGCCGCGCGAGCGCGCCTTGTCCGCGCGGTAGAAGCGCTCGAAGATCCGAGGCAGGTCCGCTTCCGGCACGCCGGGTCCTTCATCGGAGACGGTCAGGACGAGGAGATTGCCGCGACGGCACGAGGCCATCACGATCCGGCCGCGATCGGGTGAGTAGTTCGCAGCGTTCTCGAGCAGATTGCGGAACGCATCGTGTAGCTTTGCGGGATCTCCGGTGACGGACGTCGCGTCGGGCGCAATCCGTTGCTCGACGATCTGGCTGCGCCCTTCAATGAGCGGCGCGAGCTCTGCTTCGACGCCGGCGAACAGCGACTCAACGGAGCAGGAGATGTGCTCGAGCGGCTCCTGACCGGCGTCGAGGCGGGCCAGCCGCAGCAGATCGCGTACGAGCCGCTCCATGCGCAGCGTGTGACGGCCGATGATCTCCAGAAAGCGGCGCGCTTCCTCTTCGTCGGGCGCGCCGTCGAGCAGCGCCTCGACGTAGCCGCGTACCGCCGTCAGCGGCGTCCGCAGTTCGTGCGACACGTTCGCGACGAAATCCCGGCGGATGCGATCGGCCCGTCGGAGCTCGCTGATGTCGTGGATGACGAGGACCGCGCCTCCAGTCGTCTGCGATTTGACCGGCGCGCTGCGCGCGATGATGATTCGGTCGGAGCCGCGCGGCAGCGTCAGTTCGAGACCCTCGCTCGCAACGCCCCTTAAAGCCGCGCCGAGCTGCGCGGCGATGTCCGGCTGCCGGATGATCTCGAGGTAGTGACGACCCTCGGGCGCATCCTGTAGTCGGAGCATGCGACGGGCGGCAGTGTTCACGAGTTGCAGCCGTCCGTGCTCGTTGACGGCCAGCACGCCCTCCACCATGCCGCCCAGTATCGCTTCCATCCGTGCGCGATCGGATGCGAGGTCGGCCGCACGGCGCCCGATCTCTCGGACCGAATCATCGAGCACCCGGGCGACGGTGCCGATTTCGTCGTTGCCGTAATCGCGGGCCGGCCTCGACAGATCGCCGGCTGCGTAGCGTTCTGCGACTGCGGCAATCGCGCGCACGCGACGCCCCAGCAGCACCGACCCACCCCACGCGATCGCGAGAGCCACCACTAACCCCGCGCCAAATGCCGTAAAGGCGATCCGTCGCACATCCGCCAGCTGGCTGGCGACATCGGTCAGCGGCAGCGCAAGGCGTACTTCGGCGAGATTGGGAGCCGCGTTGTTGTGCACGGGCACAGCGACGTACAGCATCTCGGTCCCAATCGTCGTGCTGTATCGCCGCGCGATACCCAATCCTTCGCGACGGGCCTGCTGGATTTCCGGTCGCCCGCCGTGGTTCTCGATCGTGCGCAATTCTTCGGCGTTCAGATCGGAGTCACCGAGCACGGCCCCGTCGGTGCCCACGAACGTCACGCGCGCATTCACGAGCTTTCCAAGCGCGTCGGCTTCGGCGTCGAGCTCCTCTGGAGCCGGCGGCTGACGATGGGACAGTGTCTCTGCCGCGAGCCGCGTTTGGTTGATCAATGCCTGCTCGATCCGCCGCTCCATCGTGCGCCGGACCGACACCGAAATGAGGGTGGTTGCAATCGCGACCGTGACCGCAGCGGCCGCGAGCGAGGCGAGCAGCATCCGTCCGCGGAACGTCACCGCTGTTCCGCGAGCTTGTAGCCGAACTGCTTCACGGTTTCGATCGCATCGGTCAGGACCGGCAGCTTCTCGCGCAGGCGGCGGATGTGAACGTCAACCGTTCGCGTGCCGCCGGTGTACTGGTACCCCCAGACATCGCTCAGCAACAAGTCGCGGGATAGCACGCGCCCTCGGTGCTGAATGAGGTACTGAAGGAGGAGGAACTCCTTCGCTGTGAGCTTGACCTCTTCGCCGTCGAGCGTGACATGGTGACGGTCGGCGTCGATCGTGATCGACCCGTACGTGACCACACCGCCCGCTGGTCGCCCGGATCGCCGCAGGAGCGCGCCCACGCGGGCCGTGAGCTCCTTTGGGCTGAACGGCTTCGTCACATAGTCGTCGGCGCCGAGCTCGAGGCCCGATACTCGATCCGACTCCTCGCCGCGGGCCGTCAGCATGATGATTGGTATTGACGCCAGCGCAGGGTTGTTGCGCATCGTCTGGCACACCCGCATCCCGTCCATGCCTGGCAGCATCACGTCGAGGATGATCAGATCGACGGCTTCGCGGCGCAGACGCGGAATGACGTCAGCGCCCGACGTCAACCGCTGCACTTGATGGCCCGCATTGGTGAGGTATCGAGCGATCAGATCCGCGATATCGATGTCGTCTTCGACGACCAGGATGCGTGACATGACTCGGCGGTACTGAAGAAGAGCGTATCAGAACCGGGGTTCGGGGCTCGGGATTCGGGATTCGGCGTTCGGGGCTCGGGTTCGCAAACAGTCGTTCGGGTCGCTCGGGCTTGTCCGCAGATGCCGTGCAGCGGACGGCAGACGCGAGGTGAGAAGACGGACCGAACCCCGCGAACTCTCGAATCCCGAACCCCGGGCCCCGGATTCGAGCGCGAGTCACCGATCGCCGAGCGCTTCGCCTTCGAGCATCTCGATTGGCGCCTCGTCAAGTGCAGCTCGCAGGTCCGCGTTCGATGCGTACACGTGGACGGGCAGGCGGCGGGCGAGAGCGCGCAGCGGGACGTGCGCGCCGTCGAACGGATCGGGTGTGATGCGCAGCATCGTTTCGGTCAGAACGAGCCTGCGACCACGGTGCTCGAACGGGTCGCGCCAGCCGTTGCAGAAGATGAGCGACAGTCGATCGGCGATGTTGACGAACGCGTAGTCTGCATCGATCGTTGCCGCTGCGGCTGGCCCCGATCGCATGAGCAGTGCCGCGCGCTGCGCGTCGAGCGTTTCGAAGAACGAGCTCCAGTCCGGATTCACTCGATGGTCGCCATTGACCGTGACCGCGTGCTGGGCGACGAGCGCCGCTTCGTATGGGTGATCGCTCGCGAGCCGGCTGACGGCTCGTGGCCAGATCCGCTGCTTCACCGCTGCCGCGACTTCGATGAAGTCGAGCGGCCGACCTGAGGCATCGACGTGCGTCTCGGTGTCCTCTTCCCTCCAACCGTTGTCGTGCTCGCGCGTCGCCAGAAGGATCGACTCGCGCCGCGGATGCGCGGGCAAGCCGTCGTCTTGCCATTCAGCGATGAGGATCGCCGCCAGCCGCGCATGGTCCGGCTGAGTGATGAAGAGGAGCGAATCGCCGTCTGGACGAATGATCATGAGGCCTCGCGAATGATCGAGTCAGCGAGTTACCGACCCCCGTCTACCAACTCCACTGTCACGTGCCGCTGGGCTGATGTCCGTCATAGAGGACACCAGGTCACGGTTTTTCCGCAAAACGCGCGCAAAAACCAACGTTTCGCATAACCGGACCTGGCACTCTCCTTGGAGCTACGGCATCCGCCGAGACTGGAGGAGTCGAGATGGAACGAATCAATCTGAAATCTTCGTGGAGCCGCGGGCTCTTGGCAAGCGCCGGTGCCAGCGCGTTGCTCTTCACGTTCGGGTGTACCAACGCGCGGGATCTCAGTGGCACCACCACACAGGCGGCGACCGCGAGTCAGACGGCGCTGCCGGTTGTCGTCAGCTGCGAACCGCACCAGCGAACGATGGTGCGACCCAATGTCGTCAACGGCACGCCCGTGTCCCAGGTCGAGTGCATCGCGGCGGAAGCCACCGCGCAGGTTGCGACGCAGAACGCGCAGCCCGGCGCAGTAGTTCCTTCCGCGTATCGAACAGTTGTACCGTCGCAACCCGTCGAGCGCGGCCTCGCCGATGCCGATCTGATTCGACCGGCCACTCCGGCATCGATTGCACGGCCCGTTCCCGCGAATCAGCGTGTCGTTTATCGCGATGAACGGCCCGAGAGACCAGCGCGATCCGTGACGAAGAGCGCGGTCATCATCGGTTCCTCAGCCGGTGTGGGCGCCGGAGTCGGCGCGGCGATCGGTGGAAAAAAGGGAGCGCTCATTGGAGCCGCAATCACCGGCGGTGGCGCAGCGATCTGGGACCAGGTGACTCGGCGCCGCTAAAAAAGGGACAAGGGAAAAGGGACAAGGGAAAAGGGAAAAGGGACGAGGGAACTTCCTTGTCCCTTTGCTGTTCGCCCCTGCAAAACGACAGTTCACCCCAGAGGCCCGTCCACCCTATCCACCGGCGTTCGAATCCAAATCTTCGTCGACTGCCACAACCTACGTGCTGTTCGTCCCTGTAAATCTGTCATTGACCACACGTTAGCCCGACGGTAAAATCTCAGCTCTTGTATTTCTGTACCGTTCCCCGTGAGCGGTGATTTTTTCAGGAGGAGGGACCATGAGAAGGGTTGCGGCGGCCCTCGTGGTAATGGCAGTGCTCTGGGCACTACCGGTCGTGGCACAGGAGCAGCGCGGCTCGATCGAAGGCGTCGTCAAGGACGTTTCCGGAGCCATTCTTCCGGGTGCGACCGTCGAAGCGAAGGCGTCAAACGGTGCGGTTCTTTCGACCGTGAGTGACGCCGGCGGAGCGTTCCGCTTTCCATCGGTGGCACCAGGCACGTACGAGATGACGGCAAACCTCCAGGGGTTTGCACCGGGCAAGGTTCCCGACGTCATCGTCGGTCTGGGCCAGATAAAGAGGGTTGATATCGCGCTGGCGCTTCAAGGTGTTCAGGAAACGGTTCAGGTCACCGGTGAATCCCCGCTCGTGGATGTCAAGCAGAGTGCGCGACAAACGAACATTCGCGCGGAGCAGGTTGAACTGCTGCCTCACGGACGCGACTTCACGACGCTCGTGACGCAAGCTCCGGGTGCCAACCAGGAAACGAAACTCGGTGGTCTCTCCATCGACGGCGCCAGCGCGGGTGAGAACCGCTACATCGTCGACGGCATCGAAACCACGAACCTGCAGAGCGGCCTGTCGGGCAAGGCCGTGATCGCGGATTTCATCGAGGAGGTCCAGGTCAAGTCGAGCGGCTACACCGCGGAGTACGGCGGCGCAACCGGCGGCGTGATCAACGCGGTCACGAAAAGTGGCACGAACATCTGGCACGGCTCCGGACTGTTCTATTTCCAGGGTGATTCGCTCGAAGGAAACTCGAGGCCGACACTGCGCCAGAAGCTGACGAACTCGCGCGAGGCAGAGTACATCACGTATCCCGAAGACAGCTACACGCGCGTCGAGCCTGGCGTTGGCATCGGCGGGCCCATTGCCCAGAATCGGGCGTGGTTCTACGCGGCATATCAGCCGGCGCTGACAAAGACGACGCGCGACGTGACGGCACAGAGCAGCGGCAACCCGTCCGCCAATCCCGCGTCCGTCGACCAGAAGGAGCGTATTCACTACGTGACGGCGAATCAGACATCGCAGATCACCGACACCCTCCGGACTCGCGTCGCGTACAACAACAGTTGGCGCAGAACAGACGGCATTCTGCCAACGCTATCCGGCTCAGACCCAGTGGGAACGAACTATGGCAAGAGGTCCGAGTTCCCGAACTGGACACTGTCCGGCAATGCTGACTGGGTCGCTTCGCCGAGACTGTTCTTCGGCGCTCGCGGTGGGTACTACACCAGGGATCAGCACGACAGCAACGTGACGACCTCACCGCGTTTCGCGTTTGCGAGCACCAACATCGGGCTCGCCGGCGTCCCGAGTGATCTTCAGCGCGTCTCTGGGTTCACCAGCTTCCCAGCGGCGGCGTTCAACGGGACCACTCGCGACCAGCAGACGCGTGCGTACTTCCAGGCAGATGGCACGGTCTACGCCCGCATGGGCGGCGAGCATCAGCTGAAGTTCGGGGTGCAAGCCGATCGCGTCGGCAACAACGTTCTCACCGGCGAACAAGCCAATCGAGTCACACTCAACTGGGATACCTCACTCCCCAGCGCTACGTTTCCGGTCGGGAACCCGATACAGCGGGGGCAGTTCGGGTACTACTCGGTGCGTAGCAATGCAGTCGATCCAAAGAAAGGCTTTGTGACCGAAGGCAACATCCACACGACGAACATCGGGTTGTTCGTCCAGGATGCGTGGACGCTGAACAACCGGCTGACGATCAACGCCGGTATCCGCACCGAGCGGGAACGCGTACCGACGTACACGACCGGCGCCGATATTCCAGAGTTCGGCATCGAGTTTGGTTTCAAGGACAAGCTTGCGCCCCGCATCGGCTTTGCCTATGACTTGAAGGGAGACGGCAAGACGAAGGTGTTCGGCAATTGGGGCGTGTTCTACGACATCTTCAAGCTCGAGTTGCCGCGCGGGTCGTTCGGCGGCGACAAGTGGCTCGAGTACTACTACTCCCTCGATACTCCGAACTGGCCGACGCTGGTGGATGCCGCTGGCTGTCCGCCCGCCTGCGCGGGAACGCTCATTCGCGGACCCGTCGACTTCCGACATCCTTCTTTCGGATCAGACGCGGTTGAGCCCGATCTCAAGCCGATGCGCCAGCAGGAAGCGTCTGGTGGCGTGGAGCACCAGCTCAATGACCGTCTGGCGGTGAGCGCGCGGTACGTTCACAAGCAGATAGACCGTGCGATTGAAGACACGGGGTCTCTCGACGCCCAGGGCAACGAGATCTACATCATCGCGAACCCGGGCGAAGGTCTGACCGCGTCGGCCTTCAGCGATCCGCAGGTAGCCCTGCCGAAGCCGAAGCGTGATTACGACTCGGTCGAAGTTGCCCTCGAAAAACGGCTCGCCAACAGCTGGTATCTCCGTACGAGCTACCTGTGGAGCCGTCTCTATGGCAACTACTCCGGTTTGTCCCAGTCTGACGAGAACGGACGCACGAGCCCGAACGTCGGCCGGCTGTTCGATTACCCGGCCATGATGTTCGACCAGCATGGGAAACCGGTATTTGGACCGCTGGCAACCGATCGGCCGCACCAGTTCAAAGCACAGTTCATTTACCAGGCGAAATTCGGCACCGCTGTCGGTGTGAATCAGTACGTGGAAAGCGGTCTGCCCGTCACACGCGAGATTGGCATCTTCCCCGGCAGCAACTATCCAGTCCAGTATCTGGGCCGTGGTAGTGATGGCCGGACGGATGTCTTCTCTCAGACGGACATCCTGGTGCAGCACGAGGTTCGGATGGGTGGGGCGCGCAGGCTGCAACTGCAGTTCAACATCTTCAACCTCTTCAACCAGGACGCGACCATATCGAAGTTCTCGACGCAGCAGCGGACGACGAGCTTGACGTTGAGTGAGCGAGCCTTCTATCTGGGTCAGCTGGATTTCGCGCAGTTGATCCAGCAGCAGCGCATTGAAATCGATCCGCGGTTCCTGCAGGCCAACGGCTTCCAGGCGCCGATTGCGGCACGTTTCGGAATCCGGTTCCTGTTCTAGGACTTCCCGACGGTGTATCCTGCCCCGCGAGCTCCCGCTCGCGGGGCTTTTTCATTTGCAACGGGGATGGCGTGCCATGCACAGATTGCTCTGTTGTGCTGTCATCACGCTGGTGGGTGCCGGTCTCGCGCGCGGCGAGGACGTCGAACGCGAACGCGCACGCCCTCACGTTCGGACCGGTTGGGAATTCATGCGCGCCGAAGCCTGGCCCGAAGCGGCGAAGGCGTTCGAGCAGGCGATCGATATCGATCCGCAGTACGAGGACGCGTATTACGGCTTGGGCCGCGCCAGAATGGCGATGAAGAAGTACGGCGATGCGGTGACGGCCTATGCGAAGTGCCGCGACCTTTACCGGGCGCTGGCTGGCCGCCAGTTCACGAATCAGCAGGAGGCGCAGCGCTTTCGCCGCGACCGCATCGTCGAGATCGC
>Ga0114129_10008869_pt1 | contig 14339 bp, 12 predicted proteins | sample RhiMetdeltSRZDD1_FD_80071 | JGI IMG/M metagenome (GOLD analysis project Ga0114129, IMG submission 80071) | Populus rhizosphere microbial communities from Tennessee, USA - Rhizosphere MetaG P. deltoides SRZDD1 (version 2) (version 2) | ecosystem: Host-associated > Plants > Roots > Rhizosphere >... | reverse complement strand
GGCAGTGACGTTCCTGGTGCGCGTGAAGGAATGCCTGGAGGATCCGGCGCGGCTGGTGCTGGATTTGTAATATTGCTCCTGCGTCATGGCCGGGCTTGTCCCGGCCATCCACGTTTTTGGCACGCCGAATGCGCTTCAAGACGTGGATGCCCGCGACATGCGCGGCATGACGATGGATGGGTATGGAGTTTGTTATGTCTTATGATGTTGTCGTCATCGGTACCGGCCCCGGCGGTTACGTCTGCGCCATTCGCGCGGCACAGCTCGGTTTGAAGACCGCGGTGGTGGAGAAGCGCGCGACCCACGGCGGCACCTGCCTCAATATCGGCTGCATCCCGTCGAAGGCGCTGCTGCACGCCTCGGAGCTCTACGAGGAGGCCGAGCACTCGTTCGGCAAGATGGGCATCGGCGTCGGCAAGCCGAAGATCGACGTCGCGGCCCTGCTCAAATACAAGGACGAAGGCGTCGAGAGCAACGTCAAGGGCGTCGATTTCCTGTTCAAGAAGAACAAGATCGAATCCGTTCACGGCACCGGCCGCATCGTCGCGCCCGGCAAGGTCGAGGTGAACACCGGCAACGGCAAGACGCAGACGCTCGAGACCAAGAGCATCGTCATCGCCACCGGTTCGGACGTCACCCGCCTCAAGGGCATCGACATCGACGAAAAGCGGATTGTGTCGTCGGAGGGTGCGCTGCTGCTCGGCAAGGTGCCGGAGCACCTGCTCGTCGTGGGCGCCGGAGTGATCGGCCTCGAGCTCGGCTCGGTTTGGCGCCGGCTCGGCTCCGAAGTGATCGTGGTCGAATTCCTCGACCGGATCGTGCCCGGCATCGATCTCGACGTCGCCAAGCAGTTCCAGCGCATCCTGCAGAAGCAGGGCATGACCTTCAAACTGTCCTCGAAGGTCGCGGCGGTCGATACGTCGGGCAAGCGGCTCAAGGCGAAGATCGAGCCGGCGGCGGGCGGCGCGGCCGAAACGATCGAGGCCGACGTCGTGCTCGTCGCGGTCGGGCGCTTGCCTTACACCGAGGGACTCGGGCTGGAAGACGTTGGCGTGAAGAAGGACAATCGCGGCCGCGTCATCGTCGATGCGCATTTCGCCACCAACGTGCCCGGCATCTTCGCCATCGGCGACGTGATCGCCGGCCCGATGCTCGCCCACAAGGCGGAGGACGAGGGCGTCGCGGTGGCCGAGATCATCGCCGGCCAGGCCGGGCACGTGAACTACGACGTCATCCCGAACGTGATCTACACCTATCCGGAAGTCGCCTCGGTCGGGAAATCCGAAGAGGAGCTCAAGGAGGCCGGCATTGCCTACAATGTCGGCAAGTTTCCCTTCACCGCCAATAGCCGCGCCCGCATCAACCTGCAGACCGACGGGTTCGTGAAGATTTTGGCGGACGCCAAGACCGACCGGGTGCTTGGCGTGCACATGCTCGGACCGGATGCCGGCAACATGATCGCGGAGGCGGCGGTGGCGATGGAGTTCGGCGCCGCCTCGGAAGATATCGCGCGTACCTGCCACGCCCATCCGACCCTGACGGAAGCGGTGAAAGAAGCGGCGCTGGCGGTGGCTAAACGTTCAATTCATATGTAGCGCCTACCAAAGCACGTCTCCAAATAACGCCACAAAAATAAGCCAAGACAGAGCACCATGCGCCGTTTGCTCAAGCCGCTCTGGATCCTGCTCGCGCTCGTATTTCTGTTCGAGGCGTGGCTGTGGAGCCATCTCGCGCCGATCGTCGCCTGGATCGTCGACCGCCTCGCGTGGAAAGAGCTCAAGCAGCGCGTCGCGGCGGGCATCGAGCATCTGCCGCCCTATCCCACGTTGCTGGTTTTCCTGGTGCCGGTGATCCTGCTGTTGCCGCTCAAATTCCTCGGCTTCTGGATGCTGGCGCACGGCTCCTGGCTCGGCGCCATGATGACGCTCGCGCTGGCCAAGGTGGTCAGCATGGGCGCGACCGCCTTCATCTTCGACGTGACGCGGCCGAAGCTTCTGCAGCTGCGCTGGTTCCGCTGGCTGTACGAGCGGGTGCTCGTCGGGCTTGCCTGGGCGCACCGGCTGGTCGATCCGATCAAGGAGGAGGTCCGCGCCTTCCTACGGGAGTACCTGGCGCCGATCAGGCGGCGGCTCGCCTCCCTGTTCTGGCTGATGCGGCCCAAGCGCGCGGGCCGCTTCCTTCGCCGCCTCGCCCGCCTGCGCCGCCGCATGCAGACGGCCTGATTCGGCCCTTTAACGGTCCGGTAGCCTGTTTGGTATTGGCTCAGGGCATGAAGAAGCCCGGAAAGCCAAATCTGGACTGGATCCGGAAGGTCCTGGCAGAGCCCGAGGAGCGCGGCGAGGAGCCTCGCCGCGTGCCGCTGCGGGTTGTCTGGGACGCTGAAAAGGGCCCGCCGCGGTTACCGGCGGCGAAGCGGGATACGCCGCGCGATCGGTAACCGCCCGCTGGCTTGTGCGTGCCTAGACCAGATGCAGGTAATGCATCACGTCGTGCGGCAAGGTCGGTGACAACAGACCGATCATCAGCAGGCCCAGACCGATCAAGCCAAGCCCGCCGGCCAGCCAGCTCAGCACGATCATTCCGGTGATGACTGTCGCCGAGGCCAGCACGATGCCGATCTGGAACGCCGCCGAGGCGATCTCATAGTTGTGGTAGCGCTCCATGGCGATGTCGCGCCTCGCTTCCGCCACCTTGGCACGCGCCATGAGCTCCCTGCGGCCTTCCTGGGTCTCCGGCTCGGTTTCGTAGCGCTCGGCGGTGCGCTTCCACGCCTCGATCTGCTTTTGCATCGCGACCTTGATCGGCTCTTCGCTCGCGGCGGTGACGTCGATGGCCCGCGTGTCGGCGGCGGTGCGCAGCACCGTCTGGCGAATGGTCTTGGCTTGGAAGAATGCCCACAGGTTCGAAGCCTCGACGTTGTAGCTGATCGCCAAGGTCTGCGCGCTCTTGCCGAGCGTTTCCGAGAAGGCGAGGAACAGCGCCAGCACCGAGATCAGCAGCGCCACCTTCTTGTTGCGACCTTCAGTATTCGACTTGCCGTGCCCATCGCCGTGTTCGCGCTCGTGCTCGAGCTGGTGATCGACCTCGTGCTGAACAGCATGCACGCCATGGCTCATGACGGTCCTCCCTGGATGGTCGGCAGACGATGTAGCGAACCGGGTCGCCTCCGCAAGGGGCGAAGCGGCCAAATGGACGGCGCGTCATGCCGTCGTCACGCCCGCGGATGTGCGCTGCGGTAGACCTCGAACAGCCGCTCGGTATCGACCGCGGTGTAGATTTGCGTCGTCGACAGCGAGGCGTGGCCGAGCAGCTCCTGGATCGCGCGCAAGTCGCCGCCGCGCGCGAGCAGATGCGTGGCGAAGGAATGGCGCAATGCGTGCGGGGTCGCGGTCTCCGGCAGGCCGAGGGCGCCGCGCAGGCCCGCCATCGCAAGCTGCACGATGCGCGGCGACAGCGGCCCGCCCTTGGCTCCCCTGAACAGCAGTCCATCGGCACCGAGATCGTAGGGGCACAGCGCCACGTAGTCGGCCACGAGCTGCAGCACCTGCGGCAGCACCGGCACCATGCGTTTCTTCCTGCCCTTGCCGATGACGGTGATCACGTCGCCTTTGCCGGGCGAGGGAACGTCGTGGCGCTTGAGTCCCAATGCCTCCGAGATGCGCAGGCCGGAGCCATAGAGAAGGCCGAGCACCGCGGCATCGCGCGCGAGAATCCAGGGCGCGCGCTCTTCGCCGGCGCGCAGCTCGGTCTCGGCGATGCGCTTGGCGGCGGGGATGGCGAGCGGCTTCGGCAGCGTCTTGGGGATCTTCGGTGCGCGCACTGCGCCGAGCGCGCCCACGCGCCCTTTGCCGTTGCGCTCGAGAAAACGCGCGAACGAGCGCGCGCCGGCAAGCCCGCGCATGAGCGAGCGGCTGCCGATGCCGGCGGCGCGCCGCGCCGCCATGAACGCGCGCACGTCCTGCGGCGCAAGCCGCGTCAAGGCGGCGACGGTCACCCGCCCGCCGAGATGATCGGCCAGGAAGGCGAGGAACTGCCGGACGTCGCGGCCATACGCCTCGACCGTCTTGTCCGACATCCGCCGCTCGGCGGCGAGATAGGCGCGCCAGCGCGCAAGCTCGCCGGCGACATCGGCCGCCGCGAAGGGAAGGGCCGCGGACTTTTCCTGCTTCTTGTCCATGTGACCGCCGTCGCCGTTCGCGAATCGCTGCGTCGAGTTGCAGCATGGCCGCCGCCATGCGCTTGACACAAGGTGCATAATCACTCCCGCTCCCTTACCCTTCCTTAAACCCCGAGAATCGTGCCGGATCAGCGCATGAGCAGGCGCGTCGTCGACGTTCTGGTGCCGGTCGCCCTGGACCAGACCTATTCCTACCGGGTGCCGCCGGACATGCAGCTGGCGCCCGGCGACGTCGTCTGCGTGCCGCTCGGCGCGCGCGAGGCAACCGCGGTGGTGTGGGCGGAGAACCCCAATCCGAATCCTCGTCTCGACAATCGCCTGAAGGAGGTCGAGGAGAAGCTCGACGTTCCGCGGCTGAAGCCCGAGCTGCGCAAGTTCGTCGACTGGCTGTCCACATACACACTGAGCCCGCGCGGCATGGTGCTGCGCATGTGCCTGCGCATGGGCGAGCATCTCGGCCCCGAGCGCGAGCGGATCGGCGTGCGGCTCGCCGGGCCCGCGCCGAAGCGCATGACGGCGGCGCGCAATCGGGTGCTCGCGCTGCTGGCCGACGGGCTCGCCCGCGGCAAGGGCGAAGTGGCGGAAGAAGCCGGGGTGAGTCCGGGCGTCATCGACGGCCTGATCGACGAGGGCACGCTGGAGACCCTGGTGCTGCCGCCGGAGCCGGTCGCCCGTGCGCCCGACCCCGATTTTCCAACGGCCGAGTTCACGCCGGCGCAGCGGGAGGCGGCCGAGGCGTTGCGCGCCATTGTGGCGAAGGGCGGCTATTCGGCAACGCTGATCGACGGCGTCACCGGCTCCGGCAAGACGCAGGTCTATTTCGAGGCGGTGGCCGCGACGCTGCGGCGCGGCCGGCAGGCGCTGATCCTGATGCCGGAGATCGCGCTGACCGGGCAGTTCCTCGATCGCTTCGCCGAGCGCTTCGGCGTGCTGCCGGCGGAATGGCATTCGCAGCTCTCCCCGCGCCGGCGCGCCCGCACCTGGGCGGCGGTGGCAGCGGGCGAGGTCAGCGTCATCGTCGGCGCGCGCTCGGCGCTGTTCCTGCCCTATGCCGATCTCGGTCTGATCGTCGTCGACGAGGAGCACGACCCCGCCTACAAGCAGGAAGACGGCGTGCGCTATCACGCGCGCGACATGGCCGTCGTGCGCGCGAATATCGGGCAAATTCCGATTGTGCTGGCATCCGCCACGCCGTCGGTCGAGACCGAGGTGAATGCCCGACGAGGGCGCTACCGGCGCCTGCATCTGCCCGAGCGCTTCGGCGGCCAGCACTTGCCGGCGATCGAGGCGATCGATCTGCGGCGCGAGGCTCCGCCGCGCGGGCAGTACATTGCGCCGCGGCTCGCGGAAGCCGTGAAGATCGCGATCGAGCGGGGCGAGCAGGCGCTGCTGTTTCTCAACCGCCGCGGCTACGCGCCGCTGACGCTGTGCCGCCAATGCGGCTTCCGCCTCGCGTGCCCGAACTGCGACGCCTGGCTGGTCGAGCACCGGTTCAAGCGCCGGCTGGTCTGCCACCATTGCGGCTTCTCGATGCCGCCGCCGACGGCCTGCCCGAAGTGCCAGGCGGCCGACAGCCTGGTCGCCTGCGGCCCGGGCGTGGAGCGGCTCGAGGAGGAGGTGGCGGCGCTGTTTCCGGAGGCGCGCATTCTCGTGCTCTCCAGCGATCTCGTCGCCAGCATCGAGCGCATGCGCGAGGAGCTTGCCGAGATCGAGCAGGGTCTCGTCGACATTGTCATCGGCACCCAGCTCGTCGCCAAGGGCCACCATTTTCCGAAGCTCAATCTGGTCGGGATCGTCGATGCCGACCTTGGCCTGAGCAATGGCGATCCGCGCGCCGCGGAGCGCACCTTCCAGTTGCTGCATCAGGTGATCGGCCGTGCCGGCCGCGAGGAGGGCCGCGGCGTCGGCTATCTGCAGACGCACCAGCCCGAGCATCCGGTCATGAAGGCGCTGATCGCCGGCGACCGCGAGGCGTTCTACCTGAGCGAGATCGAGTTGCGCGAGAAGACGCATTATCCGCCATTCGGGCGGCTCGCGAGCCTCGTCATCTCGGGTGCCGACAAGCACGCGACGGAGTCCCACGCGCGCCGGCTTGCCGCCGCGGCGCCGCGCGAGGACGCGGTGCGCGTGCTCGGCCCGGCGGAGGCGCCGCTCGCGCTGGTGCGCGGGCGTCATCGCTTTCGGCTACTGGTGAAATCGCCGCGAGCCTTCGATCTGTCGGCCTATCTGCGGCAATGGCTCGGCGACGCGCCCAAGCGCAAGGGCAATATCAAGCTTGAGATCGACGTCGACCCGCAGAGCTTTCTTTAGGAGCGGCTGCCTGCTGCCGCGTTGGGAGTCGCGCCGCGCCGCCAGATCACGAACGTTGCGACCGCCAGCACGATCACCGCGGCCTGCGCCGCCAGCGCTTCCCAAGTGGGATTGAGCCCGAGCGTGCTCAGCCATGACGCCCCGCCGACCGGGTTGTACGGGATCAGCAACTGCTCCTGGAACTCCTGGATCGCCTCTCCGATGAATCGCAGAGCCATCACGAACAGAAACGCCGAGGTGGCGATGAACAGCGGCCGGACCGGCAGACGACGGGCGACAAAGTTGATGAAGAAGAACAGCAGCACCAGGCCGGCAGTCGCTGCGAGCAATCCAGCGATGAGCGCGGCAGTCCAGCCTCCGGCGGTCTTCGACAGCGCGTGGATGAACAGCACGGTCTCGGCGCCTTCGCGGAATACCGCCAGGAACGCCAGCGCCGCAACTGCGATGCTCGTCTGCTTGGCCACGGCCTGTCCGGCCCTCTCCTTGAGATAGGCCTGCCAGGCGCGCGGATCCTGACGGAGCAGCAGCCAGCCGCTGACGTAGAGCATCAGCGCGGCCGCGGCGAGAATGATGACGCCTTCGAGGATATCATTGTGCTGCCCGGCGTTGAGCACCTCGAACAGCCAAGCGGCGATCAGGCTGCCCACGACGGCAAGTCCCGCACCCGCATAGAGAGCGCCGAGGCGATCTTGCGCGCCGGCTTTGGTCAAATAGGCGGCAAGCGCCGCGATGACGAGCATCGCTTCGAGCCCTTCCCGCAGTAGGATCACGGCCGCTTCAAAGAACACGTTGGACATAGCTATCCTTTATCGGCTTTCTCCCGGTCTTCATCGCCCGACCGCGGCAGCCTGTAAAGGTTGGTACCTTTGACCGATTCTAAGGAAGTGGCTTTCCGGCAGCATTTCCGGCCATTTTAGAGAGCTTGGAATCGCTGCAAAGTGCGGTCTCGACCGTTGCCGGGTGACCATCCCGGCGCACCCAACCACGGTGGCTCGCGGCGACCGGCCACCCGATCGATTTATGCCGCTTGGAAAAAAGGAGCCGCTTGTTTCCAAGCGGCTCCAAGTCTTGGGAGGAAAATGCGACGGAGCTATTCGCTGCCGTCGCGTGGCCTAATTTGAGAACCTTGGCGTTGAATGCAAGTGCGGTCGATTGGCGCACCGAGCATGCGTCTGTGCTAGATTGGCGGCGCGAGCGACGACGACTCGTCCGAATGCTTCGGGAGCATGGATGAAATTCGGTCTTTTCGGCGGGGCCAAGTCGACCGGCGAGGGCGTTGCCGGCGATAGCCAGGCCTACGGCAAGTTCGTCGACTACGTGCTGTTCGCGGACGAGCTCGGCTACGAGGGGCTGTTCGTGGTCGAGCACCATTTCACCGGCAACAGCCAGGTCTCGGCGTCGCTCAATCTCCTGAGCTATCTCGCCGGACGCACGCGCAACATGCGGCTTGGCACCGCGGTCGTGGTGCTGCCCTGGCACAATCCGGTGCTGCTGGCGGAGCAGGTTGCCACGCTCGATCTTCTCTCCGGTGGGCGCTTCGATTTCGGCGTCGGCAAGGGCTATCGCGATTCCGAGTTCGAGAGCTTCTGCATCCCCAAGCCCGAGGCCACCGAGCGCTTCGACGAATGCATGACGATCCTGCGCAAGGCGTGGACGACGCCGGGCCGCTTCTCGCATCACGGCAAGCATTGGCATTTCGAGAACATCGTGGTCGAGCCACGGCCGGTGCAGCAGCCGCACCCGCCGTTCTGGATGGGCGCCGGCAGCCCCGAGGCGATCGAGCGGGCAGGGCGCGAAGGTTTCAATCTCCTGCTCGATCAGATTGCGCCGATCGAGTTGATCATCGAGCGTGTCGCAATCTATCGCGCCGCCGTGGAAAAGGCGGGCCGGCGGTTCGATGGCATGCAGATCGGCGTCACGCGCGCGCTGCAGATCGTGCGCACCGAGGAGGAGCGCAATCAGGCCTTTGCGCTGCGCCGCAAGACGCTGGCTGCGATCGGCCCGCTGGCGCGCGGTCCCGGCGCGGAGCGTTATCGCAATGCCGCGAGCTTCGCCGACGCCGACCTCGCCAGCGAGAATGCCGCATTGATTGGCACGCCTGAGCAGATCATTGCGCAGCTCAGGCAGCTGCAAGTCGGCGGGGTTGAATACGTGCTGTTGATCGACGTGACGGGCTCGAAGGCGACGCTGAGCACCTTTGCCGACGAGATAAGGCCGCAGCTCGAGCAGAGCGCGCCGGCCCTGAGCGCCGCTCGCGGATAGCAGCCGTTACGCGGGCGGTGCCGGATCATGCGCTTCGGTAGCGCGTCAACATCGATCCCAGCACCGTGACGCCGACCGCGCAGAGCGCGAGCGGCACGAAGGCCGCCCACGGCACACCGGTAAGATCCCACAGCGCCCCGCTCAGCGTCGGGATCACGGCAGCGCAGGTGAAGCTGATCGTGAACATTCCCGCCGCGGTCCGGTGCGCGTCACCGGGGCGGCTCAGAAGCGGCGGCAGGGCGAGCATCGTGGCAAAAATGATCGCGCCGCCGAAGCCCAACACTGTCGCGGAAACAACGATCCAGATCCCGCTGGTGGTGACAATGCCGATCAAGCCGGCGAGCGACAGCGGTCCGAAGAAAAGATAGGGCACGACGCCCCGACTCAGGCGATCTGCGGTGAACAGCATCACGAACGAGGCGACAAGCTGCGCGCCATTGAGGAAGGCGAGGGCTGGGCCGATCAGGTCGGGCCGGCCAAGGGTCGTCAGATACTCGGGCAGGAACGCATTGGCGCCGAAATAGGCGGCATTGCTGCAGCCGAAGGTGAGGCCGAGCAGCCAGGTCAGCGGACTTTTCCAGTCAGGCCACCATAAGCCTTCGATCGGCAGCTCGTGTGCTGCGTAATGGCGCGGCGCAAGCGCGGCAAATAGCACCGCTGCGATCAGTACCGGCGCCGACCACACGGCGAGATCGAGCCGCCAGCTCTGCCCGACCAGCGGCAGCACGATCGGGATCGTGGCTGCCGGCGCGATCATGACCGCGGCCAGCATCCCGTTGGTGGCTACTGCCATGGCGAGCGCGATGCGTTGCGGGAGCCAGTTGCGGACCAGCACGGGTAGCGCAGGCTGCGTGATCGCGACCCCGCAGCCCATCGCCAGCGTCAGGGCGTAGAGCTGCCATACGCTGGCCGCCGCTCCGCGGGCCGCGCCCGCCACCGCGGTCGCGGTCAGGCCGAGCAACAGCGTCGTCAGTGCACCGAGCCTCGCCACCAGCAGCGAACCCGGGACGGCAGCGACGGCAAAGCACAGAACCGGAAGTCCCATCAGGAGCCCGACCTGGGTTTCGGTCATCCCAAGATCGTCGTGGATAAGCGGGATCACTGGCGGCACCGCGATGATGGTGACGCGCATGGCGGCGCCCGCGAGCCACAGCAGGCACAGAAGCTTCAGGAGACGGGCCGTGTCTGCAGCACCGTCGTGTGCCGGATCTGACGTCACGTGGATTGCTCGCCCCTTTGCCCGCCAGGATAGGCGCGCTCGCGACCCGCCGCGAAGCTCCAATTTTCCGAAACATTCGCGACATTGCGGCGTGTTGCACCGCTACGACCGGTATGTTAGCAAGCCCGCGATTTTCGTGGGGTGCGGAGCGATCCGCTGACCCTTCCCGAAAATTCAAGATCCCACTTGAATTTCAAGGGCTTGCGCCGCTCTCCCGCGATGGCGTCGAGCCTGCGGAATTGCCGCAACAGAGCAGCGACGTGGCAGGCGAGAAATCGATCGTATCCGGCATGGCAGGCCGTTACGCGACGGCATTGTTCGAGCTCGCGCTCGAGCAAAATGCCGTCGATGCGGTGAAGGCGGATCTCGACGCGTTCGACGCGCTGATTGCCGAAAATCCCGATCTCGCGCGCCTCGTGCGCAGCCCTGTGTTCACAGCCGACGAGCAGACCAGGGCGCTTGCGGCCGTGCTGGAGCAGACCGGCATCACCGGGCTCGCCGCCAATTTCCTCAAGGCGGTCTCGTCTAACCGGCGTCTGTTCGCCGTGCGCGACATGATCAAGGGCTACCGGCGGCTTGTCGCCGATCACAAGGGCGAGGTCACCGCCGAGGTGACGCTCGCGGAACGGCCGAATGATCAGCATCTTTCGGCAATCCGCGATGCGCTCAATACGGTCACCAGGAAGGACGTGCAGGTCGACGTGAAGGTTGACCCGTCGATCATCGGCGGGCTCGTCGTGAAGCTCGGCAGCCGCATGGTCGACAGCTCGTTGCGCGCCAAGCTCAATTCAATCAAGCATGCGATGAAAGAGGTCTCGTGATGGATATCCGCGCCGCCGAAATTTCGGCGATCCTCAAAGAGCAGATCAAGAATTTCGGCCAGGAAGCCGAGGTCTCCGAGGTCGGCCAAGTGCTCTCGGTGGGCGACGGCATTGCCCGCGCCTACGGCCTCGACAACGTGCAGGCCGGCGAAATGGTCGAGTTCGAGAACGGCGTGCGCGGCATGGCGCTCAACCTCGAAACCGACAACGTCGGAATCGTGATCTTCGGCAACGACCGCGAGATCAAGGAAGGCCAGACCGTCAAGCGCACCGGCGCCATCGTGGACGTCCCGGTCGGCAAGGGGCTGCTCGGCCGCGTGGTCGATGCGCTCGGCAATCCGCTCGACGGCAAGGGCGCAATCGAGGCCAAGGAGCGCCGCCGCGTCGACGTCAAGGCGCCCGGCATCATTCCCCGCAAGTCGGTGCACGAGCCGATGGCGACGGGACTGAAGGCGATCGACGCGCTGATCCCGATCGGTCGCGGCCAGCGCGAGCTGATCATCGGCGATCGCCAGACCGGCAAGACCGCGATCGCGCTCGATACCATCCTCAACCAGAAGCCGCTCAACGCCTCCGACGACGAGAAGATTAAGCTCTACTGCGTCTACGTCGCGGTCGGGCAGAAGCGCTCCACCGTGGCACAGTTCGTGAAGGTGCTCGAGGAGCAGGGGGCGCTTGATTATTCGATCATCGTCGCCGCCACCGCCTCCGATCCGGCGCCGATGCAGTTCCTGGCGCCGTTCTCTGGCTGCACCATGGGCGAGTTCTTCCGCGACAACGGCATGCACGCGGTGATCATCTACGACGACCTGTCCAAGCAGGCCGTCGCCTATCGCCAGATGTCGCTGTTGCTGCGCCGTCCGCCCGGCCGCGAGGCCTATCCGGGCGACGTGTTCTATCTGCACTCGCGGCTGCTCGAGCGCGCGGCCAAGATGAACGATGATAACAAGGCCGGTTCGCTCACCGCGCTGCCGGTGATCGAGACGCAGGCGAACGACGTCTCCGCCTACATCCCGACCAACGTCATCTCCATCACCGACGGCCAGATCTTCCTCGAGACCGATCTGTTCTATCAGGGCGTCCGCCCGGCCGTGAACGTCGGTCTCTCGGTGTCGCGCGTGGGCTCGGCCGCGCAGACCAAGGCGATGAAGAAGGTCGCCGGCCGCATCAAAGGCGAGCTCGCGCAGTACCGCGAGATGGCGGCCTTTGCGCAGTTCGGCTCCGACCTCGACGCCACCACCCAGCGCCTGCTCAACCGCGGCGCCCGCCTCACCGAGTTGCTCAAGCAGCCGCAGTTCTCGCCGCTCAAGATGGAGGAGCAGGTCTGCGTGATCTACGCGGGCGTGAACGGCTATCTCGATCCGATCCCGGTCGACCGGGTGCGTGCCTTCGAGCAGGGCCTGCTCGCGCTCATGCGCAATCAGCACGCCGGGATCCTCGACGCCATTCGCGATACCAGGGACCTCGACGACGCCACGGCCGGCAAGCTCAAGGCCGCGGTCGATGGCTATGCGAAGACGTTTGCTTGATCGGGACCGACCTGACATGAGGCGCAAGGACTGATCGCATGGCCAGCCTCAAGGACATGCGCAATCGCATCGCCTCCACCAAGGCGACGCAGAAGATCACCAAGGCCATGCAGATGGTGGCGGCGTCGAAGCTGCGGCGCGCGCAGGTGAGGGCGGAGGCCGCGCGCCCCTATGCGCAGCGCATGGAAAAGGTGCTGGGCAACATCGCCGCTTCGGTCGCCGGGCTCGACACCGCGCCGGCGCTGCTGCGCGGGACCGGCAGCGACCGCGTCCATCTGCTCGTGGTCTGCACCGCGGAACGCGGCCTGTGCGGCCCGTTCAATTCGGCGATCGTACGGCTCGCGCGCGAGCGCGCCAATGCGATCACCGGCGCAGGCAATGAGGTCAAATTCCTCTGCGTCGGCCGCAAGGGCTATGACCAGCTCAAGCGCCAATACGAGAAGCAGATCACTGAGACCGTCGACCTGCGGGGCGCGCGCGTGCTGCAGTTTCAGCACGCCGAAGGGATCGCGGACAAGATCGTGCGGCTCTACGCCGACGGCGCATTCGACATCTGCACGCTGTTCTTCTCGCGCTTCAAATCGGTGATCGCGCAGATCCCGACCGCGCAACAGGTCATTCCGCCGGTCTTCGAGGAGAGCTCGACGGACGCCAATGGCGGCGCCGCCTATGAATACGAGCCGGAGGAAGAGGAGATTCTTGCCGAGCTCCTGCCGCGCAACATCGCGGTACAGCTGTTCCGGGCGCTGCTCGAGAATGCCGCTTCCGAGCAGGGCGCGCGCATGACGGCGATGGACAATGCCACCCGCAATGCCGGCGAGATGATCCGCAAGCAGACGCTGACCTATAACCGCACCCGCCAGGCGATGATCACCAAGGAGCTGATCGAGATCATTTCCGGCGCCGAGGCGCTTTAAGGCGAATGCGCCGCATCCCATATGTCTAAAGAGGACGATAGAGGACGATCGATGGCGAATAAATCCAACGCAGTCGGAAAAATCACGCAGGTCATCGGTGCCGTCGTCGACGTGCAGTTCGAGGAGCACCTGCCGGCGATCCTCAATGCCCTGGAGACCAAGAACCAGGGCAACCGGCTCGTGCTCGAAGTCGCCCAGCATCTCGGCGAGTCCACGGTGCGCACCATCGCCATGGATACCAGCGAGGGTCTCGTGCGCGGCCAGGAGGTGGTCGATACCGGCCAGCCGATCGAGGTGCCGGTCGGTGACGGCACGCTGGGCCGCATCATCAACGTCGTCGGCGATCCGGTCGACGAGGCGGGCCCGGTTCCCCACAAGGAGAAGCGCGCCATTCACCAGGACGCGCCGGCCTACACCGAGCAGTCGACCGAAGCGGAAATTCTCGTCACCGGGATCAAGGTCGTCGACCTGCTCGCGCCCTACGCCAAAGGCGGCAAGGTCGGCCTGTTCGGCGGCGCCGGCGTCGGCAAGACCGTCATCATCATGGAGCTGATCAACAACGTGGCGAAGGCCCACGGCGGCTATTCGGTGTTTGCCGGCGTCGGCGAGCGCACGCGCGAGGGCAACGACCTCTACCACGAGATGATCGAATCGGGCGTCAACAAGGACCCGCACAAGAACAACGGTTCCGCCGAAGGCTCGAAGTGCGCGCTCGTCTACGGCCAGATGAACGAGCCGCCGGGCGCGCGCGCCCGCGTCGGCCTCTCCGGCCTCACCGTCGCCGAGTATTTCCGCGATCAGGGCCAGGACGTGCTGTTCTTCGTCGACAACATTTTCCGTTTCACCCAGGCGGGATCGGAAGTGTCGGCGCTGCTCGGGCGCATCCCGTCGGCGGTCGGCTATCAGCCGACGCTGGCGACCGACATGGGCGCGCTGCAGGAGCGCATCACCACGACGACCAAGGGCTCGGTGACCTCGGTGCAGGCGATCTACGTGCCGGCCGACGACCTGACCGACCCGGCGCCGGCAACCTCGTTCGCGCATCTCGACGCCACCACAGTGCTGTCGCGCTCGATCGCCGAGAAGGGCATCTATCCGGCCGTC
>Ga0114129_10008868_pt1 | contig 14339 bp, 8 predicted proteins | sample RhiMetdeltSRZDD1_FD_80071 | JGI IMG/M metagenome (GOLD analysis project Ga0114129, IMG submission 80071) | Populus rhizosphere microbial communities from Tennessee, USA - Rhizosphere MetaG P. deltoides SRZDD1 (version 2) (version 2) | ecosystem: Host-associated > Plants > Roots > Rhizosphere >... | reverse complement strand
TAACCTTCAGGATTATAGCCCAAGATAGTGTGTGCTTATGCCATAGATCGTACTTCTAATCTGTCAAATAAGGAGAAACCAGTACGCCTGCTCAGGTGTATTTCGGCCTCAATAGAGGCAGGCCTCGTTTTAGGGCAGGGAAAATCCCCTATTGAAAAAGAAATCAAACCTCTATCGTTTCATAAAGCACCTGAGCAGCTCGCTCGATCATCCGCGCTGTCATCACTCCCCACTCTTTCTTGTAGAGCGGAACGCGCCGTACAACGATCTTCACCAGGATCAGGACTTGGAAGAGTCTGGCTCGCGCCAGACGCTCATGAATCATATGATCACGTTCCTCCGCCAAATAACCTCCGAGCAACTCCGCTTGAGCCTCTTCAACGCCTGAGATCCCTTTTAACATAAACCACCATTCGAGATCTGCGAGGAACTTTCCTATATCCAGGGCTGGGTCAGCCAGTTTGCAGGTATCAAAATCGATCAGTGTCAAACCTTGTGGGGTGCATAACAGATGATCCGCCTTAAAATCAGAGTGCGTAAACGTGGGCTTTTCCTGCGGTAGGAAGGAATAATTCACCTGTGCCTTATCGAGGATTTCGAGAATTTTGTCGTAGGTTTCAGGCAGAAGAACCTGAATATGTTCACTGGCTCGCTTGACAACTTTGACTTCATTGGTAAAAGTATTTTCCTTTAACTCAGATTGCAGTATTTCAGGGCCAGTGTGCAGGATAGCCAGCCCCCTGCCAATCATCTGAAGTTGAACTGCAAGCCATCGGTGGGAGCGGTTGAGCTGGTGAGAGAGCGGAATTCCGGGAGCATGAGGATAAAAAATAACGCCATCTTCCTGGCTGATGGCGTCCGGCCTGTTCCCCTGAAGCCCCTGATTATTAGCATCCAGCCAATCAACGACCCGGTTGGCTATCCCGAAAGCTCTGGCAGCATCCTGCCCATTTGAATAAAGCTTGGCGTACAAGCGTTGCCCTCGTTCAGGAACCGTCTCAAGCGAGTGAATCTCGTAGCGCAATACATGACGCTCTCCTGGACGGTAGCGGATTGGGGCAATTACGGGCAATTGCCTCAGATCATGAGCGATTCCAAGAGATGCAAACATCCGCGCGACATAAGATGGGTTGCCCAAGCGGACCAAAAGCGGAAACTCCGGGTCAAACGGCCAAACCTGGAGTTGAATGCCCTGGTTGAGAATATTTCTCCACAGTTCGCTTTGGACTGGCATCAAACCAGCCTGATTCGCTTCTTCCTGCAGTTGACCCCAATCATCAGTGTGGTTCGTGCCAGCCAGGTTTTTTTGCCACGAAGCGGCAAGTTGAACCGAATGGCTGGGCCTGCCCGCAGCGTCGAGGACCGGGAAGGTGAAATATGCCAGCAGCTTTCGTTCGGGTTTGAACTTGGCGCGTGTCAGGTGGAACGGCCCGGCGCGATATCCTGGCCGCAGCATCTTCTGCGCTTCACTCCTCAACAGGCGGCGTGACGATTGCCCATTTAATGCCCAATGGATTCCAGCCAGGCCAGCCTTTCCGGAAAGGATATCTTCCTGGTTCATGGCAGATTCAGAATCTTATAGGTCGGGAGAAAATGCTCCAGCACGTACATGATATCCTTTAATTCCCGCACCTTAACTTTCGTCCAGGCATGCAAAATGAGAATGAAGAGCTCGAGTGCTTCGAAGAGGGCCACCCGCTGTCGGTTCACAGGCATGGAATAATGTTCATACTCGTCGAGAAATCTCTCACTGACGGCGATCAACCATTCGAAGCGCGCCAACCGGGCCTCATCCGTGAGTACTGCATTGATCTCCATGTCGTCGAAACTGACAGTAGCCATACCTGCCCGCAGGAACGCACACAGGAACAAGCCAAGATCTTTGGCCGGTTCTGCCTTACAGCAGGAATCAAAATCAATAAACCCAATTTCTTCCTGATACATGAGCACTTGCGCCGGGCGGAAAGTGCCATGCGAAGGCACCAGTGGGTCTGGCTGCGAGCTGGACTCCAGGTTGCTCAATCGTTCGATGAAGGGATTTGCAGCCGGAGCCAGTTGAGGAATGGCAACTGATAACTCATCGATGGATTCGCGTGTCTGCGCCTCATCATTCTCCCAGCCGTACACCTTATCCAACTTCACCCCTGACTTATGCAGCTCAGCCAGTCCCCGGGCGGTTTTGCACATCGCGTCGGTCAATTCATCGAATGCTTCTGTGGTTCCTATTTTCACCGCCATGACGGTTAACTCTTTCAGGGTCTTTTCCTGACGGATCGGTCCCTGGAGCATCACCTTCATTTCCGGGTCATAAGACAACGGTTCTGCAATCTTCAGAGCAGCACTGGAAGATAGAGGCGAACTCCAAAGCGCTCGCATGGTCTCGTAGGCATTCTGTCCCTTTTCTTTACGATAGGTTTTGGCAACCACCAGGTCCGGCCAGCGCTGATGAACATCAGCCCCCGGGGTATAGTCCAAATGATAAACAATTGTGCAGCGGCTGCCAGGTTTATAACGGGCAACTTTGGGATGGCAAGCCTGGATCTGCAGGTCTTCATAGGCTGGAGACGCAGCCCGAATACGGCTCATTAAATAGTGGCGAGACTGCTCCGGGTCGGTGAGTAGTTCCAGGGCTGACAATACACCTTCGGGCTCCTTAGACCACAATTCGAGATTGAGCGCCGGGATGATGGCATGCCAGTCTTTACTTCCGAGGGAATTTTCCACCAGGAGTGATCGACCCGAAACGACATCCGGCGCAGAGAGGACGCCCTGAAGGTGGATCTGACTGGTGTCGGCTTCACCCGGTTTGCTGACTGTTAGTTCGTAGAAGCCTGTCCAGTTTTCAGTTTTATACCGAACGTTGCTCGAATCGCACTCATGCAAAATGAGCTGACCTGAACGGAATTCGGGGATCGCCTGCGAGAGGACTGCACAAATGCGGTCAGGATCCCTGGCCGCCATCATCCAATCCGGCAAGTCCCCGAGTGTCTGGAGTCCTGCCCAGATCAGGGTGTCTTGTTTTTGATCGATAGACTGATCTGTTTCTGACATTCGATCCTCTCCTCGAGCAAAGAAATGGTTTGCCTTAATCGGCTGCCTTTCATCTTTTCCCAGCTATGCAATGTCAACCGGATCAGACTGATCAATTCATAAATAGCAACGCGGCCTCTCAAAATTCCCTCATCGGCGATCCAATTTTTGGATACGTCGATATAAGTATCCAGGAAAAGAGCGCATAAACGCTCGATCGCTTCGGGGTGATAAGGGGAATTTGGGTCCTGATCTTTAATAATATTCAGCCTCTGGTATGCCAGATAATGACCCAGATCCTGTGCCGGTTCCGCCTGGCACATCGTATCAAAATCAACCAGGCCACCGGCTTTCCCGTCGAAGATCAATTGAGTGTAGGTAAAATCGCCGTGACTAAAGCATAACGGCATGGCCGGGTACGCTTGAGCATACTCGACCGTCTGGTTTATCCACGATTGGACCTGCGCACCTACTTCAGGGAAGACCTGATGCAAAACGTCTGCTTCTTCCTTTAATTTATCTACCTGTATCTCCAACGTGGTTTGCCGGCCCAGCTTAATCTTGGAGCTATGAAGGGTGGCTGCGATCAGCGCACAGGTCCGAACGGCCTGTTCCAGCGGCACATCCTTTCCACTCCCCGGGCTATTCCCCGTCCATGTTTTCAACAGTTCCTTGAAAAAAGGTTTTCCCGGAAGAGCTTCCATCAGGAGCAGTTGTAAGTCCGGAAAATAACCCAAGGAATCGGGGATACGGAATCGGTAGAGCAGATCAGGTTCCTGCAGCATCTCTTTTAAAGCGGAGATGATTCCAACAGTCAAGCCACCTAATCCATCCGCATCCACTTTTCCATAAACTGTTACATTTTGTGGGGTTCGGGTCTCAGTTTGCATACCCTCAATGGAATAGCGCAGGACGCAACGCTTATAGCGGCCATAATGCGCCAGGAGGAGACGTACATCTTGAATCGAGAACTTACCTGATAAGGCGTCCGGCAGTGCTTCGGATAATAGGCTGGCGATCTTATTTGGATCTGTTGCCTCCACCAGAGTGGGGATCATACCGTCAATTGGGTAAACAGACAGGGACATATTTAAATGTTCGACGATCGCAACTGGCCTGACAAATGGCTTGATCTCAGCTCGACCCCCCATTCTCGCGGCAATCGGCATAAGCGCCGAATCCAGGTATGTTTTGCACACAGCTAAGTCCTGGAAAAGTCGCGCGTTGACCAGCGCGGCGATTGTCTGGTTATCGTCGCTATCCAGGATTTTCAGCTTGAATTGCATATTAATGATGTGGTCAAGCAGGTAAAGCGCTTTTCCAGGAATACATTCGACAATGGAATACTGACCCTCTCCTGAACCCAGGAGCGTCTCCTGTAAGATTGTCTTCATCCGCCCGGCATCAAAGGCTTCGGCAAGGGCAGGAACTTTTTTCTGAAGCAGCGCGCTGCGCGGCAGATCATTATCGAGACCCTCTATTAATTTTTGGATCGATTGGCTCGCCATCACGATTCACTACCCTTTCTCATCCTGTGAACTTGATGCCTCCTCCACCGGGACAGCACTGTCAACCATCTCTCTTTGCCCAGACTGCATGGCGTATAGGTTGGCATACAACCCGCCCGCGCGGATCAATTCATCGTGGGTACCCATCTGTTCAATTTCTCCTGCTTTAATGACGATGATCTTATCTGCATCGCGAATCAAATTGAGCTCATGGGAGATAATAATGGTGGTCTTGCCCTTCATCAATTTTCGCAAAGCCTGCAGTACCAGGTCAATTGATTCTGCGTCCAACCCGGTGGAAGGTTCATCCAGGATCAGAATAGGCGTGTCGCGGATAAAGGCGCGCGCAACCGCAATCCGCTGGCGCTGTCCACCGGATAGATTCGATCCGCGCTCCCCTAAGATGGTGTAATAACCCTCCGGAAATTTGGAGATAAATTCATCGGCATTGGCATCTTTGGCGGCTTCGATGATTTCTATGCCGGTTGCGTCCGGACGTCCATAAGCAATGTTCTCCACGATACTGCCGGTAAACAGGATGGACTCCTGGAGCACCATGCTCATCTGGGCGCGCAGCGATTCCAGAGTGAAGTCGCGGATATCATGCCCATCGATTAAGATCTGGCCTGCACTTGGGTCATACAAGCGAGGAATGAGCTGCGCAATAGTACTTTTCCCGGCGCCAGTATGACCCACCACCGCTACAACCTGGCCTGGTTCAATAACGAAAGAGAGTCCGTTCAAGGTTGGACGTGGTTTTGCATCTCCCTTTTTTTTCGATGATCCCATCGCCGGATAACTGAAAACCACATTTCGAAACTCAAGTTTTCCACGAAGAGGCGGTGCGGGAATCGCGCCAGGTTCATCGCGCACATCGGGCTTCAAGTCCATCAGATCGCCAATCCTTTCAAGACTGGCATACAGCTTACCAAAAGCGTTCCATTGGGCGATCAGTTTCTTTGTAGGCTTGAACATATCGTCAAACCATTTGGTGAACACGAATAAAAGACCAATCCCAATAACGATCGGATTCCGGAAAATCAACCATGCCCCTACACAGATGACCGCAGCCGTTGCAACGGCACCCAGGACACTCACCACCCAACTAAAGCGGGCCTGGTAAGAAGCCGCATCCAGCGCGGCGTTCATGGCCTTGCGACTCTGGCCGGAAAAGAGGGATTGTTCGTAGCTGCCCTGACCATAAACCTGGACCACCCGGATCGAGGCCAACATTTCCTGTGCGGCAGAAGCAAGCTCACCTTCAGTAGAGCGCAGCTTCTTGCTGGCGGCTTTGATCCTGCTGGTGAAATAATTAGAGATCAGTGCCATCAACGGGATGATGGACACGGCCATCAGCGGGATAATGAACACAGCCGCGTCGCCTTCGACACCCGGCCCGGGCTTCCAGATATTCCATGCTTTCCCGAACATCCCGATCAAAACAAAAACCAGGAACAGCGCACTGCCAAGGAAATCCGAAAGATTGGAAATGATGAAATCTTCCACGGCAGCCACATCTGAGGTAACTCGAGTGAGAATATCCCCTGTCCGGCTTTGATTATGGAACGTCAGGGAAAGTTTTTGCAGGTGCCCATAAAGGAAAACACGCATATTATAGCCAACCCCGCGCCCCCCCTGGGCAAGATAAATCTCAGTCAACGAGTCACACAGGCTATTGATCATGGTCAAACCGATAATGCCAAGCGCAGCTAGAGCAAGGGTTTCCACATCGGGGTTAAAACCAGAATTTATGCCCAGGAGTTGTAAGGGAGTTCGAGCCACAGCACTTGGATTGCCTAGGATTTGGTTGACGCGAAACGTCACGTATGTGATCGAATAACCGACCACCAGAGGGATCCATAAGGATGTGAGTGACTCCACAATCAGCGTGATCACAGACAGGAACAGGATTCGCCGTGAATTTTGCGAGAAGCGCGCGATAATTCCCACCAGCCGGCTGAAATTTAGGCGGTTCGAAGAGCCTTTTTGATCGTCAGAAGTTTTTTTACTCATCAGTCACCAAAGTAGATCAAGTTTAGCTAAACAAGGTTTTCAACCGCATCGCAGCCTGGGTAATATCAAACTTCTCAGTAACTTTTTTTGAGGCGGCGGCGCCCAATTGACCACGTTTATCAGCATTGCGCAGAAGTTCAATTATCCCTGAAGAAATGCCCTCAACATCGTGTGGTTGGTATAAAAGCCCATTTCGGTTGTTTTCAACCAGTTCCGGAATCCCAGCCACCGCGGTCGTGATCACCGCGAGACCCACGGCCATGGCCTCGAGCAGCACATTGGGGATCCCATCTCGATCGCCATCCTCCGTTTGGACTGGAGTCAGGACAAAAAGCGTGGCGTTTTGATAAATAGAGATCAACTCCTGCTGGGTACAGTCACCCATCAGGCTGACCTCGTCTGCCAGGCCGTGTTCCTCGATCCAATCCTTGAGCGGCTGGCAAAGCGGGCCATCTCCGTAAATGTCACACTGGAAGGGCTCCCCTGACTCTTTAACAATGAGCAACGCCTGTAATAAATCCTGAAATCCTTTTTTCTCCACCAATCGTCCTACTGATAGGATTAAGGGATACTTTGGAACAGGACTCGCGCTTGGGTCTGAAACCGGTTGAAAGTCTTTCAGGTTCACTCCATGGTAGACCAGCGAGAATTTCGACTGCTGCGAGGGCGCAATCTGGTTCAGGTATTCCAGGTTGGCACGGCAGCAGGTGATCACGGCGCTGGCCTGACGGATCCGATCCGTCAAAACCTTCTCAGGAACCTGATAGAGGTCACGGGCATGAGCTGTAAAACTAAATGAAATGCCAGTCATGCAATTCACCAGATAGGCAATCAGAGCCGGGTCATGTGCAAAATGGGCATGCAGATGATCTATCTTTTTTCCAGTTCTCCATTCTTTTAGAACGAGCAGGTAAAGCAGGTGTACAGCCTGCAGAAAGCAGTCCCAGCGAGTGCTGGCAGTATAGCCTTGATCGATCCTTTTATTGGCCGCAATATACAACAGGGAACGAACATATCCCTTGAAATGCCGCCTGGCTACATCAATGTTCTCGTTAAGCACATCCCTCAAAGTACGCGGCTGTATGTCCTCATACAGATAATGAACAGGGGCCTGAACCTTGTCTACTTGCATTTGAACAACCTTCTCATGGGGGTCGGTCAGGGCAAAGATCTGGATCGATACACCGATCTTTTCCAAAGCAAGGATCTCGTTCAGAATAAAGGTCTGTGAGAGACGAGGATAGCTGCGGAGGAGGTAGCCGATTTGCTTATCAGAGCGGCTTTTGACCATCGAGTTGCCTTCTTAATTTCTGCGAATTCATAGACAGGTACTTCAATTTCTTTTTGCGCGGATCTGGTTTTCGCGGCCTCGAGAATTGTCAGGCCCTGTTCAATCATTAACCAGACTTGCGCCTGTTGTTCATCTCCTTCTGGCCAGGGACGCGGACCGCGCAACTTACATAGCTGCTTGGCAATTTTGAGACAGGAGTAGATGTAGAAGAACAGGAATTTCTCATCCCACTGCCATCCAGTTTCACTGGAATAAGCATCCAAAAAGTGGTTTTGGAGATCTGTAAACGCCGCCGTATGTTCATTGTTGCGGTATGCCAGCAGGTAAAAATTGGCGCAAAAATGAGCCAGATCAAAGTTTGGGTCACCCAGGCGCATCTCGTCAAAATCAAATACCTTTAAGCCACCATCGATCAGGATATGCTCATAATGAAAATCCTTGTGGATGGGAACATGAACGCTAAAGTCAAGCTCGGTTGTCTTTTGGACCAGGTAATCTGCAATATGATTAGCCGCCTTTCTCTCATCTGGATATTTCTTGGAAATCAGTTCGGCCCACTCGCGTATGTTATCCACTTCATTCTCAACCTTGAATTCCTTTTCGAGTGGAATTTGGTGGGTATGCAATTGCGCCAACCATTTTCCAGCAAGCTCCATTGCGTGGAACACTTCATCGCCGTCTAATGAGCGTCTCGCGATGTAATCGCCGAGTAATCTGCCTTCCGCCGGAACAAAAACAAGCATCGATAAATTTGGGATCACCCCTAATGGCTTGGGGACACCTAATTCGTTGTCATCGCAAAAGACCTCATCGCTCAGCGTTTTCATGACCTTGTAAGCCCGTTCAGATAAATACGGTTCCGGATAAAGTTTGCCATAGACGGAAAAATATTTTTGGCACTCCAACTGATCCAGGTCATAACGAATGACGCCCCGCTTCCCTGGTTTATAAGCCAATAGTTTTGCCCGATGGACAATTCGCGAGGAAGTAGCAGAACATACATCACTTAGCATTGGAGAGAGGTCAACATTCATTATTTCGGCATTCAGTGCGCTCCATAAAGCTGGGAACGGTTTGTCTTCGAAGACGCGTGGGAATTTCGTTTTGCTGGTGGCTGTCCGCAGATGAGCAACCAGCGTTCCCTGGATGTCACTGATGGTTCCTGCTTCCAGATTGCTTAAGTCTTCCGTAATGGCAGAAAAGGCCGCTTGAATAAGATGAATCACCAGAGGCCATTCCCGATAAGTAAGACTCCTGAAACGCCGTCCGGCAATTTTTAGCAATGAGGCTGCCTGGTAGACTGATAGCCATCTTTCATCGATATCGCCCTGTACGCTCAGGTATCCTTCGAGGAACGCTCGACCTGAACGTTCGATAAATTGAGCATGTTCTGGTTGGCGGATTGCTTTCCAGCACAAATAGGCCAGGAAATTTCCAAGATCACGGGCCGGGTTTGCCCAGCAGTAGCTGTCCAGGTCTATCATTGCCAGGCGATCTCCCTGGAGGAGGAATTGATCGGTACGCATTGCACCATGGCTTGCCACGGCCTTCGGTTCCTTAAAATGATCTACTTTTGTGATGATTTGTTGAATGACCTCTTCATATTTGACCCCAAGATCGGCTCTTACCTTGGAAATAATCAACGTATATTCATGTAAGTCTCTCAGGTCATCATAAACTGTCTTTGTTTCGCTTGGAGCGGTAGAATTATTATGGAATTCGCCCAACGCACGACCCGCCTTGACCATCCAACTTTCTCGCACTGACTCCTCATACGCTTGATCGTAAGCAAAATTCGTAAATTCAATCCCGTCACGAACGGCTGATTGCAGAATCATTTCCATTTCCGGCCAGACGGTCACTGGCGCAGAGATTAACGGCATATCCGGATTTTCCTGGCTGGATTTGTGAAGCTCCATGAGTGTTTTCATGAGCCGTTCCGCGTTGCCGGTAAATGATTTTCCATAAAACATCTCTTTACCGGAAGCCGTCTGCACAGTATAACGGATGACACAGTGCAAACCAGGTTTATAACGAATTGGGGAAATTTCCAGCAGCTTTATCTGCTCGCCATATCCGGGCAGCTCAGAAAAGCGTCGTTGCATCTCACTCATATCCGTTGCGACGGCCAGCCACGGAAGACGGTCATCGGCTGTGTAAATGCGTGGCAATACTCCTTCAGGCGTAAATTCCAAGACACCAATGGTCCGTTCTGGAGAACTATCTGCCTTTCCGATAATCATTTCATAGGTTGTCACACAGCGGTGAGAGGGTCTGTATTTCAAATCCTGCATTTTCTTGATGCTTAAAACGCCCACCAGATCCTGCGCAGATTTAGGCCCAAACAGCTTGCGTTCGAACAGGTCGGCCACCTCATCAAAATCAAAGGCGATTGGCAAGTCTGGCAATTGATCGTCAAAGTCAAAACGGTAATCCATGCATACTCTCCTAATGATTGGTTACTCAATGCTAACTTGGTATTTCATTTACCACTGTGGGTAGGCGCTATTATTGTGGCAAACTGCGTCTAAGGGGAATTCCAGGCGAGCAAAGCGGTTGTCCGGATATCAGCCGCATTAAAATTGGCCCGATTGAGTTTTTATTCATGTTCGTGCGCTCTCAGTTCCTTGTTGGATTGCCACCAAGAGAATCATCAGGCATAGGCTCAGCGTTGCTAAGGTAAACCAATGTATTGAACGATCAACATTAATAAATTCTTGCCCGTATCCGCTAATGGCTAACAGGGTTTCAAATGCATAGCGGAAAGGATTTACTCGTGACAAAAATCTGAAGGGGGAGTTAAGATCCGCCAGAGGAATTACTGATCCACTGAGCAATAACTGAGGGAGCGTGAACAAAAGCACCCAACTGGTAGTCGTCATGGCCGATCTTGACACAGTTGAAGCCAATAGCCCTAAAATTCCACCGATAAACGCAACCAGGAAGATCGTGATTGTATAATTGGAAAAACCTTGGAGTCCTCCAGTCAATCCTGTTGCTACGAAATGGATGATTGCCCAAACCAATCCCTGGTAGATTGCTAAAATTCCAACCAGCCATACCTTGGATAAAATGTACGGAAACGCCAATGAGCTGGTTCGGCTTTCACGTTGGTAAACCACCCTTTCTTTGAAGATTTCATTTTGGAATAACAAGCCAGAAGTTAATAAGACGAGAAATACACGTAAACCAAAGATCATTGGCTGGTAAGCGGGATCTACCCTCGTGGTGGAAGCTAGCACAGAATCGACAAGCGCAATCAATGGTGGGATGGCAAGCATTAAGAACAACGTTTTATCCCGCCACAGTAAACGAGCATTACGCCTGATGAGCAGGATGAGTTTTTGAGCGACGCTCGCGCCCGGAATGGTCGCTGGCGGCAGTTTCTCTTGTGAACTGTTTCTTAATCGTATTCGTAACAACGGATGAGTCTGGAGCATGAGGTCCGGATACCTGTTATCTAGGGGGTCATCCACATATTTTTGGTATGCCGGGTGGTCTCTAAAACGCTTTGCCCATTCGATACCCTCGTGTAACTGCGGATTTCCGAGAATCTCCAGTGCTTCCTTGAGCCCAAACAAATCTTTGACGACCCCACGGGGAAGGAGACTTCGTAAATAAATAAAAGCTTCATCAGGAGGTCCAAACCAGGCCAGTGACCCTCCTGGCACGAGGAAAATGACCCTGTCTGATAGCCCCGCGCTTCTGGAGCGCTCATCGACTTGGATAATCGTGAGACCCTGGCGAGATAATTCTCGCAGCAGGATCGTAATTTGTAGTTCTTCAAAAGGAGTTAGCAGCTCAGCTGATTTATCAAGCAGGAGTATCCCTGGATAGCCAATCAACTCGACCGCAATGCTCAGCCTTCGTTTCTCAACCATACTCAGCAACCCAACCCGGCAGTCTGTCACTTGTGTGAGTCCTACGGTCGCCAGTAAGGTCAGCACCCTCTGCTCGCGATCATGAGTAGAAGCACGACGCGGCAATCGCAACCTGGTCCCCTCTTGCAGAATTTCTGTTACGGTGAGGTTTTGTTGCAGAGCATATTCGGCGGGTACAAACCCAATAGACGAACGGAACGCCTTCAGGTTTGCATAAAGATTAATCCCATCGATCAATACCTCGCCACTTGTTGGTTTGAGGAGGCCAGCAAGACTTTGTAAAAGAGTGGATTTCCCTGAACGACTGAGACCCGTTAATGCAACCAGTTCACCTGGCTCGACATGGAAGGATATATCCGAAAGTAGACTCACTCCTGCAGGTGTGTGAATTGTTAGCCCTTTGGCCTGGAGCAGGACTGCGGTGGTCCCAGGGACTTTTTCACTATCATTTTGAGTAGGATCAGTCATAAAACGGTCTTAATTCCTTCTATCATATCTGTGCTTACCGTCATCATTTTCACCGTGGAAGCAGCGTATTCGTCCGTTTCGCACCGTTCAGCTTTTGAATAAAAAGAGCGTCTTACCTTCACTGTGGAGGCGACCCTAAACGAGTGAAGTGAGAGCCCGTTCCTTTCTTGAAGTAAGTATTGCCAAAGTATGCTTGGCGGCTGCGGCAGCTCCATGCAAGTTGGGACGGTGGTTCGAGTTGTTCTCGATGGGATGCCTGAGATGATCAGAAATCTGTTGAGCGAGGTTATCAGGTGTAAGTTCATCCGGATCGATCATGTCCACCCAATGTTTATCGGCAAACAATCTGGCGCGGGTACGCTGTTCCGCGCTTGGACCGGCGCGTGGAATTAGAATAGCCGACTTTTTCATGCGCAGAATTTCAACGCTTGTGTTGTAGCCCGCCATGGCGATCACTAAATCAGCGGCAGAAATATAACTGAGCGAATCATTTACAGATTCCATCATGTGGATAGGAAGTTGTGTGGCTCGCTGGCTTAGATCAGCAATCAATTCAGCCGGCATGAAAGGTCCGGTGACAACTGCTACAACACATGGCTGATCTTCAAGAACCTTTGGCAGCGCATCGATAAGCGTGCTCATCATTGGATAAGCATCTGCGCCACCGCCTGCCATTACCACGATCAGTCGCGCATTGGTGGATTTATCTGCCAGGTACCGGGCACGAATATTATGGGCATCGCTTGCCTTCGCGAGGTTGGTTACGTAACCGCAATAAAATACTTTCCCAGCATCACTCTCAGGAATTTGATATTTTTCGACAACATTATATACCTCCTGCATTCCAAATACCAAAATCCGCGCGTAATAGCGTTCGATCACCTCATAGGCCCCTTCTACTTGCCACCGGTTTATAGTTACTTCGGGACTATCGAGAATATCTCGCAGTCCCAATACAACCTGGGTATGGATTCTAGAATGCTTAATAGCCTCCAGGGCTGGGAGAAGCTCTCCCATTGCCCCATGTGGCATATGATCCACCAGAAATATATCGGGCGTGTAATTTAAAAGCACATTACTGATTAATTGTTTGCGTAGGTGCAGGATTTCCGGGAACGACATACTTAGATGAGTTGCCTGCCAATTTCCGGGACTGTCTTTTGCGATGGAAGGAAGCTTTATATAATCGTGGTGAGGTGAAATGGGAAAGAACTGGCCTAATTGCGAGTCGGAAAAAGTTAGAATCGAAGCTTCCGGGCGAAGACGGTAGATTTCCCACGCAATGGAACAAGTGCGCTGCATATGTCCCAGACCAAATCCATCTTGTGAATAAATGGCAATTCGGAGACTTTCTGATTTCCTTTTTTCCATTGTGCAATCCTACCTTTAAAATAAAAAAACCTTTACCATGATCCATAATACTAGTAAAGTGAATGCTGGTTTTATAAATTCAGATGATCTCAAAATGAGCGCCTATAACAAGGTTAACAAATTGTTAATTATATTGTAATAATTTAGACCCTAATTGTCAATCTACATTCCTTTTAGATCTAGCTCTTGCTCTCCTGTCTTGAGAAAGTTCTATATTTTAGGTTAGATTTCTCTAATTAATTGTCGTATAATTTCCTTATGCCTGAATGGCTTGGGAAAACGATCGGAAATGTTCGAATTGAAAAGCTCCTTGCGCGTGGAGGAATGGCAGAGGTGTATTTAGGTACGCATCTCAATCTTGAGCGCCCGGTTGCCGTCAAATTATTGCACAGTTATATCGAAGAAGAGCCCTTGCTTCTTGAGCGATTTCGGCGGGAAGCCAAAGTGGTAGCTGGTTTGCGACACCCCAATATTGTCCAAATTTTTGATTTCGATACCATCGATGGCCACCCGTATATTGTAATGGAATATTTGAAGGGTCCAACGCTCGCTACGTACCTGCGCCACCTGCACCAGCGGAAAAAGCGCATCCCATCAGATCAAGTCGCGCGCCTCCTGAATGAGCTGTCAACCGCCCTTGATTACGCTCACGCACAAGGTGTCATCCATCGCGATATCAAACCGGGCAATATCCTGCTGCATAATAAGACCGACGATATTCCACTTGACAAACCTCTGACAAATGACGTGGAAGTCGTTATTACAGACTTTGGACTT
>Ga0114129_10008866_pt1 | contig 14348 bp, 10 predicted proteins | sample RhiMetdeltSRZDD1_FD_80071 | JGI IMG/M metagenome (GOLD analysis project Ga0114129, IMG submission 80071) | Populus rhizosphere microbial communities from Tennessee, USA - Rhizosphere MetaG P. deltoides SRZDD1 (version 2) (version 2) | ecosystem: Host-associated > Plants > Roots > Rhizosphere >... | reverse complement strand
GATACGCCGCTGACCAAGCTCAAAGAGATTTACACAGGGGACGGTCGGACGCTCGAGGTACGCGAGCAGCTGAAGCGGGGGGACGAGGAATTCGGATCGATTCGCATTGGCGTGTCGACGCTCCTCATGCGCAGCGAGCTCGACGATCTGTTTTGGGGAGTGCTCGTCACGGCGGCCGTCGCGCTCGGCATCGCTGTATTCGTGGCCGGCGTCTTTGCGCAACTCTTGCTCCGCCCGATTCATGTGCTGCGCAGCGGTCTCACTCGACTCGGCAAGGGGGAGTTCGGCGTGACGCTCGACCTGCCACCGGGAGACGAGTTCGGCGAGCTCGGCAACTTCTTCAATACGGTCAGTCAGCAGCTGTCGGCGGACCGCTCGTTGCTCGCCGGTCAGAAAGCCAATCTGCAGTCGGCGGTCGAGCACATCGAGGATGCGGTTGCGCTCTTCAACCCATCAGGGGAGTTGCTCTTCAGCAATCCTGCGATGCAGCACACACTCCCTGCCGATGCGATTGGACGCGCGCTGCACGGGCTTCTGCCGACCGGACACACCTATCGGACGCTCGTCGAGGAGACACTGGCCACTCGACGGTCGCGTGGTCCCGTGCAGATTCAGCGGCATCAGACAGAGCCGGTTCCGGCTCCGTCACGCGGCGGCGGCGGTCAAGCGGTCGCTGAGGCGACGGGAACGGGCAAGCAGGAGCTCGTCAAGAGCGCGGATGAGGAGCTCATCATGACGCATGCGATCATGGGCACCAGTGGCGAGCTCGTCGGCGTGTTGCTCGTGTCGCGCAATCTGGCTCATCTCTCGCGCATGCAATCGACGCTCGCCTATTCGCGGAAGCTGGTTGCGCTCGGACGGCTGACGGCGGGGATCGCGCATGAGGTCAAGAATCCGCTCAACGCGATGATGATCCACCTCGAGCTGCTCCGCACGAAGATTCGCGGCTCCTATGCCACGGCGCTCCAGCCGGAGCCGGTTGCCGCGGCCGGCGGTATGCTGGGGCTTGGCACGGGTCGCGCGACACCGATTCCACCCCCAGTCCAAGGCGCGCTCGAACACGTCTCCATCATCGAGAGCGAGATTCGGCGGCTGGACGAGGTCGTCCAAGGCTTCCTCAAGTTCACGCGGCCCGAAGACCTGAGACTGCAGCCGGTGAAAGTGAATGCGCTGTTCGAGGAAATTCTTCCGATCATCGAGACCGAGGCGCAGAAGCACAACGTGAAGATCGTAGTGGACGCGCCGAGCTCGGTGCCGGCAGTCAACGGTGACTCAGCGATGTTGCGCCAGGCATTTCTCAACCTGGGCATCAATGCCTGTCAAGCCATGCCCAACGGCGGATCGCTGCGGCTGATGAGCAGCCCAGCCTCGCGCGGCCGCGTCGAGATTCGCGTCCAGGACACCGGTGTTGGCATCGCTCCAGAGCATCTCCCGAGAATCTTTGATCTGTATTTCACGACGAAGGAACGCGGGACGGGCATCGGCCTGTCGATGGTGTATCGCATTATTCAGATGCACGACGGCGAAGTCGAGGTACAGTCGACACCAGGGCGAGGCACGACGTTTCGTGTGCTTCTCCCAAGAGCCAGTGGTAGCTGACATGGTGAAGAACTCCCCACCCCCCAACTCCCAACTCCCAACGTCCCAAGGAACGGGGCCCCGACGCCCACGTCGTGGGAGTTGGCTCATGATTCTCTTGGGAGTTGGGAGTTTGCTTGGCACAAGTGTCGGGTGCGCTAAAGCCCGGGCGCAGACGGTGCCCGATGGACCGCCGCTCGCGACGCCGCCGCCGCCCTCGCGCGTGTTCGCCCCAGTCGAAGACGAGCCGCTCGTGTCGTCTCCGGTGCCCGAAGCTCCGGCCTCGCCCGCACCGGGAGTCAATACCGCGAAGCCGCCCGCCCGGCGAGCCTCTACGACACCTCCTCAGCCCGAGAAGCCAGAGCCCACGCCGACGCCCTCAGCCCCCGCGCCGGTCGCCGACGCGCCGCGCGAGCTCCGTGCTGCGTCATCGCCGGCCGACCCGGAAGCAGAGCGCCGGATCGGAGACATCCTCAACCGCGCGTCACGCGACCTCAATCGTGTCGACTATTCACGTCTGACGCGAGGTGGGAAAGAACAGTACGACCAGGCGAAGGGCTTCACTGAAGAAGCCGAGAAGGCACTGAAGGAGCGCAACCTCGTCTACGCTCAAACGGCTGCGGAGAAAGCGGCCAAGCTGGCCGCGGAATTACTTGGCCGCTAGTAGGTTCTTGAGTTTTGAGTTACACCATCTAGAAGCTCACGCCCAATCCGAAGTGAGCTCTTGGGTTCCCTTCTTCCGGCCAACCTACGTCCAGATCCAGGATGAACGCGGCGGCGCCTAGGTAGACGCCCCCGCCGATTCCGCGCTCGAACCGTTGATCCGTCAGCCGCTGACCTGACGCCCACGTCGTGCCGGCGTCAATGAAGGCCTTCACGCCCAGACGAGCCGCACTCAGTGGCGAGTTCAGCGGCACGCGGATCTCGGCAGAGACCGCGGCCATGTTGTCTCCGGCTCGATGTCCGGCGCGATATCCGCGCAGGGAATCGCTCCCACCCAGGAGCGGCTGCTCGGCCGCGGGTAGCGCCGCATCGGACCGTGCGAGTTGACCGCGCAGCGCAAGTACCATCGAACCGCCGACGCCCACATAGCCGCGTGCATCGGTCAGCCATCGGCCTGCGCTCCCCGTTTCGAATGCGAGCCGTTCCCATGCGATGCGCGTGTGGATCGCATTGCGCGGGAATGAGGGATCGACGCGAGTGTCGACCGTCACGTGTCCGCCCGCCGCGCTGTGACGCGCGCTGTAGTCTTCTCCAAAATCCACCTGCGCGACACGCGCACTCGCGCCGACCTTGAGCCAGTCGACGAGTGCGTGCTCGGCTTCGAAACGAACCTGTTTGCGCAGGTCGGATTCGTCGAAAGACGGGTTCTCACGGCGGTTCACCCACAGCGCGACGCCCGCCCGCGTGCGGTCATCGTTGAACGACCGCTCGAACTCGACACCCGCCCGTCGCTCACCACCCCACGAGAGTGGTACCGACACGCGGCTGTCTTCGCCGGCCACATCCGCAAACGCGACACGTACGCCGTAGGTCAGACCGTAGCCGTCCGCGTATGTGAGGATCGGCAGCAATTGAGCCGCGGTGCGGATGCGAGTACCGATGCCCGGCGTCAGGTCGTCGCTGCTGACGCCCGGGCGCTCGTCGACGAGGATGATGACCAGGATGTCTGACGGGTTGTCGATCGATCGGAACCGCTTCCGCACGTCGACGCCCTCGAAGCGATTGCTCTTGCGCAGCGCAAGTTGCGCTTCAGACAGCCTCGCATCACTCGCCGTGTCTCCCGTCCTGAGGCCGCTCAAACCAATGACATCCGCATCGGGAGTTGTGTGATTCCCATGAACCCGGATCTCCGCGATCGTCTCCTGTGCCCAGGCCCGCCCGGTGACAGCCAAGACAGTCACGAAACAAACCACGGAGACACGGAGACGCGGAACAAGAGTGTCCAAAAGCCTTCGTGCTTTCGTGCCTCCGTGGTTCGTGATCATCGAACGCGCGTCGTGACCGACGCGAGCTTGTAGTCGTGATAGTCGACCGCGTACCGGCCGTCGACCTCACCGATGGCAAGCGTCACGTCGAAGCCGATGCGAAGCGATCGGGGCAGCCACACGGATGGAAACGGTTGCCCCATTTCCATTGACGCGGTGAGACCGTCGATGCGCGCGAGCCACCGACCGGGCATGAAGTCCATGTCCATATTGCGGAAGTCATACTTCACGATTTGATGCTCGGCGGGATCCACCCACAACGTGACCAGCGCCACCTTGTTCATCTTGAGCTCGATGTCCCGATCCTTCTCACGAAGTCCTTTGTTTGGCCGCGACCGGCCCTCGGTGAACAGCTTCGTCGGGTAATACTCGATCTTGAGCACGTCGCGGCCTTCGAACTTCTCGCGGCCGACCAGCGCGTACTGGCCAGGATCGAATTTGAATCGAAGGAAGTACGCCGCCGAGACGAAGCCAGGCTCCAGCGCTTGTCGCAGGCCGTCTTCGGTTAGCGGGGGAGGGTTGTCATCGGTCGCGTCGGCCTTGGCGCGCGCGGCCCGCTCGGCCCGTCGTTTCTCGCGCTGCTGTTCGCGCGTGATCCATTCGTCTTCGGCTTTGCGGCGATCGCCTTCGCTGATCGTGACGCCGTCGGCACGAAGCGGACTCTTGACGAAGGTGCCGTCGCGGGGAAACCACGCCGACTCGCGGCGCATGCCGTAGAGCGGTCTCGCGCCCGGTCCCGTCAGCTGCAGCGTCTCGCGTTCTTCGAGCACGTACTGCTGCAGCTTTTTCCAGTTCTCATCGCGTCGTTCGAGCACACGCGCCATGAACGCATCGAGGTCCGTCTGACCGGACTGGGCGAACAGCAGTCCGACGCATGCAAAAACGAAGGCGGTAGCGATGAGGTAGAGGCGTGGGTGCACTGGAGACGCTCCGGCGGGGCTGGCGTGGCGTAGGACGAATCTGCCCATCGAAATGTTGCGGGTGCAAACACGAGACCCGGCCGTCGACGAGAAAACAGCACCGTTCATGACGTCCGCGTAACCCGAAGATCCTAAAGCCGGAACCCTTTTCCGCCCACCCACGACCCTAGACCAGAGCCCCAGACGGCAGTACAATAAAGTCAACATATTGCGCCTGCCCTAAAAGAAAAGCGCAATATGTTGTGGTTTGCCGCTTGACAAAGCAAAAAACCGGGCGCAATATTGCCGGGCGCTGAGCGAGAGTAAACGAAAGGCACGGTGCTCCCAGCATCAGGCCGACCGAGCAAGCCTACAGGACGCCTCGAGCGCACACCACTGAACAGAATTTCGGACGTCACCGAACAGGGGTAGGTGCGCGTCCATGAACGAAGAAGATGTCGGAGGAGCACATGGAACGAGGCCCTGCCCGAGAAGCAGCCGCAGCCGGCCAGCAGGATCAGACCGTGGGGACGACGCATGCGTCGCCCGTACAGGCGGACCCCTCCACCCGTGCCCGGAAGAGCAGCGAGCCGAGGAGCGGGGAGCAGAAGAACGCCGACTCGCCCGGCCTGGAATTTCCCCGGTATTTCACGTTGCCGGGCATCGACCCCTTCGACGAGATCGAATGGGAGACGCGCGCGGCCGTGATTGGCAACGAGAAGGGCAAGGTCGTCTTCGAGCAGCGAGACGTCGAGATCCCTCGTCTCTGGTCCCAGCAGGCCACCAACATCGTCGTCTCCAAGTATTTCCGCGGACAGATCGGCGCACCCGAGCGGGAACGCAGCGTCAAGCAGCTCATCGGGCGCGTGGTCGACACGATCACCGGATGGGCGCGGGCGCAGAAGTATTTTGCGAGTGAAGATGCATTGATGTCGTTCAGCCACGAGCTGAAGCACCTGCTCGTCTATCAAAAGGCCGCGTTCAACAGCCCCGTCTGGTTCAACTGCGGCTTCGAGGCGGCGCCTCAGTGCTCGGCGTGTTTCATCAACTCCGTGAAGGACACGATGGACTCGATCCTGACGCTCGCCAGGACCGAGGGCATGCTCTTCAAGTTCGGCTCCGGCACGGGCAGCAACCTCTCGGCGATCCGCTCGTCCAAGGAGCTCCTCGCGGGCGGCGGCACGGCCTCGGGTCCTGTCTCGTTCATGAAGGGTTACGACGCGTTTGCCGGCGTCATCAAATCCGGTGGCAAGACACGGCGCGCCGCGAAGATGGTCATCCTCAATGCCGACCATCCCGACGTGATGGAATTCATCAACTGCAAGGTCGAAGAAGAGAAGAAGGCGTGGGCGCTGATTGACGCCGGCTACGACGGCTCGTTCACCGGCACCGCCTACACGTCGGTGTTCTTCCAGAACTCCAACAACAGCGTGCGCGTGACCGACGACTTCATGCGCGCCGTCCTCGACGACGGCGAGTGGACGACAAAGCGGGTGACTGACGGACAGGTGGCCGATACCTACAAAGCTCGAGAGTTGATGCGGGGCATCGCCGAAGGCACCTGGGTCTGCGGCGATCCCGGCATGCAGTTCGATACGACCGTGAACGAGTGGCACACCTGCCCGAACACCGATCGCATCAACGCGAGCAATCCGTGCTCGGAGTACATGTTCCTGGACGACTCGGCCTGCAATCTCGCGTCGATCAATCTGATGAAGTTCGTCAAGGACGACCGCGAGTTCGACGTGTCGGCGTTCAAGGCCGCGTGCCGTACGCTCATCACCGCGCAGGAGATCATCGTCCCGAACTCGAGCTATCCGACGAAGGCGATCGAGAAGAACTCGCACGAGTACCGTCCGCTTGGCCTCGGCTACGCGAACCTGGGCGCGCTGCTCATGTCGCGCGGATTGCCGTACGACAGTGATGAGGGGCGCGCCTATGCAGCGGCGATCACCGCGGCGATGACCGGTGAGGCGTATGCGCAGTCGGCGCGCGTGGCTCGCGACCACGGCGGACCGTTCGGCGGGTTCGAGCGCAATCGAGAGTCGTTCATGCGCGTGATGCGCAAGCACCGCGACGCGGTCTCCGAAGTGAACCCGAGATATGTGCCGGCCGATCTCTACTCCGGCGCGAAGCAGGCGTGGGACGAGGCCGTGGAGCTCGGCGAAGACTTCGGCTATCGAAATGCGCAGGCCACGGTGCTCGCGCCCACCGGAACCATCGGGTTCATGATGGATTGCGATACCACCGGGGTCGAGCCGGACATCGCGCTCGTGAAGTACAAGAAGCTCGTGGGCGGTGGCTTGATGAAGATCGTCAACACCACCGTGCCGATGGCGCTTCAAAAGCTCGGCTACACGGTGCCGGAGATCGAAGCCATCGTTCACCACATCGACGCGCAGGAAACGATCGAAGGTGCGCCGTTCCTGAAGGACGAACACCTGCCGGTGTTCGACTGCGCGTTCAAGGCGGCCAACGGCGAGCGGTCGATTCATTACATGGGCCACATCCGGATGATGGGCGCTACGCAGCCGTTCATCTCGGGCGCGATCAGCAAAACGGTGAACGTGCCGCGAGAGGCCACCGTCGAGGACATCGAAAAGGCGTACGTCGAGTCGTGGCGCCTCGGCGCCAAGGCGATCTCGATCTACCGCGACGGCAGCAAGCGGACGCAACCGCTGAACACGTCGAAAGCGCAGGTGACCGATACGAGGAACGTCGGCCCTGGCTTCAGCCAGCCCGAGGTGAAGGAAGTGGTCAAGGAAGTCGTGAAGATCGTCGAGCGGCCGCAGCGGCGCAAGCTGGCGGACGAGCGCCACTCGATCACGCACAAGTTCGACGTCGCCGGCCACGAGGGCTACATCACCGTGGGCCTCTTCGAGGATGGCACACCGGGGGAAATCTTCCTCGTGATGGCCAAGGAGGGGTCGACGATCTCCGGATTCGCCGACGCCTTCGCACAAGCCGTGTCGTACTGCCTGCAGTACGGCGTGCCGCTGCAGACGCTCGTCGACAAGTTCAGCCACTCGCGGTTCGAGCCGTCGGGGATGACCAAGAACCCCGAGGTCCGCTTCGCGAAGTCGATCGTCGACTACATCTTCCGCTGGATGGCCACGAAGTTCCTGTCGCCCGAGGCGCAGTATCGAGCCGGCGTGAACATGCGCGAAGAGCCGGCAGAGCTCGAGGCGCCCACTGTGTCGAGTAAGGCGAGCCGGCCTGAAACCACCACGCCGAAGACCGAACCGAAGCCACGTGGCTCCGAATACGCGGCCATGCGGAATCAGGAAGACGCGCCGCCGTGCAGCACCTGCGGCTCAATCATGATCCGCAGCGGCAGCTGCTACAAATGCGCCAACTGCGGCACGACAAGCGGGTGTGCGTGATGACGTTGATTATCTGGAGCGAGTAGAGACCGCGTAGGGCACGTCCTTTCCGCCTACGCCTCGATCAGGAGGGCCGGTTCACCCGGCCCTCCGCATGTACGCGCGGGTATACTCACCACCTATCTGATGGGCTTCTTCCAGTTCTTTCAGTGGGGACTTCTGCTCCAGGCGTTGGCGATCGTCCACTTCATCCGCCGACGGCCGGATACCTTCTGGCTGTACGTCATCATTTTTCTCGGCGGTCTGGGCGCACTCGTCTACATCGTCGTGGAGGTCGTACCCGACCTCGGCTTGCTGCGACAGGTGTTCGATGCACACGGCCGACGCAAGAGGATCTCGATGCTCGAGGCGTTGGTCGTCGAGAACCCTGCGTCCGGCAACTACGAGGAGCTCGGCGACTTGTACCTGGACGAGCAGAAGTACCTGCGCGCGAAAGAGTGCTACGACAAAGCGATCTCATCGCGGAATACCGATCTCGATCCGATCTATCGTCGCGGGATCGCGGAAGTGCATCTGAGTGATTTTGGCGCGGCCGTCGCGGACCTCGAGCTGGTCACCTCGCGCGAGCCGAGGTACGACTCCCATCGGGCGATCGCGCTGCTCGCTCACGCCTACGCCAACACGGGACAAACCGAAAAGGCGGAATCGCTGTTTCGACAGGTCACCGAAGTCTCGACGCTGTCGGAAACTTACTTCAACTACGCCACGTTTCTCGCGTCACAGAACCGCCCGGGCGAAGCCCGCGAATGGGCGCAGCGCATTCTGGCCAAGAAGCCGACAATGCCGCGGTACCTGCAGCGCCGGGAGCGACCGTGGTTCCGGAAGGCCAACGCCTTGTTGAAGCGTCTTCCCAGTCGCGCGGCCTGAAACCCCACCCGTCCGCATCGAAGACCGGTGTGACCGCTGACCGAGAGCTATACTCCGCTGGATGAATCGGACGCGAGGTGAGGTCCTCATGAAAACGCCGACGTTGCTGAGTGGGATGCTGGGTCTCCTGGCGATAGCCGTCGCCGCGCAGGAACCGACGTGGAACGCCGCTGCGATCAAAGAGTGCGATCGCGCCTGCCTGGTCGGGACCATCGACGGCTACATGAGCGCCATCTTCAAGAAAGACCCGAAGGCGGTGCCGGCCCTGGCCTTCGACGTCAGGATGACTGAGAACACCGGACAGATGGATGTCGGCGAAGGCGTCCTGTGGCGCTCCAAGACCGAGCCCACGTCGTTCAAGATCTACGTGGCCGATCCGATCGCAGGTCAGGTCGCGCTGCAGACGCGGTTGAAGGTGCAGGGCCGCGACACGTTGGCGGCGATCCGACTCAAGGTCGATCGCGGAAAGATCATCGAGATCGAGCAGCTTCACGCCGGCGGTATCGCTCCGCAGGCCATCGAGCTGCTGACGACACCGCGGACCGTGCTGACCGAGGACGTGCCGGTCAATCAGCGCGTCTCGCGTGAGGTGATGTTCCGCGTGGCGAACTCGTACTTCGATGCGCTCGAAGGCGACAGCGGCAAGATCGGCGCATTCGCCGATGATTGTGTGCGACACGAGAACGGCTATCGCACCGTCAACAACCCGCCGCCCGGTGGCCGAATGATGCCAGGGCCCCAGCTTCCCGACCCGAACAGCGAGCAAGGGAAGTCGCAGCTGGCCTTCAGCATGCTGACGTGCTCGCAGCAGATCGATACAAAGATCTTTGCCTACATGAAGCACATCCGCCCGCGCCGGGCGCTCATTCTCGACGAGCAGAAACAGACGGTCGGCACATTTCCTCTGTTCGTCCACGATGGCACGCGACGTGGTGCCGCGCCCGATGCGCCTCCTGGCATGCTGCAGAACCTGGTGACCATGGAGACCTTCTCGGTCCGCGGTGGAATGATTCACCACGTCGAGGCGGCGCCGTTCGTCACGATCCCGTACGGGTTGGGCAACGGGTGGACGCCAGACTCGGGTCGATAGGGGTTCAGGAAACGGTGTCCGCTGCGTTCGTGCGCGCGCTCGCATCAACCGTCGCTCTGGCGCTTTGTGCCGGGGCGACGCCTGGCGCGGAGCGTGGCCTGCCGGCGAAGAAACCGTTCAAGCTTGTACCAGACGCATCGGGCGCGATCCCGTATTTCATCGCAGCCGCGCTCGACGGGTCTGCGTACAAGCCCGGTGATGCAGAACTGGCCGTCTGGGCGCTGCAAGAGTGGGAGCGCAGCGCCGGCGATGTGGTTCACTTTCGACAGGCCGACAGCGAAGAGAGCGCCCTCATTCGCATGCACTGGCTTCCCTGGGCCGAGGACGCCGCCCTCGGACACATGGAGCCGTCCGTGCAGGATGGACGTGCGTACGCGTCGATCGACATCAGGCCCGACGAGGACCGGTTTCGCCCGAGCATCAAGCGACGCGTCCGCGTCGATCCGCTCATGCGCGACGTGGTTCTGTACTATGTCTGTCTCCACGAGATTGGGCATGCCCTTGGCCTGAGCCACAGCATGAACGCGCGTGATGTGATGTGGCCGGGTCCCAACGGAGTAACACTGCCCATCTACGATCGCTATCGTCATCGTCTCACGACACGAGATGACATCCGGACACTGTCGTGGCTCTCGCACGATGACATCGCTCGAGTCAGGGCGATCTTCAACTCAAAACTCAAAACTCAAAACTCAAAAAAACTGCAAAAACGAGGCGCAATATAGGGGGTGGTTTAGTTTTGAGTCTTTGTTTGAGTTTTGAATCTCGAGTTTTGAGTTGAAGAATGTCCGATCAACTTCGCGACCGAGACGGTGTCTGCGCGGTGGCGGGCTGCGATTCCTCGTCCCGCGTCGGCGACGTCGTCTTCGTGCACGGTCTCGGCGGCGGCTCTCACTCGACATGGATGGCGCGCAGTGATCCGGATCGATTCTGGCCGGCCTGGATCGCGGCAGACTTCCCACACGCTGGCGTGTGGACGCTCGGGTATCAGGCCGACGTCTCTGCGTGGACGAACGAGTCGATGCCGATCGCGGACCGCGGCACCGCGATTCTCGAAGCGCTCACCAACGAGGGCATCGGCGAACGTCCCGTCATCTTCATCACGCACAGCATGGGTGGGATTCTCGTCAAACAGATTCTCCGGCATGCGACGAGCTTCGGCGTCGAGCGGTGGGAATCGATTGCCCGTCGCACCTGCGGCATCGCGTTCGTCGCCACGCCGCATGCTGGCGCTGACCTCGCCGGATTCGCTGAGCTGGCGCGGCTCGTCCTGCGCACGAATGAGCAGGTTGCAGAGCTGCGCGCGCATCACCCGCGTCTCCGAGAGCTCCACGCGTGGTTCCTCAAGTTTCAGGCCGACAAAAAGCTCGTATGCCGAACCTTCTGTGAAACGCGCGAAGTGCGCCCGGGCGTCCTCGGCCTCACGTTCCCGAGGGGATTCATGGTGGTCGATCAGACCAGTGCCGAGCCGCACGTGCCGGGTCGCAGTCCCGTTGGATGAGGATCATGTGAGCATCTGCAAGCCCGAGAGCCGCGACGCGCCGATCTACAAAAGCCTGCGTCGATTTCTACGCGAGTCGTTGGCGACCGTTGGGGAGCAGACATCGGCGACCGACGTTACCGGTCAGTGGATTGGTGAAGTGGCGAGGAAGGGTCTGCAGGCGTACCGAATCACTTTCGACCTCGAGGTGATCAGCGGTCGGTTACTCGGCACCGTGCGCTACCCGACGGGCGATGCGGGCATTCGGGATGGTGAGGTCCAGGGCGATCGCGTCCGATTTCGCACGACACATACACCGCAGTTCGCGGAGGAACCGGCCGAGATCCGCTTCGACGGCACCATCGCCGACGGAAGGATGGACCTTGTCCTGCAGGATTCGAACGGTCACGCTCGGGTCACCGCGCGACGAGAGGGCGCCTAGAGCGGCCATGTTCGCCTACGGGAACATTCCGTCCCACGCCCGAACGCCCATTCCGCACGATGCCAATGTTTTCCGCAGAAATGGAGCGGTACGCGGATTGTTACCCACGACGTTGGAGGTCGTGCGATGGATCTGCTGATTCAGGATGTCCGGTATGCCGTGCGGCGTTTGGCCTCCTCGCCGCTCTTTACCGTCATGGCCATCTTGATCGTCGGGTTGGGTATTGCGGCGAATACCACCGTCTTCAGCGCCGTCAACGCGGTCCTCCTTCGTCCCTTACCGTTCCACGATCCGGACCGGCTCGTGCACGTCTATCAGGATTCAGACGAAGGCCAGCCGGAATCGAGCTCGTTCCCCGCGTATCTCACGATCGCCGATCGGACCGATGTGTTCTCCAGCGCCGCTGCCGTCTTCTACACGACGGTCAGCGCGGAGACCGATCGTGGCGTCAGGCAATCGCTGGTGGAGTTCGCGACGTCTTCCTACTTTCCGGTCCTCGGCCTGCGTCCCCTCATGGGGCGCTGGTTCTCCTCCGCCGACGAGGAGGCCGGGCTGCCGGTGACAGCGGTGGTGACCTATCACGCGTGGCGCACGCGCTTCGGATCGGATCCGGCCATCGTCGGCCGTGCGATGCGGCTCGGCGGATCGACGGTCACCATCGTGGGTGTCGGACCTCGGACCTACAACGGCATCCTGAACGGCGTCGCCGTTGATTTCTGGCTGTCGCTGGGTGGGCTCGGTCCTGTGGTTGGCTCGTATGCGGGGACGACCCGGGAGCGGCCGCAGGATCACTGGTTTCAAATCCGAGCACGCCTTCGCGATGGTGTCTCACTGAGTCAGGCCCGCGCGGCTATGGCCGGTGTGTCCGCCACGCTGGCCACTCAGTTCGCAGGGCTCGATCAACGGCGACAGATCTCTGTGCTACCCGCCGCCAGCGTGCGCATCCATCCGTCGTTCGATCGCGCGCTCGTTCCTGCCGCGGCGCTCCTGATGAGTGTGGTCGCGATTGTGCTGACGCTTGTCTGCAGCAACCTCGCGATCCTGCTGCTCCTGCGAGGTGCGGCGCGGCACCGCGAGGTATCGATCCGGATTGCGATGGGCGCGGCGCGCGGTCGGATCGTGCGCCAGTTCCTGACCGAGAGCCTCGTGTTGTCGCTTGCTGGCGGCGCGGTCGGCTATGTCGCTGCAACCTGGCTCGTCGCCGTGATCTCGGCGACGGACGTTCCAGTCACGAACGGGCTCCTCGACACCGCCATCGACTATCGCGTGCTCGTGTTCGCCATGGTGCTCTCGGCATTGACTGGTGTGGCGTTCGGCGTATCGCCAGCGTTACGCGCGATTCGGACGGATGTGTCAGCAGTCCTTGGCGGTGTCGGGGTCACGAAACGTCGCGTAGCGATCAAGTACGCGATGGTGGGTTTCCAGGTCGCCTTGTCCCTTGTGCTGCTCGTCGGCACCGGTCTCGTGATTCGAACACTGATGGCGATGGAACGCGTCAACATGGGGTTCAATCGAGACCGGCTCGCGATCCTCTCGACAAGCGCCGCGCAGGCGGGCTATGAGCCGTTGCAAGGCCGGCGCGCGTACCTCGATCTCGAGGCGCGCATGGCCGCGTTGCCTGGTGTGCAATCGGTGGTTCGTACTGCGCAGCTTCCGCTCGGACGTCGAGGTACGAACACGCTGGTGATCGACGAGTATCTGTCGCCAACGGGCACAAACACGGCGGAAGTTCCCGGGACGTTTGTCTCGACGAACTACTTCGAGGCACTCGGGATCCCGATTCTCCAAGGTCGTGCGTTCCTCCCTCAAGACACGCGCGACGCTCCCGCTGTCGCCGTCGTCAGCCAGGCGATGGCGCGACGCTACTGGGGCACGACCGACGTGATTGGTCGTCGGTTTCGTTTCGACGGCGCGCCCAACTCGTGGGTGGAGATCGTGGGGGTCGTCGGCGACGTCAAGGTCTACAGCCTGACCGAGAATCCACGACCGCTGTATTACCGCTCGCTCGATCAACAGGGCTCGCCGGTCATGTCCTTCATGGTGAGAACGGCCGGAGATCCGAAGGACATCGTCGGCACGTTGAGCCGCGTGGTACGCGAAGTCGGCCCGGCGCTGCCCATCCTGCAGGCGTCGACGCTCGACGATTATCTCGACCAGCAGTTGCTGCTCCCACGCCTCGGTGCGGGCGTGCTCAGTGGGTTCAGTCTGACGGCGCTCGTCCTTGCGGCGCTTGGACTCTACGCCGTCGTGGCATTCGCGGTGGGTGAGCGAGCGAGAGAAGTGGGCATTCGAATGGCACTTGGCGCCCGCGCGCCGCACGTGATCTGGATGATCCTTCGCAGCGTGATGCTGACCGTCGCGGTCGGGCTGGTGATTGGCATCGTGCTCGCCGTGGGCGCCGCGCAGGGCATGACCAGCATTCTCTACGACGTGTCGCCAGCCGACCCGACGACGCTCGCGCTCGTCACTGTGGTCCTCGCGCTCGTCGCCGCGGTGGCGGCGCTGGTTCCCGCCAGACGCGCCAGCCACGTAGACCCCCTCGTCGTGCTGCGCTATCAGTGACGCGCACCGTTCACATTCTCAGTCGTTCCGCAGCGCAATGATCGGATTGACGCTCGTCG
>Ga0114129_10008865_pt1 | contig 14351 bp, 10 predicted proteins | sample RhiMetdeltSRZDD1_FD_80071 | JGI IMG/M metagenome (GOLD analysis project Ga0114129, IMG submission 80071) | Populus rhizosphere microbial communities from Tennessee, USA - Rhizosphere MetaG P. deltoides SRZDD1 (version 2) (version 2) | ecosystem: Host-associated > Plants > Roots > Rhizosphere >... | reverse complement strand
GCGCCGCGCCTGAGCGCCAGCCCGTGCCCGGGGCGCTCGGGGATGCGGAAGTGACCGTCCTCGCAGGTTGGCATTCCCTCGAAGAGATCGGGCGGCGCCCAGTCGATCCACTCCACCAGGAAACCGTTCGCGAGCGCGCCCACGATGTGGAGCGACAGCTCGTGTACCACGTGCGGCGAGAGCGCGACCTGGTGGGCGGCGGCGAGATGACCGATGCGCAGCGTCTCGCTGAAGCCGTTGGCGCGGCACACGTCGGGCATCAGATAGCGCGCGGCCCGCCGCTCCAGCAGCTCCCGGAACTCGAAGCGCGTGTAGTTGTTCTCTCCCGTCGCGACGGGGATCCGGATCGAGTGCGCGACCTCCGCGCAGGCGGCGATGTCGTCGGCGAGCACGGGCTCCTCGTACCAGACGAGGTCGAGGTCTTCGAGCAGCGCCGCCTGCCGCTGGTTTCCGAGGACGTCGAGCTTCTGGTTGACGTCGACCATCATGCGCACGCCGTCGCCGAGGGCGCGGCGCACGGCCTCCACACGCTTGCGGTTCTCGCGCGGATCGGGATGGTGGATCTTCATCTTGTAGTACCGGCAGCCGAGTCGCGCGTAGCGCTCCGCCTCCCCGAGGAGGTCCTCGAGGCCGTAGCTCGGCCAGCCGCCGCTGCCGTAGGCGGGCACGCGGTCGGTGACGGCGCCCCACAGCTTGTAGAGCGGAAGGCGTGCCGTCTTGCCCGCGATGTCCCAGAGCCCGATGTCGAGCGCAGAGAGCGCGTAGGCCGCGATCCCCTGGCGCTTGATCCCGCGATCGGCGCGGTACATGCGCTCCCACAGACGCTCCACGAACAGCGGGTCCTGCCCCACGAGGAGGGGCGCGAGACGGGTGTCGAGGTAGACCTTGATCGCCTCCGCGCCCCCGCCCCCGAACGCGAGGCTATAGCCGAGCCCGCTGACGCCCTCGTCGGTCGCGATCTGTGCCACCACGAGCTTGTGATGCGGAAACTCCAGCGCGATCGGCTTCGCGGTGGGGACCGTGAGCACGGCGCTCTCGACGCCGGTCACCTTCATGGCTACACCGTCCTCACGTAGACGCCGGGCGAGCCGGTGGCGTGGCGCATGTGCCCGCGCATCTGTTCGGAGATCGGCACCGCGTCGCGCTGCGCGTTCCACTCCCCGCTCTCCGACACCTTGGGATGCTGGAACTCGTAGAACGTCAGATACGTGGGCGTGCCGCTGACGGCACGAAACCGGCGGCCGCGGATGACACCCGGCACTTTCTCGTAGTTCGGGACGTAGATCGTGTTGTACCAGGTGTTCCACTCGTCATCGACCTCACCGGGGACGTCCATGCGCCCGAGCTGGAGCGCCGGCGCGGGGTCGCTCGCAGCGATCGGCGGAGTGAGCGCGCGGGGATGGATCATCGTGTACACGTTGCGGATGAAGGTGGTGCCGATCGCCTGCGGTCCGAAACGCTTCGTTCCTTCCGTCGGATTCGCCTGGACGCCCCGGTAGGCATCGCTCTCCAGGACGCCGACGTTCTCCAGCTCGTAGACGGCGAGGTGCTTCGGTCCGCCCTTCACGGCCTCGTAGCGCGCCCCGCTCAAGAAGCCGGGAATGGCGAGACGCTCGGGCAGGTGTTCGTCGTTGTACCAGCGATTGAAGTCCTTTTCCTTGTCCGCGGGAACGTCCGCCCACACCATGAGGAGCCCGCTACCCCGCTTGTTCGCCATGTTGCTCTCCTTTTGGTCTACTTGGCGACGGTCATCTCGGATCCGATGAGCCGGTAATCAGCGCGCGGCTTGAAGCTCACGCGCTTGGACACCCCGTAGATCACGACCTCCTGGAACAGCTCCAGCCACGGCTTTTCCTCGTGGATGATGCGGGTCGCCTCCGTGTAGAGCTCCTTGCGCTTCTTCTCGTCGAGCGTGTACCGCGCCTGCTCCATCACGTCGTGGAACCGCTGGCCGGGCTGGTTCCCTGACCAGTACTTGCCGCCGAAGCCACTCGGGTGGAACAGCCGCCACAAGCTGCCGTCGGCATCGAGCAGCGTGGACTGGGGATTGATCAGCATCACGCCGTTCGGCGGCAACGTGCGCTCGTTGTTCATCTTCTGCCGGGCCGCCATCTCCATCATCTCGATGCGTGCGCGGATGCCGACCTGAGACCAGGTGTCGGCGATGGTCTCCAGCAGCTGCTTGTCGTTGACCATGGTCCCGCTGCCGGCGTAGAGCGTGACGTCGATGCCGCCCGCGTGGCCGGCGTCCGCGAGCAGCTTGCGCGCCCGCTCCGGATCATACGTGTACGGCTTCAATTCCCGGTTGTAGCCGAAGTCGGTGTCGGCGAGGCCGCCGCTGAAGGGTTTGCCCTGCCCCGCGTAGAGATTCTTGACGATCGACTGCACGTCCATCGCGTAGTGCATCGCCTGCCGCACCCGCTTGTCGGACGTCGGCGGCTGCGTGGTGTTGATCCAGAACGTCACCGTGCGCGTGGCCGGGACCGTGAGAGTGCGGACGATCTTCATCTGGTCCGGCGGCACGTTGGTGATGATGTCCACCTCGCTGCGCTGGAGCGCGCTCAGCCGCGCGAAATCGTCCGGGATCGGCTTCCACACGATGCGTTCCACCGCGGGCGCCTTCCCGCTCCAGCCCCACCAGTCGCGATTGGCATCCATCACGAGCTGATCGTCCTTGGTCCACGACACGAACTTGTAGGCGCCGGTGCCGATCGGCTTGCGCGCGAGCTCCTTGGCGCCCTCGTCATTGGCGAAACGAGCGGGATAGATGTAGCCCCCCATCTGCGCCATGCGCACCGGCATGAGCGGATCCGGCTTCTTGGTCACGATCCGGAGCGTCGTGGGTCCCGTGACCTCGATCGCCTCGATGGTCGCGAACCCGGCTGCCACCACGCTCTTGCCCGGCGTGCGCGCCCGCTCGTAAACCGCCTTCACGTCTTCGGCGGTGAGCGGCGAGCCGTCGTGGAACTTCACGCCCGAGCGCAGCGTCACGTCCCAGGTGGTGTCGTTGACGCTCTTCCACGCGGTAGCGAGCCCGGGCTGGAGCTTGAGGGCGGTGTCCCAGCGCGTGAGCGTGTCGTAGAGGTTGACGAAGTAATTCACGGTCAGGACCTGCGTCGAGCGTGCGGGATCCATGGTGGTGGCATCGGCCGGCTGCGAGATCGTGATCTGAGCGCCCCGCTGCGCGCCCGCCGGCGGAGCGGTCAGCGCGAGGGCGGCGACGAGGACGAGACAGACAACCCATCGGATCGACGTCATCATGTCATCTCCTGTAGCGGGCGTCCGTCACGTGCGCCCGCGCGGCTTCACCGTGCGCGGATCGAGCGCGTCGCGAAGGGCGTCACCGACCAGATTCAAGCCGAGGACCACGATCATGATCGCCAGGCCGGGGAAGGTGGCCGTCCACCACGCCTGGCGCACGTACGTGGAGGCGTCACGCAGATCCGAGCCCCACGACGGCGTCGGCGGCTGCACGCCGAGACCGAGGAAGCTCAACGTGGATTCGAGAATGATGATGCGTCCGACGTCGAACGTCGCCAGCACGATGATCAACGAGAGGATCTCCGGGAGGAGATGGCGAAACAGGATGCGCGGGGTGGCGGCGCCGAGCGCGTGCGCGGCTTGCACGTAGTCACGCTCGCGGAGACTGAGCACGAGCCCGCGCACGATGCGCGCGTGCCCGACCCAGGCCCCGATGGCGAGCACGACCACCAGCACCGGAATGCTGGGGCCGGCGACCGCGATGACTGCGATCGCGAGCAACACGAACGGAAACGCGAGCTGGATGTCGATGAGCTTGGTCAGCACGCGATCCACGCGTCCGCGATAGTAGCCGGTGACGAGACCGATCAGCGAGCCGACGGCGGCGCCGATCAGCGTGGCCGACAGCGCGATCAGGAGCGAGATGCGCGCGCCCCACACGAGGCGGCTCAGCAGATCGCGTCCGAGGAGATCGGTGCCGAGAAGTCGGCCCGGAACGGCGCCGTCGGCCCACGCGGGCGGCCGGAGGCGCGCGGCGAGGTTTCCCGATGTCGGCGAATAGGGCGCAATCCACGGCGCCAGCAACGCGGCGACCACCGCGATCGCGACCGGAATCGCGGGCAGCACGAGCGGCCACGGCACGCGACGCCGCCGCGGCGCGACGTCGACGACGAGAATGTCACCGGCGCGGCCAGCCACCACCGCCATCACGCGACCTCGGTCCGGATGCGGGGGTCGAGATAGCCGTAGAGCAGGTCGACGAAGAGGTTGATGGCCACGAACGTCAGGGCGAGCACCAGCACACCCGCCTGCACAACCGGATAGTCGCGGACGAAGATCGACTGCACCGCGAGGCGGCCCACGCCGGGCCACGCAAAGATCGTCTCCGTGACGACGGCGCCGCCGAGCAGTGTGCCGAACTGGAGGCCGATCAGCGTCACCACCGGCACCGCGGCGTTCTTCAGCGCGTGCACGAGGATCACCCGCCGCTCCGCGAGTCCCTTCGCGCGCGCGGTCGTCACGTAGTTCTGGCCGAGGACCTCGAGCATGCTCGTCCGCGTCAGCCGCGCCAGCGACGCCGCGAAGTGTGTCCCGAGCGTGATGGCGGGCAGGACGATGTGCTCCCATCCCCCGCGCCCCGAGGTTGGCAGCCAGCCGAGCTCGACCGAGACCACGAGGATCAGCATGATCCCCATCCAGAAGTACGGCGTGGCCTGGCCCACCACCGCGAAGCCCATCGCGAGCACGTCGGCAAGTCGGCCGCGGCGCAGCGCGGCCACGATACCGAGCGGAAGCGCCGCCGCCACCGCGAGGGCGAGCGCCGCGAACGCGAGCTCCAACGTGGCGGGCAGCCGCTCGAGCACCAGCGGCAGCGCCGGCTGCTGGTGACGGAAGGAGGTGCCGAAATCACCGGTGACGGCGCCGGCGAGGAAGCGCGCGTATTGAATGTGGAGCGGCCGGTCGAGACCGAGCTCCCGCCGCAGCGCCGTCAGCTCCTCTACCGACGCGTCGCCCGGCAGCATGGTGGCCGCCGGGTCGCCGCTCGCGCGCAAGGCGATGAAGACGAGCGTGACGACGCCGAGCGCGACCAGCCCGGTGTGGAGCAGTTTGCGCAGCGTGTACTGGAGCATCGGAGGGCGCGGCGAGTATAGCACTCGGGCGTGCGGCGGCTCCGGTGCCGGGCCGGGAACGAGCGCCGCGTGCCCGGTCAGCGTCCCGCGTTGCCGGCGGCGCTCGGATCCAGGCTCGCCATGTACTCGACGAGCAGGTCGATGTCCTGCTCGCCGAGAGCCTGCGCCACCATCGTCATCATCCCGTCGAGATCGCTCGTCGTCTTCGTCTTGTAGCCGTACAGCCGCTTGCGCAGATAGTCGCGATCCTGGCCCGCGAGCAAGGCGACCTGTTGCTGTCCGAGCAACCCGGGTCCGTGACACGACGTGCAGTGGTGAGTCTCCGCGACGGCGCGCGCGTCGGCGGCGTGCTCCGTCGCGGCGGGTGCGTTCGGGCGCGGGCGCGGCAATTGCGACGCGAAGTAAGCGGCGAGATCCGCCATGTCGGTATCACTGAGACGCTCGGCAACCGGCGACATCGCCGGATCCCGCCGCCGGCCGTCGCGAAACATGATCAATTGCCAGTGCGTGTAGAAGGCGGGCATGCCCGCGAGCGACGGCATCCCCGGAATGGAGGCGACGCCACCGGGGCCGTGGCACGCTGCGCACGGCTCGGCCTTCTGCGTTCCGGCGTCCGGATCGGCGGCGGGGAGCCGAACGGCGGGCAGTATGGCGAACGCGGCCGCCGGTATCAGCCACGCGATTCGCCATTGCTTCATGAGCATGATCGTAGCGGACGACGCTAGATGCCGCCGGGCACCCGCAGCAACGCGGGACGCCCGGCGGCGAAGAACGCGGCGGGGAGAACTGCCGCCGTGACGATCAGCGCTGATAGCTGATGCGGTAGATGGCCCCGTTGTAGTCGTCAGATAGCAGCATGGAGCCGTCCGGCATCCACTGGATGTAGGTCGGCCGCCCGCCGACCTTGGTGCCCTGCACGAATCCATCCGCGAACGTCTCGTACTTCGGCGGCATGCCGGGCTTGATATCGACCGTCATCACCTTGTAGCCGCTCTTCTCCGTGCGGTTCCACGAGCCCTTGAGCGCGATGAAGGCGCGGTTCTTGTACTCGGCGGGGAACATGCTGCCGGTGTAGAAGCGAATCCCCATCGACGCCACGTGCGGACCGAGCTTGAGCAGCGGCGGCGCGAACTCGCTGCACGACTGTCCCTTGCCGAAATCGGGATCGACGATGTCGCCCTGGTGGCAGTACGGGAAGCCGAAGTGCAGGCCCACCCGCGGCGCGTGGTGGAGCGTGTCGTTGGGCGTGTCGTCACTCATCCAGTCACGCCCGTGATTGGTGAAGTAGAGCTCCTTCGTCACCGGATGCCAGTCGAATCCCACGCTGTTGCGGACGCCGCGGGCGTAGTACTCGAAGCCGGTACCGTCGAGATTGACCCGCGAGATGTTCGCGTGGGTCGCGGGCGGGAGGCAGATGTTGCAGGGCGCGCCCATGTTGAAGTAGAGCTTGTCGTCCGGCCCGAACGCGAGGTACCGCCAGTTGTGGTGCGCTTCCTTCGGATACTCGTAGAGCACCTTCGGCGCGGGCGGATTGTCGAGGTTCGCCTCGATGTTCTCGTACTTCAACAGGCGCGGGATCTCGGCCACGTAGAGGGCGCCGTCGCGGAACGCCACCCCGCTCGGCTGCGTCAGGCCCTTCGCGATGACCTTCACCTCGCGCTTGCCGCCACGGTCCACCACTGCGTAGAGGTTGCCGGGAGCCCGGCTCCCGACGAACAGCGTGCCGCGATCTCCCCACGCCATCTCGCGTGCGTTGTGAATCCCGTCGGCCCAGACGCTGATCTTGAATCCGGCCGGGAGCTTCACTTTATCGATCGCGATCTGATCGGCGGGTGTCGGCGCCGGCGGTAGCGGGATCGGCGCCAACGGCGACGAGGCCTGCTCCGGCGACCGCCCCTGTTGCCATACCGGCGGTGGCTGCGGCGCGGCCGGCTGTTGCGCCGACGGGGGCGCGGCCGGCTGTTGCGCGGGCGCGGGCAGCACGGCGATGAGGGTGAGGAAACCGAGAACGGTGATGAGCGCCAGAGACGTCCGGTTCATCCGCATAGCGCCTCCCTGGGTGGGTATCACCGAAGCACGCCCCTGCGCGTCGGAGTGCGCGAACGCTACCCCGCGCCGGCGGGCCCTGTCAATGACGCCCGTCTGACGGCAGCGGCGCTACGATGGCGTCAGCGTTCCGGCTCGATGTGGTCGCGCCGCGGGGCGTACGGATGCGCGCCCGCGATGAGCTTGCCCTCCGCGAAGCGCTCGGGACGGAAGGCGCCAATGTCCACCGTTTGCGCGCGGCCGTCGATGATGAGCTCGGCGAGGCACGTGCCCACGGCCGGCGCGATCTTGAAGCCGGAGCCGCTGAACGCGGTGGCGAGATAGAGACCGTCGATGCCGCTCACCGCGCCGAGGATGGCGTGGCGATCGGCACTGTAGCAGTCGAACGCGCGATAGCCGCGCGCGAGCGCAGCGCCGTCCATGGCGGGCATGCGCTGGGTGAGAATCTGAGCGCCTTCCGCGGGCGCGGACGCCGGCAGCCCCGTCGGCATCGTGTCGGGATCGATGTCCCACACCTGGCACGGCACGCCCACGATCGTGAGCACGTCGCTCTCCGGGCGTAGATACGTCCCCTGCACGTGATCGAGGAACACCATGTGCGGGGTGGCGAGCGCGGGCGGACGCGTCACCAGCATCGTGTCGATCGCCTTCGGCCGCGCCGGGAGCGCAATGCCGATCTCGCGGCACAATCGCGGCGCCCACGCTCCCGCGGCCACCACCACCGCGCCGGTGTCGATCCGGCCCGACGGCGTCTCGACGCCGACCACGGCACTCTCTTTCCGAACGATCCGCGTCACCGGCGTCCACGGCAGAATGCGCGCGCCCAGATCGTGCGCCCGCCGCCGGAACCCCTCGACCACGTCGGATGGATTGGCGTAGCCGCTCGCCGGCTCGTAGGCGGCCGCGCCCACGTCATCGACGTTGACGAACGGCTGGAGCGTCTTCAGTTCCGCCGGCGAAATCGCGACGGTGTCGATGCCGATCACGCGCAGCATCTCCACGTTCTCGCGCAACGCGGCGGCGTCGGACGGCCCCACGATGGCGACCACGCCCGTTCGCCTGAACACGGGTGGGCCGCCCATGCGCTCGCTCCAGTCGCGAAACAGCGGATAGCTCGCCCACGCCAGGCGCGCGTCTTCCTCGTTGGTGTAGTGCATGCGGACGAGCGCGCTGGAGCGTCCGGAGGCGCCGCTCGCGAGCGCGCCTTTCTCCAGCAGCGTGACGCGCTTCACGCCGGCCGACGCCAGCGCGAACGCGATGCTGGTGCCAACGACGCCCCCGCCGATGATCACGACGTCTGCCGTGTCCGCCATCGGCGCCACCGTAGTGTGAACGGACGCCGGGTGTCAACGCGCGCGTCCCCGAGACGCGCGCGCGCCGACGCCGCCCGCGAGCGTGCCCCGCCACGCGCGAGCGCGCCCCGGTCGCACGCGCGCCCCCTGACGCGCGGAGGCGCCTGCGCGCGAGGCCGGAGCGACGCCGATGCGCGCTATAGTGCGCGCATGTACGTGGACCGCCCGCTGTGGGCATTTACCGGGGGAACGCGCCATCGGATCACGGGAGCCGCCGCTCTCGGCCTCGTCGGCGTCGCGCTTGGCATCGCGCGCCTCGCATTGCTCGGGTGGCTGCTCGCCCGCGTGCTCGGCGGCGCCGGCGTTTCCGAGCTCGCGCTCCCGATCGTCGGCGTGGCTCTCGTCATCGCCGCGCGCGCCATGGTCGAATACGCCCGGGCGATGGTGGCACATCGCACGGCCGTGAAGGTGCAGGCGCGCCTCCGCGAGCGGCTCTATGACCATCTGGTCGCGCTCGGGCCCGCCTACCTCACGCACGAGCGCACGGGACCGGTCGTGACATCGCTCGTGGAGGGTGTGCAACAGCTCGAGATCTACTTCGGCCAGTATCTGCCGCAGCTCATGGTCGCGGTGGCGACGCCGCTGCTGATCTTCGCCTTCGTTGCGTTCGTGGATCTCCCTGTCGCGGCCGTCCTCGTCGCGGGCGCGCTGGTGACACTGGTCGCGCCCGTGGTCTGGCACCGACGTGACCGCGCCGCCAGCCTCGCGCGGAGCCGCGCCTACGCCGCGTTCGGCGCCGAGCTGCTCGATGCCCTGCAAGGCCTCGCCACCCTCAAGGCGTTCGGCCAGAGCGGTGAGCGGGCGCGGCTCCTCCGCGAGAAGAGTCACGCGCTGTTCCGGAGCACGATGTGGCTGCTCGGCACCAACACGCTCGGCCGAGGGATCACCGACGCCGGGATGGCGATCAGCGCCACCGCCGCCCTCGGGCTCGGCGCCTGGCGCGTCAGCACCGGCGCCATGGATCTGACCTCGCTGCTCATCATCCTCATGCTGGGTGTCGAGGTGTTCCGGCCCCTCCGCGATCTGAGGATGCTGCTGCACGCCGGGATGCTCGGCACAGCGGCGGCGCGCGGCATCCAGGACATCCTCGCCGCGCGGCCGGTCGTGGTCGACACCGCGCCGGTCGCCACCGCGTCGGCGGACGGCGGCACGCGCGGCGTGGCGAAGGCGCCCGCCGCCGACAGGACGAGGCCGGGCGGGCTCGCGCCGACGGTGACGTTCGAGGACGTGCGATTCGCGTACCCGGGTGCGCGTCGCATCGCCCACGACGGCGTCGCCTTCCACGTCGGCGCCGGCGAACGCGTCGCCTTCGTCGGTCCGAGCGGCAGCGGCAAGTCCACGGTCGTGCGCTTGCTGCTCCGGTTCTACGACCCTGACGCCGGGCGCGTGTGGGTGGGGGGACGCGACGTCCGCGAGCTGCCCCTCGCCGACCTCCGCCGGCAGGTGGCGGTCGTCAGCCAGGACACCTACCTGTTCCACGGCACCGTCGAAGAGAACATGTGGATGGGAAAACCCGATGCGACCGCGGCCGAGCTCGAGATGGCGGCCCGCGCCTCGAACGCCCACGAGTTCATCGTCCGCCTGCCTGGAGGCTATCGCACCGTGGTGGGCGAGCGTGGCGTGCGGCTGTCCGGCGGCCAGCGGCAACGCATCGCGATCGCGCGCGCGTTGCTGCGCGATGCGCCGATCCTGGTGCTCGACGAGGCTCTGTCGTCCGTGGACGCGGAGAGCGAGGCAGTCATCCAGAGGGCGCTCGATCGCTTGATGGAGGGCCGCACGACACTGATTTGCGCGCACCGGCTGTCGAGCGTGATCGGCGCCGATCGCATCGTGGTCCTCGACACGGGGCGGGTCGTGGAGAGTGGGACGCACGCTGCTCTGATGGCGCGACGGGGATCGTACTGGCGTTTGATGCAGCCTCAGGCCGAGATGGCCGCGCATCGCGACCCGCTCCTGACCGCGGGCCCGCGCGCCGACGCCGACGCGACCGTGGCCACGGACGATCGTGCTGCCGCCGACGACATCACGGCCACGCAGGATGCCGACGCCGCCGACGTCAACGCGGTCCCAGGCGATGGCACTACCGCCGGCGCGATCACCGCGGCGGAGGACGCCCACGCTGCCGACACCGGTGGCGCAAGCGCCGCCGGCGACGCCGATCACGGTGGACGGAGATGGGATGCCGCGGCACCCGCCGATACGCCGAGCGCCGATGCCTCTGTCGTCCGCGCGTCTGCACTTCGCTGGCCGGACGCGCTCGCCGTGCTGGCGCGAATGGTGCGCGGCTATCGCGCGCGCCTGGTCATCACCTTCGCCCTCGGCGTGGCGCGCGTGGCCGCGCTCATGGCGGTCGGTGTGCTGAGCGCGCTCATCGTGCGCGCGGTGAAGCACGGAGCTCCCGTCGGCACTCTGCTCGTCGCTCTCGCGGTGACGGCGCCGCTGGCGGGACTCCTTCACTGGCTGGAGTCGTGGCTCGCGCACGACATGGCGTACCGGCTGCTCAGCCACATGCGGCTCGCGCTCTATCAGAAGCTCGACGCGCTTGCGCCCGCCTATCTCACGCGGCGGCGCAGCGGCGACCTCGTGGCGGTGGCCACCCACGACGTGGAGCTGATCGAGTACTTCTTCGCGCACACGATCACGCCCGTTCTCGTCGCCGTCATCGTGCCGGTGGCGGTGCTGACGACGTTGCTCGCGTTCGGATGGCCGCTGGCGGTGGCGCTGTTCCCCTTTCTCGTGTACACCGCGCTCGCTCCCGTGCGGCGGCGCGCCCAGATCGACCGTCTGAGTTCCCGCGCACGCGAGCTCGCGGGCGATCTGAACGCGCATGCCGTGGACTCCATCCAGGGCATCGCCGAGATCGTGGCCTTCCAGCACGAGCGCGCGCGGCGCGACGAGCTCGCCGCGCGCACGGCGGCCTATCGCGACGCACGCATGCCGTTTCTCGCCGACCTCGCGCGCGAGGCGTCACGGCACGAGGCTGTCACCGGTCTCGGCGGCCTCGCCATCATCGCGGTGGGCGCGGCGCTGGCGGCGGCAGGCGGTCTCGACGCCGCCACGCTGCCGTTGCTGGCATTGCTCTCGCTGTCGGCGTTCGTGCCGCTGTGGGAAGTATCGCAGGTGGGGCGCCAGCTCGCGGACACGCTCGGCTCCACGCGGCGCGTGCACGCGATCCATTCCGAGCCGGTCCCGGTGCAGGACGGCGCGGGCGTGCCGGTGGCGACGACGGAGGCACGGATGCGCGCACGCGGCCGGGAGCCGGCGCTCGAGTTCCGGGACGTGACGTTCACGTATCCGGGCCGCCGTCGCCCCGCCCTCAGCGGCGTCGCCCTCACGGTCCCCGTCGGGAGCACCGTGGCGCTCGTCGGCTCGTCCGGCGCGGGCAAGACGACCATCGCCCACCTCTGCCTTCGATTCTGGGATCCGAGCGCGGGCGAGATCCGGCTCGGCGGCCACGATCTGCGCGCGTGGCGGCTCGACGATCTGCGGCGCGAGATCGCGCTCGTGGCGCAAGACACCTATCTCTTCAACGACACGCTGCGCGCCAACGTGCTCCTCGCCCGCCCCACCGCCACGGCCGCGGAGCTGCAGACGGCGCTCGAGCGCGCGTCGCTGGCCGAGCTCGTCGCGTCGCTCCCGGAGGGCGTCGACACCGTCGTGGGCGAGCGCGGCATGCGGCTCTCCGGCGGCCAGCGCCAGCGCGTGGCCATCGCGCGCGCATTCCTGAAGGACGCACCCTTGCTGATCCTGGACGAGGCCACGTCGTATCTCGACGCCGTGAACGAGGCGATCGTCCGACGGGCGCTGGAGACGCTGGCGCGCGGCCGCACCACGCTCGTGATCGCGCATCGCCTGTCGACCGTGCGGGGCGCGGACGTGATCGCGGTGCTGCACGAGGGCCGGATCGCGGAGAGGGGCCGTCACGAGGAGCTGCTCGCCGAGCGCGGCTTCTACGCCCGCCTCGTCTCGCGCCAGGTGGCCGCGCTCACGAGCCCGCTGCGCACGGGATGATCACACGCCGAGGAGGAAGGATCGCGATGCCCACGGCGGACACGCTTTTGAGCGCGCTCGTTGATGCCCGTCAGGTCGAGCTCGAGCTGCTGGGCGGCCTCACAGACTCCCAGATGCTCGGCGCCCAGGCACACTTCCTGGAGCCACCCATCTGGGAGATGGGCCACGTGGGCTGGTTCCAGGAGTCGTGGATCCTGCGTCATCTCGACGGAACCACCTCGTTGCTGCCAGGTTCCGACAGGATCTACGACGCGTTCCACGTTCCGTACACGCGGCGATGGGAGCACGCGTTCCCGTCGCGCCGCGCTACGCTCGCCTACATCACCGAGGTGCTCGAGCGCAGCATCGGGCGCCTCGTCGCGGGGACGCCGAGCGCCGCCGAGACGTACTTCTACACGCTGGCGGCGCTCCACGAGGACATGCACGCCGAGAACCTCACAGTCATCTTGCAGACCCTCGGTTACGGTGGCCCGCCGCTGTCGCGCGTGGACCACGTCGCGGCGGCGCCGCCCGTCGATCCGGCGTACCGGCCGCACGACGTCGCTGTCCCCGGCGGCACCTGGATGCTCGGCGCCAGTGACGACGAGCCGTTCGTGTTCGACAACGAGAAGTGGGCGCATCCCGTGGAGGTGCATCCGTTTCGCATCGCGGCGACGCCCGTGACCAACGCGGAGTTCCAGGCGTTCGTCGACGATCGGGGGTATCAGCGTCGCGAGGCATGGGGCCGCCGCGGCTGGGACTGGCGCCGGCGCGCTGGCGCCGAGCAGCCACTCTTCTGGCTGCGCGATGGCGACGGCCGCTGGTACGGCCGCCGATTCGACGTCATCGCCTTGCTCGAGCCCTGGCACCCCGTCGTCCACGTGAACTGGTACGAGGCCGAGGCGTACTGCCGCTGGGCCGGCCGCCGGCTTCCGAGCGAGGCGGAGTGGGAGATGGCCGCCTCCCTGGATCCGGCGACGGGCGACAAGCGGCGCTTCCCGTGGGGCGACGCGCTTCCGACACCAGAACGCGCCAGCCTCGACTTTCGCGCCGGCGGTACCATCGACGTTCGCGCCTTGCCCGCCGGCGACAGCAGCGTTGGTTGCCGCCAGATGATCGGCAACGTCTGGGAGTGGGTGGAGGACACCTTCGCGCCGTACCCGGGCTTCGTGTGCGACCCCTACAAGGAATACTCGGAGCCGTACTTCGGCGAGAAGAAGGTCCTGCGCGGCGGGTGCTGGACCACGCGCGGCCGCCTCATCCGCAATACCTGGCGGAACTTCTACAAGCGGCACCGCCGCAACATCTTCGCGGGCTTCCGGACGGTGGCGCTCTGACGTGCTACACTCAGTCGCTGCCACCTCGGCCTTCATGGCTGACGCACCTGGCGTCGAGACCTCGGTGACTGGCGTTCACGCAACCCGTCGCCGGGAGAACTACCATGTCCCTTCCAGTCTCCGTCGATTTCTGGGGCGAGCTCGACGCTGACGTCCTTCGCTGCCTGGCGGCGCGACACGGCGCCATGACCCCCGCGGAGATCGGTCAGCATCTCGGGATCTCGGTGGGAGCGGTGTGCTCGATCGTCGGCATGCTCGCCGAGTCGGGAAAGATCCGGATTTGTTCGGTGGAGAGGATCGTGTAACGGCGGCCGAGAGACGGTCCTGAGCGCCCTCGAACCGCCCTACCCCCCGATCCGTGCCGAGCTCTTCGGCATCGAGCGCCTCGAGCAACACGCCGAGAGCCTCGCCACCGCCCAGCGCGTCACCTCGGGCCGGGGGCGCCGATTGCTTCCGCGCGTCGAGGACAACGGTCGCGTGCTGCGCGAGGCGTACCGCGTGATCGCCAACGCCAT
>Ga0114129_10008864_pt1 | contig 14352 bp, 11 predicted proteins | sample RhiMetdeltSRZDD1_FD_80071 | JGI IMG/M metagenome (GOLD analysis project Ga0114129, IMG submission 80071) | Populus rhizosphere microbial communities from Tennessee, USA - Rhizosphere MetaG P. deltoides SRZDD1 (version 2) (version 2) | ecosystem: Host-associated > Plants > Roots > Rhizosphere >... | reverse complement strand
CAGCAGGCCGGCTCGCGCGAGATCGCGATCGCGCAGCCTCAACGCCTCGGCGCCAACGACCACCGCGCCTCCCACGGCCCCGCCGACGACGATCGGCGTGCACGACACCTGGTACCCACCGCTCGCCATCGTCATCGGCGTGGCTGTCGTCATCGATTCGCCGACTGCGTCCTGCAGGGAGGCGTCCGTCGGATCGGAATCACGTCCGAGCAGCCCACCGTGCGATGGAATCGAGAGCACTCTGAGACGGTCGTCGACGATCTCGACCGTCACGCCGAGCTGGCGATGCGCGTCGAACAACCATTTCCACATCCGACTCTGCGCGATGTCGCGAAGCTTCGATGCGGATGCGTGTCCTGAGACTTCGCGCCGCTTAGGAGATGGGTTGGCGAGCACGGCTCAAAAGAGAAGGCTGCCGCGGGCTGCAAGCACCCCGCCATGGGGCGCGCGCCTCGCGCCAACGTGCGCGATTGAACGATATACCAGGAACAGCCAAGACATTCTGAGCAATAAGACCGCGAATATGGTTACATTTTTCGCCCAGGGCTCGACCCTTTTGCGTCGGCGATATGACTTTTTGTCCGCCTTGCGTCTTTTAGGGTTGAATTTCGTCTGAGCGTACCGGTAGTATCTTGTTCGCGGTTGGCGACGTGCACAACGAAGATCGCACCGCTGAATTCTCCGTAGGGGCAGACAAAAAACCCGTGACTGCACAAGAACTGAGTCTCGTTCGTCGAGCCCAGGCACCCAACCTCCCATCGGCTCCGCTTCTGCTGGGTGGAAGTGAGACGATGGCACGTGTTCGAGAGGACGTCGAGGCGGCTGCCCGCTCCGACGCGAAAGTCCTCATCGTCGGCGAGACCGGCGTTGGAAAAGAAATTGTCGCGCGGATGATTCATGAGACGGGTCGCCGACGCGCCCGGAACTTCGTCACGATCAATTGCGCCGGCCTTCCCGATTCGCTGCTCGAGTCCGAGTTGTTCGGGCACGTGCGCGGGAGCTTTACCGGCGCGTACCGCGACAAGCCCGGTCTTGCCGCGATGGCGCACAACGGGACTTTGTTCCTCGACGAACTCGGAGAAACGTCGCTGCGTATGCAGGCGTTGCTGCTCCGCTTTGTCGAAAACGGCGAAATCCAGCGCGTCGGGTCGGATCGCATCGACGGGCGCGTCGACGTCCGGATTATCGCCGCAACGAATCGCAATCTGGCGAAGCGGATCGGCGAGGGCGAGTTCCGAGAGGATCTGTACTATCGTCTGAATGTCATCCGGCTCGCGATTCCGCCTCTGCGCGAGCGGGGCGACGACGTAGCGATGCTGCTTCGTCATTATCTCGGCGAGAGCGCGAGCGCGCACCAGGTTGAGGTGCCGCGGCTGACGCCGGCGTCTGAAAAGATCCTCACGTCGCACCGCTGGCCGGGGAATGTGCGAGAGCTCAAGAACGTTGTGGAGCGTCTCGTCATTCGCCATGCCGGACGCGACATCGTTCCAGAGGATCTGCCCCCGGAAATCCTCGACGCGGTGACGTTCGCGAGCGAGGTGAGCCCGCAGGTCCCGCCGACCGCCTCGGCGGAAACGAAATCGCGTGCCGAACTGCTGTGGGATGCCATGGTGGTCGGCGGCGAGAGTTTCTGGACGGTCGTCTATCCGGCGTTCATCGATCGAGAGCTCACAAAGACCGATCTGCGTCAGATTGTCAAAGCGGGCCTACAACGCACGCAAGGTAATTATCGCAAGCTGGTTGAGTTGTTTCGCATGGCGCCGGGCGACTACAAGCGCTTTCTCGCCTTCCTGTATCAGCACGATTGCCACTTGCCGTTCCACGGCTTCCGCGAGCCGCGCGGCAACGAGACGTCTCCGCCCCAGTCCCGCGCGCAATAGCGCGGGATCGCTACTGAATCTGCAACTCCGAGAGAACCTTCCTCGCCTCGTCCGCGTGCGCGAAGCTCGGATTGAGCGCGAGCGTTTCCCCCTGGTCGTGATGGGCCTCGATGATCTCAACCGACAAGTATCGTAGACTGATGAACACGCGGTCGTAGTCGCCCCAGTTTCCACCCAGAAAAAGGACTTTCGTGCACGAACTCGAATCCCAATCAGCCGACACCGTGCCCACAGACATCGACGACGGCTCCGAACCCGAAACGGGCGAGCCGATCCCGTCAGCGCAGGCCCGGCAACGCGAAGGGCTGCCACCGCAATACCGTATGCGCGCCGAGCGCCACTACGTGGACCACCTCAGCGCGCCTTCGTCCAGCGTTCCGGTTCAACTGATCCCGATCAGCCAGCTGTCACCGCGGCCGCAGTCGGCGTCCAAGGATCTCGATGCGCTGGTGCGGTCCATCCGCGCGCACGGCGTCCTCCAGCCGCTGCTCGTGCGAAGAGACCGGACGGGTTATCACGTGATCGCCGGATCCAAACGGCTCGGCGCCGCCATCACCGCGGGACTCGCCGAGGTGCCCTGCATCGTGCATCACGTGGACGAGGCCGGTGCCACGGCGCTCGAGGCGGCGGAACGGGTGCGCGGCGAACGCGTCGGCGGCGCGCTGCGCGCGTCGGTCGGCGGGCGGATCGCTGAAGGGGTCGCCGCAATTGCTGACGACCTGTCGCGAATCCGGGCCACCGTGGGATTGCTCCGGAATACGCCGACAGGATTCCAGCAGGCGGTCGCGATCGATCTTCTGGCGGCGCAGACCTGGCGCGCGCTCTGGCTGGCGAACGTGGCATCGTTCCTATCGGGCGGCAAGTATCCCGACGGACGAACGCGGCCGCTTCCGATCGTCGTCGACGACATCGTCGAGCGCTTCGAGCCGGAGTGCCGGCTGTCGCGCCTTCGATTCACGGTCCTTCATTCCGGCGCGACCGCGCCGCATGTCGGCGACGGTCCGGTCGGTTTTGCCATCACCAGCGCCATCATCGTCACGCTGGCGCTGCTGGAGCCGGGAGCCGAGCCCGCGCTGGACATTCACACCCAGGCGCTTGGGGAGCGCGGCTTCGTGATCGAGGTGGTTCAGCGCCACTCGTTTGTTTCACGAGAGACGGCCGAGCGCTTCTCCCATCAGGCTCTATCGTCTCCGGCGGCGGGAAACACCGGTCTCGGCGCACTGGCGCTGTCTCATGTGACGGCGCTGTATGGCGGCGCATCCGAGCTGCTCGTGACCGACGAGCCGGGAAGCACGCTTCGGCTGACATTTGCGCACTTCTAGCGTTAGAAGCTGAAGCGCAGCGCAACCGAGACGTTGGAGTTGTGGTTGAACTGCCCCAGGAAATCGCCGGGCTCGCCTTCGATGCCGACGCCGGTCAGCGTGAGCCGCCAGTGCTGCGCGAACGCCTGCGAGTATTCGCCCTTGATGTAGAGGCCGTCGCCGCTTTGTCGCACGGCCGCTTCGATCGCGATCGTGCGCCGCGGATCGACCGTATAAGCGGCCCGGCCCAGAAACGATTTCGCGATGCCGCGATCCGGCGCGAATGAAAACACGCCGCGGTTCTCGGTGACCGCCTCGCCGGCGTAGCCACCAACCAGCACCCACTCGCGAATCTGGCGCTCGAGCTCGATGACGTACAGCACGTACTCGTCGTTCGTCGACGTCGGCGACGTGAAATAGGCCGCCTCGCCCTTCAGCGTCACCCACCGGGTCGGGATGGCCAGGTCTCCGCCATAGCTCCGCAGCGACGGAAACACGCGAGTCAACTCGAGTCCAGTCGGCAGCAGACGCGTTTCGATGTTCGGGAGATGGTTGAAGCCGTCGAAGAACGAGAGCGACGCATCGAAGCGGCTGCCCGCATGACTCCACCTCACGCCCTGCTCCGATCCGCTGGGCAGGATCGATCCGCCGTCCGCAATCGCAATGCCTTGCACGACGGGCGGCAGCACGGTCCACCGCTGGTTGAACAGCGGCAGTCGACTCGGGGTCAGCTGGGGCGCCCACACCGCCTCGAACGTCTCGTTGCGGAAATGCAGTGAAGGGTGGACGGCTATTACCGGCAGCACGTCGGTGTCGAGCACATTCATGAAGTCGCGCGGCGCGAAGCGATCGGTCGGATTCAGCACGTCCGCCCGGGCCCACCTGATGAACGCCTTTCCCGCGTCGATGGTGAGAGGCCCCTTGCTGATGGTGACCGCCAGCCGCCGCAGGGCGAGTCGCGGCCGCCGGATGGCGCGATCATCCCAATCGAACCGCCACTCGCCTTCCACCTGATCGTGAGAGTTCGCGCGCAGGTCGAGACCGGCCGCAATCTGAAACCACTCGGCCGGTTTGAGGAACACCTCCTCGCGAGCCAGCAGATCGCCCACATTCCGCGTCGCGTCGTTGGGCGCGCTTTGCGGAAACAGGAAATCGCGCCCCTCGACGAACCCGCGCTGCGTGATCGGCTGCGCGCCAGCAGCCGCCGGCAGGAGGACGACGATCCACGTGAGGACGATGTAGGCAACAACGCGCCCGGCCCGTGACTGCGCGGCGCGGCACAAGGGATCGCCAACCCGGTGCACCGCCATCAGCGTCTGACGTCCTCGACGATCCGGCCGTCGCGCAGGGTGATGGTCCGCTGGCAGGTCTGTGCGACGTGGGCATCGTGCGTGACCATCACGACTGTTGCGCCGAGGCGTGAATGCAGATCGCGAATGAGCGTCAAGATGTCTTCTCCGGTTCGGCTGTCGAGGTTGCCCGTCGGTTCGTCGGCCAGCAGGATCGGCGGGTACACCGACAACGCGCGCGCGATCGCGACACGCTGACGCTGACCGCCGGACAATTCTTCCGGCAGGTGCGTGAGACGATCGCCGAGCTGCACGAGCGACAGCAGCTCGCGCGCGCGCTCGTCGACCTTGCGGCGCGGCCACCCGCGCAGGTGCAGCGGGAGGCCGACGTTTTCCAGGCACGTCAGTGTCGGCAACAGATTGAAGAACTGGAAAATGAAACCGATCTTGTCGCGTCGCACCTGTGTCAGCTTGTCGTCGTGCAAGCCGGCGAGCGACTCGCCGTCGATCAGCACATCGCCCGTCGTGGCGCGGTCGAGGCCGCCCACGAGGTTGAGGAGTGTCGATTTGCCAGAGCCCGACTGGCCGATGATCGACAGCATCTCGCCACGAGGAATCGTCAGCGTGACCTCGTCGAGCGCGGTGACGCTCCGCTTGCCCTCAAAGCGCTTGGTGGCGCGATCGAGCTGAATCATTCGTACTCTTATCGAACGCTTCGAGTCATGACATTACGGGCCATTCGCGCACCTCTGCTGGATGGCGAGGCCACGTGCCATGCGATTCGAGCGTCCAGTTCGGGCACCTTCAATCTTCGCTTGCCCACGTCCGCCGTGGTAGCGGATAGTGTGCAGCGGAGGTCAGCATGGGACACCGTCCTTCCGGCCGCCGCGACTTTCTCAGACAAATCACCGCCCTCGGTGCGGCCGGCCTTCCAGGCATCGCGCCGCTCATCGGGCGCCGCTCCGCGGATTTCCCTGATGTCATAACGGTCATACCTGCCACTCGGCCGAACTACGATCCCGCGGCCAAGTTCGAGATCGCCGTCACCGAAGTCGAGTTCCGGCGGACGCCGGCCGGGCGGACGCTGATGGCGCGCGTGTATCAGCCGAACGGCCCGGGACCTTTCCCCACCGTGCTCGACCTGCACGGCGGCGCGTGGAATGCCAAGGACCGCCGCGCTGAAGAGCCGATGGATCGCGCGCTGGCGGCCAGCGGCATCCTGGTCGTCGCCATCGACCTCACGCTGGCGCCGGAAGCGCCGTATCCGGCGTGCGTCCAGGACGCCAACTACGGCGTGCGCTGGCTGAAATCAAAGGCCGCCGCCTGGAAGGGCGACCCGTCCAGAATCGGCGTGTACGCCAGCTCCAGCGGCGGACACGTGGCCGAGCTTCTCGCGATGCGCCCGCGCGATCCGCGCTACAACGCGATTCCGCTCCCCGACGCGCGTGGGGTCGACGCGACGATCGCATACGCCGCGATGCGCTCGCCGATCAGCGACCCGTTCGCGCGCTTTCAGCACGCGGAGAAAATGAAGCGCGAGGCCATGGTGAAGAACCACACGACCTTCTTCAAGCCCTGGGAGTCCATCCATGAAAGCAACCCGCAGGAGATCCTCGAGCGCCACGAGCCGGTGACGCTCGTGCCGCTGCTCATCATGCAGGGCGCGCTGGACGACAACGTACTTCCGGCCGTGCAGGAAAAGTTCGCCGCAACATACAAAGCCGCCGGCGGTCAGTGTCAGTATGAACTGTTCGAGGGCAGCGAGCACGAATGGGTGGCGACGCCCGGCCCGCAGACCGATCGCGCGCGAGAGATGGTGAAGGCATTCATCGCCCGTCAATTGAAGGCACAGTCATGAGCCGCATCACACTGAAAGTGAACGGCACGGCGCATACCGTGGACGTCGAGCCGTTGACGCCTCTGCTTTACGTTCTCCGTAACGATCTCGGCCTGCAGGGTCCCCGTTTCGGATGCGGGCTTGGTCAGTGCGGCGCCTGCGCGGTGATCATCAACGGCGTCGCGACCCGCTCGTGCGTGACGCCATGTTCCAACGTGAGGAGCGAGATCACAACGCTCGAAGGCCTCGCCAGCAACGGCACTTTGCACCCGGTCCAGCAAGCCTGGATCGACGAGCAGGTGCCGCAATGCGGCTTCTGTCAGAACGGCCAGATCATCACCGCGAAAGTCCTGCTCGACAAGACCCCGAATCCGACCGACGCGCAGATTCGCGAAGGCATGGCCGGCGCGCTCTGCCGGTGCATGACCTACTACCGCGTGCAGGCAGCCATCAAACGGGCAGCAGCCACGCTCGCGGGCCTGCCCCGCAAGAGCGGAGCCGCCCAGGCGGGCCTGCCTCGCCGAAGCGCCGACTTGTCCGCCGGAGCGCTGAGCGCGAAGGTGGAAGGCGCGAAGGCGGGTGTCGCGTGAAGGCGCATTCAAACATTCCGCGACGGGACTTCCTCAAGGGTTCGGGGATGCTGATCGTCGGGATCAGTGCCGCGGCAGCCGCCGGACCGTTTGCAGCAGATGCGAGCGCTCAAACCACCGGAGGCGCGACGGCGGGCCTCTATCCCGACCCCAACTTCCGTCAGCTCGACTCGTGGATCGTCATTCACGAAAACAACACCGCCACGTTCTACGTTGGCAAGACCGACTGCGGTCAAGGCACCGGCACCGCCTTCCGCCAGATGATGTCCGACGAGCTCGACATCGCATACGACAGGACCAGCTGCGTGATGGGCAGCACCGACGTCACCGTCGACCAGGGAGGATCCGGCGGGTCGGACGCGATCCAGACCGACGGCTGGCCGATGCGGCGCGTGGCCGCCGAGGCTCGCCGCGTGCTGCTCGACATGGCCTCGACGAAGTTTGCAGTTCCGGTCGCGGAGCTCGCCGTCAGCGACGCACTCGTCACCGTCAAGTCCGATCCCTCGAAGAAGGTCACCTACGGCGAGCTGATCGGAGGGAAACGATTCAACGTCACGCTGACCGGCAACAATGTCGACGCAACGACCGGCATGGCCAAGGTCAAGGCCGTCCAGGATCTCAAGATCGTCGGCCAGTCGCCGCAGCGCTACGACATCCCCGCGAAGGTGAACGGCTCGTTGAAATGGGCCGTCGACGTCAAGCTTCCGGGCATGGTGCACGCGCGCAACGTCAAACCGCCAGTGGCCGGCGCGACGCTGGTCAGCATCGACGAGGCCGCGGTCCGGAATCTTCCCGGTGTCATCAAGGTCGTCAGCAAGGGCAACTACGTCGCTGTCGTGTGCGAGCGGGAAGAACAGGCGATCGCCGCGTCCAGGCAGCTCAAGGTTCAGTGGCAGAAACCGGCTGCGTCGCCATTCCCGACGTCGGACGATCTCTACGGGTACATGCGCAGTGCGACTCCAACCTCGAAGCAGGGCCCGACGGTGAAGGGCGATCCCGACGCGGCGCTTGCCGGCGCCGCCACCGTGGTTGAATCCGAATACGACATGCCGTTTCAGGGGCATACGGCCTTCGCGCCGGCGCATGCACTGGCGGACCCGTCGAACGGTCAGATGACGGTCTACTCGAACGACATGAAGTCCTACGGGATGCGAAACGGGATCGCACAGTTCCTCGGCATGCCTCGCGAACAGGTCCGCGTCGTCTGGATGGAAGGGCCGCAGGGCTACGGCCGTACGGCGGCGGACGACGCGGGATTCGAGGCGGCGTATCTTGCCAGGGAGATCGGCCGGCCGGTCCGCGTGCAGTGGATGCGGCACGAAGAAACGGCGTGGGACACGAAAGGGCCGGCATTCACCTTCAAGCTGCGCGGCGGGCTCGACGCGCAGGGCCGGCTCGTCGCGCTCGATTACAACGCCCAGGCGGCGGACTACTGTCACGTGGGTTACAACGAGGCCGACACGGTGTTGATCGCGCAGCTCATGGGACGACGGCGCGCGACGCCGGCCGCCGGTAGCGCCGGCACGCCGTCGGACATGTACGAAATTCCGAACAAGCGGACGGCATCGCAAGTCGTGAGCCTCCCGCTCATTTGGGAGACGCCGATCCGTACCGGCAACCTTCGCGATCCCAACGGTCCGCAGATTACTTTCGCCGCCGAATCGTTCATCGACGAGCTGGCGGCCGCCGCCAAAGCCGACCCGATCGAGTTCCGCCTGCGCCTGCTCACGGGCGCCACGACCGACGACAGCGGCTTCAAGCGCGCGCGTTCGATCGCCGTCGTCAAGGCCGCGGCAGAGGCGTACGGCTGGGATGCTCGTCCGTCACCGAAGAGGATCGACAGCGGCACGATCCTCACCGGCCGCGGCATCGCCTACTCGTACCGCAATCAAACCGTCGTCGCCGAAATCGCCGAAGTCGAAGTGAACCGGCGCACTGGGCACGTGTGGGTCAAGCGACTCGTGTGCGCGCACGACTGCGGCCTCGTGATCAACCCGGAGGGTCTGCGCCGCACCATCGAGTGCGGGATGCTCCACTCATTGAGCCGCGCACTGCACGAAGAAGTGCGGTTCGACGGCGAGAAGCCGACCGGTGTCGACTGGATCACCCATCCGTCGCTGAGGCACACCGACACGCCGGCGACCATCGACGTCGTACTGGTCAACGGCGACCCGAACCCGAAGCGGCCGGACCTGCCGCACTATGGCGCCGGCGAAACCATCTGCAAGCCGCTCATCGCGGCGGTCGCGAACGCGATCTTCGATGCGACCGGTGTGCGGCTGCGGCGGGTCCCGTTCCGTGATGCCCGCGTCCTCGAAGCGCTCAAGGCGGCGCGCGTGTAGTTCCAACTACTTGAGCTTCGCCAGCAGCCGCTCGAACCGCGGGTCGCCGCGCAGGATCTCGTAGTCCGGATCGTGGTCGATCCAGTCACGCTTGCCCCAGCCTCGCGCGAAACTGCGGTCGAGGAACTCCAGCGCCGCGTCCTTCTCGCCGAGCCGAGCGCGCAGGCACGCGGCATTGATCAACGTGCTCATGTCTTCGGGATCCAGTTCCAGCGAGCGGCGCGACCACTCCAGTGCCCGCGCGGTTTGACCGTCCTCGAACAGGTGGACCGAGCCCATCGACAGGGCCCGCCGATCGACCGGATTCAGCACGAGCGCATGCTCGGCGCGGCGGACGCCCTCGCGTGAGGCCTCCCTGCCTTCGTCGTGGCGTCCCAGCATGCGCAGCGACTGCCCGAGAAGCATCGGACTCTGAAAGTCTTCGTGCCGTACATCCGCCGCGCGGCGAAAGAGGTCGGCCGACTGCTGGATCCCGCCGCAGGCGAAACTGCTGCGCGCGTAGTAGTAGTACGCGTCGAAAAGATTCGGGTTGAGGCGGATCGCCTCCTCGAACTCGCGCGCGGCGTCCTGATAGCGCCGCGAGAGTGCCAGCGCGCAGCCGCGCGCCACGTGCGCTTCCGCCAGACCCGGCCCCAACGCCAGCGCACGCTCACTGGCATCCTCGGCCTTGCGCAAATCCTCGGCGCTCGATCCAAACCACTCGTGCAGCGTGGCGTGCACCATGGCCAGGCCGGCAAAGGCTGGCGCGTACCCGCTATCGAGCCCGATGGCGCGGTCGAACATCGCCGCGCTCTGGTCGAGGTCCGAACGAGTCATGCGCGGCAGGTGCTGCCGCCCGCGCAGGTAGTACTCGTAGGCCGCGGCGCCGGTGTGCGGGCGCGCCAGTGCCTGCTTTTCAAACCCGCTCAGCATGCCGCCGCGCAACGACGTCGCGACGCTCTCCGCGATCTCGTCCTGGATGGCAAACACGTCGTCGAGGGTGCGATCGAACCGCTGCGACCAGCGGTGATACCCGGTCCTGACCTCGATGAGCTGCACGGTCACGCGCAGGCGTTTCTCCGCCTTTCGCACGCTGCCTTCGAGGAGCGTGCCGACGCCGAGCTGCCGGCCGATCTCACGAATGTCGCCCCCTGACGCGCGAAACTGAAACGAGGCCGTGCGGGCGGCGACCCGCAAGCCATCGATGTGCGTCAGGGCGTTGATCAGTTCCTCGGCAAGTCCCTCGCAAAGGTAGTCCTGGTCGCGGCCCGGGCTCATGTCCGCGAACGGCAGCACGGCAATCGCGGACAGGTCGTCGGCGGGCGACGTCGTGCCGGCCTTCTCGTCGGCGGCACCCGAGGAAAGCGGCGCGACGAACCGGTAGCCGCGCCGATGGCGCGTTTCGATGAACCGCGGTTGTTTCGCGTCGTCCTCGAGCGCCCGTCGGATCTCCTGGATGCACGACGTCAGAGCGTCGTCGGTGACGATGGTGCCGCCCCAGACGGAAGCGAACAAATCGTCCTTGGAGACGGGCGTCCCGGCGTGCGTCACCAGTTCCTTGAGCACGGCGGACGCTTTCGGCGTGAGCCGGACTTCTTTCGTGCCCGTCCATAGCCGTCCCGTCTCGACGTCAAAGCGGTGACCGCCGAAGCTCACGTTTTCTGCCATCGGCCCGTTTGCACCCTGCAGTTCGGCCACCGCAATCCCGGCGAAATCCCGGCGCAGTCCCAGGACTTCGAACCAGCGCCTCCCGTACCTTGTGACACATCGATGGAGCGGAGGCAATAGGGATGAACAGAGCGCTGACGCGCACAGGAGGTGGTATGAAGATCAAGCGATTCTCTACGCAGTTCGAATGTTCCTGGAAGGTGCTGGTCCTCGCGATTCTGAGCGTGTGGTCGTCGCAGGCCTTCGCGCAGGACAACAACGCGCGGGCATTGAGCGGACCGCATCACGGCTCTACGCCCGATGACAAAGCCAAGGCCGGCGCGCTCGTCAAGATCGTCCGCGAAGCGACCGAGCGTTTTCAGGACGTTCGCGTGGCCGAGGCCGAAGGCTACGCGCTGCAGTTCGGATGCGTCAGCGGGCCCGATGCCGGTGCGATGGGTCTCCATTACGTGAATGGACCGCTCGTCGGCGCCGGCGTCCTCGACGCGATGCGGCCGCAGATCGTGATCTACGAGCCGCAGCCCAATGGCCGCCTGAAGCTGATCGGCGCGGACTACCTGGTCCTCGCCGACGCGTGGAACGCCACGCACGCGGGGCCGCCGCAACTGATGGGCCAGTTCTTTCACCTGTTCGAGAGTCCCAATCGATTCGGGCTGCCGGCGTTCTACACGCTGCACGTCTGGGCCTGGAAGGAGAATCCGAACGGCGCGTTCGTCAACTGGCACCCGAACGTATCCTGCGAAGCCTTCGGCGGTTAGGCGTATGACTTGCCCAGACAGGAATGCGCGATTAGTCGGGCACCAACATCCGAATCATCCCGTCCTGCCGCGACGTCAGCAACAGCTCGCCATCTCGCGTACGACTGAGTTGGAGATCGGCGCGGGTTGCGGTCGTCCCATTAACGGACTCGATGAGCTCGCGGAACGTGACGTAGGTGCGGCCGCCGTGTGCGCCGTTCACATACAGCTGGATTTCTTCGACAGGCGCGACTGTCTCGGGGACACCATCGTCCGCTTTCTTGATCGCCGCGAGATCGGCCGCGAAGAGGCGGCCGCGGACGATGTCGCCGAAGACGAACTTGTCGCGGAGCGCGGGAATGCGGCCCCGGTACGCGAATCCGCCAGTCACCGCCTGCCCTTGCGTGTGGTCGTACATCGCGACCGGATAGCTGAACTCGTCCTTCGTCCGCCCCTGGAGGATCTCAGCCGACAGCGGGAACAGCTGATCGAGCCGGCCGCCGGGCCGCGTGATGCCGTTCTCGAACAGCCCTTCGCGCTTCATCCACCCGTAGTTCCTGCCCTCGTGGACGATGTTGACCTCTTCGATGTGGTTCATCCCGATGTCCGCCGCGAACATCGTTCCGTCGTTTGAGTCCCAGCTCAGGCGATGCGCGTTGCGGAATCCGTACGCGTAGATCTCGCCGAGCGTCTGCGCATCGTTGTCGGCGGCAAACCGGTTGACCGCCGGAATCGTGTAGTCGCCGAGCCCTTTCGTCCCCCGCGACGCGGACGGGGCGCGCGGGTCGATGCGGAGGATCGCGCCGATCACCGTGTCGAGCCGCTGTGTCTGGCCCGGGTTGTTCGCATGCGGACCGCCGCCGTTGCTGAACCCAAGGTCGCTGGCGCTGGTGTAGAGCAGGCCGTAATCGGTGTCGCCGGGCTTCGCCGTTGGATTGAATTCGACGTCGCCGTACGGGTGCGTCAGGTTCGCAACGATGTGAGCGACTCTGAGCAACTCGCGCCTCGTTCCATCGAACGTGCCCGCCGCCGGGTTCGTCGCGTGCCACTCCGTGATGATGTTGTGATACGTGACATCGGCTGGCGCGAAGCCTGGCGGGATGAAATTCGGCGTCGCCGGGTTGCCCGGCGCGCGTTCGGCGTGCACGGTGTAGAACAGGCCGTTGCGCGGGAACTCCGGGTGAAACGTAAATGCGATGAACCCGCTTTCGAGCCGGTTGTAGATCGCGAGCGGAAACGTCGTGGCGACGTTCGTGTAGACGGTCGGCCGGTTGCTACTGTCGAGCAGGTACAGAATCCCGCGCGAGTCGTTGACGAACCGCCGTCCATCGGGCAGGTCGCGCACGAAATTGATGCGCGCCCAGCCGGCCGGCGTGACGTCCTGATCCAGCGGCCGCATGCCTCGCGTGTCCGGCAGCCGGACGAGGTCGCGGATCTGGACCGTCAAGCCGCGTTTCACGACCGGCGTCGGCGTTGGCCTGTTGACGATCGGTGCTGCGCCCTGCCAGCCGCGCGCGCCGGCCGACCAGACGGCTAGAAGCAGAACGGTTACGAGCCGCAACTGTGTTGGCATGTCGTCCCTCGCTCGCAACATTCTCGCATCGACGAGCACCCGCGTGTCATGGCTCGCGAGGGACGACCAGTCGGCCGGTCGAAGGGCCTGCCCTGAGCGCGTCGAAGGGTCAGTTCGACCCGGCCCCGGCGGCCGCCGGCGCCTCGTACAGCTGCCGCACTTCGCACTCGCCTTCCCCGACGACGTTCAGGAAGCGTTTGACGAACTCAATGGCCTCTTCCTTCGACGTCGCCTGGATCAGGGCGAAGCCGCCGACGACCTCCTTCGATTCCGCGAACGGCCCATCTTTGACGGCGAACTGGCCGTTCGTAATCCGGATGCGAGCGCCAAGAGGTGTCGGCAGGCAGCCCTCGGTGCCGAGGAGGTAGCCTTCGCGCATGCCCTCCTCGATGAGCTTCCCCATCGCCGCCATGTGCTCGGGGCTAGGGGGCCGATTCGCCTCCTTCGCGGTGTAAATCGACAGAAATCGCATGTCCTCTCTCCTTTTCGGCTCAGCCGACGTATGTCCACTCATTCTTACGTCGAACGAGGGCGGCGGAAATCGACAGGGCGATTCAGTGAGGTCGGCCTGAAAACCCGGCCGCGCCACGCAGCGCGTCAGCGTCGAGCAGTTTCCCGTCGAGCATCACCAGTCGCGTCTGACGCAGGTCCCCGATCTTCGTGGACGGATCGCCGTCAACCAGCACCAGATCGGCGGCCTTGCCCACCTTGATCGAACCGGACGTCCGATCCTGGCCGACCAGCCGGGCAGGCACGATGGTCGCTGCCGCCAGCGCCTCCGCCGGGGTGAAGCCCGCCTGCACGTAGATTTCCAGCTCGTGGACGAGCTCGATTCCGGCGCCATCGGTGCCGGCGACGATCGGAACGCCGGCCTTGTGCATCCGGCCGAGCAGGTCGACCATCTTGGCCCAGCTCGCGCGATAGTCCACGCGAGTCAGATCCTTCGGCACCGCGAAGCCGCCGCTCCTGAAGCCGCGCTCGGTCGTGGGCGGCAGCGTGCCGACGAACGGAGCGTAGGACGGCGACAGGTCGCCGTTCTCGGGCACGTATAAACTCTCGAACGCCACCATCGTCGGATCGCTGTAGATCTGTTTGCTCGCCATCGTGCCGATCATCGTCTTGATCGCGGCGCCTTCGAGGTTCACGTCTTTGGCAT
>Ga0114129_10008863_pt1 | contig 14354 bp, 15 predicted proteins | sample RhiMetdeltSRZDD1_FD_80071 | JGI IMG/M metagenome (GOLD analysis project Ga0114129, IMG submission 80071) | Populus rhizosphere microbial communities from Tennessee, USA - Rhizosphere MetaG P. deltoides SRZDD1 (version 2) (version 2) | ecosystem: Host-associated > Plants > Roots > Rhizosphere >... | reverse complement strand
CTGCAAAGACATCCGCCAGTTCCGGGGCCTGCATCTCCAGGACATCCTTCATGATCGCGTACGCTTCACAGATCAATTGAATGTCGCCGTACTCAATCCCGTTGTGAACCATCTTGACGTAATGACCGGCGCCATCCGGTCCCATGTACCGGCAGCACGGTTCGCCATCCACCTGTGCAGCGATCTTGCGAAAAATCGGGGCAATAATTTCCCAGGATTCACGTGAACCGCCGGGCATCAGCGAAGGCCCCTTGAGCGCCCCTTCTTCTCCTCCGGAAACGCCCATGCCTACATAATGAATTCCTGTTGGCTCCAATTCCTCGTCGCGTCGTTTTGTGTCGGTAAAAAGAGAATTTCCCCCGTCGATCAGCACGTCGCCTCGCTCGAGGAACGGTACGATTTCGCCGATAACGATGTCCACCGGCTTGCCGGCTTTGATCATCATCATCGCTATCCGCGGCTTTTTGAGCGCCGCGACAAATTCCTCCATTGTGCGCGTCGGCCGAATGTTTTTTCCCTTCGCACGTCCGGCAGCAAATTTTTCGGTGACCTCGGTAGTGCGATTGAACACCGCAACAGAAAACCCCTTTGATTCCAGATTCAGGGCGAGGTTCTCGCCCATCACAGCCAGGCCGATCAGCCCAATATCACATTGATTCATATTCATTTTGATATCTTCTTTTCCAACTTGCTTGAAACAAGATGGAAACTCACTGTAGCGAGCAATTGAACCCTATGGCAAATCCGGTTTGTGAAGTTTTAGTGACAGACGCGCGGCTCACTGCACCGGAGAACCGAGTCGACGCCGCTGCCGGTGCGAGAGTTGATTTTCAGGGAATCGTTCGCGGCTCCGAGGATGGACGCGAAATCGAGGGAATCGATTACGAGGCACATCGGGAAATGGCCGAGCATCAGCTGAAGCAAATTGCCAACCAGGCCGCGATCAAATTTGGACTTCGATCGGTTATCATTCACCACCGGATCGGATTTGTTACTGTTGGAGAGCCATCGCTCTTTATGCAAGTATGTAGCGGACATCGGGAAGCTGCATTTCAAGCGGGCCGATGGATCGTGGATGAGTTGAAGAAAAAAGTGCCAATTTGGAAACGCCCCCGCTTTAAGAGCAAGAATTCTGCAGCGGGCGTCGCTGACGCCGGGCCGGGATCGCCGATCTCAGCTACAGGGAAAGCCTAAGTATGAACTGGGCGAATCGGATTACTCTTAGTCGGCTCGCACTGACTGTGGTTTTCGTGGTGGCGCTTAATTCCTCCTGGCAATATGCGCGCACCACGGCGCTGATAATCTTTCTCATCGCGGGCCTGACAGATTTTATCGATGGGGAAATCGCCCGGCGTTACGGGGTGATCACAAATTTTGGCAAATTGATGGATCCGCTGGTGGACAAGATCATGATGGCCGCCGCTTTTATTTCGCTGGTTCCTCTTAAAGCTGTGCCAGCGTGGGCGGCCACAACGGTCGTAGCACGAGATTTTTTGATCACCGGTCTGCGTCTGATGGCCAGTGCGAGGGGCCGGATCCTGCCCGCAGAACGACTGGGCAAACAGAAAACTTCCTGGCAGATCATCACTATAATTTTCTTTCTGGCGCTCCTTTCGATGGCGGAACTGAAATACGTCAATGAGAATTCGACATGGTGGGTGCGTGCTTGGACCGAAGCGGGCCCCGTTCTGGTGTGGGTTACGGTGGCGTTGACAATTTACTCTGCTCTCGGCTTTACGTGGCGAAACCGCGAGTTGATTGCGCCAGACCAATAATAGGCAAAATCGAGAGACTGAAATCGTCGGCAATCCTTACGTATCCAACGATACCATTTAATTCCTTCGATTTCAATCGGTTACGCAATGCATCTGTGCGTGTGCAAATAATCGTCCAAACAATTTACAACCGCATGTACGGTAAAGAATACTCTGCAAGTGTAGGTGTAATCATAACAGCCAGATAAACAGATACTTATGATTACAATCTGGTCGTGTTTAAACTGTGGCACAGTACTTGCGGCATTTTGTACGATTACGGTTTCAGGGGCGAACCATGGGATCAAATTCAGTTTCGAGACACAAATTTTTGCTGTTCTGCGTGGTTTTTTGCGGGGCAATGCTTGCGCCGAGCCATGATGCCAGTGCCTTTACCCTTCAAATCGGCGACTCGTATGAGCTGGGCTCGTTGTGGCCCGGCATACAAAAGAAATCGAGTAATCAAGACAAGGCGAGCTATGTGAACCATTTGCTCGGCATGGCTCTTGGCACGGTCGATGTCGCTGGCGGCCAGGTCTATTTTCGCTCAAGCCATGGTTTCAATTTTTTGCCAGCTGCCGCCCAGGCCCACAACGGTGGTGGCAGAACGCTTGACCTTCGTACCGCGGGTTTATATACGTACCTGTTTGCGACATACAGCGGTTCTGGGACCGAAATCTGGTACATAGGTAACCTCAGCGGAATAATAACGATTCCTTTTCTAGCATCCGGGCATCACCTCACCGGATGGACCCTTTTTGGCCCACGCGGTATCGGGGTCCCGGAGGGCGGTGTTACGGTAATGCTACTCGGCGTTGCCCTCGGTGTTCTCGCTTTGGCGCGACGCTTCCTCATGCGTTAGCGGCGGAGATGAAGAGACGCGGGTCTAACAACTGGAATGGAATTTTGGGAGGTGCTCTGGGATTAGCGATCCTGCTCGGTTTTCCTGCTGAAAGAAGTCATTCAGCAACCCCAACCATCAAACTCCCGGGCCCTTATCCGTATGAAACGCCCGTACAAGTGCCAGTCCCGCCCCCTGTTTCAGACTCATCGCCATTGCCGTCGCCTGCTCCCTTTCCATATTCGGCATCGGCACCTTCGCTCTCCGCGCCTCAGGAACACGATTCACGAACAATGGATGCGCGTCGACCGCTCACGGCGAAAGCCGTGCGCAAGGCAGCATTCAAATATAATGGAGTGCCAAATTTTTGTGGATTTCTCGCGGCACTCCCTGCTGACGTCAGCGTGTTCGATCCAAAACTCGGCAAACCACGCGCGCTTGTAAAAGGAGGCCGTGTCATACGCAAAAACGTAACGTGGCTCCGCAAACATAAGCAGGCTACTGGCCACGAATAACGTCGCCTTGATGAAAATGAGCGGGCAACGGGAATCGAACCCGCATGGCCAGCTTGGAAGGCTGGAACTTTACCATTAAGCTATGCCCGCATGCTGTCGGAAGTGAGCTCCAACAGGTTTCGCGAATAAATAGTGACCGGTAAGGGATGAATAGTCAAAGCGATCGCCACAGGCGTGATGCGTCCGACGGTTGAGCGCTGTACTATTTTTCGAACGCTGTCGCAACAAGCGTGGCATTGTGGCCACCGAAGCCGAATGAATTATTTAGTGTGACGCGCACTTTCTTTTCGCGTGCGACGTTCGGGGTATAATCGAGGTCGCATTCTTCACCAGGATTTTCCAGGTTGATCGTCGGCGGGATGACCGAATCGCGGATCGCGAGCACGCAGGCGGCCATTTCGATTCCGCCGGCGCCGCCTAACAAGTGACCGGTCATCGACTTGGTAGAGCTGATCGCGACCTTGTACGCCTGGTCCCCAAACACGTGTTTGATCGCGCGTGTCTCGCAAATGTCGCCGATATCGGTTGAGGTCGCGTGTGCGTTGATATAGTCGACCTGGTCAGGCGATAGGCGCGCGTGATCCAGTGCCAGTTGCATGGCGCGCGCCGCACCTTCGCCATCCGGCGGCGGAGCTGTCATGTGATAGGCATCAGCGGAGACGCCGTATCCGGTGAGTTCACAATAAATTTTCGCGCCGCGCGCTTTCGCATGTTCCAATTCCTCCACCACAACGATGCCCGCGCCTTCGCTGACAACGAAACCGTCCCGGTCACGATCAAATGGTCGCGACGCGCGTTCGGGTTCATCATTGCGTGTGCTCAACGCTTTCATTGCAGAAAATCCAGCGAGGCCGATCTCGACGATCGACGCCTCGGAGCCACCGGCGAGGAAAATGTCGGCGTCGCCAAATTTAATGATTCGCCACGATTCGCCGATAGCATTGTTCGATGTGGCACACGCGGTGACGATGCACATATTGGGCCCGCGCAAATCGAACTCCATCGATATGAGGCCGCTCGCCATGTTGCTTAGCAACATGGGAATCGTGAATGGCGAATTCCGGGAAGGTCCTTTTGTCAGCAGGATCGTTAATTGATCTTGGAGTGTTTTCAGTCCGCCGATTCCGCTGCTGACGAGAACTCCGAATCGGTCTCGACGCTTTAGGTTCGCAACGTCAATTCCGCTGTCGTCGAGGGCCAGTTTTGCCGCTCCCATCGCCAGCTGCGAAAAGCGATCGGTGCGGCGGACGTCCTTTGGATTTTTGAAGAATGGTTTCGGATCGAAATTGCGGACTTGCCCGCCGATTTTGCAATCGTATGCCGCCGTATCGAACGCATCGATTGTGTGAATCCCGCTGACGCCGTTCTTCAGATTGGACCAGAACGTCTCTATATCGTTGCCGACGGGCGTCAGGAGGCCAAGGCCAGTGATAACTACTCTGCGATCGTTGTTCATTTAGCGATTTAGCGATTGGTGACTTGGCGATTCAAAGCTGGTGGAAATGGACTAACGACGTAACGAGAGGTCAATCGTTAAATCATTAAAATCACTGAAGCCAAATAATTTAGCTCGTGCCCATTCCAACGCTTTGAACTGTTTGAAAGAGCTTTCCTTCGGTCTTGATGGAAGGCGCAATGATAATCTCCGTTTGTTGAAATTCGGCAATATTTCGAGCCCCAACGTTACCCATGCAGGTGGTAATCGCACCAACCAAATTTTGGCTGCCATCGTCAACTTCAGCCGGACCAAACAGGATTTGCTTTAGCGAGCCGGTGGCGCCGACCCTGATACGCGTTCCTCGTGGAAGATTGGCGTGCGGTGTGGCCATCCCCCAATGGTATCCGCGGCCGGGCGCTTCGTTTGCCTTGGCAAATGCACTGCCTACCATCACAGCGTCCGCACCGCAGGCGAGTGCCTTGCAAACATCGCCGCCCCTGCTCATTCCGCCGTCAGTGATGATCGGCACATAGCGCGATGTTTTTTTGAAGTAAGCGTCGCGCGCTGCGGCGCAATCGACAGTCGCAGTGACCTGTGGGACGCCCAGACCCAGCACACCGCGTGACGTGCATGCCGCTCCCGGTCCGACACCGACCAAAACCGCAGCCGGCCCACACTCCATGATTTCGAAGGTCACATCATAGCCAACCGTGTTGCCCACGATCACAGGAATGCGCATTTCCCGGCAAAATTTTTCCAGATCAAGGGACTTGTACTCCGATGAAATGTGTCGCACAGTCGAAACCGTGCTTTGTACGACGAAAACATCCGCGCCAGCTTCCTGTGCGATTTTGCCGAGTTCAGCCGCGCGCTGAGGAATGGAACTGACCGCAGCTAACACGCCACCATCTTTGATCTGGCGGACACGCGCTGCGATTAGATCTTCCTGAATGGGTTCCTGATAAATTCGTTGCAGCAGCGCTGTGATCTCGGACTTATCCGCGTCGACAATTTTTTGCAGCACTTCCTGTGGATTTTTGTAGCTCGTCTGCACTCCCTCGAGATTCAGCACGGCCAGTCCGCCCAATTTATTCATGGCGACGGCAAAGCGAACGTCGACAACTCCGTCCATGGCGCTGGCAAGGATGGGAATTTTCATTTCGAGCGCTTCCGCTTCTCTCCGCGGCAAGCGGAAGGTGATATCCACCTCGTTTGGGTTGATCGTCACGCGCCCGGGTACCAGCGCGATTTCATCAAATCCGTAGGTCACCCGTGCTTTGCGATTCCTGCCTATCCACATTCCCATGTTAAATTTGCTCCATTCTAAATCGTTCGTTTAAGCTTCCACAGCGCGGGCACCGGGGAAGCAGAGCGTCTGTTCGATCTTCAAATTCGAACGCGCAAATCACACAGCGCAGCCGATGCTGCAGAGCTTGTCGCTCCCGCCGCCGGCGATTCCATTCTCCCACTATCCAAAGGAGAAAAACCGCCGCAAGAAAAAGCAGCAAATAAATCGTAACCAGCGCGGCGAGACTAACTCGAATCACGGTGTAGCGCTGCCTGGCTGCCTTGCGGCCGGACGCGTAATGTCGCTGCCCCACTCGATTGTCGCGATCCCCCAGGTCAATCGCGTTTCAGAATTTTCGCTGCCAGGAGCGCGCCGAGAGAAACGGCAGCGCGCAAGATAAACGCGTGCCTGTTGGTCCAGTTCCGGATCGCCGGAGGAATTCATAGCAAAACAGTATCTGATTTCTCCAAGTTCGCCCACGGCTACGCGGAAACGAATTGCTTCAGGCGCTTCTGCAGTTGAAGCGACGAACTTGAGTGGTGGCAATGTCGCAACTCCCAACCCGTCGAGCTCGTTTGAAAACGAGACGGATGTTGAGACGGCCGCAGCCGGAGAGGCGCTTTGCTGATGCGTAAACGGTGCCGGGCCTGGCGGCTGAGAGTCGGGGGCGCGCGAATTGACTTCGAAGGGTGGAAGTTCCTTTAGAGTTGGTTCCAATGCGTGATAGGACGGAACATGCTCAACGTTCGGCAGAGCGCGGACCCTTGCTTCAGGCGGACGATGAGTCGTAAAAGCGACCGCGGGATCTTCTGCGTCGATCCACCGAAGCAGGGTGCGGCCCTCTTCAGATGAAGAAGTAATCAAAGCGACACGGGCCGGTGGTGGTAGAAGAGTGACTGTTGGCGGATACACCACTTGAAAAATGTAAAAGCAGACGGCGTGTGCCGATAGGGAAAGCGCCAGAAAGATGAGGAGCGCTGCTTTTTTCGTCCGAGGTGAATCCCAACTAAACAGCAGCGGTTCGGCTACGAACTCGGGATTGGGATTGTTCATCTCGGGGCAGCGGCGGCAAGTGACACGGATGTGATGCCATGTTCCAGGGCAGCATTTGTTACTTCGGCAACAGTTTCATAGGAAGTGGAACGGTCGGCCTTGATGATGATTGATTGCCCTTCGCGCTTGGCCGCGTCCAGCAACGGCCCGAGCTGCTCTATGGTGAGGCGTTGGTCGCGGAAATAAATGGCTGGAACTGCCCCGCCGGTGATGCTGATGATCTGCTGATTAGTTTGGGGACCAAGCGTAAAACGAGAGAACGGCATGGAAACGGAAATTCCCTGTTGCAAAATAAAATTCGAACTCAGCAACAGAAAGAAAACCAATAGGAAAGCAACGTTCACCAAGGCCACGAGCACAAGCCATCCGAAGTTATAATTGACTGTTCGCTCGAGTTTCATGGATGACGAAGCTTTAAATTTTAAGTATTAAGCTGCGCCGCAAGCTGCTTAAAACTTAAAACTGAAATTCAAAACGTCTCTAATTAAAGATCCTGGCGCACCTGCGCCTCGCGCGCCGTCTCTTCGGGTTGCTGAAAGCTGATGATTCCGCTGATTGGGCGGCTCTCGGTGAGCATATGAACAATTTCGATCCCTGCGCGTTCCATATCATGTAGCATGTTGTTCACACGAGACGAAAGGTAACTGTAGGCGACGAAAGTAGGAGTCGCTACAACCAGACCCGCTGCAGCTGTCAGCAAACTCTTGTACACGCCGCTCGAAAGTTCGGTTACCGTGGCGTAGCCGCCGCTTGAAGCAATTGTGGCAAATACATCGATCATGCCGGCGACTGTTCCTAACAATCCGAGCAACGGTGCCAGGAAAGCTATCGTAGCGAGCACCGGGAGAAGTCGCTCCAGCTTGGGCACTTCGAGTTGGGCCGCTTCCTGCACCACGTCCCGCAACTCTGCGCGAGGTGCATCGTGCCGGATGATCGCTGCATGAATCACTCGCGCTACGGGTCCCGGAGTTCCCGCTGACTCATGAAGCGCTTCTGCGAAATTGCGCCGCCGAATCAGATTCGACAATCCTTTCAGGAACTCTCCCACATGAATTGTTGCACGGTGAAAGTAAAAGAGGCGTTCGGCGAAGACCGCGATCGAGATGATGCTACACACCAGAATTGGCCACATTAACAGGCCGCCCTTTTGGATGTAATCAATCACGCCGGTTTTGTAGTCTTTTTTCCGTGCTGTGGCAAGCCAACAACCCGATTCAGATGCGACTAACAGCTCAATCCGACGGGTAGCATTCGGCGATTTCCCAAATGGGTTTACCTATCGGGGGCCTTTTCCTCGAGGCTTAGGAGTAGCAGACGGTCGTACCTTCGCGGCGCCCTTGCCACCTACCAGTTTGCCGGAAGGGTCAAACACCGAATAACCTGTTTGCTTCCCAGATGCATCGTAGGTGTAAACGATCTTATGCAAGAGCGCGCCGTCTGCTGCACTTTGGGTTTCTTCCAAGAGACGGCCGGCGTCATCGTACTTGTAACGGCTCTTGAAACGGAGCCGGCCATCAGGTCCAGAAATTTCGCCGGCGGAAAACCGTCCTGCCTCATCCAGTTCGTAACGAATCGTCTCGCGGAGTTTGCCCTCCGGATCGGTGGTTGTCGCGACCGCCTTGTGCTCCGCATTATCGAACTTGTAAATCGTGCGCGAACCGTCTGGATGCATTGAAACGGTGACCCGCACGGCGTCACTCCGGGTTTGTTCTGGAGACTGACTCAATCCGATTTCGGTGCTATCGACGACAAGCGCGCAAGCCAATGTCAGCGTTGCCCGGAAAAATTTCATGACGCGAGGAGCTTACGGTTGGGGTGAGAAGGCGCAAACGGGCGTGAAATTTTTTTATTGACCCCGCCTTAGGACGGTGGTTAAAAGTGGTGTCAAGTGGGGCAAAATGGATGATTCCCCACTCGATACATGGACAACGATTCTCCACCCGAACGCTTCTACGCCGGAGAGTTCCGGCATTCCATCGACGAGAAGAATCGAATCACGATTCCTTCTCGCTGGCGTCGGGACAAGGCGGAGGATTTCATTCTTTTGCCGGAAGCGACTCATCAATTTCTGCTCGTCATGTCGCCGAAGGAGTTTGCGCGAATGAGTTCGGCAGCAGAAACAAACCAGAGCGTTTCCGCGCGGGATCGCCGGATTTTTTTGCGCCATTTGCATTCCCGCGCGCAGCACGCAATCGCCGACCGGCAGGGCCGTCTTGTTTTGCCCGAAGAGCTTTGCCGGAAGATCGAGTTGAAAGATGAAGTCGCTTTAGTCGGTAACCGAGGGCGCTTTGAGATTTGGAATTTGCAACGCTGGAAACGAGCGCACGAGGAGGAAACAGCCACTTATCAGCACGTGGCAGACGTCATTGGCTTATAATCAGATGCTTGGTCAAAACGTTATCAACACATTTTGGTTTGAGCGGCCTTTGTGGGTGGCCGTTGATCCGTTTACTGCCGAAGAGGAGGCACCCGAAGTGGAGGAATTCATCTATCACCGTCCAGTGCTCGAGAGTGAAGTACTGGAATTATTCGAACCAAAGCCAGGCTCGCTCATTGTGGATGCTACATGTGGTGGCGGTGGGCACACCGAAGCGTTGTTAGAGAGCGGAGCGAACGTTCTCGCCTTGGACCGGGATCCTGACGCCGTTCAACACGTTAGTGAGCGTCTGGCACGTTTCGGCGAACGCATCGCTGTGCGACAGGCGAACTTCAGGTGCGCGCTAAGTGTTCTCGATGAACTCGGCATTCGTACGATCGGCGGCGCGCTTCTTGATGTTGGTGTCTCTTCCCGGCAACTCGAAAACGCGGAACGCGGATTCAGCTTTATGCGAAACGGGCCGCTTGATATGCGCATGGATCCGCGGGCCCAACTGACCGCAGCCACAATCGTAAACGAGTACAGCGAAGAACAATTGACGCGGTTGTTTCGCGAACTGGGAGAGGAACCAGCAGCGCGCCGAATTGCGAGCCTGATTGTAAAGATGCGAAAAACTGCACCGTTTCGCGAAACTCTGCCCTTGGCGCGCGCCATCGAGAAACTGGTTGGCCGTCACGGCCGTCATCATCCGGCCACCCAAGTCTTTCAGGCGTTGCGGATGGAAGTGAACGACGAGCTCGGTGCGCTCGAAGATGGGCTGCGCGTGTTAACTGCTCGCCTCGACCGCGGCGGGCGCATAGCGGTGATCACGTTTCATTCGCTGGAGGATCGCATCGTGAAGAACTTCTTTCGCGATCGTAGTCGCGAATGGCTGGACAAGCCTGAGTGGCCTGCGCCGCAACGCAATCCCGAGTACGATCTTAAATTGATTACGCCGAAACCAGTTGAGCCGACCGAAGAGGAACGGCGCACAAATCCTCGATCACGCAGCGCAAAATTGCGCGTAGCCGAAAAGACTTAAATGAACCGTTCGCGTCGAAGAAACTGCAATACTGTAAATGCGGCGTCACTGGCGCGCTGGATTGTAGTGACGGCTTTTGTGGCGCTGGCCGGTCTGAGTTATGTCTATTTGACGCTGCAACTCTATCATCTGGGCGAACGCAGGAAGGCCGTTGAGAACGAGCTCGCTGGTCTCCGGACCCAAAACGACATAGCTAGCGCGCAAATCGCGGCGTTGACCTCGCGCTCTGCGTTGCAACGCCGTTTGAAAGAGGGCTACTTGAAAATGGTGCCGATTTCGGAGGCCAACATTGTGCGGCTCACCATGCCCGCCCGCCCGGCGGATGACGACGCAGTCCAACCCGTAGCCAATCCTTCCGGCACAAAATGAAGGTAAACAGCCGAACACGTTGCGTACTGGTATGCGCCGGTTTTATCGGGCTCTTCAGCGTTTTTTCCTTTCGCCTGATCTACCTGCAGGCAATCAAACATGACGAATACGCCGGTCTCGCCGCTGAGAAGCACGTTTATAAGCAAATCATCCACGCAGAACGTGGCACGGTCCTCGATTCGAATAACGAAGTTCTCGCGAACAACATACCTGTCCAAACTGTAGTGGCTGACGCCACGCATCTTAACAATCGCGAAACAACCGTCGATCTCGTAAGCAAAGAACTCGGTCTCCCGGTGGCGGAGGTCGCGGAAAAATTAAGCAGCGAGCGCCGGTACATCATCATCAAGCGCGAAGTATCCGAGGCGCAGGCAGGTGCGCTACGTGCAAAACTTCGCTCCGCTAATCTGCGTGGGATTTATTTTGAGCACGACGCTACTCGCATTTACCCAAACGGCTCGATGCTTTGCCATGTCATCGGATTCACCGACTTCGATCATCACGGTATCCAGGGGGTCGAAGCGTCAATGGAGGAATATCTTCATGGGCACGACGGCTTTCGCTTTATAGAACACAACCGCGCCGGCCAGGAGATTGTGCCTTATCGCGGCCAGGAACGCCCGCCGCGCGACGGCTATCAGGTTCATCTGACTATCGATCTTAGTTTGCAAAATATCGTTGAGAACGAGATCGACGCCGCGATGGACGAATATTCTCCTCAAAAGGCCACGATTATTCTAATGCGACCGCAGACAGGCGAAATCCTCGCAATGGCTAATCGGCCGGATTTCGACTTAAACCTTCGCGCCGAGGCCAAGCCTGAAGAAATGAAAAACCGGGCCATCATCGACATGATGGAACCGGGCTCGACCTTCAAGATCGTTGCCGCTGCCGCCGCTCTCAACGAACGAAAGCTCCGTCCCGATTCCACGATCTTTTGCGAGAATGGTCTTTGGAATTTCGGCGGCGCGGCTCTGCACGATCATCGTTCGTTTTCATATCTGAGCGTGCGTGACATACTCGTGAAATCGAGCAACATCGGCGCGGCAAAGCTTGCTTTGAGCGTGGGCGACCAACGGTTCTACGAATACATACGGCGATTCGGTTTTGGTGAACGAACCGGGATTGAGCTGCCGGGTGAAATCGGTGGAGTCATTCGGCCTCCGAAAGCGTGGAGCAAAATCTCGATCACTCGTATCCCGATGGGCCACGAAGTCGGAGTCACGCCGTTACAAATGACAGTGGCGATGGCCGTGATTGCTAATAGCGGGAAATTAGTCACGCCACGCATCATAAAATCGATTACCACGCCGGAAGGCAAAACCATCAGCTCACTTTCCCCTGTAGTGTTGCGCCAGGTGATTTCTCCGGAAACCGCCAGAGAAATCGGTGATGCACTGCGTGGTGTCGTAAGCGATCGCGGTACCGCTGCTGCTGCCGCCGTTCCTGGTTTCACGATTGCGGGAAAAACGGGAACCGCTCAGAAGGTCGATCCTCGAGGCGGATACGAGCAGGGGAAGTATGTTGTTTCATTTGCCGGCTATCTTCCGGCGGACCATCCCGAGTTCGTCGGTCTGGTGGTGCTTGACGACGCGCATACCAGCAAACCGGAGCTAAATTACGGTGGGCTCATCGCAGGACCAATTTTTTCGCGGGTGGCCGAGAAGGCGGCCCGCTATCTAGATCTTGAGCCGCATGAGGAGATTCGCAAAGCGATTCCTATAGCGCGAGTGGAAAAAACAACGCCGGCAGAACGAAGTCGCAAGACCGGGCCGGCGGAACGAATCGCCTTAACCAATGCGTCGCGCCATTGAAACCCTCGCCATGGTTCGCATCTGCGAATTCGTCCTGTTGCGGACATGTTAAAGCCTCATGCAGCTCAAGACTCTCCTCTCCGCGACTGCAGTTCGCCAGATCATCGGGACACTTGATCGCACGGTGGAAAACATCGCGTATGACTCGCGGCGTGTGCAAAGGAATGGCATGTTCGTGGCATTGCGCGGTGAGAAATCCGATGGCCACGAATTCATCGGTCAGGCAATCGAAAAAGGCGCATCGGTAATCGTTGCCGAACGCGAGGAACAAAATCCGCGCGCAACTTGTCTTGTCGTCGAGAACACGCGGACCGCGCTCGCTGATTTTGCAGAGACTTTTTACGGGCACCCGGGTCGGAAATTAAAACTGGCGGCGGTCACTGGGACGAACGGTAAAACCACGACTACGTTTCTCATCAAGCACATTTGTGAGAATGCCGGCTTGCGTTGTGGATTAATCGGAACGGTACGCTACGAGATCGGCGAGCGGGTTCTGCCCGCCATTCGCACCACGCCAGAGTCGCTCGATTTACAAGAGCTGTTGGCCCAGATTGCCAACGCCGGCTGTAAAGCGGCGGCGATGGAAGTCTCTTCGCATGCGCTGGCGCAGGATCGCACGCGTGGACTCGAATGGAACGTCGCCGTCTTCACAAACCTTACGCAAGACCACCTGGATTTTCACGGGACGATGAAAAACTATTTCGAATCCAAGGCGAAGCTCTTCGCCGGGCTAGAGGACCAGAAAAGAAAGCGCAAACCCGTTGCTATTGTAAATATTGATGACCGCTACGGCGAACAACTGCTCGACAGAATCGACAAACACGTCGCAGTGATCACGTACGGAATGGGGCTGCGCGCGGATTTTCGCGCTTCAAATTATCGCGTTGAGTCCAGCGGCACTTCCTATCAGCTGGACGCTCGAGGCAAGAGTTATCTGGTCCGCGTCCCTTTGATTGGCCGATTCAATGTTACGAATTCGATGGCGGCACTGGCCGCAGCCAACGCGCTCGGAATCAATCTACGCGATGCAGTGTTCAGTCTTGGCAAGTCGCCGCAAGTGCCTGGAAGGCTGGAGTTGGTGCCTGCAAAGCGAAAGTTTCAAGTTTTTGTCGATTATGCTCACACACCTGATGCATTAGGGAACGTTCTCAAGACTCTGCGCGAACTCGAGCCGAATCGGTTGATTGCGGTGTTTGGTTGCGGCGGCAATCGCGACCGCCAAAAGCGCCCATTGATGGCTGAGATAGTGGATCGCCATGCTGACTACGCCATTATTACTTCGGACAATCCGCGCAAAGAAAATCCGGATACGATCGTCGCCGAGGTCGAAAAGGGATTCCGGTCAACGCACTACGAAAAAATTGTCGATCGCACCCAGGCCATTAGCCGCGCCATTGAACTAGCGCGGCCGCACGACATTGTTTTGATCGCGGGCAAAGGGCACGAAAATTATCAGGAGTTCGCAGATCACACTATTCCGTTCGACGATATTCAAGTCGCGCGACGTGCGATCGAAGATCATCCAGTGGAGTTTTGATGACTGTGTTTTTGTTCAGCCATTTTTTAGTCACGAAAAATTCGAGGAGCGCATGCGCCTCCAGTGCTTTCCGCGTGCGCTCCTCATACCTATGAACCGGCTCACCATCACGCGAATCACGGAGTTCGCCGGAGGCTCGCTTTCGTCCGGTGACGGAGCAGTTGCTGTCGATAAGGTCAGCACAGATTCGCGCACGATTAAGCGTGGTGAACTGTTCGTGGCATTGCACGGCGAAAATTTCGATGGACACAATTTTGTCGAAGCCATCGCGACGACTGGTGCGGCCGGGGCCATCGTTGATTCTGCTTGGGAGGGACGCGTCCCGGAAAATTTTGCACTCATTCGCG
>Ga0114129_10008862_pt1 | contig 14356 bp, 9 predicted proteins | sample RhiMetdeltSRZDD1_FD_80071 | JGI IMG/M metagenome (GOLD analysis project Ga0114129, IMG submission 80071) | Populus rhizosphere microbial communities from Tennessee, USA - Rhizosphere MetaG P. deltoides SRZDD1 (version 2) (version 2) | ecosystem: Host-associated > Plants > Roots > Rhizosphere >... | reverse complement strand
TTATTTTTGCTTTCAGCGATGATGCGTTTTCCGTTTTCGGCCAGGACGAGTTTCGCCAGGTCACCCACATCTCCTACAAACCCCAGCGCGATCTCTTCGTTCGTCCAGGCAGAGCCATACCGTTGTGTCTCTTTCACTTCGTATTGTTTGCGAATCTCCAGGGCGCGCTTCATCAGTTGTCGAAATTCCATGCCTACTCCAACAGTCCCAAAACGACTGGCAATACTTGTTTCTTTCTGGAAACTACTCCTTGTGCATCACGCGTACCATCTGCGAGTGGGGGATAAGGCAGCTCATCGAGAATCGGTGGCGCGTCGGAAGAAATGATGAGGCGGCTGTTGCCAGCGACTACATCGGTGATCAGCAGCATGGCAAAATCCAGCCCGCGTTGATTCTTGAGATCATCCAGAGCCTTCGTGAGCGGCTCGCGATGTTCACGTAGTTGCATAAGGTCGGTCACTTCCGCCTGGGCGATGGCGAACTTGAATCCGCCAGCTTCGAAAGCTTTGATGTCTGTGCTAACCACTTCTTCCGGCTCTCGGTTGGAGAGTCCCGCCCCGGCCCGGAGCACAGCTTTCCCAAACGACTCAACCGTCTCACCTTTGAGCGGGCTCCCACCTACGAACGCCCAGCGGGATAGTCGATCCGCGGCCTCCTGGTCGCGTTGCGTGGTCGTGGGAGAGGTCAGGATGAGCGTATCAGATAGAAGTCCCGCGAGCAGCACACCGGCCACGTTGGGCGGCATGGAAAGGCCCGCATCTGCGGTCTGTTCGGTGACCAGTGTCGAGGTCGAGCCCACCACATCGACAGTAAATCGAATCGGTTGATGCGTGTAGGGGTTGCCGAGCCGGTGATGATCCAAAATTTCCAGCAGTTCAGCCTCTTCGAGCGCGGCGATTGCCTGGCGTGGCTCATTATGATCCACCAGGATGATCTTCAGGCGCGGCGGGTTCAACGCATCACGTTGACGCGCAATACCACAGTACAAACCGTGCTCATCTACCACCCAATAATCATTGTATTCATCCCGCAGGATGCGGTTCAGCATATCGCGGATGTGCGCGTTGGCTACATATTTAGGCACGCGTGTATCCGCGGCTTCCCCGCATTGCACCGACATCATTTCGCGCACTGTCGTATCACCCGGACGCGGCCCCAGCGTTTCAGAAAAATATTGGAAGAGGCTGAGCCCATTGATGAGGCCATAAGGTTTACCATCTTCATCTACGATCGGGGCGACGCCACCGGTTTTGCTTGCCAGGGTCCAGGCCATGCCAAGCGGCGCGTTCGGGCGCAGGCTATCGAGCCTGATCATGATTGACTCAAAGCGCGGAGATGCATCAGTCAGCAGGACGGGCGCATCCAGTTTCAGTTGCTTGAGCACCCAGGCCGATTGCGGGTTGAGCGGGCCGGCGCGCGCCGCAATGGCTTCGGTGCTATCCCGTTCGCGCAGCAACCAGGCATAACCCATGGCAGCCGCGATGGAGTCGGTATCTGGGTTGATGTGTCCGATAACATACACTTTATTAGGCATAGGATGATTATATCTCGCCTTTTTTCATCATTTGCAGGAACACATCCATGACTTGCGGGTCGAAATGTTTTCCGGACTCCGCGATCAGATAGTCGGCAACTTTTTCCCGCGGCCAGGCGCTTCGATAGGGCCGGTCTGAACTCAGCGCGTCCCAGACGTCCACAACGGCAAAGATGCGTGCTGCGATCGGAATTTCTTCCCCTTTTAGGCCACGCGGGTAACCGCTGCCATCCCATTTCTCATGATGACAGTATGGGATGTCCAAAGCTTTTTCAAGATAAGCGATCGGTTTAAGTAACTCATATGCGGTGGCGGGATGCTTTTGCACAGTGAGACGTTCCGCATCCGTGAGCGGTCCATTTTTTCGCAGGATGTCATCCGGGATGCCCATCTTGCCGATATCGTGCAGGATGGAGCCCCGACGGATCTGGGTGAGTTCCTCGTCCGTGAAGTCCATCGCTCTTGCCACCGCGAGGGTTGCCTCCGTCACGCGGCGTGAGTGCCCCTCTGTTTCCTTATCCCTTAGCTCCAACGCTTTTGCCCAGCCTTCGAGAGTCGTGTCGTAGGCTTCGGCCAGATTTTCCTCCGCACGTTTTCTTTCAAGGAGATTGGCAATTGAATCGCCGATAATTTTCATATGCGTCACGTCACTGTCAGACCAGTTGACTTGCCCTGCGTATGAAATCAAGTCGATGCAGCCGAAGGTTAATTGTTCCTGCCCACGGATGGGTACACTCAGGATCGATTTAGCACCTTCCGATTCGCTGAACCTTCGATCGATTTGCGCCTCGATGGGGTAATCATCAAATGTGTTGATCCTGATTGCTTCCCCCTGAAACAACTTGATTTCGCTCCATACCAGATGCCCGGTTGGAATGGATTGGCTTGGTTGGATGGAAGGCGAAAGATGAGACGCGCTCCATTGATAGGTCATTTTCCATGTCTTCCGATCCTGAGAAAGGATCAGGATATCGGCATAGTCAATTTCCATAAATTCTGTGATTTCTTTGAGACCAATTTCGATGCCGTGGTCTACTTCGTCATAGGCGCAGGTCGCGAAGCGGGCGAGCAAGCGGGTCATCAATTCGTCGAACGCCATTTGTTTTAAGAGACCATCCTCCGCCTGCTTGCGTTCCGTGATATCACGCCCAATCGATTGAAACTCAATCAAGTTGCCCTGCTCATCTCGAATGGCCTGGTCCGTCCATTCCTGCCAGCCAATGCCGCCATCGGGCCGGACCACGCGATGTATCTCTGTTTCAGACTCGACCACGCCTGATTGCAGGCGGGATATCTTCTCTTCAATAGCGTGCCGATCTTCCTCGGCGACCTGTTTCAGAAAATTGCTGGAAAGGGCCTGCTCAGGTGTCAATCCAAAGTAACGGCAGTAGGCCTCGTTGACAAACGTGCGCACGCCATCTTCCTTCCAACGCACGATGAATTCCGTCTGATTTTCAACCACCGTGCGATACAGCTCTGCACTGTGGCGTAGCTCTTCCGTTCTTTCGCGTACGCGTTGTTCCAATTCCCCGGATAGCAGGCGATAGCCGCTTTCCAGGGTTTTATAGCGAGTGATATCGCGGGCAGCCATAATGCGGCCCAGTAATTGCTTCTGGTTGTTAAGAATGGATGATATGTTCACGTCATAATAAAACGTATCCCCATTTTCCTGAATGGCAATCTCCCTCCGTTCCACATCCAGATATTCCAGCTCGCTAACGATCACGGGCCATTTTGCGAACACCTCTTTGGAATGGCGGCCCAGGACCTGCCTGGCATCCTGGCGTAACATCTTAAGCGCGGCCTGGTTAATGTCCAGGACGCGGTTCCTGGCGTCCAGCACAAACACCGGATCTTTTATGTTTTCAACGATGCGCTCGCGGGCAATGGGTATAATGTCGAACAAGCCATAGCGAAACAGGCCCCAGGCGACTATTAAGTTGCCAATGGCCAGAGAAAAAGGGCTTACATCGCGTTGCGGGGCAATCCTTATGTTGGCCAACGAGAATACAGATAGAGCTAGCGGGACCAAAAAACCAGCCGCGACAGTCAAGTATTGCGAACGGTACAAATTGTGTGGTTGCATCGCGCGCCTGACAAGCAGGCTGAGGCCGTAAAGATTTACACCATAAACATAAATAAGGGTATAGGCGTATACTACAATTGTGAAATCATATTGCAGTTCAGGAAAGGGATAATCTGTGCTGAGATGCGGATTCGGATATAAGAGATGATGAACGCCATCCGTCAGCAGGAAGGCCGTGAAAAGGGTCGGAAGGGCGAGCCAGAATATCCAGGCAAGGCGCGTAGAACGAACCTTGTACTCTGAAAATTGAATGGCGAAAATCAAAAACGGAAGGATGGCAAGGAATGAAAGAGTCAGCCATTGGAACTTATCCCACAAGATTTTGATTTCCAGGCTCGGGCTGACCAGTTCCAGTATAAATCCCAGAATCGTGAGCGTTTGACCGCCTACGAACCAGGCGTATGCTTTCGCCCCTCGGACATCACGATGCCGCCAGGTGTATACGAATACTGCCAGTGAAATCACCAATGACAGCATGTAGGGCAATAAATAGAAGAATTCTTCGCGATTCATTCAGGCTCTGGTGTGCTTGTAAATCAGCTCGACATCCTGCTGCCTTTCACATTGTTCGGTAAACTCTTCTATAATTGATTTGTATACTGGAATCAAGACCTGAAGTTTACAGGCACGTGGCGAACAGCATGCCACACTGTAAAACAGAACCTCCGAAGTCTATCAGACTTCGGAGGTCTTTGCACGAGATAAATATCAAGTTTACTGATTCTTAATGGCTCGCCACAAGCGTTCTGGTGTGACTGGATTCTCATCCACATTTACGCCGATCGCATCCAGGATGGCATTCCCGACCGCAGGGGCAACTCCGTCCATGGGGATTTCAGCCACAGCCTTGACTCCAAATGGATGGCTCGGTTCGAACGTCTCAACAAAGATGGTCTCGAGGGCTGGCATCTCATCGGCACGGAAGATGTGATACCGGTCGAGGTCGCGCTCGATGGCGTTGCCTTTCTCGTCGTAGCGCATCTCTTCACAGACCGCATAACCAAGGGCCTGCGTCATTCCACCTTCGATCTGCCCGGACGCTGTCAGCGGATTAACGATCACGCCCGAATCAACGGCCATCACCAGTCGATCTACGGTGACCATGCCTGTCTCGGAATCGACGGTCACTTCGGCAAACTGTGCGGCAAATGGCGGAGGAGATACCGGCGAGACGTAGGACGCGACTCCCATGATCTGTTCCTGGTTATTTTTGTGGAGCGAATCCAGCGCGATGTCGGCAAAAGAAACGGTTCTTCCATCTGGCACAATCGCCTGACGATTGGCGAGTTTGATATCAGCATGCTGGTCTAGTTTCAACATCATCGCCGCACGGACCTTAATCCGCTCCGCACAAATCTTCGCCGCGTTGACTGCCGCGGTACCGGAGATATACGTCGTTGAGGAGGCATACGCGCCTTTATCAAACGGCGTGAAATCTGTATCTGAGGAATACGTGATCACATCTTCGAGCGGCACGCCCAGCACCTCCGCAGCCATTTGGGCAATGACTGTATCAGACCCTGTACCCAAATCGGTCGCGCCCACCAGGAGATTGAACGACCCGTCATCATTCATCTTGATCGAGGCGCCGCCCATATCGAGATAGGGGATGGCCGTCCCTTGCATGACCATCGCGATACCAATTCCCCTGCGCCTGTGAGGTGGGTTGCCAATTCGCTGCCACGATTCGTTTCCGTATTTGTCATCCCATCCAATGGCCGCCCGTCCCTGAGCGACGCATTGCTCCAAACCGACAGTGTGGATAATTTCCGGTCGAGGTTCCCGGCCCTCATTCCATGCCGTAGAAAACGGATGATATTCACCGGGGCGAATCGTATTCCGGAGCCGAAATTCGATTGGGTCAAGTTTCAGCGCCCGTGCGATTTTTTCCATGTGACGTTCCACGGGCCAATATCCTTGTGGAACCCCGTAACCGCGAAATGCGCCCGCAGGCGGCGTGTTGGTGTACACCACGTCCGCATAAAAGCGGATGTTCGGATTCTTGCGATATTCACCATCTCCAACGTATAGCGCCATCGCTTTATGACCGGTGTTGCCCGTAACGGTCAGCGCGTGACAGCCATAGGCACCTGTATCGGAAAGCGCGTACATAGAGTTGGCTGTGATCGTCCCATCCCGTTTCACGCCAGTCTTCATCTTGATCTTCATCGGGTGGCGTGAGCGCGCTCCAATGAATTCTTCCTCGCGCGTATATTCGTAAAGGACGGGTCGCTTGGTGGCAATAGTCAGATGCGCGGGCACATCTTCCATCAGTACTTCCTGCTTGCCACCGAAGCCACCGCCGATGCGCGGCTTGATGACCCGGATTCGCTTTACCGGTAGATTCAGAACCGGTGCGAGCATTCGTCGCACGTGGAACGGGACCTGTGTGGATGTACGAATGACAAGTCGATCATCTTCGTCCCAATACGTCACACAAACATGGGGTTCAATCGAAACTTGTTGCACCTTCGGTACTTCGTATTCGGCTTCGAAGATTTCATCCGCTTCGGCAAAGCCTTTTTCCACATCACCGATGTCGATGCGGATGTGGGCGGCCAGATTCTTTTCGGGGTTGGAGTCGGCAAAATTTACGAACTCCGGCTCATCGTGAATCCGGATCGCATCCGGTTTCATCGCGTCGCGCGAGTCGATGATCGCATCCAGTAGCTCGTATTCGACATCGATCAGGCTCAAAGCCTTTTCTGCAATCTCTGCTGTCTCTGCTGCCACCATCGCGACACGGTCGCCGACAAATCGAACTTTCCTATCCAACGAAAAAGCGTCCAGCGGACCAGGAATCGGATCCGATTGCCCTGCCGTGGAATACACCACGCGTGGAATGTCCTGCCAGGTAAGCACTGCTGCGACGCCTTTCAAATCTTTGGCTTTGCTCGTGTCAATTCGCTTGATCAGCGCGTGTGCATGCGGACTTCGCAACACCCGCGCGTATAACATGCCGCGCATATCTATATCCGCGGTGAAGGCTGGCTTACCCTGTACGAGCTTGACCGCGTCCACTTTCTTTTCAGGTTTGCCCACCGTTTGATACGTCTCTGTTTGCGGCGTGACAAAGACTTTTGGCAGAGTCCGTGTCTGCGCGGTCTGCGCGTCGGATAAGGTCGGCAATGGCTCCCCGCTCGGCGGCGTGCCGCCGGGCGGATTGAATGAGACCAAAATCCCCTCACCGAATTCGGCTTCCCCGCGCATCACGGCTGCAGCTTTCAACACCGACTGCACCGGCTTGATGTAGCCTGTGCAGCGGCATAGCACTCCCGCAATTGCCTCCCGTACCTCCTCTTCCGTTGGATTCGGGTTGTTATCGAGCAACGCCTTCGCCGCAAGAATTTGACCGGGCGTACAAAATCCGCATTGGATCGCGCCCGACTCGACAAATGCCTGTTGGATCGGATGCAAGCCTTCAGTCTTCTTCCAGCCCTGGTCGGGATGTTCACCCAAACCTTCGATCGTGACAATGTTGTGACCCTCGGCTTGAGCAGCCAGCATCGAGCCCGCGTTGACAGGTTTGCCATCCAGTAAAACAGTATCAGCCCCACTCAGACCCTGCTCGTCCCCAAATTTGACTCCGAAGTATCCCAACCGTCGAACGACCGATAATAATGATTCGGAGGGGGCACAATCAATCGCATGTTTTGTTGAGTTGATGTCTAATTGGAGTTTCATGATTTCTCCTTACAGGTCGAACGTTGAAGGTCAAAAATCAGCTGCTTAACGTTAGACGTTGGATTTTTGACTTCGAAGTTTCTCGCGCAACCCGTCAATCGGAAATTGAGTGCCATGTTCATCTTGATAAAACCATGCATCCCAGCCATTGACGGGCGAGCCGTTCATCAAGGACTTTGCTACAAAGTGAATCGATCCCATAATTTCGCCGCATTTGATGTGCCCATTGGAGAGGATTTTCGCCTTTGTGCCGTTGCCAGCCAGATAGAGAGTCTGCCCCGGATTCAACAATCCGCTCTCAAGCAGCGCCCCAAATGGGACCCGCGCCTGCTTCCGTTTCTCAGGCAGGATCAACGCCCCAGCAGGGGAGGCCGTGACCGCGTCGATGCGCTTCTGTGCGATCTTGATATATTTTTTATCGCGTTCGATGCCGATCCAGTTCCGTCCCAATTTCTTCGCCACCGCGCCAGTCGTCCCGGATCCGAAGAACGGATCAAGAATAACATCCCTAACATTCGAGGATGCCATGATGACTCGATACAGCAAGGCCTCCGGCTTTTGCGTGGAATGGACTTTCGCCCCGTTTAACTTAATGCGTTGTTTGCCGGTTGCCAGGGGGAGCTCCCAATGTTTCCAATCGGAACGCATTTGGAGGTCGTCATTGAGCGCTTTCATCGATTGATGATTGAATGTGTACTTGGCCCCTTTTTGTTTTTGTGCCCAGATCATGGTTTCATGCGCATTTGTGAATCGGACACCGCGAAAATTCGGCATAGGGTTCTTCTTTATCCAAAGCACATCGTTCAAAATCCAAAACCCCAGATCCTGCATGATTGCGCCAACGCGATAAATGTTGTGATACGACCCAATAACCCAGATCGTGCCTGTTTCCTTCAACGCGCGCCGGCTTGCGGATAGCCACCTACGCGTGAATTCATCGTAGGCTTTGAAATCTTCAAACTTGTCCCAGCCATCGTTCACTGCATCCACTTTGGAAGTGTCAGGTCGGAATAATTCATTGCGCAACTGCAGGTTATACGGTGGGTCGGCAAAGATCACATCCACCGAGTTTTCAGGGATTGTTTCAAGAATCTTGATGCAATCACCCTGGAGGATTTGGTTGAGAGGAAAGCTGTGCACGCGGATAAAAATTCCTGATTCTATAAATATGGTTGAAGATCGATTTTGGTTTGGAATCTGCTGGCCACAGGATGGGGATAGTTGCGGGAGTTATCCCAACCCTAAACATCTCTTTGCCAGCGTCGCGGCGACATCCATACGGTATTCCGCGCTGCCATAATCATCTGCCGCTTCATGGAAAGCGTTGCGAGCGGCTGCCTCAACGCCTTCCGATTCTGTACCATCCGTTCCCAGCATGGGACTTTTGCCGTAGCCGCCGAGCGCAAGCCGTGTGCGACCGGAATTCCATTGGGCCAGCGCGGCGCAGACGATGGGTTTGTCGGCTGGTGTACGCGACACGTATTCAAAGGCCAGTTTTACATTGGCGGGAATAGTTATGGAGGTGATCAATCCACGGGAGCGGAGAGGGAGGAAATCGCCCAGATTTACGACTTGTGATTGCCGATTTACGATTGTTGTGAGTTTCGCGTCGAGCGCAAAACAAATGGTTGCAAGCGTTGACCGGCCATCGCATGTAACGAGTGTCCCCGCGACAGTGGCTGAATTGCGAATGTTCAACGGCGCTTCGAGTTTCAGGGCCCGCTTCAATGGCTCAGGACTATGTTCGGATTCAAGCAAAGCTTGTAACGTCAACGTCGCGCCGATCTCGAGTTCGTTGCCTTTTTTGTTGAGGGAGTTCAAGCCCAGTAGCTGAAGGTCAACCGCCTGGACGGAATCAGATATCCCATGGGAAAGAAGCGTGCCGCCTCCGAGGGGCAGGGTATTTGGTTGGTCAAGTAGAGTCAGGGCTTCGTCCAAAGTTTGCGGCCGGTGATAGGCAGTAAGCATAGAGGTTTCCTTGAGCGAGTCTATTATACAGTTAAAAGCATACCGCCATCTTTGTGGATGGCGGTATAGGTGTCGATCAGCCTGGCCTTCGATAGGGTGCAAGCTCAGGGAGAAGAAATTCCTGTTTGAGCGCCTGGACAAGAAACTCGAATTCATCTCCGTTGCTATAATGACCGTAGAAACGCCATGCAGGTTGGATGTATTGTGGCGTACCGTCAGCATTCCCATTCTGATTACCGTAAAGTGGATCTGGACCATAGTAGACCAATTCCACTTTCTCGATGGTGGCGCTTGTAGGGGTGTATTCCTCCATGCCGGGTGCTTCATCCATTACGTGAGGTTGGTTTGCTGTAATCGTCAAATCTGTGGATTGATTTTCCATTGGGTTAACCGTCTCACCACTGAACACGCGCAGGGCCGGGTATCCGCCGAAGGTCTCGCCTGGAACGGCGAGGACCTCCAGGATCACGTCATTCCCTTCCAAACCAAGGATTGTTGAATCTGGTATACCGATCGATGTTATTTGTGCGTAGGTTGTGCCCTCTGATGCGGTAAAGAGAGTGAATTGCTGACCATTCAATTGAGTCATTCGCTGTGTGCCCTCCATTAACTGGAAGTCGAGATTCGGGAAGGGGATTTCGTATCGCTCAACATTGACAATCGGGGTTCCGTTCTGATCGACGCTTTCGATTGTTCCCCAAATGTCCACGGGACGATTATGATAACCCTGTAGGTCTTCCAGGTTGCTTCCTTCGAGAATCGCATACAAAAATGGATATAGCTCCGGATTGAGATAGAGCGCATATTCCACGCGTTGACTACCGTCCGTCTTCCGGTGTGTTGTTATTGTGAAGATGCCTCGTTCCACTTTAATATGCTGGCCGATGACCGGCTGGTTCTGCTGTAGGCCCGGGATAATCAGCCTCTGACCAGTGAGAACATGGTCAGCATCTGGCAAATTATTGGCCGCCACCAATTGATCCAGAGTTACTCCAAAATTTTCCGCGATGGAACTGAGCGTGTCATTCTCGCTGACAATATATTCAGTATTCCCTTGTGTGAATTGCTCTATGGGAAATGGCACAGGCGTTCCACTCAGGTTCAGTTGATAGAAACCGTTCCCGCTGCCACCACCTCCACCACCACCTGAGCCAGACGGATAGTATTGGATGGAGTACCAGTCAAGCTTTCCTTCATTCATGAAGCCATAGATTGTGAGATATTCATCCGGGAGCGTTGTTTTCAACGGTAAATCTTCGGGAGCATCTTCTATGGTGTATTCTGCACTTCCGTCTTCCACAGTCAGTATCGTTTGGTCGCCTTCACGGCGAAGCGTTCCAGATAGATAGAATTCCTCCGCACTTGTTACTTTCCAGGAATCCACATTGAATTTGTGGATGCCGTTTTCTGTGACAAATCGCCCCGTTGCCTCAACATAGGTGGTTGGGTCGACATTTTCGAGCCCGGTCACGTTGCCGAAAACTGTCCATTGACCAATAGAGGCGAATGGCAATGTGTCTTTGTTTGATGCTGGATACGTTGCGGGTTGACCGATGATCGTTATGGTTTTATTGTCTGGATACGTGCGGGACCAGAAACCAGCCTGTGATAGGCCGCCGGAGCGTATTGACTCCAATACGCCGTCATGAATCGTGTGTGATTGATCCAACACTTGTTGGAAGGCTTCTTCGGCCGTGCGGATACCATATGTGCCTCCGAAAGCCTCATAGCCAACTTGATAGGATGTGACGCGTATAACCTGCTGGTTCTGGTCGATGGTAAATTCGAGGCGCGCAGGTATGTTGTAATCATGCCAAATGGTGAATCCATCGGGTGTGAGTGGTAACACGAAATACATGCCAGGATCTCTTCGCGCACTTTGGATTTGATAGGGTAAATCAAGTCCGTGAGATTCCATGAATGTCTCGATTGCAATGGCGGCTTGTTGATCAGTAATATTTTTGTCGCCGCTCGTATACGTGTAAGCGCCGTAATCGGAATAGTAGTCGTAGTGCAAATTCGACTGCATATACAGTCGTTGCCTGCCATCTGTGACCAGGTAACCTGTTGCGTTAAATAGCCCCTGAGAAGTTTCATAAATATTGCCCGCAATACCGAATTGGGTCGCTAATGCCCGGGCGGTCTCGATTGTAGCTGGCTGTTCCTCTTGTGGTACATATAAATTTGTACCTACGGGAGAGCCTGGCAAAGGCACGGACAAATATAACTTTGCGTTGCGCCAATCATAGCCCTGGGTTTCTGGAGCAGGCGTTACGTTGTCGTCGCTGACGACGGTTACTGTGGGCGTGTCCGTCGGTTCCAATGCGGTTGAGGTCCCATCCGAAGCTGGCTGAGGAGTTGGGACAAAGTTACGAATACCCCAGATCAACAGGATGCCGATAGCCAATACCAAAACCATCCAGCCTAGTGTTGGCGTTAGATCTCTCCACTGCCAGTGCCAGGAGCCTTTTGGTATATGTTTTTCTCTCAGTCGCTGCTCCAGCTCAACGACGAAGTAGGAGGGTGCCTGAGTACGTTCGGCAACCGCTTGTAATTTCTTTGCGATTTCGGTATCTTCTTGATCCGGTTTGTTGGTCAAGGGTTCGGTCATAGTTCCACCTCCAATTCCTGGGAGGTCCGCTCGCGCAGGTCTTGCAGGCCACGCGAGACGAGCATTTTTATCGCGGCCTCACTTTTTTTGAGCACACGACTGATTTCAGAATTGGATAATCCACCGAAGAATGACAGGCTGATGGCTTCTGCGCGTTCAGGCGAGATCTGTCTGAGTGCACGCGATACGGCCTCAATTTGTAGTCTCTGAACCGCAGCCTTGTCAGTGGGCAGGCTGGGGCTGGGATAACCGACGGCTTCGTCGAGTGGGAACTCGGGCCGCCTTCCTCGAAAATACATCAGCTTTTTCCTGGAGGCGATCCCCATGATCCACGCTGCAAAGGAACCATTTCCGCGAAAGGAACGGATCCCCTCCAGCGCTGCGATAAACGTTTGCGAGGTTAGATCTTCCGCATCTTTCAGGTTGCCGGTATGCACGATGTGGTACCGATACACGCGCGTGACATGGCGCCGATAGAGTTCTGCAAACGCATCGACGTTTGAAATGGCTTCACGCGCAAGCTGAATTTCATCCATGCGTGGGCTATCCGTCTGCTCGGTGAATAGGGTCGTCATAGACCTCCTGCATATATTGTGCGCACAGTTATATGTTGCAGAAGGCTTCGAAAAGTAACAGGGAGTTGCCGAAGTTCAACTAATTTGCGGGGGTGGAGGTTGGGGTAATGGGAATGACGAGTATTTGGTCAATCCATATGTCGCACGAATCGTTCAAATCATTCAGGAAAATCAGCTGGTCGATCGTCACCGCAAACTGATCCGCTATGTATGTGCAGGTGTCGCCTGATTGAACGATATATTCCAGTGTTGGAAGTCGGGTGGTTGTAGTTCTAACGTTTAGGGAGGGTCTGGGGGTAACTTCAATGACAACTTCTGTTAGAACCATTGAGTCTGCACTACTCGTACTGGTGATGATAGGCTTAATCGACGCGGGGTTCGGAGTGGCCCTCCAATAGAGCAGGAAAACTCCCGCAGCCAAGAACACTGCCCAGCCCACCAGGGATGCAATCTGTTGCAGGGAAAATGTCCGATTTGTTTTTGGCAGGTAATTTGTCACCAGAGTCTTTTCCAACTCAGAGATGAAATGCGATTCTGGAACGACCTGACTGCCCCTGTTGGTCAGTTTCTTGGTGAGTTGCTCATCTTCGGAATCGGCATCAAGCGTCCCTCTGGCTTCAGAGGTTCCCTCGTCCCGAGTCAGGGTGGAGTGGGTACGCAATTCCTGTATACCGCGTGAGATGAGCATTCGGGTTGTGGCCGTGCTTTTCTTAAGTACACGACTTACTTCTGAACTGGACAGCTCACCGAAAAAGGTCAGGATGATGGCTTCCGCGTGATCCGGGGAAATCTGTTTCAGCGCGCGAGTAGTTGTTTCCAATTCCTTGCGTTGCATGGCGATCCTGTCGGTGGGCACGCCCGAGCTTTGATAATATAGAACTGCATCAATGGGAAGTTCCCGCCTGCTCCCTCGAATATCGTTGCGTCGTTTTCTGGCAGCGATCCCCATTAGCCACGCAGCGAATGAACCATTCCCCTGAAAAGAGTGAAACTCCTCCAGGGCCGCCATAAACGTTTGCGATGTTAAATCTTCGGCGGCTTGCGCGCCGCCGACGTGCGCCATATGATAGCGATATACACGTGTGACATGCAGGCGATACAATTCAACAAATGCATTTGCATTTGAAGCTGCCGCACGCAAGAGTTCTATTTCATCCATAGGCGGGCTTTCTGTCATCCTGATTATTCAGGATACACCTTCCACCCTAATTCATCCAATCGTGCGCGATCAAATTGCTCTTCAGGTACATTGATCAAGCGCGCATTTCCCTCTGCCAGCAATTCATCTGTCTCAGCCTCATAGATGCCTGCCCAGGCTTTTGCAGATTTTGATTTTGACCTGCCAGCCTTGCCAATAATTCGTAATGCTTTGCCAACTGGAACATTCTGCCGATATTTCACTTCGAGTCTGGCCGTAAACATAAAGCGGGAATCATTTGGATCGTGGCCCATATGCGACCGCCCGGCGATTTCATCGAGAAGCGCCGCGACGATACCACCATGGAGCACACCCGGGTAGCCCTGAAAGTGTTTTGGCGCGCGATAGGATGTTTCAACCATACCCGGCTCCACCTCATAAATGTGCAAATGTAATCCCACCGGGTTTTCGAGTCCTCAAATAAAGCACATCTTTGAATTCGGCTGTCTTGTTTTCATACTGTTGATTATATAATGCCACGCTCACAAATTGTGCTAACATGGCGGGAAGCACCATTTGTGAGCGTGAAGGGTATACTTTGGGCATGAACAGCCTTCGCGAGCATATCACACAACTATTTCAGGATACGTTTCATGCAGAACCCAGGTTTATCGTCCGCGCGCCGGGACGCGTGAATCTGCTTGGCGAACACGTGGACTATAACGATGGATTCGTCCTGCCGGTCGCGATCGACCGCGCG
>Ga0114129_10008859_pt1 | contig 14358 bp, 7 predicted proteins | sample RhiMetdeltSRZDD1_FD_80071 | JGI IMG/M metagenome (GOLD analysis project Ga0114129, IMG submission 80071) | Populus rhizosphere microbial communities from Tennessee, USA - Rhizosphere MetaG P. deltoides SRZDD1 (version 2) (version 2) | ecosystem: Host-associated > Plants > Roots > Rhizosphere >... | reverse complement strand
GCCGTCGCCGGCACGATCAACGTTGCATGGTACTTCGGACCGTGGGCGGGTCTGTATCCCTGGCCTGAGGTGACGGCTCAGGCTCGGACCATCGCGGCGCTCGGCCCGTCCTATCAGGTGTTCAACATCGGCCGGCCGTTCATCTTCGTGGCACACGGAAACACCCGCTACCTTGCCGAGGGCGTGAATCCGCGCGATCTCGGCGCCGCGGCGGACCTGCCGGCCCCGCCGCTCGCGCGGCCGCTCGCGGTGACGGTCAACCCTGGGCTCGGTCACTACGTGCCGCTGCTGAAGGAGCTGTATCCGGGCGGTGCGAGCACGCCGATCGAGCGGCCGGCCGGCAAACTCGTGCTGACGCAGTTCGTCGTGCCGGCCGAGCGCGCCACGGAGAGGTGGCCAGCAGACCAGGGCCTGACGGTCGAGATCAGATCACCCGGGGCCACCTCTCCGTCCGGTCGCAGTGTGGATCGGCAGGTGGCTTCACGCCTGATGAACACCCGGGCGCCGGTCGCGGACCGTCCATTCGCCGCGACCTGGCGGGGCCAGCTCGTTGCGCCGTCGACCGGCACCTACCAGATGGAGCTGATCACCGACGGCCGATCGATACTCAAGATTGACGGCCGGGAGATCCTCACGACCGAGGCGACTCCAGAACGGCTGACCCAGAAAGTCGTCGCGGCACATCTCACAGAAGGTCCACATTCGATCGAGCTGGAGTACCGGTACGAGCGCGGTCCCGGCACGATCGAGCTGGTCTGGAAGCCACCGGCCGGCGAACGGAGCGTCGTGCCGCCCTCGGCGCTGCGCCCGTAGCTCAGCGGCCGAAGCTTAGCGCGATGACGGCTCGCAATGACGCGTCCGCGACGAAGAGCGTGCCGTCCGGGCCGACCGCGACGCCGACGGGGACGCGCAGCAGGCGGCCGGAACTGGTCTGATCGACGACACCGGACGGCGTGCCGTCAAACGTAAACCGGCTGACGCGGCGACCCTCTGGTTCGCTGACCCAGACACTCAGGTCCGGCCCGATCGCCAGGTGTGCGCCGCGCTCGGTGTTCGAGTGGAGGACAGGCCAGTGGCGCTCGTACCGTCCATTCGGGGTGAGGCGCAGGACGGCCCCTTCCTCGCCGTTCACCACGAACACCTGGCCGTCGGGACCGACCGCGACGTCCGTGGGCTGGCGGATCCGTTCTGGCCCGCCCACGTCGGGCCCGAATGCGTCCAGCAACGTCCCGTCCTGCGAGATCTTCACGATCCGGTTGCCGCCAGTGTCGGCGACAAAGATCGAGCCGTCGGGCGCCAGGGCGATGCCGCGCGGCCGGTACAGGCCCAGGTCGCGATTCTCGATCGACAGGTCGATCGCGCCGTCCGCGTCGAGACGGGCGATCTGGCCGTACAGGGAATCGACGACCCAGACGCTGCCGTCCGGTCCGACCTCGACGTCCGAAGGCACGCTCATGGGGGCGGGCAGGCCGACCACTGATCGACCCTCTGCGATGACTTGCTGGACCCGGCGAGCGGCAATATTCGTGAGGAAGACGGTGCCATCCTGGCGCACGGCCACGGACCGAGGCTCGCCCTCGGTCGAGGCGAGCCAGCGCACGCGGGGTGCTCCAAGCGGCGCCAGGTGCGCATCGAGGCTCGTGGCCAGCGGACGCATCGCGTCGACGGAGGCGTCTGGGGGCTCGAAGCGCGACGTCGGAATGGCGCCGAAGTCCTCGCCGGGCGGCGCCCAGAACAGGTCGAAGCGGGTCGGTCCTTCGACGTCGACCAGCCGGACCTGGATGCGATGGTCGCCGTCCGGCAGCACGACGCTCACGGGGTCAGAGCCCGGCGGGGCACCGAGCAGGACCGGCTGGCCGTCAAGCCAGAGGCTCGCCGGCCCGTTCGCGTCGATCCTGAACCGATACGTACCGGACTTGGGGGCGTCCACGGTGCCGAGCCAATCGACCACGTACGGCCGGGGAAGCGCCGGCTGGTTCGCCTGACGCTGGAGATGGCGTTCGACCCGAAGCAGGTCGGCGCCAACTGACGGGTCGGTGCCGGAGCGATACAGTGCAAGCAGACCGACTGCCGCGCGCTGCTCTCGGAAGAGTTGTTCGGACGGGATCGACTGTAGCGCAGACGCGCCGGGCGGCGCCCAACGGACCTCGATCCGGGTCGGCTCGGCCACAGGCGCCAGGACTTGAATGCGCTGGCTGCCGCCAGCCAGTGGCACGGCGACCTCCTGGCCGGGGCCGGCGACCGAGACGCCGTTGACGTTGAGCATCGAGCCGGTCGGCCCGTCGAGTCTGAGACGGTACACGCCCGGCACGTCAACGGAGACGGCCGCGAACAGATCGAGGGACGACGGGCGGTCCGACTCACCGGCCATCGGCCAGTCGACTTTGAGCGTCGGGAGGGTGAATCGATTGGTGCGCGAGCGTTCGTTGGCCGTCACTCGTAGGGTCACGCCACGGGCTTCGGCAACGACTTTCGCGGAGGCGCGGAACGAGCGCACGGCGACAACCGACTCGTCCAGGGGCGAGCGGTAGCGGTCGATCTCGCCCTGCTCGTACAGGCGTTCCAGATCCTCGGCGACGACCTCCTGGCTCCCTGGCGAGAAGTAGGCGAACGCTTCATCACGTGGCAGTGGCAGCGTGACGGCTGGATCGAGCCGCCTGGGCTCCTGCATCCCGCGCGCCAGATATCGAATCGTCGGATCGTCGATCCAGACGTCCGCAAGATAGATCGTGTGTGTCGCTGTGAGCTCGCCGATCTCGCGGGCAGCGATGACCTCGGCGGAAGCGTAGGCCGACCAGGCCGCGGCGTCGGCAGGCCGTCGCACGTAGAGCGCGTGGGCGTTGATCGCGACGATCACACCCACCAGGATAAGCGCAAGGTCGAGCGGCAAGGAGGTGTGCGCCAGATGACGAGCCTGAGGACCGACGGCCGTCGCCGTGAGGGCGCTGCCGGCCAGCAGAAGTACCGGCGTGAGCGTGTGGATGGCTGCGAGGCTATCGGGCTGCGTACTCCTGCCGAAGACGGCGGCTACTCCAAGGGAGCCCAGCAGCCAGATCAGCATCGGTCCGGAGGCCCCACCCTGCCAGCGCACAATCGCGATGCCGATTCCGAGCACGAGTAGCGCGCCGGTCACGACGTCCAGCGTCGGCTCGCCGCGCAGGCTGTGAAGCGGGCTCGGATCGCCTGCGACGTTGAACATCAGGAGCAGGCGCAGCGCGTTCGAGGCGATGTCTGCCGGCGACACGACGTCGGACGTGGGCGCGGCACTCGGGTTGAGCGGCCGATCTGGCACGCACATCCCGATGAAGACCGGGCCGGCCGCAACCGCGAAGTAGACCAGAAACGGTCCGAGCGTCTCGCTCAGCCGCCGCCTGGAGAGGGTGCCTTCGGCAGTGAGGATGGCGACGGCGATCAGCACGCCCGCCCCGAGCGCCGCCAGAGCTGCCCAGGATACCTGGAGCGCAAGTCCGAATGAGAGCGCTGCCAGGACCGTCAGGGCCATGTCCGGGCGCCGAATCGTGCGGAGGAGCAGCGCGACGCCGATCGTCTCGCAGACGAGGCCCCAGGCCCCGTAGCCCCAGGCTCCGCGCGTCGTGTCGGCGTGCCAGAACAACACGGCGCCGAGGAGAGCAGCTGCCGTACCGAGCCGGGTGCCGCCGATCTGGCGGCCGAGCAGGAAGAGCGCCGGGGCGTACGCGATCCCGGCAACGGCGGCCGGCAGCCGGAGTGCCAGCGGCGATGGCCCGAACACCGCGACAGACCCGACCGTCGCCAGGTGGAAGATCGGCCAACCGCTCCAGGGGTGTGAGGCCCAGCCGGCCGACAACAGGTCAACCGCGTCGAGGCCGATCCTGGCCTCATCCGCGGCGAGGCCGGGCGGAAGCCGCCCAAGCCATGGGAGGCGGAACGCGGCGGCGACCAGCGTGACCAGGACGAGGGCCGCGAGTCCGACCCGGCCGCCGAACAGGGCGTACCGTGAGAGCTCGTCTTCGGCGCCCGACAGGTCGGACGATTCTTTCGGAGTCGGCTTTGGTGCGGCCCGGAGCGCGGCTACCCCGATCAGCAGCCCGCCAGCAAGCAACAGCAGGCCGCCGAGCCACGAAAGTGAACGGCTGCCCAGGCCGACCTGGCCCGCAACCGCCAGGCCCAGTGCTACGAGCGGAACTGGCAGTCGGGCGAGGCCAACGTGCGGACGTAGCCGGGACGGAACGAGGATCGGCACGCGTCAATCGTCTCCAGGTCACGGCAACAGATTATCGGTGGGCCGGAGGCGAAAATCCCACATTTGAGCGAGACGTCGTGGGTGGTCGGACCGGTGGTCGGGTGATTTGCTACATTCCCGAGACGCTCCGGTACGAGACGCCCTGGTCGCCGTCCCCGACCCGAACCGTGCTGGCCCGTCGTTGACCTTCGCGGGAGTGTCGATGTGATCGCGCGCACGATCGGTCTCGTCGTGGCAATCGTCGTCCTCGGCGTGGGCATCGCTCAGGCGAGCCTGACGCTCGTGGCGATGGCGACCGTGCTCGTCGCGATCTCGCTGGCGCGGCGCGGCGCGGTGAAGCCGGCCGAGCGTATCAAGTCGGACGACGCTCCGGCGTGCAGCAGGAGCAGCGTCCCGTCCCGCGCGCTGATGCTGGTCGTCGTCGCGACGGGGCTGAGTGGTTTCGCCGTGGCGCTCGGATCCGGCGACTCGTTCGTGGGGATATCGGTCGTCGCCTGGCTGCTCTCGATTGGCACGCTGGTCGCCTTCGGCTTGAGCCTGGACCGGCTCTCGTTCAAGCAAGCGCTGGCGGCGATACGGTCCCTCGGATCGGCCGAGAATCGACCTGAACTCGGTTCGGTGCTGGTCATCATGGGCGTCGCGTTGGTGCTCCGCTTCTACGACCTCGAAGTCATCCCGGCGTTCTTCCACGAGGACGAGGGCGAGATGGCCCGGATCGCGCTGAGTATCGTCAACGGGGACCGGGTGCCGTTCTTTCGAACCGCGCCTGACTGGGGGCCAGCGTATCCGTTCAATTACCTTCAGGCACTCACGATCTGGCTGTTCGGGTCGTCCACCGCGGCGGCGCGCACGGTGTCGGCATTGGCAGGCGTGCTCTGCGTGCCGGTGGTGTACGCGATCGGCCGGATCGGCTGGGGGCCGGTCGCCGGCGCGATGGCGGCGTGGCTGCTGACCGTCAGCCACCTGCACATTCACTACAGCCGGTTCGGCCAGGGGTTCATGCTGGCGACCCTCCTGGCAGCACTGACAATGCTCTGCCTCCTGCTGGCCGCCCGACAGGCGCGGCGGCAGCCGAGAGCGGTCGAGGTCGGCGCCGAGCCCTCGGTAGGACGACCTGGATCGGGGTACTGGACCTTCATGGTTGCCGCCGGCGCCCTCGCCGGCGTCTCGCAACACTTCTATCACGCAACCAGGATCGTTCCGATGATCGTCGGCGTGTTGCTCGTGGTGATGGTGGCGAGGCGCTGGGTTGGACGATGGCACCTGGAGACCGTTGGCTTTGCGTTCCTGGTGGCGTACGCACCGCTCGGCGTGACGTATCTGGAGAAGCCGTCGGACTTCTTCATCGGGCTGAGCCAGATCAGCGCGTTTCGGAACTGGTACACGCAAGAGTTGTTCGGTCCTGGGGTGTCTCTGCCGACGGCGCTGCCGGCTCTGCTTGCGGAGCAAGTTCGCCGATCGCTCGGGCTATTCATCACACAGTCCGATCTGAGCGGCTACTTCCCGGGCGGCCCGCCGACGTTCGACGTGGTGACGGTGGCGCTGATCTGGGTTGGCCTGGGGGCGGCGCTGAGCCGGTTTCGCCGATTCCCGGAGGCAGCGCTGCTGATCTGGCTCGGTTTCGGCCTGGTGTTCGGGAGCGCGGCCACCCTCAAGGGAGAGAGCGGGCACCGGATCTTGATCATGACGCCGGCGGTCTTCGTATTGGGCGGCGTCGGGCTGGCCCGCGTCTGGGAACTGCTGCGCTCCACGCCGTTGGGTCGCGCGGACTGGCTCGCCGCGCCGGCCGGGACGGCGCTGGCGCTCTGGCTGCTGGCCGTGAACGTCGTCATCTACTTTTTCGAGTACACACCACGGGTGGAGAGGGCCGAATCGACGTATATGGCGCGCGAGATGCGCGAGCGACGCAATCAATATCGCTACTTCTTCCTGACCGACCCGCACTACGATTCGAACCATCCGTCCGTGAAGTACGTGGCGAACCAGATCTCGGCCACGTACGTCAAGAGCGCAGACGAGTTCAAGGAGCCGCGGAGCGACGGGCGCGGCATCCTGGTCCTGGCGCTGCCGAACCACCGGGACGACCTGCGGGCGATCGAGGTCCGGCTGCCGGGCGGCGAGGAGCGCGAGGTGACCGCCCCGAACGGGCGCCTGCTCTACCTTGCGTACGAGATCCCGCCGAGCCGCTGATCGCGACCGGGAGGCCTGATGCCGCGAGTCGACTACGATCAGATCGCGCACCTGTACGACGAGCCGATCCGAGATCACGCCGTGGACACGAACCTGCTCGCCTTTCTGGACGAGCGACCTGACCTCGATCGGTCCACCGTTCGGGTCCTGGACGTCGGGTGCGGCACCGGCAAACAACTGACGGCGGACCGTGCTCGCCTGCCGGGCGCGCTGCTGGTCGGCGTCGACCGATTTCGCGGCATGTTGCGCATCGCCGGCCGACGAGGGCCCGGAATCGGCTGGGTGCAGGGCGATGGCGCCCATTTGCCGCTGGCCTCGACCGCTTTCGACTACGCGACCAGCCAGTTCTCGTACCAGCACATCGCCGGGCGGGAGTCGTTCGTGCGCGAGATCTATCGTGTGCTGTCTCCCGGCGGGCGCTTCGTGATGCTCAACATCGATCCGTGGTCGATGACGAACTGGGCCATCTATCAGTACTTCCCGGAGGCGTTCGAGCGCGATCTGATCGACTTCGTGCCCGGCGAGGCACTCGCCGAGCTGATGCAGGAGACGGGATTTGTGGACGTGCGGATCGAGCGACAGGCCCGGATCCAGCGACAGGACCTGGCCGAGTTTCTCGCGTACGTCGCCGATCGCCATCGCACCTCGCAACTGATGGTGATTTCAGTTGAGGCATACCGGGCGGGACTCGTTCGCCTTCGGCGCGACGTCGACGCGGCGGGCGATGGAGAAGCTTCTATCGATTCGGAAGCGTGTCTGCTGACGATCTCCGGCGACCGCCCGGCGAGCCATCGCTGATCGTTTCGAACTGCTGGTCGGCGGCGCGCCGCGCGGACTACCCTGACAGCGGGGGTCGGCCTGGCTGACCCGCTCGCACCGCCTGGGAAGGGGAGCACCATGAAGATCACGGCTGTTGAACCGATCCTGATCGATCGGTACATGTTCGTCCAGGTCCACACCGATGCCGGCATCAGCGGCTTAGGCGAATCGGGTGCCTGGGGGTATCTGGAAGCTTCCGAGGCGGTCGTGAAGAAGTGGGCACAGTATCTGGTGGGCGAGGACCCGCTTCGGATCGAGCACCACTGGCAGTACCTGTACCGGTCCAGCCACTTCCGGGGGGCCGGGATCATGGGCGCGCTCAGCGCGATCGACATCGCGCTCTGGGACATCGCGGGCAAGCACTTCGGCGTGCCGGTCTACCAGCTCCTTGGCGGCAAGGTGCGCGACAAAGCACGGGTCTACTACCACGTCTTCGGCAACACGACCGAGAAGCTGGTGCAGGGGATCAAAGACGCGAAGCAGGCCGGTTTCACGGCTGTCGGCCACCTGACGCCGTTCCTGGACGAGGATCGCACGGTCCCGTTCGAGAAGACGCACGTCGCGAAGATGCGGGATGCGATCGAGACGGTCCGCATGTACCGCGAGGCAGTCGGCGACGACGTCGATCTCTGCATCGAGATCCACCGCCGCCTGACGCCGCACGAGGCGATCGTCCTGGCTAGAGGCATCGAGCAGTTCCATCCGTTCTTCTACGAAGACCCTATCCTGCCTGACAACTTTGACATGATGGGGCTGGTGGCCGAGAACATCCACATCCCGATCGCCACGGGCGAGCGGCTCCACACGATCTACGAGTTCGAGATGCTGCTGGCGCGCAACGCGGTCCAGTACGTCCGCCCAGACGTCTGCATGTGCGGCGGCATCACCGGCGCCAAGAAGATCGCGGCGCTTGCCGAGGCGCGCCACGTCGGGGTGGTGCCGCACAACCCGCTCAGCCCGGTCAGCACGGCCGCCTGCATCCAGATCGCCGCGGCCGTGCCGAACTTTGCCCTTCAGGAGTACCCGATCGGCGAGGATGTCCCGCCGAAGAGCGAGATCGTGAAGTCGGCGATGCAGCATGACGGGAGGGGATACCTGATCATCCCGGATGCGCCGGGCATCGGGATCGAGCTCGCTCCCGACGCGGCGGAGAAGCACCCGTACCGGATGCGCTGGGTCGGCACGCGGCTGCACGCCGACGGCTCCGTTGTGGATCAATAGCGTCCAGACCGGCGTCACATGTACGAGGAACGGCGGCTGAGCAGGATTCGCTTCTCGCCGAACTGTGCCTCACCTGTTCGCCCGGCAGGTCGCTCAGCACGATACGATCAGCCGGGGGAACCGCGAACGCTCGACGGCGGGTGATCAGATGGACGATCTCGATCGGCGACTGAACTACGGTCAGGGGGGCCGCCTGCGCAACGTAGGAGGCACGTCAGGCGGGCTCGGGTCGTTCCTGCTCGGCCTGGTGATGATGGTGGGAGGCGGCTATCTCCTGCTCAACCAGGTCACGGTGACGTCTGGCTTCTGGACGTTCTACGGCTACAACGCCTTCGGTTTGAGCCTGATACCGTTGCTGTTCGGGATCCTGCTGCTGTTTTTCAACGGCCGTGGGATCCTGGGCTGGCTGCTGGTCGTCGCCGGCCTTGTCATTATCGGTGCAGGGATTCTCGCGAACCTCACGATCTTCTTCCGGCCGACGAGCCTCTTCAACACCCTGATCATCCTGGTGCTGTTCGTCGGCGGCGTGGGCCTGATCGCGCGGTCGCTCGTCCCGCGCTGAACACGCCAGCTCGTGAGTCGATCCGGCCACCGGAACGGCCCGGTTCCAATACCATTCAGATAGGCGTCCACAGTGTGGCGTGCTAGCTGAACGGCATTGAGGGCACGGCCCACATCCATCAGGGCTCGGAACGTGGCCCTGAAGCGTCAACACCCGACCCCGTTCGGGAGTTGTCGCGTTCAGGCGACAGAAGACGCGCCAGGATAGTACATCTGGCACGAAAGATGCCCCAAACGGGGTTGTCTCCTGAACGGCTGACACTTGATAGTTACACTGTTGTTATGACAGTGTGTGGAGACAGGGCTTCGTGTGGCGATTCCGCGACGGTCGCCCGGTCAGTCTACACGCTGTTACAGTCAAGTAACATGGCGAGCTAGAACTCTGCTCGCGTGGTTCCGGGGGCCATACTATCGACACCGCGGCGGCATGGCATCTGACGGGCGTTCGACTGGCGGCCGACATGCGCTCGGATGCCAGGATACTTGTCGTCGACGACGATCCCAACGTCAGCGGGCTCATCGGTACGATCCTGGGCAACTCGGGGTTCACCGTTGACGCGGCGACCGACGCCGCCGAAGCGTTGGTACGGATCGGCGAACGACGCCCCGATCTCGTCGTGCTCGACCTGATGCTGCCGGGGGCGGACGGCCTCGAAGCGTGCCGCCAGATTCGGGACCGCCTGGGCCGATCAGTGGCGATCCTGATGGTGTCGGCGCGCGGCCGGTCCGGCGTAATCGACTGCCTGGCGGCCGGAGCCGACGACTATCTCGGCAAGCCATTCGACGTGAACGAGCTCGAGGCTCGGGTCCGGACGCTGCTGCGAGCGCGCGCGCTCGAGATCGCCGCGGTTCGCAGATCGGAACGGCTCCTGAGCTTGCAGCGCATTTCGACGGCGATCGTCGCCCGCCTCGATGAGGACGAGATCCTCGATCTCGTGCTGGCGGAGTCGCGGCGCCTGCTGAAGGCGAGCGGCGTCGCCCTGTACGTCTGGGACCCGGGGAGCCAGCTCCTCCAGCCCCGCCGGATGTCGCCGCCGGCCCAGCCAAGCCCACCACTACCGCGCCGGGCGGGCGAAGGCCTCGTCGGCCTGGCGTTCGAGTCCCGAGCACCGCGCTGGATCAACCAGTATGGGTCCTGGCCCGGCGGCCTGGCGACCGCGAGGCAGGCAGGCGTCGTTGCCGGCGTCGCGGCCCCGCTGATGCTCGGCGAGGAGACGCTGGGAGTGATCGCCGCGCGCAAGGTCACGCCGGGCGAGTCCATCGACCAGGAGGACGCGCAGGTTCTCGGGTTGCTGGCGACGCACGCGGCGGTGGCCGTCGCGAACGCGCGCGCGTTCGCGCACCAGCGGGAGGCGGCTGCCCGCGCGGCGAGCCGAGCATTGGAGCTGGAGGCGGTCCTCGAGAGCATGACGGACGGCGTCCTGATCGTCGACGAGGCGGGAGAGATTGCCTCCGCGAACAGGGCGGCGGCCTCGATCCTGGGACGTGAGACCGCCGGGCTGGCACGGGCGATGTTGCCATCGATCCTGCCACCGCTCCGGTCTTCCGACCAGGGCGGCGAGGTCGAACGGCTCTCGCCGCCCGAGCTGGTGCGACGGTTGCGCGCCGAGCCCGGCGAGCGCGAGCTGGTCGGCGCGATCGACGGGGAAGACCGCGTGCTGGCGGTGCTGGCCGTGCCGGTCGGCGGCGAGAGCACGGCGACCTTGATTGTGTTGCGCGACGTCACAGATCGGCGCAACGCCGACGAGCGCACGGCGCAGGCCGAGAAGCTGCGCGCGCTCGGGCAGCTCGCGTCCGGCGTGGCACACGACGTCAACAACCTGCTGGCCGCGGTCCTCGGTCGATCCGAGCTGGCGCGACTGGAGGTCGAGCGCGGACAGATCGACCCTGGACGTCTGCTGGAGGCGTTGAGCCAGATCGAGCAGGCCGCGGAGGACGGCGCGCGAACCGTCAGGCGGATTCAGGAGTTCGCGCGGGTGCGCACGGACGCCGAGGTCGCAGTCGTCGATCTGGCGAAACTTGCGCGAGACACCATCGAGCTGACCCGCCCCGGCTGGCGAGACACCGCACAGGTGGGTGGTCGTCCGATCACCGTCGAGGACGACCTGGAGGCCAACCTGCTGGTGGCTGCCGAGCCGCTGGAGCTGCGTGAGGTGCTGACCAACTTGATTCTCAACGCCGTCGACGCGATGCCGCACGGTGGCCGACTTCGAATCGCGGGTCGGAGAGCGGGGGAGATGGTGCAGGTCGAAGTCTCCGACACCGGGATCGGTATGTCCCGGGCGGTGAGTCGTCGCGTCTTCGAGCCGTTCTTCACGACAAAGGCCGAGGGCGGCACCGGGCTCGGGCTGGCCGTCTGCTACGGGATCGTGCGGCGTCGGGGAGGCCAGTTGACCGTCGCGAGCATCCCGGCGGGCGGCACCACCTTCACCATCGAGTTGCCGTATGCTGGCGTGGCGCCGGCCGCCGAGGCGCCGAAGCCGGAGGCCGTGACGCCGCGCCCGGATCGCCGCCGACACGTCCTGTTCGCAGACGACGAGGCCGGCCTGGCCGCGATCGTTCAGCGGCTGCTGCTCCTCGAAGGGTTTGAGGTCACGATCTGCTCTGGCGGCGAGGAAGCGCTCGCGAAGTTCGATCCGGACGAGCACGACCTGGTCCTGACCGACTACGGCATGCCCGATCTGACCGGGCTCCAGGTCGCCGCCGCCGTCCGCCGCCGCTCGCCGAACACGCCAGTCGTGCTGGTCACCGGCTGGGGCAGCGACCTCGACGCGAACGCGCCGCCGGCCGGCGTGACTGCCGTCATCAGCAAGCCGTTCCGCCTGGGAACGCTGGTCGAAGCGGTCAGAGCGGCTCTGAGCGGCTCTGAGCGGCAGTAGGACGCGATCGGGCAAATCGGTAGCCCAGGCCGCGCTCCGTCAGTATGTAGCGTGGCCGTTCCGGGTCGTCTTCCAGCTTGGCGCGCAGCCGGCTGATGTAGACCTTGAGGTAGTCGGTCTGATCCCGATAGTCGTCGCCCCAGACCCGGGCGAGCAGTGTCTCGCGCGGGACGACGTGCCCGGCGTTTCGCACGAGCTGAAACAGCAGGCGGTACTCGATGGCGCTGAGCGAGACCGCCTGATCGCCACGGCGAACCTCCTGGCTGTCGAAGTTGACCGTCAGATCGTCCGCCGTGAACGACGGCGCCACACGGACCGGTGGGGGCAGCTCGGACCGGCGCAGGACGGCCTTGATCCTCGCGAGCAGTTCCAGGGGGCTGAACGGTTTGGTGACGTAGTCGTCGGCGCCGATCTCCAGGCCGCGCACCTTGTCGAGCTCCTCACCGCGCGCCGTCAGCATCAGCACCGGCGTGTCGGCGACCTGCCGGATGCGGCGCAGCACCTCGAAGCCGTCCAGGTACGGCAGCCCGACGTCCAGGAGCACGACGTCAGGCGTCTCCTCAAAGAAACGGGTCAGTGCGACCTCGCCATCGGTCGCGGTCAGGACGTCGATGCCTTGCCATTGGAGCTGGAGACCGAGACCGAGCGCCTCGAGCAGGTCGTGGTCGTCGTCCACAATCAGAATCTTCATCACAGCCCTCGATTGTTGTTGGCGGGGTCAGTTTCGTCGTAGGCGCCGGGCAGTGTGATGACGAACGTGCTGCCCCGTCCGGCCTCACTGCGCAGCTCGATTCGCCCGCCGTGAAGCTCGGTCAGCGCCCGCGCGATCGGCAGCCCGAGGCCCGTGCCGGGGGCGCGGCGAGTTTCGTCGGTGTCGAGTCGATAGAAGCGCTCGAATACCAGGCGCTGGTCGCTCTCTCGAATACCTGGGCCGTCGTCGCGGACTTCGAGGCGCACAGTACGTTCCGGCGCACGATGCACGAGCAGCCAGATTCGCCCGCCGATGCGCCCGTATTTGACGGCGTTCGTCAGCAGGTTGAGGGCGATCTGCTCCAATCGGCGGCGGTCACCATCGATGTCGCACGGAGCGCCGTCGAACGAGACCGCGATCTTCTGGCGGCGACCGTCGGCCAGTGGGCGGACGGTCGCCAGCGCTTCCTCGGCGACGCTGCGCAGGTCGAGAGGCTCGCGATGCAGCTCGAGCCGGCCCCCTTCCAGCCGAGTCAGGTCGAGCAGATCTGTAATGAGCGCCCCCAGACGATCGCTGGAGCGATCGATGTTGCGCAGCAGGCGGATCTGTGCCTCCGGTGCGTCCTCCGGGGCGGTCGAGAGCAACACCTCGGCGGACGCCTTGATCGACGACAGCGGCGTCCGCAGCTCGTGGGAGACGAGCGAAAGGAACTGCGACTTGAGCCGCTCCAGCTCCTTGAGCTGTTCGCGCTCGTGGACGGCCTGCTGATAGAGGGTCGCGTTGCCCAGCGCCACGGCGGCCTGGGCCGCGAAGACGGCCAGGAGTCGCGCGTCCTGGCGAGTGAACAGTCCGTGCCGCTTGTTCGACACCCGCAAGACGCCGAGCGTTCCGACGGAGCGAAGAGGCACCGCCAGCACCGAGCGTTCCTCGAGCGCCCGGGCAGAACGACACGGATCGTGGCGGTCGCCGGTCGCGTCGTTGCTGATGTACGGACGACCAGTCTGAAAGACAGCCACGTTCGGACCGCCGTCCCGCAGTCGGAATCGAAGCCGCCAGAGGTGGGAGGCCGGCACGCCGAACGCCGTCGGGAGGGCGACGAGCGTCTCGCCGAGCGGGTCGAGCATCAAGACGGCCGCGCGCTCGGCCTCAACCAGGTCTGCCGCCCGCCTCGCGATCTGGGCAGCAACGGCTTCCAGGTCGCCGAGCGCCGCGACGGCTTCGCTGGCATCGCCGAGGCGGCTGAGCTCGGCGAGTCGATCCTGAAGCGCTCCGAAGAGGCGGGCGTTGTCGACGGCGAGGGCGATCGGCCCGGCGAACGCCTCGACGAGCACGCCGGCCGCGGCGGAGAACGGCCGACGCCGCCGGCGGCCAACGGTCAGCACGCCGAGTCGTCGACCGCGCAGGACCAGCGGGACGACCAGTCTAGTGGGGAGTGTGTCAACCGACGCGTCGCCGATCTGGTGGCGACGATGCACGATGGCCGGACTGCCGACGCTGCCGAGTCGAATCGCGGCGACGTCGGCTCTGGCCGCCTCGGCGACGAGCTCAGCAGATCGGCGAAGTCCCTCTTCGAGATCCTGGGCAGACGCGATGAGACGGGGCATCCGCCCGAGCAGCCGGGCGGCGGCTCGGTCTCGCTCGAGGGCGATCGGCGCTTCACTCATCTGACGCAACCTGACTTTTCGACCGGTATACCCGCTGGCCGCTCGCGGCGCCCACGTCGGTCGATCGATCGTGTCGCCGGCGAGACGGGCGCGAAGCATGCTCGTGTCGTC
>Ga0114129_10008858_pt1 | contig 14358 bp, 12 predicted proteins | sample RhiMetdeltSRZDD1_FD_80071 | JGI IMG/M metagenome (GOLD analysis project Ga0114129, IMG submission 80071) | Populus rhizosphere microbial communities from Tennessee, USA - Rhizosphere MetaG P. deltoides SRZDD1 (version 2) (version 2) | ecosystem: Host-associated > Plants > Roots > Rhizosphere >... | reverse complement strand
CCGGTCATGTTGAATGTTTTCGATAACGAATGAAACTCAATCCCGACTTCCCGTCCGCCTTCAACTTCGAGAAAACTCATCGGCCGGTAACCGTCGTAACCCATTTCCGTGTACGCAGCGTCATGGCAGACGATGACGTTATACCGTTTGGCAAACTCAACCACGCGCTCGAAAAAGGTCTTGTCGGCGACCGCCGCCGTGGGATTGTTTGGGTAATTGATCCAAAGCAGCTTCGCCTGTTTGGCAATGTCTGGCGGGATGGCGTCCAAGTCAGGTAAAAAGTGATTTTCTCTTTTTAAGGGTAGAAAAAAGTTTTTGCCGCCGCTGAACGACGTGCCGATATGATAGACCGGATAACAGGGACTCGCGACCAAAACTACATCGCCCGGGTCGACGAACGCCACCGCCATATTGCCGATGCCTTCCTTTGAACCGATCAAAGACACGACTTCAGTGCCGGGATCCAATTTGACGTTGAAGCGGCTCTTGTACCAATTGGCGACTGCTTCGCGAAATTCCAACATGCCGGAACTGTTTGGGTAACGGTGGTTGGCGGGTTTGCTGGCGCCTTCCAAAAGTTTCTCGACGACGACGGATGGGGTGGGAATATCCGGATCGCCGATTCCGAGATCAATTAGGTCCACTCCCTGAGATAACGCTTGACGTTTTCGCCGGTCGATTTCGGCGAACAAATAGGGCGGCAACTCATTGATTCTTCTTGCTTTTTTAATGGTTAGAGGCAACTGGTTGATTCCTCCGTGTTAAAATCGCAAACGGTTTTACCTGTTTTTTTGCGTTTTGACAACCGTCTTTAAAAACCTCATTCTAGAAATTGGTGTCGTTCCTCAACGCCAACCTATGGAAATTGTCATTGACGGCTATAATTTAATCGGCAGCGAACATGGACTGCATGGCGCGCTCGAACACAAACGCAATTGGCTAGTGCAGCAGCTTGCGCAATATCAGAAGATCAAGCGATTTGGCGTGACGGTCGTATTCGATGGCTGGCGCTCAGGGCAAACCCGTGAGGTTGCCGAAAAATCTGACGGTATCTCGGTGATCTACTCGCGCCTGGGAGAAAAGGCCGACTCAGTCATCGTACGTATGGCCCGCGAAAAATCCGCCGGTGCCGTGGTCGTATCGTCAGACCGCGAGATTCGCAATGCCGTGGAGCGATCGGGAGCGGTGGCGGTTTCGGCGAATGAATTTAACCAGATTCTTCACGCTTTGAATGAGCGAGACCGCGATGAGGACGATGAGCTCCGGGACTCTCGAACGGCAAAAAGAGGCAATCCGCGCCGCCTATCGAAGGCCGAGCACCGACGTAGCGAAAAGTTGAAGAAGTTGAAACTTTGAATGGGTCGTGGTCGCGATTCCGCGCGCTATTTAATGCCAAAACAAAGAGGCGCATCCTATCTGGCTGCGCAGTTTCACGCGCACAAATTCGGACGCCGCAACTCGGCTGCGACGGATCCTTATATTCCTAATGGAGGGCCGCTGCTATCTGGTTCGGCTCGGTGATTGAAAAAATCAGTTGGTTTGTGCCTTCTCAGTCCTAGTCAGTAGGCCATTATTGAAAATCAACACGGATCCATCTGGATAAAACCAATGCTCCTCGGCGACCTTGGTCAGTCCGCGCAACTTCGTAACCCGCCTAGGCGCGCCGAGCACCCGTTTCACCTCTGCGGCGTTCAAGCCCGGCGTTGGTTGTTTTTTGATCGCTGCTTCTTTCACGGCCGGCGACCATGGCTGTGATTTTATCCAATCGACTCTTTTTGTTTCTTCGCTCGTTTGTTCATCCAAGTGTCTTTTTTCGTCTGCCAGAGGGTCCGTGCTGAGAATCGTCTCGTTGAATTCCTCGAGAAATGCTTCGGGTCGAATATAGCCGACCTTTCCCGTGTCAAACTTCACCTTATAGTACGGGTCCTTGTTCGCGCGTCCGGCGAGATCGGTAATTTCAAACGATTCGTTCCGGCCGGGGTTAAACGTAGCGGCGTTCGCCGCGGGCGCGCTGAGAAAGGTCGGTGACTTTGCACTCTGTGGGTTAATCCAAAAAATTTTACCGACGCGCGATGCCAGCGCATCGAGTTGCTTGTCCGTATATTGGCTGGAAGACGTCACCGTTGCATTGGCGGTCAAGAGAACCATCCAAACGATTACGATCGAGCAAATCGCCTTACCCCAATCGATTTTTTTATTTGTCCGATACGGATGTTCAAGTTGCATGCGAACGTTTCAACAACCTGTTTCTCGAAGGATAACTTAACACTTACGATCCGATACGCAATAATCTTTAGACGCACGAGAGGCGCGATTATGAGTCGGTTCAAAGTCAGCTATGGCAACGGGGATGGCCGGAAGAAAGCCCGTCGAATAAAAAAGGGGTCGATCAGACCCCCTGTTTATTGGTTGCGGGGCCGGGATTTGAACCCGGGACCTCAAGGTTATGAGCCTTGCGAGCTACCAGACTGCTCCACCCCGCGTCAATGATTCGAGAAATCGTTCTACCTTGCGCTTCACGCGGAGTCAAGGTAGGGAAGCAGCATGAGCCAAAAACATCGAAACCCTCTGTTAACTGTCGATATTATCATTGAGATAGGCAGCGGTGGAATTGTTCTGATTGAAAGAAAGAACCCGCCCCACGGATGGGCATTGCCGGGCGGATTCGTTGATTACGGTGAAAGCATCGAAGCCGCCGCGGTGCGGGAAGCCAAAGAAGAAACGTGTTTGGGTGTTGTCCTGACCGAGCAGTTTTATACTTATTCGGATCCGGCGCGGGACGCTCGCCATCACACGGTCTCGACGGTGTTCATTGCTAGCGCCGAAGGCGTTCCGCACGGCGCTGATGATGCAAAGGTCGCGCGCCAATTTGAAGAAAATAATTTGCCAGCCCCGTTAGTCTTTGATCACGCGCGGATCGTACGTGATTATTTCACATTTAAAAAGACCGGCGAGCGGCCAAAGCCTTAGGCGGAGCGGAGCTTAATTCAATTTCAGCGCAGCCTGGCGAATACGCTCGCAGCCCCTTTCAATATCGGCGAGCGAGGTCGCGTAGGAAAAGCGAATGTGTTCGTGGGAGCCGAAATCTTCTCCCGGCACGCCCGCGACTTGGGCTTCTTCGAGCAGATAGTCGGCGAGGTCGCACGGCGAGCCGAGCTTTTTCCCTCGGCCGGTCTTGCCGAGCAAACCGCTGATGTTAGGAAACACGTAAAATGCGCCTTCGGGTTTGCGGCACGCTATGCCACCGATGGCGTTGAGTTTATCGACAATCAAGTCGCGCCTCTTGTGAAACTCGCGCACCATGACGGCAACTTCATCTTGCTGTCCGCGTATTGCTTCCAAGGCGGCGGCCTGGGCGATGGACGTCGGATTCGAAGTGCTTTGGCTTTGAATCTTGCTGGCAGCCGCGATCACATCGCTCGGGCCGAGTGCGTAGCCGATCCGCCATCCCGTCATCGCATACGTCTTCGACACGCCGTTGACGATAATCGCGCGCTCGCGCAGCGCGGGGTAGAGCGCTACGATATTGTGGACCTGAAAGCCTTCGTAGACGATTTTCTCGTAGATGTCATCGGCCAGAATCAGGCAATCGTGCTTTTCGAGGATCCTCGCAAGCGCCAGCAATTCATCCCGGCTGTAAGTGGCTCCGGTCGGATTGCACGGACTGTTCAAGATAAAGACCCGTGTGCGCGACGTCAGCGCCGCTTGAAGTTGTTCCGGATTAATGCGAAAGCCACTAGCCTCGTTTGACGGAATCAGCTTCGGCACGCCGCCCGCGAGTAAAGCCATGTCCGAATAGCTAACCCAATAAGGCGCCGGGATGACCACCTCGTCACCGGGATTCACGACTGCTTGCAAAACGTTGTACAGCGAGTGCTTCGCACCACAGCTCACCAAGACGTCTTCCTTGCGATAGGTCAGATCGTGCTCGCGGCGGTATTTTCCCGTGATCGCTTCGCGCAGCGGTTCGATTCCCTTGACGTCCGTATATTTGGTCATGCCTTTGCGCAGCGCGTCGACGGCAGCGGCTTTGATGTGTTCAGGAGTATCGAAATCCGGTTCTCCGGCGGAAAAGTTTACGACATCGATTCCTTCGGCGCGAAGCTTACCGGCCTTCGCGGCGATCGCTAAAGTCACCGAAGGCTTGATCAGTTTGGTTCTTTCAGCGAGTTTTGTCATCCAGCAAATCCTTAGCGTTTGAACTTTTGCTTGAGCTTTTTCAAAACGTTGTCGGGCACCAGGCCGGCAACGTTCCCGCCCAGGCTGACCACTTCTTTCACTAACCGCGAGCTCGTGTAAAATTCGGACTCACCGGTCATCATAAACAAAGTTTCGAGCTGTGGTTTGAGACGGTGATTCATCATCGCCATTTGAAATTCATACTCAAAATCCGAAATCGCTCGAAGACCGCGGATAACGACCGTCGAGTGTTTCCGTTCGGCATAATCCACCAGTAATCCTTGGAACGAGTCGGCCTGGACCCGATCCTTAACGTCGGCGAAAACTTCATTGATCATCTGCAACCGCTCTTCGACAGTAAAAAGCGAATGGTCCTTGTCGGGGTTGGTCGCGATGGCGACAATGACTTTACCGAATACGCGCAGCGTTCGCTTGACCAAATCCACGTGGCCATTGGTGATCGGATCGAAGGAGCCGGGGTAGATGGCAACGTGATCGGGTGTCATAGAGACTTTCCTCAAGAAGCTGGATAGGGTTTCGCCGCGGACTTAAAAAACGACAGCAAAGTATCACCATATCGTCGTTGATCATGCAAGACGAGTGCTCCATAGTTAGACTTTACATTTTCGCGCGCGCTATGCTCGGCCACTACGGTTCCAGCCTGAGTGAGCAAATCGCTTTGGGCAATCAGCTTAAGCGTGGCGCCGATCAGCCGTTGGTCGTAAGGCGGATCAAGAAAGATCAGATCGAACGTTTCGCGCCGCTTGGCAAGCGATCGCAGCGCTCGCGCCACGGGTAAAACCCAGACCTGCGAGCGCTCGTTGAATCCGAGCCCGCCAAGATTTTTGCGGATCACCGCGGCGGATCGTTCTGAAGCTTCAACTAAAACCGCTTTTGCCGCTCCCCGGCTCAGCGCTTCGATGGTGACATTGCCGGTTCCAGCGAATAGATCGAGCATTGTGATACCGGAAAAATCGCGCGGCAAAATATTAAACAGCGACTGTTTTACCTTTCCGGCTGTCGGCCGCACTGCGCCGCCCTTGGGGACAACCAGATGACGGCCCTTTGCCACTCCACCGGTGATTCGCATTTGGTTTCGGCCGCGCAACGCGACGCTGACTCTCGCTATGGGAAATTGATAAGCGGCAAGCAGGTTAATCGCCGATGCGTAAAACGAGCTTGCCGAATGCCTTGCCTTTTTCCATGCGCCGTTGTGCCTTGGCTGCATCCTGAAGTGCGTAGACTCGATCGATAATGGGCTTGGTGCCAGAAACTTCGAAGAAGTTTTGCAACTGGCGAAACTCTGCTCGTGTCCCGGGCGCGGCGCCAAAAACCTTCAAGTTATTCCAAAAAATTCGCCGTAAATCGGTTGCGGGATGGGCGCCGCCGATCGCGCCGCAAGTGACGAGCCGACCGCCGCGAGCGAGCGCAGCGAGACATTTAACCCAACCGTCGCCGCCGACGCAATCGATGACGACATCAACGCCGCGCTTACCGGTGCGACGTCTTACCTCCTTGGCGAGATCCGCATTCCGATAGTTAATGCCGTGCTCTGCGCCGAGCAGCTTAGCCTTCGCCAACTTTTCGTCATTGCTGGAAGCCAGGATAATAGATGTTCCGAGCGAAGCGGCAACGTGGAGCGCTGCAGTCCCGATCCCGCCGCCACCGATAATCAAAAGCCATTCACCGGGTCTAAACTCAGCTTGGGTGATCAACATGCGCCACGAGGTTACATAAACCAATGGAAATGCCGCCGCCTCCTCGAAGGACATGCCGGACGGAATCGAAAAACAATTTCTTCCGGGTACCCTGACGTATTCCGCGTAAGTGCCATTCTCCCGCTCGCCCAAAACGCGCCGTTCGGCGCACCTATGTTCGCGATCGGTAGCGCAAAAATCACAGCGACCGCAATCGTTGAGGGGATAGAGGCAGACGTTGTCGCCAAGTTTGACGTTGGTGACCGCCGAGCCCATGGCCACTACCGTCCCGGCGCCGTCGCTGCCGATGATACGCGGAAAGAAAACCTCCGTGCCGATTTCGCCGGAGCGGATTCCAATGTCGAGGCGATTGATTGCCGCTGCCCTCAGTTTAACGATGACGTCAGTCGGCGCTTTCAGCTCGGGATCGTCGGTCTCCTCATAACGCAATTCGTCGATGCCGCCATGGGCGTGAACCTGAACAGCCTTCAAGAAAACGTCCTCGATGAAACATCAATTGCGTTAGCTGGATAAGCTAGGTGTTCATCGGGCGGAGACTGATCGTTGATCACGATCAATCGCAGAGCTTATGCTGAGAAGGAGGTACCGCAGCCGCAGGTGGCGGTCGCGTTGGGATTGCTGAATTTAAAGCCGCCGCCGTGAAGGCCGGTAACGAAGTCGATAACGATGCCGGCCAAGTATGGCGCACTCGTGCTATCCACGTAGATGGTCACGCCGTCTAGCTCTAGAATTATGTCGTCAGGTTTCTGTTCTTCATCGAAATCCAGCTTGTACGAAAATCCGGAACAACCGCCGTCCGTGACGCCTACGCGCAGACCCTGGCCTTGACGCTGGTCACGCGCCAGGAGTTTTTTGACCTGCAGTATGGCGCTGTCCGTCAAGCTCAGGTCCAATGTTTTTTCATTCGCGCTATGCATAGTCCTAAAGCGATACTGAAACTAGGGTAATGCTCGGGAGTCGCCATGTCAACCCGATCGTTGGCGGGCCAAGAAGCCCATCATTTTCCGAGTAACGCTCTGACAAAATCGACCGGCTCGAAGGGTTGGAGATCTTCAACGTCTTCGCCGACGCCTATGTACTTCACTGGGACGCCGAGCTCCTCTTGAATACTGATGATCACGCCGCCTTTGGCCGTGCCATCGAGTTTGGTCAGAACGATACCGGTGATTTCTGTCGCCTCCTTAAAGACCCGCGCTTGTTGTAGGCCATTTTGCCCCGTCGTCGCGTCCAATACCAGCAGCGTTTCATGGGCGCGCCCGGCTGTTCGCGGGTAATCACCCGGCGAATCTTTTTGAGCTCTTCGATCAGGTGGAGCTTGGTGTGGAGGCGCCCGGCAGTGTCAATCAGCAGCACGTCTATGCCGCGGCTTTTAGCGGCTTGCATGCCATCGAATACCACGGCCGATGGGTCGGCGCCCGCACGATGCTTGATGATATCGACACCAACCCGTTGTCCCCAGATGTCGAGCTGCTCGATAGCCGCGGCCCGAAACGTGTCGGCCGCCACAAGCAGGACTTTTTTACCCGCGCTGCGATATTGCGCGGCGAGTTTGCCGATCGTCGTCGTTTTGCCAACGCCGTTGACCCCGAGAAAAATAATCACCCACGGTTGACTTGACAGTGGCGTTCTAGCTGCCGGCGGAGCAGAGCCTTGAAACATCTGGATCATGGTGGTCTGCAAGCGAGACGACATTTCTTCCGCCACGTCTCCGGAGCCGTCAGGCGATTGCCGGCGCAGCGCCTCCATCATCCTTGCGGTCGCTTTGACGCCCACGTCGGCGGCGATGAGGCTCTCTTCCATAGTATCGAGCGTGTCCTCGTCCCACCGGCGATTTTGAAATATCGAGCCGATGTTCTGGAGCAAGTTCTCCCGACTCTTGGACAGACCTTGCTTTAAACGTTGAAAAAAAGATTCACCTGCCATGCGATGACAGTCTTTCTGAACGCGGCTTTGGAGTCAACGGGGTGAAAGATGAATCGGCGTTGGGCGGGGATGAAAGGCTATTGCATTCTCACGGAAACGACTTTGGAAACTCCCGGCTCGGCCATCGTGATGCCGTAGAGAATCTCCGCCGCTTGCATGGATTTCTTATTATGGGTAACTAACACAAACTGTGAATGTTCGCTCATCTCCTTGACGATCTCAATGAACCGATCGATGTTAGCGTCGTCCAGCGGTGCGTCCACCTCGTCGAGAAAGCAAAACGGACTCGGTTTCGTCAGGAAGATCGCAAACAAGAGGCTCACCGCGGTGAGTGCCTTTTCGCCGCCGGATAAGAGCGTGATCGACTGAAGTTTCTTACCTGGCGGCTGGACCACGATATCGACGCCGGTCTCTAGGTAGTCGTTATCATCGGTGAGCACCAACTTCGCCTTGCCGCCACGGAATAACCGTGGAAATATCATCTCGAATTTTTCATTGATGGCTTCGAAGCTTTCTTTGAAACGCAGCCGGCAGACGCGATTGAGCTTGACGATGGTTTGTTGCAAATCGGCCATCGATTTTTCCAAGTCTTCTTTTTGCCGGCTCATAAAACTAAAGCGCTCGGTGAGCTCTTCATACTCGCCGATCGCAGCCAAGTTGACTTCGCCCATTCGCTCCAAGCGGCCGCGAAGCTCATCGATCATCACCGTCAACTCCGTTCGTGACGACCTGTCTTCGGCCACATCGATCTCCAGGGCTTCAAGGGCGACGTCATATTTTTCCCGCAGATTAGCCGCTAGATGCTGGAGCTCGAGCCGTTGTTCCGCAAGCGCCAATTGAATGCGGCCCTTTTCTTCTTGGCACGCTTCGCTGCGCGGGCGGAGTTCCTTGATCGTCTCACCGATCTCGGCGAGTTGCATAGAAATGTTTCGATAACGCTGGCGTTCGGCCTGGAGTTGCTCTTCTAGCGTTTGAAGATCCGTCCTGCTTCTATCGAGGCTCTCTTCGGTATTCGCCAAGGCTTGTTCGATCTCGCGCCGGCGCCGTTGGAAATCGATGATGCGTTCCTGGCGCGTCGTGATCTCTTGCGCCGTTTCGTCTTGAAGTTTTACACGATTGGCTAGGTTTGCCAGCGTGTTTTCTCTTTTTTCGCCCAAAGCCGCATGGCGTATGCGGGACTGCGTCAGCGCCGCCTCGGCAATTTCATCGGCCTGGGCTAATTCGGCAAGCGCCGCTTGTTTTTGCATCAGGGTGCGCTCGCGTTCCGCCTTCTCCTCGGTGTGAGTTTGTACCAAGCTGTAATGGCGTTGAATTTCATCATCGAGGAGATGGAGCGTGGTCGTCAGATCGCTTTGTTCCTGGCTGAGCGCATGCACCGCTTGGCCGAGCCGCTGTTGTTCACGCTCGGCCGCGCCTTTTTCATGTTCGAGGCGCACGCGCTCGATGTCGAGACGATGGATTTCAGCGGTCAAGAGGGTCTTCTTGGTTTCGGCGTGATCGAGTTCTTGCTTGATTTGGTCGCTCTCACGTTCTGCCAGCGGCAGCTGAGTTTCGAGTTCGTCAAGAGTAGTCCTCAGGTCGCGAATGCGACGCCGCTGCGAAAGAAAGTTTGCTTCGAGAGACGCTCCGCTGCCCCCCGTAACGACACCGATGGGATCGATCACTTCGCCTTCGCGGGTGACCAGGGTGCTGTAATAGCCGTTACGGTTCCACAGCGATAAACCGGCCTGCAGATCGCGCACCACGACGACATCGGAAAGTAGATACTCCGCGACATCGCGGTAACCTTCCTTAACGGAGATGACGTCCAACATCGGCGCCACCACTTCGGCTTCGCCAAGCGGCAGCTCTTTGCGGGGCTTGCGCGACATCTCGAGCGGGATGAAGCTGCCGCGGCCCGATGCCTCGTTCTTTAGGTACTCAATGGCTTCGACGCCTTCCTGTTGGCCCTTCACGATGACGTACTGCAAGCGCTCGCCTAAAACCGCGGTCAGAGCCTTTTCGTATACCTCCGGCGCTTCGATTACCTCGGCGACCAAACCATAGACCCCGTTGGGCGACGACTGCTGCTGCTTCTTGCGCATGATCGCGCGCACACCTTCTTGGCAGCCTTCATAGTTCTTTTGGATGTCTTCCAAGGACACTAGGCGGGAACGTGTTTCCTGGAGGTGCTCTTTTAGGCAGGATACTTTTTTCTCCTTGTCTTCCCGAGCGCCATTCAGCGACTGGATGGACGCGGTTGCAAGAGCAGCTTCGAACGATCGTTCACGAATTTGTTCGAGGCGGCTCGCCAGTGAGCCCCCGGTTGCGGCGATTATGCTATCGCTTGCAGCCAACGATGCCGTGACCTGAGACATTTCTTCCTGGCTTCGCGCTAACTCCTTGCTTATCTCACTGCGCCGCTTTTCCTTAGACAAGGTATCGTTCTTCAGATTAGCGATCTGGTTGGCCATGTCGATCAAAGCGTCTCTTTCGCGCTCCAGTTCGCTTTGCAGGGTTCGAGTCTGCGCTTGAAGCACTTCGAGTTCGCTTTCCTTCTCGCGCAGAAAAGTTTCCTCAAACAAGGAAAGCTGTATGAAACTCTCCTTGGCCTTGTTGAGTTCCGAGATTTCTTGGACGGTAGCCCGGGTTCTCTCCTCGAGTTGCAGCAACGAGTTGCGGGTGTCCGTCTCGTTTTGATTCAGCTGGGCGAGATCCTTCCTGAAGAATTCACACTTTTGTTCGTCCTTTTGGATTTCCGTGTGGCGACGGTAAAGGGTTTCTTGTTGATGGCCAATTTCTTTGTCCGCTTCCAAGAGTGACAACCGCACCGACTCATTTTCAGCTTCTTTGCTGCGCAGCGCAGCGACGACTTCCGCCCAGCGATTTTCGACGCTCGCGAGTTGCGCTTCCTGCCGGGTGATTTCTTGATTGAACCCTTCTCGCTGCAGGAGCGCGAAGGCGAGTTCCTTTCCCTTGAGTTCTGATTTCAGAGCGCGATAACGCTCGGCCTTTTTGGCTTGTAGCTCCATCGAGCGGATTTGGCGCTCGATCTCACGCACGATGTCGGTGACTCGAAGAAGATTTTGTTGTGTTCGCTCAAGTTTCTTTTCGGCGACAATTTTGCGGCTCTTATATTTGCTGGTGCCGGCTGCCTCTTCAATAATGCTGCGCCGATCCTCCGGTTTGGAGTTGACGAGCTCATCGACCTTGCCCTGTTCCACGATGGAATAGGCTTTGCTCCCGACGCCAGTACCCAGGAAAAGTTCCACGACGTCCTTGAGGCGGCAGTTAACTTTATTGATCGCGTACTCCGATTCACCGGAGCGGAACAGGCGGCGAGTCACCATGATCTCGCTAAAATTGGCGTACTCCGCGGGGCTTTGGCCGTCTTCGTTGTCGAATACGATCGCAACCTCGGCCATCCCTGTGGCAGGGAGGCTGTCACTACCGTTAAAAACGACATCTTCCATCTGATGGCCGCGGAGGTGCCGTGCGCTCTGCTCCCCCATAGCCCAACGCAATGCGTCGACGATGTTGGACTTACCGCAACCATTTGGGCCAACGACCGCGGTGACGCCCGGATTCAGCTCGATAACTGTCCGCTGGGCAAACGACTTAAAGCCGATCATTTCAAGGCGTTTTAAACGCATAGGCTATTCTATCTAGTGAATTTTGTGGAATTTCTCACCACCGAAACCAACTGGAATATTTCACAGTCAGGCGGGGGTGTCAAGAAGAAATCACAATATACGGTGCGCTATTATCTCAATTACCGCAAGATATGGGCGCGGAGATTCACATGCCCGTAACGTGGGTAATTAGCGTGACAGGGTCTCTGAATTGCCGACCGCCTCCGTGCTAAAAGCCGATCGTGAAGTTGTTAAGTGCAAAATAAAACTACTTTTCAAGAAGTTCCGTATTCCAGTAGGACACGTCGGTGGTGTTGAGAAAAGGCATCCACTCTTTATACCGAGACATACTAAAAGTTTCCTGCATGAACGGTGTCCACTGCGGTTTGAATGGCTTCCGTACAAGGGGCATGCTCGCCTGATGTGGCGTTCGGCCGCCCTTGCGGCGGTTGCATTCATGGCAGGAGCAGACGACGTTTTCCCACATCGAGGTGCCTCCCTGAGAGCGGGGAATCACGTGGTCAAGGTTGAGTTCGTGGCGCGGTAATCGGCGGCCGCAGTACTGGCAGGTGCATTTGTCGCGAGCGTAAATGTTGTAGCGGCTAAAGCGCACCTGGCGCTTGGGCACCCGGTCATAGGTGACCAGTAAGACGACTCGGGGCACGCGGATCACGCGATTCACCAAGCCGACCGTTTCATCATTTACCGAGATCGAGAGGTCGCTCCAACTATCAAAATCGAATGTCTGATACTGCTCGTTAACCGCCTTGGCAATTCCTTGATAGAGAAGGACAAAGGCCCGTCGCACCGAGGTGACATGGATGGGCAGGTAGGAACGATTGAGGATCAGGACCTTGGTGTTCAGTATACCGTAGACGGGAGCGGTAACCGGATAGGTCATGGTTACCTTTCACTCGTCAATATGGAGGCAGCTCGATCCATAGGTACTCGATTAAAAATATCGGGCGACGGCGGGAAAGTCAATTAAAGTCGGTCCGCGGGTGCCGACCCATGCTTGAAGTCGCCGCTGAATTCCTCTATAACCACAACTAATTTCAATTGCGCACTTAGTGAGTTCGCCGCCATCGCCAGGCAAATTCACCTCGCAGATCCCTCCCAGGTCAGATCCGTTTACCGAATCCTATGAAACAAGAGATTTTTATCAATTCGTCGCCGCAAGAGAGCCGTATCGCGATCATAGAGGATGGCCAACTGGCCGAATTTCTGATCGAAAGAAAAGAAGAAATGGGCGTCGCCGGAAATATTTACAAGGGGAAAGTGGCACGGGTTCTCCCCGGCATGCAGGCCGCTTTCGTTGATATCGGCATGGAAAAGGCCGGCTTTCTTCATGCCTCGGATTTTTCGTCCGAGCCGGAAGACGTTCAGCTGATCGGTTCTTCGGGCGAGGACGTCGAATTCGAAGAAGCCCCCAAGCCTCCGCCTTCGCGAAGGCTGCCCCTCGAAAAACAAATCTCACGCGGCGAAGAGATCCTCGTCCAGGTCGCCAAGGACCCGCTCGGCACCAAAGGCGCGAGGGTAACTTCGCATGTTTCGCTGCCGGGCCGATACATGGTTTTCATGCCGGGAACCAAGCACATCGGTATTTCACGACGAATCGAAAGCGAGGAAGAGCGTAAGCGCTTAAAGGAGATTGCCCAATCTTTGAAGACCGAAGAGGGCGGCTTCATTCTGCGCACCGCCTGCGAGGGACTGAGCAAGCGCGAAATTCAACGGGATCTCAGTTTTCTGACGAAACTCTGGAAACGCATTCACCAAAAGGCGGAATCGGCTCCGGCTCCGGCGCTGATCCACCAAGACCTTGATTTGATCGCGCGCACGATACGGGACTTTTTCACGGCGGATACGGAGCAAGTCGTGATCGATTCGCCGAAAGACCATCGGCGCATCGTCGACTTCGTCCGTAATTTCATGCCGCGTTTCAAATCAAAAATTGTTCTCTACACTGAAAAAGCACCGCTGTTCGAACAACAGGCCATTGAAGAGAAAATCATCAAGGCGTTGGAACGACGGGTATGGCTGCGCTCCGGCGGCTACATCATCATCGAACGCACCGAAGCGCTCACGGCGGTCGACGTGAACACCGGCCGGTTCGTCGGCAAACGCAATCAAGAAGAAACGATCTTCAAGACCAACCTGGAAGCGACTCAGGAAGTCGTGCGGCAGCTGCGCCTGCGCAATGTCGGCGGTATCATTATCATCGACTTCATCGACATGGAGAAGGAAGGGAATCGGAAAAAAGTTTACGAAGCGCTCAGAGAGGCGCTCAAAAAAGACAAGGCCCGCACCAATATTTTAAAGATTTCCGAGCTCGGCTTGGTCGAAATGACGCGCCAACGCACGCGGGAGAGTTTGGAAAATCAGTTGCTGCGGCCTTGCCCGCATTGCGACGGACGCGGCCGGATCAAGTCGGCGCCGACAATCGCTTACGACGTGTTGCGAGCGATCAAACGGCAGTATCCGCAAATCGAAGCGGGCAAGAATATTGTCGTGCGGCTGCACCCCGACATCGCCAATTTTCTCTATGACGAAAAGAACAACAGCCTGGAAAACCTCGAGAGAGAAATAAACCACCGCGTCATCATCAAAGCCAGCCAAGAGTTACATCAAGAGAAATACGAGATTTCCGAGGCTTAAGATCAACTCTTAGGCCAAGGGTGAATATCGGCGTCGCGCCGGAGCTTCTTAGGGTCGTAGACTTCCGTGTGAGTGAACGCTGCCGCCGTGCGTCGAGGTTTCGCCTTGGGCCAACTGCGCACGTGACCGATCGGTACGACCCAGAGCAGCCGAAGTTCCTGCGGCACTTCAAATAACTCTCTCAACTCCGGCTCGACTTCTTCCCGCACGGAAACCCCTACGGTCCCAAGATTCATGCTTGCCGCGGTGAGCATCATTTGCTGCACGGCGTT